>Ga0210334_10154201_pt1 | contig 11575 bp, 13 predicted proteins | sample S306metaT_FD_164440 | JGI IMG/M metagenome (GOLD analysis project Ga0210334, IMG submission 164440) | Metatranscriptome of estuarine sediment microbial communities from the Columbia River estuary, Oregon, United States - S.306 (Metagenome... | ecosystem: Environmental > Aquatic > Marine >... | reverse complement strand
GATGCCTCCTCCGATCCGGCGTTCGCGGCCGAGGCCATCGCCCTGCCCGGCGAGGGCTACATCGCGGAGCAGTTGGAGCGAGTGGACCCGGATGCCATCCATTCCGCCCGCAACCAGGTGCGGCGCGCCCTGGCCCGGGGGTTGCGGGAGGAGTTCGAGGATCTCTACGACGCCATGAACACCGCCGGCCATTACTCGCCCGATGCCGAGTCGGCTGGAAAGAGGGCCCTGCGCAACGCGTCGCTGTCCTATCTCATGGAACTGGAGGAGGGCGGTATCCGCGCCCGCTGCGTCGCGCAGTTCCGGGAGGCCAACAACATGACCGACCGCATGGCGGCGCTCTCCGCGCTTGCCAACTGCGAATGCCCGGAGCGCCCACAGGCGCTGGCAGATTTTTACCGGCAATGGAAGGACGAGCCCCTGGTGGTGGACAAGTGGCTGGCGGTGCAGGCGTCGTCCCGCCTGCCGGGCACCCTGGAGGAGGTTCGGCGCCTGACCCGGCATCCCGCGTTCGAGCTCAAGAATCCCAACAAGGTGTATTCGCTCATCCGCACCTTCGCCGCCAACCACGTCCGTTTCCACGCCGCGGACGGCGGCGGCTATGCGTTCCTGGCCGATCAGATCCTGGCCCTGGACGCCCTCAATCCCCAGGTCGCGGCGCGCATGGCGCGGGCCTTTGACCGCTGGCGCAAGTTCGACGACGGGAGGCAGGGTCACGCCCGCGCCGCGCTCACCCGAATCCGGGACGCGGCGGGCCTTTCGCCCGACGTCTACGAGGTGGTGTCAAAGGCGCTGGCGTGAGCCGGTCGCCGGGACTAGACTAGGCCACGCCGTACCGCACATTCGGACGGCGTCTTCAGAGGGGGCGGGCGATGGCTGACCTGACGGGCGTTTCCTGGGACCAAGTTCCCCTGCGGGCTAAACCGGACGACCAGATCTCGAAGAACTTCAAGTTCTACGAGCTCACCCTGTCGGAAACCGCGGAGCGTCGTCTCATCGACAACCGCTTTTCGAGGGTCGCGGAAGCGCGGGCGGCAGTCTACCTCTGCCGCAAGGTGCTGCAACCCATCCGCGATAAATTCGGCCGCTTCTCCCCCAACAGCGTGTTCCGCGGCCAGGAACTGGAGCGGGCGCTCAAGAAAAAGCGCAGCAACTGGACCTCCACCAGCCAGCACACCCTGGGACAGGCGTGTGACATCGAAATCCCGGGAATTCCCACGTTGGAACTCGCCGATTGGGTTTCGAAGAACCTGGAGTTCGACCAGATCATCTGCGAGTGCTATGACCCGCGCAAGGGGCCCAATTCCGGGTGGGTGCACGTCTCCCTGGTTCCGCCCGGGATGGGCGAGAACCGGGGCAAGCTGACCAGCTTCGTGCTCGACCCGCGCAGCGGCAAGTATGTCTACGTGGCCGGGCTGCGGGCGGACAGCGCGCAGGCCTGAGTCAGGTCAGCCTGCCGCCGGAGGCCTTGCCGGTGCCCTCGTAGGAGAAGAGCCAGCTCACGCGGCGTTATCCCGCGGCCTCCGCTCCGGGCAAAATGGCCCGCTGAAACACGTCGTCGGACCAGCGCATGCGGAACGGCATCACCACGAGACCCTCCGGATAATCTACCCGCAGTTCCTCTCCCGGCCATACCCGGTTGGCTACTACGCAAACGTCCAGCAGATGGCGAGTGGTTTCAGTAAGCTCGAAGCGGTCGGCCGCGTTCACCTTGACGATGCCAATGTCGAACCGGTGTCCGGTCGCGTCATCCCGGCAGTGAATTCCCGCGCCCGCCAATTCCTGCTCGGCGAGGCCGTTGCAACCATACCGGTGAAGCAGGTGCAGCATGTCCCATCGCCCTCGATCAAGAGTTAGCCTTCGCGCTCCACGAGGGTGCGCAGCTTCTGGATGGTATCCATCGCCTTTTCCACGTTGCGGAGCAGATCGGCATCGCTCCCCGTATCCAGCGAAGCCCGAAAATCCTTCAAGATGTGCACACTGTCGGTGAGCGTTCGCGCCACGCGATGGGCTTTCTCCAGGCGAATCGCCGAGGCGCTCGCATTCGCGGCGTCCGCAAGGTCCTGGAACTCCTTCGCCAGCTGCCGCAGCTCCGCGGTCCTGCCTGCGATTTCCCGCACCCGCTCGTCGACGGTTTGCAGCAGCAGATTCTGGGCGCTGCACTTGGCGATTTCGTCCATGGCCTTGATCGCCTTGTCGTTGGGCCAGGAGTTCAGGATGAAGTCGGTGAGGCGGCGGCTCACGGCGAACCGCTTTGCATCGTCCCCCCGGGCGGCGCTCTCCGCCTCCGCAAGCAGTTCTTCGAGCTTCGCCTTCCATTGCTTATGGCCCTTGATGCCTTCCCATTCGTCACTCATATCGCTCTCAGCCTCCTCACGAGTTCACGGGCCTCCAGAGTCGCCTGGATCAGCCCTTCAACATTGATCGTGCGCCCGTCCCGGACCGCAACCGCCAACCCGCGGTGGGCGGCCGCCCACTCCGAGACCGCGGCCTTGGTGGCGACAATGATCTCGCGTTCCACCTCGTAGCGCTCCTCCAGCCGGACAAACGCGGCCTGCATCGGTTCGCGCCAGCTGCGGGTTGAGTCAAAAAGCTCCCCAATCTCCTTGAGGCGCTTCTCGTCCTCGCGGCTGAGCTGCGCCTGGCCATAGAGTTTGCGCCGCTCCCGTTCAAGGGCGTTGAGGAAACCCATCTCCTGGTTATACTTGTCGGCCAGGGCAAGGCGCTGCAGTCCGTAAGCCGCGTCAACCAGGGCCAGGGACGCGTCCATGTCCTTGCCCAGTTTGGCGGCGATTTCGTTGACCGCCGGTTGAGCCGCAACCAGCGCTTCTTCCAGAGAACGGGACGCCTTTACCGCGGCGACCTGGGCGTATACGAACGCGGCGGTGTCGGTGACCGTTGCCACCGCGCCGGCGGGCGGAAGGGCGATGCCCACTCCCCCGGCCAGCTGGGTGAGGGCCCCCGCCAGCGAGCGCGCCGTGTCTGCTCCTTCCTTCCCCGCCTTGGTTATATCTGCGAGGGCCTGGGCATACGCCACAAGGGCATCGACGCTCTCCACCCGCGCCTTCCAGTTTTCCGAGAAATCCTGGGCTCTTTCTTCCAGTCCCGGCCGCGCCTTATCCCCAACTGCGAGCGCCGCATTCCTCAGTTCGGCTCCCACCGCATTTCCGCTCGCCAGCACGGAGGAACGCAGCTGGACGGTCGCGTCGCGGTAGGGTGCAACGTCCGGCAACGTCGCGCATCCGGCCAGAACCGCGACCAACCCGGCGACCAGGCCCGCAAACGGCTTCAGAAATCGTTTGTGCATTTGGATAACCTCCCTTCGTTCTTATTTCGGATCAACAAGGATTTCAACGCTGCGGAAGTTCGAACCTGCGCGGCTTCAATCACTCGGCAGCTTGAGCAGGCGCTTCAGCCTGCCCCGCCGCAGGAACAGGGGATCGAAGACATACAGGTGCAGGTTGGTGAACAGCCAGCCCACCACTGCCACGAGCGTTTTCCACGCATAACCCTGCATGGCGTTCTGGGGATTGAGCCATTTCAGCAGCGGGAACAGGATGCCGCCGAGGGTGAGCACGACCAGGATGGCGACGCCTCCCACGGTAAAGGACGCCTGCCACAGGGTGCTGTTCCACTCCCGGGACAGGTACCATCCCAGGGCCAGCAGTCCTGCCGCCCCGAGCACCGTGACAACGGTCTTCAGCCGCGGCGACAGGTTCCAGATCTTGAAGAACAGGGATGCGCCCGTTGCAATCTGGGTCCCGAGGTCCTTCCGCCGCAGGTCGGAGTCGTCTGCAGATTTCCCGGCGATCTGCTCCAATTCCAGGAACGGCCAGGCCTCTCTGGGGGCATCGACCGCATAGTCTCCCCAGTGGCCCGATCCGCCTTCGATCGCGTGCTGCTTGTCGAGCTCCCGGAACTCATGCTCCGTCATCAGATAGCCGGAGAGCATGAGGGCGTAGGCTTCCACCTCGGTGAACGAGTCCAGATCGGTACGGATCGCCGCCAGTTGCGCCTGCAAATTCTTGTTCACGCCGTAGGGGGTCGAGCTGGAGGGATTGCGCCCGGGTTCCGTGGGATCATCGCAGTTCACCCAGTCCACCGGCTCGGTGGGGAGGCCCTTCTTGAGGTGGATGAAGAACAGCCCCTCCAGCGCACCGTTGGCCACGCGCCCGCTGAGGTCCTGGTATTCCGACTCGCGCACCCGGTCCATGAGTATGCTGTTGGACCGGAGGGGCACGCCGATGGCGCTGTCCGACGGTTTGGGCTGATCCTCCATCTGACCCGAGGCGTCGCTGCACAGCACGCGTGTGCAGCCCTCGTTCAGCAGACCCTGCACGCCCTGATTGTCGTGCACGCCGCCGTCCACCAGGCGCACCACCCGGCCCGGATACAGGCCCTTGAGTGTGAGCGGCTCGAACAACCCCGGGACGCAGGCCGAAGACGCAACGGCATAGCCCAAGGGATAGTCCTGGAGGTCCTCGGTGGGCGCCTGGGAATACCACAGGCGGCGGTGACGCGCGTTCACGTCCACGTCCCCGCCCACCAGCCCCGGCGGCTCGCCCATCCACTTGGCGGTGAAGTGCCAGCTGTGGCCCGAATTGAGGGCCGTCGCGTTCAGCAGCAGCACCGGCACCCGCGCCCGGCGCCGCCAGTTATGGAATTTCGGATTGAAACCGTCATCCAGGACCGGTTTCCGGTCGGCTCCCTGGTTCCCGGTCGCGGGCCGGATCAGGAGGTCGCGCATGCGCCGGGGCAGCGCCGACCAGTGGCCGTCTCTCACCTTGGAATAGATGAAGCGCTCGTACAATTCCCCCATGCGGTGGCTGCGGGAGTATCGCCCCAGCACCATGAGGATGTTGAGAAAGAGATTGGTGAGGGCCCGGGTGCGCAGGTTCTCCTGGACCGCGTCGAGGAAGTCCTTCTGCAGGCGCCGGACGATCCCGATGTAGTCCTCGCGCCCGATCTCCCGGTCGGGGTTCGTCTGCAGCAGGTGCCGGACCTCCAGGTAGTAGTGGGCGCCCACGATGCTGCCGCCGGAAACCGTGGACAGCACCTCCACGCTGCGCAGCACGTCCATCTCCGCCAGCCGCGCCAGCACGCCGATGTGGAACAGGGAGGCGCGGAAGCCGCCCCCGGAGAGGGCCAGCCCCACCTTGCCCCGGTAGCAGGATAGGGCGGGGCCCGTGTCCTCGCCCAAGATCGCCCGCAACGTCTGCCATGCCTCGTGCCAGGTGGCCGGGTCGTCGCTGGCCGGGAGGTTGATGTCCTGGTGGCGGGCGAGGGAGACCAGTTGCTTGAAGGTCGTCTGCTGCTCCCATTCGGACCGGTCGAGCCCGCTGGCGGTCTCGAGCCACCTCCGGGCCTCGCGATACTGCCTCAGTCCGTAATAGGCTTCGGCCAGGGTGACAGCGAACCAGTCCTGGCCGGCGAGGCTTGGGTCGGCCTTGAGCTTTGCCTCCAGGTGCTTCGTCACGTCCGCCCGCAGGGCTTCGGCCTCCGTGGCACGGTCCCGGGCGCGATCCTCCCCGGTGCCGCTGCGGCGGGCGATGGCGCGCAGCCGTGCGGCCAGGATGTCCAGCACAAAAGCTGCGTTGACGCCTCCGTAGCCGGCGTCAATGTCGTGATTGCGGTCCCAGGCACCGCGATACAGGGCGAAGGACTCGTGGAGATTCTCCAGTTGCCCGCTTTGTTCCCACATCCGCTTGTATACCGCGCCTCCGAGGGCCAGGGTCTCCGGCAGCGTCATAGCGGGCACTTTCTGCGGATCCACGCCATCGGGATTGCGCAGCCCCACGCTTTCCAGCAGCTTGAGCGCTTCGCCGAAGCGGGTGTCGGGAAGCTGGTCCTCGTCCTTGTAGGTGCAGAGGGCGAGCTGCTGCACCACCCAGACGCTCTCCTTCGGCGTGTATCGCCCGCGGCAAAGCTTCAGCAGCTTGCGGCCCATACCGAACCTGAGGTCCGCCTTGAGCCACCTGATGCAATCCTTGAGTGTCCCGAACTCCCCGGGGACCGGCTGGTTCCCTTTGAGGATCGCCTGCGCGCATTCCACGGCCTTGGCAATCTTCCCGCGTCTTGTTTCGTCGTTCATGACCCCCTCCTTGGAAATTCCACGGGCTGCGCCATTTTTTGTCCGGCGCCTCCGCTCACCCCGATGCCTGCGCCCGCTTTTGAAGCGCCTGCTCCACCTCGTTGGCCCACGGCACCGCGTCGCCGCGCCGGTCGCGCACTTCCCGGATCAGGCGCAGGTTGCGCGCCGTGGTCTCGGGTTCCCACACCTCGCGCACCGCGGCCAGCGCCCTGCCCAGGGCGGCGGACGCGTCCGCCTTCTGCTTGCCGAGCACGGCGAGCTCGAGCAGGGTCGCGTAGTCCCAGTAGTCCGGCTTGCCGGCGGCGATGCGCCGCTCGGCGGCATAGGCCACCACCGGGATCAGCCTCTCGCGCTGCGGGTCGGGCGGCTCCTTCAGCTCCATGAGGGTGACGGCGTTGATGCCGGGATAGGCGTCCCGCCAGTCGGCCTCGAAGCCCTTGAGATAGGCGTCGATGGCGTGGTCCAGCAGCCCGTCGGCGAGGAAGGACTCGCCGGCCTTGAGCGCCGCCTCCCAGCGGTCCTTGTACACGCGCCCGAGAATGCCATAGGTCTCGCTGCTCGGCCCCTGCTTTTCGATCACCGCCAGGAGCGCCCGCTCCGCTTCCTCGCCCCGGCCGTCGCGGTTCAGGGCGAGGCCGAGCTGCTCCTGCACCATGACGCTGCGGGCCAGCGGCGGAGACATCCTGGGTACCAGCGCGATCATGTCCTTCCAGGCCTTCACCGCACGGTAGGAGAGAAAGAGGTCGATCACCACGCCGGCCTCCTGGTCGGAGACGTTGCCGAGGGAGGCTTCCACGGCGCGCACCGCGTCCACGCCCTGTTTGCGGGCGGCCGCGAGCTTCGCCTTCACTTCCTCCCGGTACTTCACCCGGTCGCGGAACACGTCGGTCTTGAGCCGGGCGACGTCGGGGAAGCCTTCCACCAGCTGGAACACCGGGCTGTCGGTGGGCAGGTCCCGGGCCTCCCTGAGCCGCGCCGCGATGGCGGCCGAATCGGCCGCGGCGTTGGCGGGCCTGCCGTCGGCGCCGAGCTTGTAGGGCAGCGCCCGCAGCAGCCCCACGTCGAAGGGAAGCTGCCCCGTGCCTTCGGCGAAGATGAGCTGGGTGGAGGCGGGCCGCACCGCGTGGCGCAGCCCCAATTCATAGAACACATTGGCGTTGGCGGTGGTGAGATCGGCGACCGCGAACTCGCACAGGATCAGCCGCTCGAACATGGGCTTGTGGATGATACCGCCGGTCAGCTCCTGGTCGGCGCGAATCGGCTCCATGCCGGCGGCAGTAATGGCGGGCGCGATGAGTTCCGTGTACACGGCATCGAAATCGATTATGGCGCCCCCGGCGCCGGGCTTGCGGCCGAAGGGCATGAGGACGAAGCAGAGGGGTGCGGTCATGGCCGGGCCTGCTGTTACGTTTGGGTGAACATTTCGCTGAGCATCTGGCGAATCCGCTGCTGGTACGCGCCGAGGCTCGTTGGATCGCACGCCAGCAGCCAGGCGAGGCTGGATCGGAAGAGCTCTCCCGCCTTGGGGTCGTCTGTTTGCAGCATGTTCATGAACAGGCTCCATGCAGCAACAGAGGTACCGGGGTATTTGGACCCGGGTACACGCGCGCGTTTCCTTGCGCTCAGATACCAATCGATGAAGCCGGTGGGGTGCTTCTCGATGTGCTGGCAGACGGACGGGCGAGCGGGATCGGCAATGTCCCAGGAGTGCTCACCGCGCATTGCGGGTCCGACGTTGTTCCTGGTTGAGCTTACAGCCCACGACATGCGCTGCTGCACCCCCTTCATCGCAGAGCATATGCCTCGGAGGGTTCCTCCACCATGTGGAATATAGCATAGGACGATCGCATTACCTTGGAGCCGCAGGGAATTTTGGATGCAGGGTAAAATGGGGGCACCGCCAGGAGGAGGCCCTGCATCGGCGCCTCAAGTCAGTTGCATGGCAACACGACGGAACGGGAACCCCCCATGCCATCGAGGTTAACCATATATCACAACCCCCGCTGCTCCATGAGCCGGCAGGGCCTGGCCCTGCTGACGGAGCGGGGGATCAAGCCGGAGGTCGTCGAGTACCTGAAGACTCCACTGTCGGAACCGGAGCTCAGGGCGCTGCTCAGGAAGCTAGGATTGAAGCCGGGCGAGATCCTGCGCACGGGAGAAGACGTCTATAAGGAGAAATACAAAGGCAAGACGCTGACGGATGAACAGTGCCTCAAGGCCCTGGTCGAGGACCCGATCATCATGGAGCGGCCGATCGTGGTGAAAGGCGAGCGCGCCGTGGTCGGGCGACCGCCGGAGAGAGTGCTGGACATTGTTGATTAGCAGTGTCTGACCCGAGCCCCAAGACCCCTTACGAGCTGATTGGCGGGGAGCCCGCGGTGCGGCGCCTGGTCCACCGCTTTTACCGGCTGATGGACGAGCTGCCGGAGGCCTACGGCATCCGCAAGCTGCACCCGGCGGATCTCACGTCCAGCGAGCAGAAGCTGTTCGAGTTCTTTTCCGGTTGGCTGGGCGGCCCGCCGCTGTTCGAGCAGCGCCACGGGCCCGTCTTCCTGCGCCGGCGCCACCTGCCCTTTCCCATCGGATCGGCGGAGCGGGATCAATGGCTGATGTGCATGCGCAAAGCGCTGGAGGAGACGGTGGAGGACGCGGCCCTGCGCGAGCGCCTTTTCCAGGCGTTGGCCGGGCTCGCCGACCACATGCGCAACCGGCCGGATGCGGGCGGCTAACGCGGAGGGCGGGCCGGTAACCCGTCCCGGATCAGGCGGGAAAAGTCGGGATTCGCGCCGGCTGCCTTGGCCTTGTCGGTGACGTCACTGCGGCTGCGCAGATCCGGGAGCGGTAGGGTGTTATTGATGGCGCCCCGCTCATAGAGCAGTTCGTCGAGGCGGCCATTGGCCAGAATTCGCCAGTCGAAGGCCATGTTAACGCCGATGGCCTTGACGTTCTGCTCGATGGTGGTGGTGCAGCTGTGGGTCAGGGCGTTGTACCACGCGGGCTGGCGGGAGAGCCGGTTGGCCTCCTCCATGTAGTGCACCAGCAGCGCCCGGGCGCGCTCCGCGGGCATGCGCAGCCGGTAGAGGAATACGTGTTCGCCCCGGTGGTTGGTGCGCACGCCGACGACGTCCCGCTCGTCCGCCACGACGTAGTACAGCTCGAACTGGCGGAAGAAGCCCAGCACCGCCGAGTACTCCTCCCCGTTCTCCTTGCGGGTCTCGATGGAGACCGCCAGATGGGCGCCGTCGGCGAACTCCCAGCTCATGATGGTGTGGGCGATGAGGGTGGGTCCCCAGAAGGAGAGGAAAAGGTCCACGCCCACGATGCGGTCCAGGTCGTAGCTGCGGGTCTCCCAATGCTCCTCGAAATCCGTGTCGCTGGAGCGATAGGCAAAATTGCGGATGTTGTGCACGGTCATCCGGCTGCCGCTGATTTCCGCATGGGGAGGCCGGGCCACGTCCGCCAGCCAGTCGCGCTGATTGCTGGGCGGGATCGAGAGCCACCAGGCGAGCACAGCCGCGAACGGCACCAGGGCTGCCAGTACCCCGCCGCGAAAAACCCGGATTCGGATCACCAGGGCGAGACTCAACGCAACGTAGGCGGCGGCCAGGATTCCGGCCAGCAGGCGCGAGGGCGGACCGTCGATCCAGAGCGCCGCCGCGCCCCAGGCCATGGCCGCCAGCAGCACCAGCCAGAGGAGCACACGGGTCAATCCAGCGCCGAGCTTGAGGAGTGGCATGGGCGAATTCTAACCGCTTTTGCTGGGCATCCCGGCCGCTGTCAGGACCCGCATGGGGCCGGCGCGAATAACGCGCTCCATCTGGGCATCGTCGCGCACGAAAAGGGACCCGGCGTAGGCGAGGGCGTTCACCGAGACATCCTCAAAGCGTTCACGGCTCCTGGGCACCAGCAGCATCCAGTCGCGGGTCAGCAGGAGGTTGTAGGGCACGGACTGGCGTGGCCCATCCGGCGCCGGGATTGGCGGGATCCGCGCCGCCGTCAATAGCTCGAGATAACGGGTTTCGCTGAGCTCCGCGGCCGCGGTCGGATTGCGTTCAATTCCACGGGGAAGCCGGCAGAAGGCGTGAGCGAAGGGAAGACCCGGAACGGTGGTGATTGCCGGCCCTTGCGTGCTACGCAGCAACGCGTCCATGGGTACGCCGGGTGCCGGAGGCGCCATGGGGAGAGGCACCATCTGCAGATGCTTGTGGGGCTGGCTGGCGCCGGCGGGCGTGCCGCCGTTGTAGAAACCAAGGGCATCGAATTCCGCCATGCAGGTCCAGAGTGCCTGGAAGTCCCGAATATCGAGGATCAGTTCCTGGTCCTCGAACCGGCGGGTGACGATCAGCAGATGGGGCGGGATGACGTTGAACTTGTTGAGCAGCGCGACATGGGTGCCGGAGACGTCCGCGACGAACAGCGCCTCCTCGTAAGGGCGGAAAGGGTTGGAGGGCTTTGACTTGCCGGTGGCCGTGTCCAGGGCCTTGCGCGCCAGGCTCGAGACCTGGCGCACCAGGAAGCGCACGCCACCGTCGTCGACGAACCGCTGGGTCGTTTCGATGGGCCGCAGCGCGCCGGAGTCCAGGGCGGCCGCGGTCCGCGCGGCCAGTATTGGCCAGAGGGCGCCGGGTTGAATCAATCGCCCGCGGCGGGTTTCCGGCCGGGGGGCTCGCAGTCGGGGCGCCCCTCCAGGAAATCCAAGGTGCGCGGACAGCGCCTGGGCTTGAGGGAGGTCTGGCCCCGCGTGTGGCGCCCCAGGTCCACGTAGGGCTGCTGGCTGACCAGGTAGTAGCCCGACGTGATGATCTTGTCGGCAGCGGTCTCGAACACGCTGCTGGGCGTGTCGATGTTCTGCAGCTTCACCCGGCCGGACTCATCCGCGTCCAGCACCAGATAGAGGCGGGTGCCGTCCTTGAGCCGCTTGGCCCAGGTTTCGCCGATGTGGACCCGGGGCAGGTCCGACGAGAACAGGTCCGGTCCCCGGGACTGCCTCTTCGCGAGGGCGCGGGTCAATCGCCACTCCGCGCTGTTGGAGCGGCGACCCCACGGGGACGGGCCGGCCGTTCGGCCAGAAACACAGGATTGCGACAGATCATGCCCATGGGCTGAGGGGCATTCTGTTGCAGCCCCGGAGGCCGCGCAAGAGCGATGTCATCCGGGAAGCCACACCGCACGACGCGGCCCCGCGAAAGCATCGCAAAAAAAGCCCGGGAAAGAATCCCCGGGCTTTGCTTGGGAGATACAGGCAAGGGCGGTCGGATTCCCTCGCGGCAGCTTCATCACCCGCAGGCGCCTACCGCGCCGCAGGAGGTGCAGAAGTCGCAGCCGTCTTTGCGGATCATGGTGAAGTTGCCGCACTCCTTGCACTGCTTGCCGGGGAGGATGCGGTAGCTCTCGATTTCTGGCTCGCGGTCGGTCTCGGGGATTTCCAGCACGCCCATCTCGGTGACCGGATAGCCGCGCTCGTCCAGCACGCCGAGCATGGCG
>Ga0210334_10191989_pt1 | contig 11610 bp, 10 predicted proteins | sample S306metaT_FD_164440 | JGI IMG/M metagenome (GOLD analysis project Ga0210334, IMG submission 164440) | Metatranscriptome of estuarine sediment microbial communities from the Columbia River estuary, Oregon, United States - S.306 (Metagenome... | ecosystem: Environmental > Aquatic > Marine >... | reverse complement strand
GCACTGACTGCTGGTCCGTGCACCCAATCTTATGGGAAAGAGGTTCGATGAAGAAGTCGCCATTGGCCCCCGTGTTGTCTGGACCGTTTCCGTAGACCACCCAGATGCCGCCTGTTGACCACACGATGAGCTTGTCGTCGAGAGTGCCCATCGCCGTGATGTCCTCGTTCCCAAAGGTGAGAGTTAGAGAGGCGCTGAACTCCGGTGCTACGTTCTGCTCAAAGATCTTTGAGAAGTAGATCGTGTTGGGGTCGGAAATGGAGTGTGCGAACATGCGCCGTCCACTCTGGACGACGAAGTCGAAGTTGGGCCACGGGTCCGCCGCAAGGACGTTGCCTTCCGTGTAGAGGAGCTTGGACGCCCGGTAGTCGATGATGTCCGTCTCGCCGGAAGCTGCCGCAGTTGGGTTCATGTTTACCCCAACCGACGTGTTGATATAGGCCCCACCGTCGAGCGTTTCAGGGTCTAGGGGCGATACGGCACAGAGCTGGAAAGCCCCGCCAACTTCCGCTTCATAGATCTCCAGAAACATGGTACCCTTGGCCCGCTGCATAGCGAGGGGGGAGGTTACCGTGATAGTGAGGCGGGTTGTGGTGGTACGGTTAGCTTGAAGTTTCCCAGAGTAGACCTCTGCGCTCGGCGCGGAGCGATGCACGCGGCCCGCCGAGTCAGTGAACGCCCACATGGCGACGTAGCGCTTAGGCTCCTCGTTGGTCACAGCAAGGTCTTGGTACGCTTGGTATGAGCACCCATCCGTTCCGCCGTACGCAAGGATTGTCATGATTTCCGGTGAGTCAAGCGGACCCGCTGACATAACCGCCCGCCCCTTTGCGTCGTACCAAGAGGGGACGGAAGCGCCGATCACAGCACCGTCTGGGAAGTTTGTGTACTGAACGGGAATGGTCGCGTTCATGTGGTAGACGGCGAAGCGCGAGGAGCCCGCCGACTGTTGTGAACGCGCGTCAGAGTTTGGCGTCCCGAGTGATATTGAGCTAATAGGGGCAGCGGCAAGATTCATCCAGTAGAACGTATCCTCCGACGTAAGCACGATACGGTTCCCGTAGTGCCACCTGTTGTACTGCTCCCCCGAGCCCGTTGGGCTGTTATTGAAGTAGTAGAGACACCCGCCCTTGTGCGCGTCTTGCTCGTCCTGCCCAAAGAGCTGCGCCTTTGACTGTCCGGCGTCGAACGTCCCCATGACCCTGCAGTTGCTGCCGGTGGTTCCTATCGCCACCAGGATAGACGTTACGGGCTTCTTCGCCGTGGGCGTTGGGCCGTATAGAGCCGTTCCCGACTTCCCCGTTGGGTTCCAGTTGTCCCACTGCTGCACCACGATCCCCGCCTCGCTGCTTTTGTTGCACGCGAGGTTTGAGCACAACCGATGGTTGCGGATAATACCGCTATTGGATACTGTGGGGGCGGTGCTGCTCCAGTCGCCGCCTTGGCTCAATCGGTACCAACTAACGTGGTGAAACCCGCCCGTCGCCTGCATCGTTCCGCTTTTGTCTGGATAGTTCTGCGCCTTTGTGAGTGCTACGTAGATGGTTCCATCTGTCGCTCTTCGGATGGAGCCGTTGACTGCTACGCGCGCAGTCGCGATTTCGAGCGTATATACGTGGTTGGTCGTCTTGCTCCCGACATCGAACTGGTAGATGTAGGTGGTCCAGGTGTTTGATGCTGCATTTAGACGGCTAATCAGTGCATAGGCGTACGTGTTCGTCTCGTCCAGGTAGACGTCCTGGATCTGATAGTACGAAGTACCCAGAACATCGGAAACAAGACTGTACGACGTTCCCCCGGGGGATCCCGAGGTCATGAAGCGAATCTTGATTGTTCCCGTGCTCTCCGCCTTCCAGCCGATGATGCCGGAGGTGTTGGAGTGGCTGTGGTACGCTACCAGCGAGCTGTTGTTGGCATGACAGTTAACCGACCACCCCATGCGGAGGTCGCCGTAGTTTTCCCCGTTGAGCAGTTCGTCCGTTCGGCTCGTGTACTGACTGTAGAGCTGGATGTCGAGCGAGTCGTTGTTCGTAATGGAACCGATACCGCCCGACGCGGACGCAAGCCGTCCCTTGAGATACCCGTTGCTGTTATCAGTATAGACGACACCTGCGAACCCGTCGCCTAGCTCGTAACACACTGGCCCGGAGTGGCCCGTCGCAATAACCTCAGTGATCAGTGTCCCACTATTATCATACGTTTGTATGACAACGTCGCGAGTATTGGAGACCGACTGGGAGTCCATGTTCATGCGCTCAAATGCGACGAGCCACCCTTGGTGTGCATAGGTGTCGACTGTTGCGTCGACGTATATTCCGATAGGAGCACAACTGTAGTTGATTCCCCCAGCCTGCTCTGCCGTTGCGAGGACCCGCTCAATACCGATGATGTCGTAGTTGTCCGACTGAACGTCCCAGGTAAGCCCGCCGTCGTCCGTGAAGGATACCTCGTTGTTTCCCACCACAGCCGCGTTGAGACCCTTGTCCGTCCAGAAGGCGTTGACCGCCGGGTGGTAGTTGGCTACTCCAGTAACAACACCCTCCCCAAAGGGGAGAGACTTTTCCGCCTGGTCCTTCTTGGTGAACCGCGCGTTCTCAATGTACTGCATCCCAGCGGGCTCAAGCAGGAAGTCGTCGACTTCCTCCATGATGCCCCCGGAAAGAGGGAGTGACTTTGTTGCGCGCTTCAGTGCCATGCTAGAACACCCAGAATGTTAGCGTGTCGGAAATGTTCCCGGAAAACTTGACCGTCAGGACGCCGCCCGAGATCGTGTGGCCGCGGTAGTCTGCGGTGGTGCAGGGGTTGTCAATCAGTATGGCTCCTGTGCGCCGCGCCTTCACCTTCGCGCTAGCTTCGGTCGTACCCTGGAACTGAACCGTTATGACATCACCTCTTGTGATGTCACCTGTCGTGAGAGTTCCCGTCGGACTGTTTACCGACCGCGCGATGTTCTGCGCGATTCTATCGAGGCCTAGCTTCTGGAAGTCCATTAGAAGCCCCAGCCCCGACCTCCGCGTCGACCCCTGCGCGCTCTTCCCGCCAGGTCACGCAAGGTCTGAATCTCTGCAACGGCCTGCTCTCTGATGTCTTTCAGCACACGATCTGTTGCTCGGTCGTAGGAAAGTACGAGGTGGGAGCTTTCACTCTCTTCCTTCTGCAGGCACTTGATCGCCGCGCCCAACACAACAGCCTCGTGCCAGTTAGACGGCCACTTGAGCGTGTCCGACCCTAGCGTGAGCCGCGGGGCTTCGGGGATGTAGCGCACGCCAATGTTGGCGACGGCTTTCGCCGGGAAGAGGAACAGCTCGTACCGGCCCTGGTCCTGGTTGAGCTTCAGAAAGTACTGGACGTCGTAGTCTCCCGTGTACTGTCGGGAGAGAAGGTTGAGGTAGTCCTGTGAGTCCGCCTCGTAGGCTGGGACCCAGCGCGAGCCCGAGTGGATGTTCACATCCACGAGCCGCATAAAGTTAGAGGGTAGCTGGTAGGAGTTGTTTCCTATCTGGGTCAGCGTAGGAGAAACTGTGCCGAAGAGCTTTCCGTCATCCACGTTCACCATCTTCGCATACACATCGAAGATCTCGTCGTTGACGTAGTGCGTAATCTCCGCATCGGAGACAAACTGGCTGTACTCCATGTCCGCGCGCTCGCGAACTCTTGCGATCAGATCAGTAAGTGTGACGTTGGTGGCCATGTCTCTCCGAAAATGGGGAGCATCCCCCGGGACCAGCCCGGGGGAATACTCAAGCTACTTAGTAGAGGTCTTGGACCCACGAGCAGCGACCCGGCTCCTGAATGGAGAGGCCGTAGAACCCGTAGAGGTAGAAGCTCAGCTCGTCGAGCAGAAGCTCACGATGGTAGAAGTTACCATCCTTGTTGAACATGCTCGGAAGCGCGTTGGTCGAGTAGACCTCGATCTTCCGCGTGTCGAGAATGAACGCCTGGTCGTCCGACGTGTGACGGTCAGCCACAACGGGAACGGATCCTGCGCCAGTCGCGACCTCAATGCCGCTGAAGCTCACGCTACCTTCGGTAGCGGTCACCTTAGCGTAACGGCCACGCGCCTCGGTCTCAAGCGCGAGGTCGGCCCAGTCGCCGGCGCTCACGAGAGCCAAGTTCGGGCGACCCCCCTGACGGAGGATCTGCGCGGTCGTTTGCACGAGGGCGTCGGTGATGAGCATGCCCGAGAGCGTGCCCTTGACGCCGTCCACACCAGCAAGCCGGGTGGGGTTGGCCGTACGGTTGATGCCGTTGAAGGCCGTAGCGCCGACGCCCGAACCCGGGAGCCATGCCTTGAGACCCTTGGCCTTCGCGTTCTGGTCGCCCGAGAGCACGAGCTTGTGGCCCGCGGCAGTCGCAGTCGTCCAGTCGGCGTCAACCGTGATGGTGTCGTTCGCGTAGTCAACAGCCGTAACGACCTGCTCTTCACCTGAGTCAAGAAGCGCGTCGGAGGCGTTGAGGTGGACGAGAACCATGCCCACGTCGAAGTTCGCAGCCTGACCCGCGCCGACCGAAATGTCCAGCGTGGCGATTGCGCCCTGCGCAACACCGCGAACGCCCGTACCGTCCTCATGGAGTTCGATCTCGACGTCGTTGGCGAAGGCCATGTGACCGCCGTCGACTTCGTCAACGAGCAGGTCCTTGAACGCACCGTCGCGGCCTGCGCCGGAGGCAAGTTCCATAGCCTTGTTGTCTACGCCGCAAACGACGTAGTGGTTGGTCCAGTCCATTTCCCAGCGATCGCGGCTCGGAGCCGAGACGTTCGCACGGGCCGTGGCGTATGTTGCGCCGCGACCGTTCGGGAAGCTGTACTTGATGGGTTTGATGTACTTAGATCCACCGGTGTTCGGGTTCTTCTGAAGAAGAGCCAACAGAGCGTTCGAGTCGTAGCAAAGATCAGCGACGGTCGAACCCCTGTACAGCTCCTTCAGGAAGTCCGCGTAGTTGGTGGACGTGGTGGCGGTAAATGCCATTTTGATATCCTGTTAGAGTTGAGTTGTTATGATTTGGACTTCTGCCAGAGGTAGTCGATCCGTTCCCGGCGACTCATTCTTGAGAGGTCGGGCGTCTCGTCTGCTCCAGAGAGATCCGCGGTTAGGGTTGTTTGCCGTTCGCTCTTCGGCGGTGCTGGGTCTTTACTAACAGGAGCGCCGTACACCGCGTGCAGTTTCTGATAAACCTCACGTAGGCCGGTCTCCACCTCGCTCGCAACTTCGTCTTCACTAGTGTCCAAGCCTTCTTCAAGACGTTGGAACAGCGCATTGACAACAGTGTCTTGCTGCTCCAGCGCCATGAGGCCCGGAAAATCTGATGCTCGTGCGGTGATGTTTTCAATCGCCGCGGCCCGGAGCCCTTCAACCTGTCGGTTGAATGACTCAGCCTGCTCCTGCTCGCGCTTCGCTTGAAGCTCTTGCTCCCGCTCCGCCTGCAGGTCCTCGAACCGCTGGAGAAGAAGCTCTTCCTTCGTCGGGACAGGTGCCTGCCCCTTTCCGCGGTTGGCAATCTCGTTGAGAGCCGCACGCAGCTCTCGCACCTCAGCCTCAAGCCCCTGCTCGGGGGTGGGCTCCGGTTGTTTCTGTGCTCGGATGAACTCTCGGATGCTCGGCGCTGCCGGCTTGCGCTCGGCTGCGGGCTTCTCGTCGAGTGCTTCCGCGGTCACTGCAGGCTCTGCGGCTCTGCCGCTCGCCTTTTCCCACGCCGCGTCAACTTGCGCTGCGCGCGCCTGTGCCTCGGGTGAAGGTGCTGCTACTTGCTCTGGGAGTTGTGTCTGAATGTCGCTCATGGTGTCCTAAATCGCTGTAGGGTTGGAACCGTCCGGCGATACCGCCGGAGGCCCGCCTGCCGGCCCAAGGCCCATGCCCTGACCCCGGAGGAGAGTTGCTTCTTCGGCCTGATCGTTCATCGACTTGAGCTGACGCATGAAGCGACGGAGCAAGCTGATCCGATCTTCCGGCACGCCCATCGCCTGGGCGCGGTTGATGTACATCTGCGTCATCTTCATCGAGAGGCGCAGGTCCATCGTAGGTTCGGGGGTCTCGTACTCGCCCTCGTCGAGCATGCACTCAAGGATGCGCTCCACGTTCTCGCGAGCTGCGTTGCGGAGGTTCTTGAACCGGTCAAGGTCTGGGAAGTCGAGCAGAGCCATAGCCTCGCCCGAGTCGAGCCAGCCAGCGTTGAAGAAGTCGAGCACGTCGCTCTTCCTTCCCGCGGGGCTCTGGGAAAGCATGCTTGCCGGAAAGACTTGGATGATAAAGGAATCTTCCCTTGGGTCGTCGATCTCGCCCCAGTCAATGTCCTCGATCGTGTACTTGTCCTTGCGGAGCACGACCTTGAACTGTGGGTTACGCTTGTGGATATGCCGGCCCGCGCGCACCTGCTGTTCATACAGGCACACGTTGAACCGCTCGAACTCCTCGTACTGGGGTGCTAGTTCCGTTGCCTGGATGTCATTGTAATCCCGCACGGCCTGCCCTGTCTCGAACTGACCGCCAGTGCTCTCCGGCATGGAGAGGCTGAGGAGGCGACTGACTTGGAGAGCTTTCTCCCAGATAGTCGACGAGTACTTGACCACGTCCGCTGGTACGCTTGGCGGCAGTTCAAACGTAGGAGCGCGGTCAGCGTAGTTGATGACGATGCCATTGACGTTCCCCAGCTTCCCTTCGGAAATGTTTCCGCCTTCAGGGACGAGGATGAACGGAGTCGGCATGTTGTCGATACACTCTTCGATGTTCCGAATCGTGTGGTTGAAGTCGAAGTGCAACCCAAGCAACTCTTCGATGAGGCTGACGCCCCAGAAGCCGATGGTCGGATCTTCCTTCCAGCGGTAGATGGAGAATGGCGCTCGCGTGTCCTCCCACTCGTCCAGGACGAGTACCTGGTTCTCCACGGCGATGGCGTGCTTCCCGTCGCCCGCTCCCTTGAACGAGGGGAGTCTCCAGGCTTCCACGACCTCCACCATGTTCTGGAGGGTGTGACGCTGGCGGTGCCAGACATACGGGTCGTCGGTGATGCGCTGCGAAACCTTGATGGCCTCTTTGTGTTTCGGAAACATCGCCGCGAGCCGCGAACGACTGACGAACGCGCGCTGGTAGAAGTGGGTGGGCTTGCCGGAGGACGAGGCCTCCACGGGGTCGACGAATAGATCTGCGGGGTGCACCCGCATGTTTTCTACCTCGTCCACCACCGGGTGAGGCGCAGTCTTGACAATGCCCGTGCCGTAGATGAAGCCGTCAAGGGCTCCGGAACGCTTGGTCGGGCGGAGGTCGGTCAGGTGCTCGCAGAACTCGACCCACTTCTGCATCTGGCGGGCCTTCTTCTGCAGCGTGAAGTTTCCACCCCGGGTCAGGAAGACCGGGCGGGGGTTCTGACGGGTCACCTTCGCGTGCGCGCTGTCAACCATGACCTTGGCAAGGTTCACGGGAACGCGGGAGTAGGCGGCCTCTTCGTCGCCTACCCGCCATGCGGCACTGTAGTTCGCGAGGTAGTCACTGTTCGAGATGTCACGGTTCAGGTAGATCCGCGAGTAAGCGTTGTACGCAGCCAGGCGGGCACTGTCCTCGCTGACGAAGTACTTGAAGATCGAGAGTAGGGGGCTTAGGGCCTTCGTCTTGGTCTTTTCGGTCCACCAGGGCGAGCCCGACTCAAGGAGTTCGTCAGTTGCCATCTACCGAGTAGGGGAAATGGTACAATCAGGGTTGACAGATGACCCTTCCCTTGCTATACTGGGGGTACTTCACGTTGAGGTAACCATCCCTCCTCGTGAAGCGGCTCACCAGGCACGATGTCCTGCGAAGAGCCCGGGGACATAGAGGGGGCGGCTCGGGACAGGCCGCCCCCGTTCCCCGTTTTTTCTGGGGAGCCATAGGGAACTACATGCTACTGACTGAGGCACAATGGGCGATCGTACGGAAAGCCGCCAAGTACACCAACGGCACCCGCGTGCCCCGGATCATGGAGGTTGACGCCCTACGCGCCCTTCAGGCCCTCGTGAAGGCTATCGACGCCCAGGGCGCTTCCACTTCCCAGCACGAACCCAAAGGGGCTCAGGTCTCGCGTTCCCACGTGACAGCTCCTTCTCTCTGAGCTGCTGATGTATCCGCTCCATCCGTTCCCGGTCGTCAACTGGCGTGTCGTCAACGACGAAGCCCTGATTGTCGTGAGTGCGGACCTTCGTGTAAGCATAGCGCAGGGAGTCAGCGGCGTGGTCCTCCCACCCTCGTTTGATGACGCGCTTTCCCACTTCGAGAGACTTCTCGTCCCACTGCAGCTCGGCCATCTCCTGAAGTACGTCAAGGCAGCCGCGCTCAACAAAGAACAGTTTTCCGGCCCGTATATCTGCATTGATAATCGAGACACCCATGTCAACGCTGTCGAAGCCCTTCTTGACTGGTTTGGCAGGGATACCGGGGTGAGTCGTTTTCCACTGCTTGACGAAAGCCGCGCCCTGGCCGCCGGAGTCGACTACTATGTGGGAGTAGTTTGGAAACCGATGCATAAGGCGTTCAATCTCTGTACCAGCTTGCAGGACGGTGAGGTCCGGCTCACGGCGAGATTCAAGGACGTATGTCCGACCGACCTGGCGGCTGTAGGCCAGGATCGTAAACGCACAGGGGTCCTCGGTCCCCAAGTCTACTCCGATTATGTACCGCCAATCTGTTGCTTCTTCTTCGGGGAACCGTGGCACGACCATGCTTTCCCGGTAGTCGAAAGCGGTGCGGTGGGTATCGAAGACCCACTCCCCTAAGTACTCGCGACGGAAAGCCGGGGTGTTGCGCGTCCAGCCGTTGGCCTGGAGGACCAGCTCAAGCTCGCCCGGTGCGTCAGGGATCCAGGGGTTGTCCTGCATCGTCCAGTGGTGCACGCTCCAGCCGAGGGTGCTTGTCTCGGAGAGATGCCCCCCGTTCGCGATCTTGTAGAAGGGGCTGTGCCGGTTGTTCGAGGGCGTCCCGGTGACCATGATGGGGGCCTGGTAGTCCGCCGTGGACGGCAGCAGAATCTCGTTGATCAGGTACAGCATGTCCATGCCCATGTTCTGGGCCTCGTCGAGACACACCGCCGGCGGCTTGCCACCTCGGGACTTGTCCATCTCTCGGCGGGAGCCAACGCCGTAGATCTGGATCACACTCTCGTTCGGGAGCTTCACGTTTGACGTCACGTTGTCGAACCGGAGCCCCAGGTTCAGCTTGCGGTCAATGTCACGCAGCGCCGGCCAGATGATGACCTTCGCGCTCGCGCGGTTCATGTTCATGTAGATGGGGAACGACCCCGGGTTCTCGAACCCCGCCTTGAGGAGCGCTAGAGCCACGCCGTGCGACTTGCCCGCACGTCGAGAGCAGCACGCCACCTTGAGCCGGCTCGGGTCGGTGATGAAGTTCCGCTGGGGGCCAAACATGAGCTGTTCCCAGTCGAGGTTCTGTACGCGCCCGCCACGCTTTGCCGCCTGCTGAAGCGCCTCGCGCGCCGCGGGGCTCAGCTCACTTTTTCGGTTCTGCATCACGTAGCTCGTCAAGCAGCCACGGCAGGAACACCGCGCTCCAGGCCTTCATGCTGTCCCTCAGCCAGGGCTTGCGCATGTCCTTCGTGCCGTACGTGTACACGCAGTTCTGTCCCTTGGTGTAGCCAAAGTCTGCGTAGAAGCGCTCCATAAGCTCGGTAGCCACGCCCTGGTGTTGCGCCCCCTTCTTGATCTTCAAGAAGTGCACAACGGGAAGGTTCTCAAAGGGCTGCGCGATCAAGTAGCCGCGATACAAATGCGGATGACCCGGCTCGCACGCGAGATACGCCGCACCGCTCTTGGTGCTCCACTCCAGGAGCTTCGCGATCTTGTCGTGCTCGTACCCAAAGTAGTCGTCGTTGATCAGCCCCGGAAACTTCATCGCAGGGGATTCTTGATAGTCGTAAAGCCATGCCTGCAACACGTACTTCCGGTCGGCAAAGGTTACGGGCCGGATGTCAGATTCGCTCATCGAGTAGCTCCTGCACTAACTGGCGGATGTTTGGGTTGTGCTGGAAGGCGCGGCATGCGTCGTCCAACGTCCAGCCCGCGTCGATCAGGTCGATCGCGAGCTGCTGGTCACTCTTGGTATCCCCTGCGTGGTCCTTCGCTTCGAGCTGGGCCAGGGTCGCCTCCAGCTTGCGGATTGAATCTTGGTGGGCGAGGAAGAGTCTTTCCTCCTTCGGCTCCAGGTAGCCTCCGGACTCAAGCCTCTCCTCGTACTTGATGAGGGCCAGGTCGGCCACCTCTAGTCTACGCTGAAGTCGTTCCTTGTAGCTCAGCCGGCGTACGCTCTTGCGCACGGGCGTAGCCTTCTCGGGAACGCAGTCCTCTGCGTTTATGGCCTCGGTAGTCTCTGCAAGGATCTCACTTGCTACTACTACCCTTCGACCCGGTACTGTTCTCGCCATCGCTCATGGCTCCTTTGTTCGCTGGTTGTCTGCGGGCGCGGCGCGCCTCAATGTACTTGGCTCGGGAAATAAGACCCTCCGTGATGTAGGTGTCTATGTCCCCCAGGTTCTCCCCACGGCGCACCTTGGCGTCGTATTGGGCAGCCAGGAAGTCGCGGTATGAGTTCACCTGCTCCTCTGGCGTAGGGTCGCGCTCGGTGAAGGTCGCGGGCGTGGTGTACTTCTGCGCCGGTGCCCCGGGAATGGGGTTTCCGCCTGGGTCCGTCGGTACGTCCGTGAAGCCAGTGCGCGCGTAGCCGTTCCCGCTCGGGTGCGGCATGTAGTAGCCCGCCGTCTCGGAGTAGTTCGGGAGCGCTAGAGCCTCGCCGCGGTTGTAGGCTCTGCGGCCTTCGCGGTCGGTCTGCTCCTTCCCGTAGACGCTGTACAGGCCCTGGACGTTACTCGCCCGGACCTCCTTGGGCGTCAGGATCTTCGCCATGTTCTTCTCAGCGAAGGGGTAGTAGCTCTCCTTGAGTGGCACTATCCCCAGCACCTTGTTAAGCGCGCGCTTCCAGACGGGCTCCTTGGTCTTAGGTTCGGCCATCTGCTACGTAGCGGAAATGGTTTTCGGAATCGCCATTCCGTTTCTCCCCACTCGATTGTTTCCAAGATGTCCAACACATAGTTATGCATAAGTAGGGGTTAAGTAGGGGTTATACGTCGATTTTACAAAGATGTCACAAAGCCCTCTGGCATTGGGTTTATGCCCACTTTGTGTTTCGTAACCACGAACCATTTCACCTCGTCATAGGAGGGTAGGGTGGCTCCTCGAAGGCTATGATGCTTCGGGCCGTAAGGCCCCCTACTCCGTTGTTCCGCTCAGGGGTCTATCTGCTGTCGCAGGGACATTTCGTTTTCCGTACTCCACCTCTACCTGACCTTCCACTACCGAGACAATGGTCTAACCCATAAGGGCTATACCTTGTTTTGAAGACCCGGTATAGAGTGCTTGTGCCTCGCTAGCGCTCGGGTTACATTTCCCTACATGTAGGGGGAAGTGGGGTAGGGTGGGGGTATGTAGGATAAGCACCTACATCATGCTACCTCTGCCTACATGACACAAATGTCATACGTAGGTCTCATACCTACATGACATAGATGTCATACCGCAAAGATTGCATAGCAAAAAGGCTGCATATTCGAGGGGTAGCAATAAGCGTGCCAGCTGCT
>Ga0210334_10684577_pt1 | contig 11611 bp, 12 predicted proteins | sample S306metaT_FD_164440 | JGI IMG/M metagenome (GOLD analysis project Ga0210334, IMG submission 164440) | Metatranscriptome of estuarine sediment microbial communities from the Columbia River estuary, Oregon, United States - S.306 (Metagenome... | ecosystem: Environmental > Aquatic > Marine >... | reverse complement strand
GAACGGTGGAGCCGGTGTTTGATGGTCTCATGACCCGGAGCTGCCGCCTTAACGGAAGGTGGTGAACCATGACGCGCAAGAACCGAGTAATGTTCGTTGATGATGAGGAAGGCGTCCGCGTGAGCTGGCAGCGATTCCTTCAGGACCGCGGTCTCGCGGTGACGACCGCTCCCGATGGGGCTAGCGCCATCGCGGAACTTTCTCGTCAGCCAGTGGACGTCGTGGTCTCCGACCTCCGCATGCCGGGGACCGACGGGCTCGAACTTCTCAAGTGGTTGCACGATCGACAGCCGACGACTCGTTTCATCCTATTCACGGGATATGGGGACGCTCAGGTCGAGCAGCGGGCCCGCGAGCTGGGGGCGTGCGACTACCTCGAGAAACCCGTTTCACCCGACGTGTTGGCGCATGCGATCGACGTCGCACTGGATCCCGCCCGGCTCCATCCGGTCCTCCCGGTGCTCGATGTCAAACGCATGCCGACAACCCGGGCTGTCCGGCCAGCGGCGCGGACCGACGCGACCTCGCAGGAACGGACCCCCGCGCAGACCATCGGGCTCTTGGTTGCCGCCCCGTTCCTCGGCCTCGCGTTCGTCATGTTCCTGCCGGTGATCGGGCTCGGGGCGTTGGCTTGGGTGGTGACTCGGCAGGTCAAGGGTATCCTCTGGCCGGCGAGACCGTGACGGGGGAACCGACGGGGGTGGGTGATGGCCCAACGCGTTGAGCGCGACCTCGCCCACCCCGAGAATCCGATCAGAGCGAAGGCTTGCCACGGTCGAGCGGCCCGTCTGCTCGCGACCGTGAAGGCCAGGTGGGCAGGGGCGACGAGAGTGGCCGCCCTTGCCCTGTTCGCTGTTACGATATGCACCACGCACGAGGCTGTCGGACAGGACGCTCGGGCCGAGGACCGGTACTGCGCCGACTGCCATGAAGTGGATCGGCTCCGAATCTCGGCACACGGGCCGACACTTCCTTGCCTCTCCTGTCACCGCGACGACCGGCATCGTGACTTTCCGCAGGATTCGACCGTCGCCGCTCAGAAGCGCTCCGCCATTTGCGCGGACTGCCATGAGGATGTTCACCTCTCTCATCGCGACGTAGCCGAGGGGGCGCCCCTCTGCACGGATTGTCATTCGGCGCACAACGACCCGCCGCCGGCCCAGGCACCCGGACTGCTTGCCCGGCGGTGTGGGTCCTGCCATGCCCAGGAGCTTGCTGATTTCGAGGCGGGAGGCCACGCGGCATCAATCGCCCTGGACTCGCCCAACACCGATCTGCCGACTTGCATGACCTGCCATCCGCCACATCCTCCGTCCGCCGAGGCGGCGGGTGACGTTCGTCATACGGCCACGGCGCTGTGTGTCGACTGCCACACGAGCGATCTACTGATCCGCCGATACGACCTTCCCAGGCTCGCCGGCGAGACGTACGCGAGCGACTTCCACGGGACCACGCTCCAGTTCCAATGGCGCCACCCGTCAGGCAAGGGCCAGCCTGACGTGATGGTCTGCTCCGACTGCCACGGCGCGCACAAGGTCGGCTGGCTGGACCGCGGACAGCTCGCGCCCATTTGTCTCGACTGCCACAAGGGCGCCGATGAGCGCATCGCAGGCGCGTGGCTTGGCCACGAGCCCGTAGGACCGCGACATAACGTCGCGGTCTGGGCCGTGCGCGTCATGTACTACGTGTTCATTCCGCTGGTTCTGACCGGGCTCTTGCTGCACGTCATCTTCGACATCCGCCATGGCTTCGTAAAGCTCCTTCGCCGCGAACTGCACCAGGCCTCGTCAAAGGTCATGGTGACCAGGTTCAGCCTCGTCGAACGGCTGGAGCACCTATTGTCGATGGTGACCTTCACCCTCCTCGTGCTGACCGGCCTTCCTCAGAGCTACCCGAATTCAGGAGTCGGAAACTGGCTCATCCAGCTGTGGGGCGGCATTGGAGCGACGCGGCTGATTCACCGTGTGGCCGGCGTGTTGTTCGTCACGCTGCTGATGCTGCACGTGGGACGGTCCGTGGTGGGGGCGTTTCGCAAGGGGCACGTGCCGGCCATGTTCCCCGAGAAGAAGGACTTCGTGGACGCGGTACAGACCCTCCGGCATTATCTGCGAAACGCGCCCCTCCCCAAGGTCGGGAAGTTCGATTTTCGCGAGAAATTTGAGTATTGGGGTCTCTTCCTCGGCGGCACGCTCATGACCGTCACCGGGTTCGTGCTGCTCTTCCCCGAGGGTGCGTCTCAGTTGCTGCCCGGGATCGTGCTGGCAATCGCGCGGGTGATGCATGGCCTGGAGGCCACCTTCGCCGTGCTCGTCGTGGTCCTGTGGCACTCGTACGGCGTGATTCTGCGCCCGGAAGTCTTCCCGCTGGACAAGTCCATCTTCACAGGAAAGATCAGCCTCGAGCGCCTGCGCGAGGAGCACGCGCTCGAATACGAGCGAATCTTCGGCACGGGCGAGACGGGACCGGATGCTGAGCCGTGACCTCGCGGCTCGAGCCGCGGTGACCACCGCATGGCTCGAGACCGGGCGGGGAGCTAGATTTCACATGGTAGCAAGGGTCGTGCGTGATGGTCGCGGCGTTGGTCCTCTCACGAGGCGGGCGCCGAGGAAAGTCCGAGCTCCATCGGGTAGGCTGCCAGGTAACGCCTGGGCGCCGTGAGGCGACGGTAGGGCCACAGAAAACACACCGCCCCCTAGGGGGTAAGGGTGAAAAGGTGGGGTAAGAGCCCACCGCGCCGCTGGTAACAGCGGTGGCACGGTAACCCCCAGCCGGAGCAAGACCAAGTAAGCGGCAAGGTGTGACCCACACCGTCCAGGTCTCCTGGGAAGCCGCGGGTAGGTCGCTCGAGGTGGCCGGCGACGGCCATCCCAGATAGATGGCCATCCGTCCGCTTGCGGACGAACAGAACTCGGCTTATGGCACGACCCTTCGCGTTCGCCCCGGGAGCGGCATTCCGGGGCGAACGCATGTCGAGTGGCCCCGTCGGCCGGGTTGTCAGGCTGGTGACCCTGCCCCTAGGTTTGTTCCCGGCACGACGGTGTGAACGCCCGAGAGGACGATGGCCGAACCGTATCACTCAGCCAAGAACCAGCCGCCATATCCCAAGGACTGGGAGAACCAAGCGGAGCTCCGCGTGCTCCGGGCCAAGCCGGGCGACTGGGAGAAACTGCCTACCTGGCGTGCCGATATGGCCCGCAAGGGATGGCAGCTCCTGCGGGTCCATAGCGACGACACGGAACTCGTAGCCATTTTTGGGAAGACCCGCCGCGCGCCGTCGCTCGGTGATCGAAAGGACTGAAGATCGTGGCCACCCGCTCCACGCCTCCCTTCTCACGTCTCGTCTGGGTCGCAGCCTTGGCGCTCCTCTCGGCTGCTTGCACGACGGGATCGAGGCAGGTGACACGAAGCCCGGTCCCCGCGCGCCCCGGCTCCCCGCCGGAGCAGGCCGACACCGCCGAGCGCGACTTCCGCTATCACCCAGCCTCTGGGGGCTCATACAGCTACCATCGGCTCGACAGCGTCGAGTATCGGCTGCCGACCGGGTCACAGGTGCAGGTACACGGTCGCACCGTCTTTCTCACCATTGGCATCGAGCCCCACGACAGCCTGTATCGGGTCGAGTTCCGACTTGATTCCATCAACCAGGACCCCGGCACGACGTACCAGCCGGCGTTAGACAGCCTCCGCCTGGTCCGATGGTCGGGTGAAATGGGACCGACCGGTGGGTTGGGTAGCTTTCGGGTCAGTCCCCCGTCGCCCTTCGGCGAGCGACTGAGCGCTGAATTGGCCCGGCGATTCTTCCCGGCCCAGCCGGTCGGTGGGGTGCGGCCTGGTATGGAATGGACCGACTCGGCGCGGATCAGCATTGCGGGGATCTCGGTCAACCAGTCAGACCGGGTTGAGAGCCACTCCACGGCATCAGAGCTCGGCATGGACGAGCCTCCGAGCATCCGCATCGAGACCGAGTCGGTGCTCGAGCGCCAAGGAAGCAGCACCCAGACAGGCGAGGTGATCGGGGAGCTAGGGAGTGGGCTAGACTCGACCACTTCCTACGTCGACCTCTGGGGCCGATTCCTCCGAAGTGAGGGCAAGGAAACTTTCGACTTGTTGTTCTCGGTCCCAGCCGTGGGCCAGGAAGTGGCGGCGCGGCAGCTGAGTCACTATCGCATCCTACGGCTCCAGGAGCCCGAGAGCGACTGAGGCGAATCGGTCTGTCTGACGCCATCGAGAGCATTGGTAGCACATACTACTACCAGCGTGGCAGGGGTCCCGGTCGGCGCGATGGAGTCGGGACTGGCGTTGTTCCTTTCTGGCTCGGGCTCTGGTTCCTACACCATCAATCCACGAGCCGCAGCGGCATCACCAGCGCAAGGAAAGATGCCGGGTCATCCCAGCCCACCGGCTCGCACGTCGCAGCCCTCTCGGGAGCCTTGTAGGTCATCCGGACCTCGTCGGTGGGGATGTACTTCAGGATCTCCAAGAAATAGGACGCGTTGAACCCTATTTCGAGCGGGCTGCCATCGTAGGTGATGGTAATCTCCTCTTGAGCCTCGCCCAGGTCGGGGGTCTGGACCGACAGCTTGCAGCTGCCATTCGCGAAGGCGAGCCTGACCCGATGCGTCTGGTCGCTGGCCACGATGCTCATGCGCCGCAGGGCGGCGGTGAGGGCTGCCTTGTCGGCCGTCGCGATCTTGTCGTTTTCGCGCGGGATGACCTGTTCGTAGTTGGGGTACGGTCCCTCGATGAGGCGCGTGAAGACCTGGGTGCTACTGGAACGGAAACCGAGATGGTTCTCGGTCTTCGCGATCTCGACCTCATCATCGGGCTTGAAGAGCCGGCGGATTTGATCGAGGGCCTTGGGCGGGACGATGAGATCCGCTTCCTCGCCACCCCCACCAGCCACCGGAATGTCCATTCGGGCAAGCCGGTGCCCGTTGGTCGCCACCATTCGCATGCGCTCGGCCCGGAGTTCCCAAAGTACTCCGTTCAGAATGGGCCGGCTTTCTTCGGTGCTCGCCGCAAATGCCACGTGGGTGATCAGCTTGTGCAGATCCTTGGCGGACGCTCGCCAGCCCCGCGAAAAATCGACCGCCGGAAATGCCGGAAATTCCTCCCGCGGCAGACCGAGGAGCTTGAACCTCGAGCGGCCGCATTCGATCGTGACTCGCTGCTCGCCCGCGGTGGCTACTCGGATGGAGGCACTCGGAAGCTCGCGAACGATCTCGACCAGTTTCCTGGCAGGAAGGGTGATGGCTCCCTCGTCGTCGACCGATGCCGCGACACTGGTCGACACTGCGATGTCCAGATCGGTTCCGGATAGATGCAGACCGTTCGACCCGGCTTCGAGCAAAACATTCGACAACACGGGAAGCGTCGTCTTCGCAGGCACACTGGCGGCTACAGCAACCAAACCTTCCTGGAGCTGTTCACGCGTGATCGTGAGCTTCATGCCACTCCTCGAACGGCTAGTAAAAGAACCAGCTTCTAGTATAAGAAATACCTAGTAGTACTAGTAGAGGGTCTGGAAATGTGGACGTAGAGGGCAACCGTCACCGCCATCTAGTCCTACCCCTGCCAAGGGCTGTCGACAGCCTGTTGGCGATGGGCAAAAAACCTCCTCCGCACCCAGACTCTCCAGATTACCAACACCTCGAACATTCTCCCACGCGATTATTGAGCTAACAACTCTTGGCGGGCCTGCTCGACCCGCTCTCGATATTGGCGATCCCGGGACATTAGCTTGTGGACCTTGTCCACACTATGGATGACGGTGGAATGGTCTCGCCCGCCGAACGCATGCCCAATCTCGACCAGTTGCATCTGGAGGAGCTCGCGTGCCAAGTACATCGCTACTTGCCGGGGCACCGTCAGCGTCTTGATTCGCGCCTTTGAGCGGAGACCTTCCGGGGTAACCCCCCACCGCCTCGCCACGACCTCCTGGACCCGCCCGATCGTGGGCATGGACTTGATGGGCGGTGGGGCGCCCTCTTCCCCCTCCCGGATCTTATCGGCCAGGGCCTCGCGGGCGAGGTCGGTAGTGATTTCGCGGTGTTTGAGCGATGCGAAGAGGAGGAGCTTGATGATGCACCCCTCGAGCTCGCGCACGTTGGATCGGACATGCTCGGCGATGAAGCGGAGCACGTCGTCGGGTATGGTCAGCTCGAGGTGGTCCTGCTCCTGCTTCTTACGCAGGATGGCGATTCGGTGCTCGAGATCGGGCTGGCCGATGTCGGCCACCATGCCCCATTCGAAGCGGCTGACCAGTCGGGCCTCGAGACCCGGGATTTCCTTGGGTGGGCGATCCGAGGTGAGGACGATCTGCTTATTCCCTTCATAAAGCGCGTTGAAGGTGTGGAAGAACTCTTCCTGGGTCATCTCCTTGCCCTCCAGGAAGTGCACGTCATCCACGAGGAACAGGTCTACCTCGTTGCGGTATCGCCGGCGGAACTCCGGCATCGTCCGGCCGTGGATACTCTCGATCACTTCGTTGATGAACTGTTCTGCCCCGACATAGAGAATCCGGCTCGTCGGGTCTCGCTTCGACACCGAGTGGGCGATGGCCTGCATCAGGTGGGTCTTTCCAAGTCCCGTAGACCCGTAGATGAAGAGCGGGTTATAGGTCTTCCCGGGCGCCTCGGCCACCGCGTGCGCCGCTGCAGCGGCCAGCTCATTGGACTTTCCGATTACGAACGTGTCGAACGAGTATCGCTCGTTTAACGGCTGGATTGGGGCGTCATCCGGCCCGGCCACGGGCATCGCGCCTTCGGAGAGGGGGGCTACGAAGAAGTCCATCTGGGGGCGCTTCTGGCGATCTTCCTGGACCCGGAAGACGACGGCCGTTGTGCGGCCCAAGACCGGCTCGGCCAGTCTCGAGAGAATCTGCGCATGCTTGGTCTCGTTCCACTCGACGGCGAATTGATCCGGCGCGCCGATGATGAGCCGCTCCTCATCCAAGGCAATCGCCTCGGTGGGCTCGAGCCAGGTGCGGACGGCATGATCTGGAAGCTCTCGATGGGCGGACTCGAGAATTTGCTTCCATGCCTCTTTCGCAGTCAGTTGCAGCGACATTCAGATTTGCTGGGCGAGGAGTTGATCAAGGGCTGCCGATTCTACGGGCCGGATGTGGAAAAGTCAACCTTGACCCCTACCCCCTTGCAGGACTAGCTTTTCCGCCTCATTTGGAGGCATCAGATTCATGAAACCATCCTATCGGCCACGCAACCGCCGTCGGATCAACCGGCACGGATTCCGCGCCCGCATGGCTACCCGATGGGGCCGGGCCGTCCTGTCCCGCCGCCGGAAGAAGGGTCGCAAACGGCTTACCGTCTCGATCCCGTCGAAACACGGAGGCTCCTGACGACCGAGCGGCGATACCCGCGATCTCGTCGGCTGGGTCGGAGTAGCGACATCCGGCGAACGATGAAGGAGGGGCGCCGCTATCGCACGGAGCATCTCGAGATGATCTGGCAGCCAAACACCCTGAATTGCCCCCGCCTGGGGCTTGTGGTCCCGAAATACCGCTCGACTGCGGTAGCCCGCAATCGGCTGCGCCGCCGCCTGCGCGAGCTGTGGCGCAGCGACGTTCAGGCTGGTCAGGGGAGCCTAGACCTCGTCGTTCGGGCCAAACCGGCCGCCTATCGCGCCTCAGCCGGCGTCCTTCGGGACGAGCTTCTGGGGTGGCGTGATGCGCTACCGGCGGTGTCGTAAGCCGAGATGCAGGCCTTCCTCCGGATTCCCCGGTACCTCGCACTGGCTTTGATCCGAGCCTATCAGCTCATGATCTCCCCACTCTTACCACCCACCTGCCGGTTCACACCCTCCTGCAGCCAGTACACCAGCGATGCAATCTCGCGCCATGGCCTCACGACCGGAGCGTGGCTGGGCGTGAAGCGCCTGGTGCGATGCCATCCGTGGCATCCCGGTGGGTACGACCCCGTGCCTTAGCGGCCTCGAGCAGCCTTCATGGATCGTCGTTTCCTTTTGGCGATGTTGCTCTTCATAGCAATCATCGTCGTTCCATCTGTGATTTTCCGACGCCCCCCCCCACCGGCGGTGGGGGTCGACTCCGTCGCGACCACGCCGCTGCCCGGAACGCCGTCGCCCGCGCCCGTCGAGTCCGCCCCTGCGCCGGCGGTCGAGCCTGCCAGTGCCGCACTTCCCATCCAGGACACCACAGCGGGCATGGCCCCGGACACCGTAACGGCGCGGACGCCGCTCTCCACCTACGAGATCAGCACCCGCGGCGCCCGTCTGGTAGGGGCGCGCCTCAACCGGTATCGTTCGATGGCCCCCGGCGACGACCCGGGACCACTCCAGGTGCTCCGCACCGATAGCGACCTGCTCGGTCTCCGGCTGATCCGGGAGCGGGATACCCTGTATCTCGATCGCTGGATGTTCGACACGCCGTCGGCGGGCAGTGTGCTGGACGCGGCTCAACAGGCCCCCGAGCTGTCGCTCGCGACCGCGGGCCAGGGCATTGCCCTCGATCTCCAGTACGTCTTCCGGCCGGAGGACTACCAGATCGAGGTGTCGGGCCGTTTCGATGGGATCGGCCCCAACGGGGCGCTGTTGCTCGTGGGGCTTGGGCCCGGGTTGCGGAACACCGAGGCTGACTCAACCGGCAACTACCGGGACATGGGGTTGGTCACCAAGAGCGTCAAGACGTCCCAGACCCGCCTGTCGAGCCTGACACCCGGCGAGACCAAGACAGAAAGCGGCCCCTTCGAGTGGACCGCCGTCAAGTCGAAATACTTCGTCTCCGCCATGTTCGCCTTCGATAGCGGCGCGGCGCCGATCAGCGGGGTCACAGCCACCGCACCCGCCGATGCAGGAAAACACCCAAAGACGGCGGATATGTGGGCCAGCGTTCCCATCGCGTCCGACGGACTCTTCCGGTATCGCGTGTATCTCGGCCCGATGGAGTACTCCCGACTCGCGCGGGTAGGCCATGATTTTGACGACGTGAACCCATATGGTTGGCCCGGGATCCGCACACTGATTCGGCCCGTGGCGATTGGCGTGCGATGGCTCTTGGTGTGGATGCACCAAAACTTGCACATGACGTACGGCCTCGTGCTGGTCGTGTTCGGGGTGTTGGTTCGTGTCATCCTCTGGCCGCTCAACCAGAAGGGCATGCGAGCGAGTCTTCGGATGCAGGCCATCCAACCGCTCATGAAAGAGATTCAAGAGAAGTACAAAGGGGACCCGCAACGGCTCCAGCAAGAAGTGTTCAAGTTGTACAAGGAGCACAACGTGAACCCCCTTGGCGGTTGCTGGCCGGTGCTCCTGCCCATGCCGGTGCTCTTCGCCCTGTTCTTCGTATTCCTAAACACCATCGAGCTCCGGGGCGTGCCCTTTTTGTGGCTGCCGGACCTTTCCCGGGCGGATCCGCTCTACATCATTCCAGTTCTCATGGGCTTGTCCATGTGGGCGATGAGCAAGGTCGGCCAGATGGGGGTGCCGCCCAATCCGCAGATGAAGATGATGCTGTACATCATGCCGCTCATGATGACGGTGCTCTTTGTCCGGTTCCCCTCGGGGCTGAACCTGTACTACACCGTGAGCAACATGGTGAGCATTCCGCAGCAGTGGTACTTGGCGAAAGAGCGCCTTCGAGCCAAGCCGGGAGGTACCCCGGCCCCCCCCGCCGAACGCGCGTCGAAGAAGACCGGTAAAGCAAAGCCCAGGAAATAGCCGGACCTCGCTCTTACCTTTCCGCATGCTTTCAGATCCCATCGTGGCTCTCGCAACACCGCCGGGACGAGCCGCGCTCGCCGTCATTCGGTTGAGTGGCGAGGGCGCCTTTGCGATAGCCGCGAAGGTCATCCCTCAATTGCGCATCGATCCGCCGCGCCGCGCGACCGTGGCCGTGTTTCTGGATGCCACGGGTCAGCCCGCTGATCGGGGTGTTTACACGGTGTTCCCGGGCCCGATGAGCTATACCGGGGAAGACATGGTCGAACTGTCGTGCCATGGGGGGTTGGTAGCTCCCGTGAAGATCATCGCGGCGCTGGGGGCGGCCGGCGCGCGGCAGGCCTACCCGGGCGAGTTCACTCGGCGGGCCGTTTTGAACGGCAAGTTGGACCTGGTCCAGGCCGAAGGAGTCGGGGACTTGGTCGACGCGACCGCTCCCGAACAGGCGCGACTCGCACTCCATCAACTCGACGGGGCGCTGTCACGGCGCCTGGCACGGTTGCGAGACCAGCTGCTCGAGCTCGAGGCCTTGTTGAGTTATGACATCGACTTCCCGGAAGAAGACGAGGGAGCCCTGATCCCCACTCGAGCCCCGGACCAGCTCGACCGCCTCGCGGCCGAGATCGACGGCCTCATCGCGACCGCGCCCGCCGGGGAGCGGATCCGGGAAGGGGCCCTAGTGGTCTTTGCGGGTCGGCCCAATACCGGCAAGTCTTCGTTGTTCAATAGTCTGCTCGGGCTCGAGCGGGCCATCGTGACCGACATTCCTGGGACCACGCGGGACGCCATCGAGTCGGCGACGGAATTCTACGGGTGGCCGGTTCGTTTGGTGGACACGGCGGGTCTCCGTCGCGTGGCCGAGCCGGTGGAACAACTGGGGATCGAGGTGAGCCGGCGCTATCTGTCTGCGGCCGACCTGGTCCTGTTCTGCGTCGAGGCGGGCCGGGAATTCGATGAAGAGGAGCAAGCATGGCTCCGTGGCCACCCGGGAGACGGCGACTCGGCTGGCGAGTGCCTCCGTCCGGGTGCTCGGGTGCTGGCGGTTCGGACCAAGGCCGACTTGGCGGCAAACGCAGGCGAGGGCATCGCCGTCTCCGTCACGACCGGTGCCGGCCTCGATGTTCTGCGAAGAGAGGTGGCCCGGATCGCCTTTGCGGAGCAATGGCACCTCGCAGACCTGGAGCCGGTGCTCACACGGGAACGGCACCGAGAGGCGCTTCGCCGGTCGCGAGAGGCCTTGGGCCAGGCGCGCCCGTTGCTTGCGGGTCGGGGGGAAGCCATCCTCGCCGCGCACCACATCCGGGAGGCCGTTCGCGCATTGGACGAGCTCATTGGTGCGGTTGACGTCGAGGATGTCCTCGACCGCGTATTCGCATCATTCTGCGTCGGCAAGTGAGGCCGGCGCCGCGACTACTCCACTGGAGGACGGGCTATGGAGGTGATCGTCAAGCCGAAGGGTCCCATCGTGATCGAGGGCCCAGTAATCCTGCGCGACCCGGAGGGGAACGAGATCACGCCGCCGCCCAAACAACGTGAGGGCAGGATCAAGCTGTGCGGGTGCGGCCGGTCGAAGATCCGACCTTTTTGCGATGGCAGCCACAAGGAGCCCGGCGATCAGGCGGTCTGAAAGCCTCGTGCCTGGTCTTCGGCGTGCTGGAAGTCTTCGGTCTTGGCGCGCAGGGCGGCAGCAATGCCACGCTCGGCGACCAGCGCCTCCGCCATGCGGTGCCCGAGGTAGTATCCCGCCCGCTCGGGGACAACGCGCCCGCGCACGAGCCGAGCAGCCGGGCTCATGCCGCCAGCGAGAAAACGAAGCCTCAGCCCGAGCGCGCGGCGGTCCAGGTCGGCCTCGGTCGCCCGCCGCAGGAAGGCTTCCAGCTCTCGAAGCCGGTGGTACTGCCGCCGGGCATAGCCAAAG
>Ga0210334_10291091_pt1 | contig 11628 bp, 8 predicted proteins | sample S306metaT_FD_164440 | JGI IMG/M metagenome (GOLD analysis project Ga0210334, IMG submission 164440) | Metatranscriptome of estuarine sediment microbial communities from the Columbia River estuary, Oregon, United States - S.306 (Metagenome... | ecosystem: Environmental > Aquatic > Marine >... | reverse complement strand
GCCGCCAGCGCGTTCGCGACGTTGTAGCGCGCCAGCCCGCCGATCGTGATCGGCAGGTCGCGGACCGCGACGATGTCCGCTCCATCGTCGCCTTCCAGCTCCACGAGCCCACCCCGCCGGACCGTGTAGCCGCGTCCGCCGCCGGCCACGTGGCGACGGAAGGCGGACGGCGCACCGTCGAGCGAGAAGTAGGCCACCCGGGCGCGAACGCGGCGTGCGACGCTGGCCACCAGCGGGTCGTCCGCATTCAGGATCACCCACCCGTCGGACCGGGTGATCCGGCAGATCGTCGCCTTCACCTCGGCCAGCTCGGGCAGCGTGTGGATCCCCTGCAGGTCGAGGTGGTCGGCGCTGACGTTGGTCAGGATGCTCACGTCGTTGGACTGATAGCCGACGCCGCGCAGGAGGATGCCGCCGCGGGCCGTCTCGAGCACCGCCACGTCCACGTCGGACCGGCCGAGCACCTGGGCGGCCCCGCCGGGACCCGTCCAGTCGCCCGCGTCGACGAGCCGCTCGTCGATGTAGACCCCATCCGAGGTGGTCGTGCCGACGCGGCGTCCGGCGAGCAGCAGCACGTGGCTGATGAGGCGGGTCACCGTGCTCTTGCCGTTCGTGCCGGAGATCGACACGATCGGCAGCCGCCGGTCGGCATCGCGGATCCAGGTCGGAGGACTGGCACCGGCGGTCGCCAACCGGGCTCGCGCCCGCTCGAGCAGGCGCGCCTGCCCGCCCGTCAGCGTCGCCCGACGCCCAGCCGTGACCCCGCGCCCGGTCAGCTCGACGGCCGCCTCGGCGACGACCCGGGCGCGTTCGGCTCCGGTCCACGGGAAGGCCACGATCCAATGTCCCGGGTCCGACGACCGATGGACGGCCACCCCGCCGACACCCTCACCGGCCTCGACTCGCAGGCGCCTGCACCAGGCCCCGAGCAGGGCGATCTCGTCGGGCCAGTCGCGCGCCGGCACGGTCGCCGCCAGGTGGACGAGCGAATGGCGTCCCGGCCGGCGTTGCCCGTACCAGCTCCGCCGCCGACCGACGGCGACCTCGACCTTGACGGTCGGATCGTCCCGGTAGACGTTGGGTCCCTCGAGGAGCCGGATCTCGACGACGCGCACGGTCGTCGCAGGATAGCGGGCTCCGGGCGGCCGAGAGGCCGAATCCGTAGACTGGCCCTCGTGGACACGCAAGCCGTCGCCGCGATGGACCCGACCGGACCGTCCGGCGAGGTCGGTGCGCCCGAGCTGGCGCGCCTGACGGCTGCCATCGCGGCCGACCAGCCGGCCTTCCTGCGCGACCTGCAGACGCTGGTCGGCGTCGATTGCGGCAGCTACACGAAGGAAGGCGTCGACGAGGTCGGGCGGTGGATCGCCGACTTCCTCGAGCGCCTCGGCGCGACCGTGCTCGTCCACCCGAACGAGACGCTCGGCGACACTGTCGTCGGTACCCTTGACGGCGACCCGGCGGGACCGCGGGTGCTCCTGATCGGGCACCTTGACACCGTGTTCCCGGCAGGAACGGCCGCCGAGCGGCCGTTCCGGATCGAGGACGGCATCGCCCGCGGGCCGGGCGTCACCGACATGAAGTCGGGACTCCTGGCCGGTCTCTACGCGGTGCGGACTCTGCGGACGCTCGCCGGCTCGGGCGAGGGTGGCGGGGCGACCCTGCCGTTCGCCCGCCTGACGTTCGTCGCCAACCCCGACGAGGAGATCGGCTCGCCGGTGTCGAGGCCGGTCATCCGCGAGCTGGCCCGCGAGGTCGACGTCTGTCTCGTGCTCGAGTGCGCCCGGGCCAACGGCGACATCGTCAGCTCGCGCAAGGGCAACCTGGATCTCGCCGCGACGGTCCACGGCCGGGCGGCCCACGCAGGCGTCGAGCCGGAGAAGGGGCGCAGCGCGGTCCTCGCGGCGGCCCACCTGACGGTCGCGCTGCACGCGCTGAACGGCCGCTGGCCGGGGGTCACGGTCAACGTCGGCGTGGTCGAGGGTGGCACACGCCCGAACGTCGTCGCCGAGTGGACCCGCCTCGAGCTGGACGTCCGCGCCGTCACCCGCGAATCCCTCGAGGCGGCCGAGGCGGCGATCCGTGCCCTCGCGGCGGCGCCGGCGGTGCCCGACGTCGAGATCCAGCTCGAGGAGGTGGCCCGCCACTGGCCGATGGAGAAGCTCGAGCGCTCCGGACGCCTGGTCGAGCTCGCCGTGACGCTGGCCGGGCGCCTCGGCTTCGAGCTGAGCGACGCGGCGACCGGCGGCGCCTCCGACGCCAACACGACGGCCGGCATGGGCGTGCCGACGATCGACGGCCTCGGCCCGGTCGGCGGGCTCGATCACTCGCCGGGCGAGTACCTGGAGGTCGCCTCGATCGTGCCCCGGACGACGCTCCTCGCCGGCCTGTTGCTGGCGATCGCCCGCGATCCGGTCATCCGGGGCTGGCGTCCGTGACCCGCCGGATCATCGCCAGCGGCGGGCCGTGGGAGCAGCCGGGCGGCTACAGCCGGGCGGTCGTCGTCGGCGATTCGTGCTGGGTGGCCGGCACGACGGACGCCGGTCCGGACAGCGCCGCACGCCACCCTGGCGACGTTGCCGCCCAGGCCCGGGCCGCGTTCGAGATCATCGAGGGCGCCCTGTCGCAGGCGGGGTTCGCCCTGGCCGAGGTCGTCAGCACGCGGATGTACGTGACCGACATCGCCTCGGCGGCGGGACCGCTGCTCGCCATCCACGGCGAGGTCTTCCGCAACATCCGGCCGGTCGCGACGATGGTCGAAGTGCGAGCGCTCGTCGATCCCTCGTTGCTCGTCGAGATCGAGGTCGAGGCCCGCAAGGGCTAGTTCGGCGTGGGGTCGGTCGAGCGCGGGCGTCGGCGGACCGGGGACGCGATGGCCTGGGGCGCTCAGCTCGATCCCGCGATCTGGCCCGGCTACCTCTCGTCCGGCGCCCGCATCCTGGGTCGGCGCCTGCGCGGCCATCACCGCCATCCCGGCGATGCGCCGGCGATCTGTCGTGCCGTCGTCGATTCGTGCTGGACCGGCGCGTATCTTGCCGCATCTGGCGGGCACTTCCGGCAGTTCTGGACGCGCGACCTGGGGTTCTCGGCCGACGCCGCCGTGACGCTCGGACATGGTGAACGAGTGCGGGCCAGCCTGGCCTGGGCCCTCGACGCCTGGGCGCCGGCCGGGCAGGTGACGACGACGATCTTCCCTGGCCGGCGACCCCGCGACGTCTGGACGTTCGGGATCGACTCGCTGCCCCTCGTCCTGCGCACGCTCGAGGCGATCGACGGCGACGATCTCCTGGCGCGGCACGGCGGCTGGCTCGGCCGCGAGATCCGGCGCTACGCCGCGGTCGCGCTCGACGGGCGGACCGGCCTCGTTCGCGACGACCGCATCTTCTCGAGCCACCGGGACACCGTCAGGACGCGCTCCAACGCATACGCCAACGTCATGCTGGCGCTGCTCGACCGGACGCTGCGTGAGACGGACTGGTTCGCGTCGCCCGTGCCGGCCGGCATCGAGGCGCGGTTCGTCGAGACGTTCTGGCGGGGTGACCGGTTCGTCGACCGGCCGGACACGGGGGAGGTCACCGGTGACGCGATCGTCGCGCCGTTCGTCTTCGGCGTCGTGCCGGACTCGCTCGGCCTGGCCTCGGCGCTGCGGGCCGCGGCGGAGGCCGGCCTGACCGACCCGCTGCCGCTCCGCTACGCCGCGAAGCGCCGGGCAGCCCTTGAGGACCCACTTCAGCGGCGCCTCGTGCCCGACTACCAGGGCACCGCGATCTGGAGCTCCCTGGGCGGCTGGTACCTCGGTCTCCTGCTCCGGGCCGATCCGGCGGCCGCGACGCAGGTCGCTGTCGCGTACCGGGAGCGGATCGAGCGCGACGGCACGGTGTTCGAGGTGTTCGACGGCCGGGCACGGACGGCCGCCGACGTGCGCCCCTACCGCGGACGGGCGGGCCTGTTCAGCGCCGACGAGGCGATGCTCTGGGCCGCCAACCTGGCCGTCGGGCTCGAGGCCGCCGAGCCCGGATAGACTCCAGCGATGCTGATCTGCCCCGGCTGCGGCGAGGAGAATCCCGTCCGTTTCCGACTGTGTGGCTTCTGCGGCACCGCACTCGCCGCCGAGCTGCCGGCGCAGGAGGTCCGCAAGACGGTGACGATCGTCTTCTCGGATCTCAAGGGATCGACCGATCTCGGGGAGCGTCTCGATCCCGAAACGCTCCGCGAGGTCATGACCAGCTACTTCGAGGCGATGCGCGCGGAGCTGGAACGGCACGGCGGCACGATCGAGAAGTACATCGGGGACGCGATCATGGCCGTCTTCGGCCTGCCCGCCGTCCACGAGGACGATGCCCTGCGCGCAGTCCGCGCGGCGGACGGCATGCGCCGGGCCCTCGAGCGGCTGAACGAGCGGCTCGACGCGACCCTTGGCGTTCGTCTCGCGAACCGGACCGGCGTCCACACGGGCGAGGTTGTCGCCGGCGATCCGACGACGGGCCAGCGCCTCGTCACCGGCGACCCTGTGAACACGGCCGCCCGCCTGGAGCAGGCCGCGCCGGCCAACGAGGTGCTCATCGGCGAGCTCACGTTCCGGCTCGTCCGTGATGCGGTGGCAGTCGAGCCGGTCGAGGCGCTGACGCTCAAGGGCAAGGCCGAGCCCGTGCCGGCATACCGCCTCCTCGAAGTCCGGGGCGACGAGGGGCGGGCACGCCGCCAGGACACGGCGTTCGTGGGGCGTGACAAGGAGATGGCTCACCTCGCCGCGGCGTTCGCCGAGGCATCGAGCTCCCGCACGGCCCGGATGGTGACGATCGTCGCGGACGCCGGGGTCGGGAAGTCGCGGCTGATCAAGGAGTTCACGACCAGCCTGGCGGACCGGGCGGAGGTCATCCGGGGACGCTGCTTGCCATACGGTGAGGGCATCACGTTCTGGCCGCTGGTCGAGGTCGTGCGGGGCGCCGCCGAGATCCACGAGGACGACCCACCCGAGGCCGCGCGGAACAAGCTCCGGAGCCTGGTGGCGGACGCGCGGGTCGCCGCTCGAGTCGCGTCGGTCGTCGGCCTCAACCAGACCCAGTTCCCGCTGCCGGAGATCTTCTGGGGAGCGCGGCGTCTCCTGGAGCTCCTGGCGGAGCGTCGGCCGCTTGTCCTTGTCGTGGACGACATCCACTGGGCCGAGCCGGCGTTCCTCGATCTGCTCCATCACGTCATCGACACGGCCACCGATGCGCCCATCGTCCTGCTGACCACAGCCCGGCATGAGCTGCTGGAGGGACGCCCGGACTGGGGTGATCGACCGTCATCGACCCGCCTCGTCCTCCAACCGCTCAGCGACGCGGATGCCGCCCGCATCGTCGAGGGGTTGATCGGAGTGGCGGGGCTGCCGGACGACGTCCGGGAGCGCGTCGTCTCGGCAGCTGAGGGCAACCCGCTCTTCGTCGAGCAGATGCTCTCGATGCTGCTCGAGAGCGGGGCCATTCGCTTCGATGACGGGCGCTGGGTGCGGGCCGACGAATCGGCGGAGATCGGCATCCCGCCGTCGATCGAGGCACTCCTGGCCGCGCGCCTGGACGGGCTGGCCCGGGAGGAGCGGGCCGTCGTCGAGCCGGCCGCCGTCATCGGCCTCGAGTTCGCTCGACCGGCGGTCGAGGAGCTCTCACCCCTCGCCGTCCGGGCCGATGTGCCCCGTCACCTGGATGCGCTGGCACGTCATCGGTTCGTACGACCCGAAACGCGCGCCTCGTCTGGAGAGGGCAACTACCGGTTCGCTCACCTGCTCATCCGCGATGCGGCGTATGCGGGGATCCTGAAGCGCGCCCGCGCCGAGCTCCACGAGCGTTTCGTGGTCTGGGCGGACCGCGTCAACGCGGATCGCGACCGGGCCCCCGAATTCGAGGAGATCCTGGGCTACCACCTGGAGCAGGCTTTCCGCTACCGAGCCGAGCTCGGGCCGCTCGACCATCGTGGACGGGAGATCGGGGCGGACGCCGCCAGGCGCCTCATGGCGGCCGGCCAGCGCGCCTATCTCCGCGGCGACATGCACGCCGCCGCGAACCTGTTCCGGCGAGCGGTCGCGCTCCAGGAATCGCACCGCCCGGAGCGGCTCGCCCTGATGCCCTACCTCGCCGAGACCCTCTGGGAGCTTGGCGAGCTGGATGAGGCCGAGAGGACGATCGATGAGGCGATCCGAGTCGCCCAAGAGATCTGGGACGAGGCGCTCGCGGCCGACGCGCGGATCGTCCGGCTGTTCGTCGACAACCTTCGCGGGATCGAGGGCTGGAGCGGACGCGTCCTGGAGGAGACCGCTCGGGCCATCCCGGTCTTCGAGGCGGCGGGAGACCATGCCGCCCTCGCTCGAGCCTACCGCCTCCTGACATGGGTCCATGGGACCGGGTGCCAGTACGGCGAGGCCGTCAGGGCCGCCGATCGGGCCCTCGAGCACGCCCGACTCGCCGGCGACTACCGCAAGGAGATGGGGGGCGCCTCGTCCTACGCCCTCGCCGCCTACTACGGACCCACCCCCGTCGCCGAGGCGATCCGACGGTGCGAAGCCCTCGTGGAGCAGGTGCAGGGCGATCGGGGCACCGAGGCCCTGGTCGACTCAGCCCTCGCGCAGCTGCTCGCGATGGCCGGCGACTTCGACCGGGCGCGTGTCGTGATGGAGCGAGCCCGGATGGCGCTCCTCGATCTCGGCCGGAAGGTGCTCGCCGCCTCGCTGTCCAGCGACGCCTGGCGGATCGACATGCTGGCCGGCGATCCGGTCGCGGCCGAGCAGGGCCTGCGCCGCGACATCTCCACCCTCGAGGCGATCGGCGAGAAGTACTTCCTCTCGACCCTGGCGGCCGGCCTCGCCCACGTCCTCTACGCGCAGGGCCGGTACGAGGATGCGGACGCGGCGTGTCGGACGGCGGAGGAGCTGACCGCCGAGGACGACGTCCTGTCGCAGGTGCTCTGGCGCTCGGCGCGCGGCAAGGTCGAGGCACGGTTGGGCCGCCCCGATGTCGGCCTGGCCTCCGCTCGGGCGGCGGTCGGGCGAGCGCTCGAGACCGATGGCACGGTGGCCCTGGCCGATGCCCTGGCCGACGAAGCCGAGGTCCTCGGCCTGGCGGGCCACGCCGAGGAGGCTCGATCGCGCCTGACCGAGGCGCTGCGCCTCTACCGACTCAAGGGCGATGTGGTCTCGACCGCAGCGACCGAGCGCCGGTTGACCGAGTCGAGCGCGGCCGACCGTCCGGTCGAGGCCTGAATCGCTCGAGCCCGCCGGGAGGGCGGGCTCGAGGACGTGCGATCGCGGTGCGGTCGCTCAGTAGCCGGGCTTCCAACCCCCGTTGCTCGCCGTGTAGACGGTGACCTGGAGCCCCTTCTTGCCGTACTTCGTCGCGGCTGTGCGGCAGGGCAGCGGCGACCCTGGCGTCGGGCCGCTGGCGCAGACGTTCGTGACGACCAGCAGCTGGCCGTTGTCGTCGATGTGGACGACCTGGAGGTTCCTAGCGCTCACCCTGCCGGGCAGCTGTGAGCCGTCCCAGGCGAGATCGATGCGCAGCGGCGCGATCGTCGACGACGTCGTGCAGAGCGTGATCTCTCCAGGTGGGCAGTCGCCGAACAGCTCGGGTGCCTGGGTGCCCGTCACAGTGATGTTGATCGGGGTCAGGACCGCAACGTTGGCGACCTGGCCGAAGCACGTCACCTCCTTACCCAGCAGCAGCGCGCAACCCGGCTCGATGTCCGTCGCCGCTCCGGTCTCGAGGATCCGCGCGTCGCTCCCGTCGGGCTTCTTGGGCACGACCACGCGGGTGACGAGCGGGTTGGTCTCGCTGGTCGTGAACGAGGGCGTGGTCGTGATGGGCTGGCTCGAGCCCGTGCCCCCGCCCGCCAGCGCCGTCCCCGAGGGTGCGATGAACGATTCGGCGTAGACGTCCGTCGAGTCGCTCACCACGAGCCCGCCGAGCTGGGAGATCGCGAAGAAGCTGTCGACGTTCGAGCCCGAGCTCGACGATCCCTCGTTGAGCTGGAGCTCGTTCCAGACCCGGCAGACGTTGGTGGGGATCGCATCGGTCGGGCACGTCGCGTCGGCCACGTCGGCGGGCGCCTGAAGGACGATCGTGATGACGCTTGCCGTCGAGCCGGCGGCGAGGTTGCCGTACCTGCAGCGGAGGCTGTCCGCCGCTGCTGTCGTCATCGAGATCTGGCATTGCGGGGCCGGCCCGGACACCGGGTACACCCCCGCGTACGAGAACCCTGGCGGCAGGCTACCGAGGGTTCCCGGCAGCGCGCGGTTCGGCGGGGACGGCGGGGACGGCGGCGGGTAGTTCGGGTTCGCCGTGAGGCCGGCCAGCGCACCGCCCAGGACGGTGACCTTGGTCAGGGTCTGGCCACTCGTGTTCTGGACCTTGAGCCGGTACCCGACGAGCTTCGTGTTGTCGTTGGTCGTCGAGACGGCGGTCGGCGACAGGACGATGACGCCGTCGGTCGGCGTGCCTGTCCCGCCGATCCCGCCGCCGCAGCCGTTCGGGTACGTCGACGTATCGTCGGTCACGGACGCCGGGCAGACGTCCTCAGGCGCACCGAAGTAGACCTGCCGCGTGTTGGCGGCCATCCCAACCCCGGTCGCGGCGAGCAGGGCGCCCGCGGCCACCAGGGTCGCGATGCCGCCCACAAGAAGACGGCCGCCAGTAGAACGTGTCATGGACCCCCTCCGGATCTAGATGCCGACCACCGCTTCGGTCCCAAGCCCCCGGGATGAACCGAGCGGAAAGTGTACCTCCGGAGTCAACGATTGGGGTTGGGTGTGGTGGAGTGAGGTTCGGCCGGTGCCCGCCCGATCCGCCTGCCACCCGCCGGCCCTGGCCGGTGGACCGCGCTCAGACCAGGCCGACGGCACGCGCCGTCGCAGTCAGCGCGACGGCGGCCGCGAGCCCCAGGAACAGGTTCCGGCGCCACCAGACGACGGCCAGGCAGAGCGCCACCGCGAGCCACTCGACGCCGACGTGGAACTCGGGTTGGCCATCAGGCCCGATCACCACCATGGTGTAGACCGCCGCCAGTGCGGCCAGGACGGCGGGGGCAACGAGGCGCAGGTACTCGAGCACGGGCGGGGGCAGCCGTTCGATGCCCGGCGCGAGCATCGGGACCGCCCGCGAGGGGTACGTGGCGACGCCCATCAAGGCGGCCAGCAGCACGAGGTCCAGGCTCACGGCGCCACCCCGATGTCCGGATCGCGGCCGGAGGCCTCGGGCTCCTCGACGACACCCGCCGTCGTGCTAGCCAGGCCCGAGGCGACGCCGAGGGGCGCCGGGCTCATCAGGCGCATAGGACCGCCCGGTACCAGCATGGCGAGGAGGGGTCCCACGAGCCCGCCGACGATGATCCCGCCCGAAGGCGCCCAGGCCAGCGACACGAGCACCGCGATCGCGGCCCCGGCAGCGGCCGCCACGATCTCTCGCCGTCCGGTCGCCAGCCCGACGGCGAGCCCGGCCATCGCGGCCGGGAACACGACGTCGAGCCCGATGGTGCCCGGGTCGGCGATCGCGCCCCCCAGCACGACCCCGCCGATCGTCGCCAGATTCCAGGGGATGAACGTCGTCACGATGGCCGCGTACCAGTAGCCGCGCAGGTCGAACCTGCCGATGCGGCGGAAGTGGGCGATCGAGAGGGCGAAAGCCTCGTCCGTCAGGACATACGCCATGGCCGACCGCGTCGGTCGGCCGGTTCGGGCGACCCATGGCGCGAGCGCGGCCGAGTACAGGAGATGACGTGCGTTGAGGAAGGCGGTCAGGAGGACGATCGCCGGCCACCCGACCCCCTGGGCCACGGCGCCGACGGCGGCGAACTGGGCGGCCCCTGCGAACACGAGGACGCTCATGGCGACCGCCTCGACGATCGAGAAGCCCGCCTCCCTGGCCGAGAGCCCGTAGACCAGGCCGAAACCGATCGCCGACGCGACGATGCCCAGGCCATCCACGATGAGGCGGCGACGGCTCGCCTCCAGGGTGACTGCGGCGTCCGTGGCGGTCGTCTCGTGCGTCATCGATGCGGCCGGCGGCAGGCCGCGCATCGGCCGACCGTCTCGGTCAGCGCAGGTAGGTCTTCGCGCAGGCCCCGTCGCAGACGACGTACACCGCGTGATGGTCGAGGGCATAGCCCGCCGCGTGGAGCAGACCTGCGCAGGCAGTGGTCGGGCATTTCCAGACCCACCAGCGTTCCTTGCCGTCGAGCGGCGTGGTCTCGGCGGAGAGCCTGGCCGCCAGCTCCTCGCGGACCGCGACCATGGCGGCGATCGCGTCGGCACGCTGCGCCTCGGTCTCGCTCGTGTACGGGTAGTTCTGGCCGACGTTCGAGGTCATGGGGCCTCCGGGCTGGGGCGGTCCGGGAGACGAGCCGGTGACAGCGGACGTGTGAGCGCGGGCAGCCACCGGCTCGGCCGAGTATATGCGGCGGGTATCCGGCCGTCCCGGGCCGCAAGGGCGGGTGGGCGGCCATCGGACGGCCGGCAGGCTATCGGACGGCCGGCAAGCCCTCGCTGCGAGGATCCGTCGCGGCGGCGAGCGTGCCTCCGGTGGCTGGGCCCCCGTCCACCAGCTCGATCGCGTGGCAGTGGCCAAGCTCAGTGTCGAACGACGGTCGCCGTTCGAGGGCGTGGCCGCGTGCTGCAAGGGCGGTCAGCACGTCGGTCGCGAAGCGGCCTTCGGCCGCGACGATCGATGCCGGCGCGTCGTCCTCGGCTGCTACGGCGCACCAGCGTGGGGCGCCGACGGCCGAGGCGACGTCGGCCCGGCCGTCCACCAGCGCGGACACGAACTGGGCCAGGATCTGGGGCTGGATGTCCCCGCCCATGGAGCCGTGGACGACCCACGGTCCGCGCCGTTCCGCACCCGCGCGAAAGGTCATCGCCGGCAGGAGCGAGTGGAGGGTCCGCCGTCCGGGGCCGAGCTCATTGCGATGCCCCCGCACAAGGGAGAACGAGGCGCCGCGGCTCTGGTAGTGAACGCCGGTCTCAGGATCGACCACACCCGACCCGAAGCCGGCGGCGTTGCTCTGGATCAGGCTCACCGCACCGCCCGTGCCATCGACGGCGGCCAGGTAGATCGTCCCGGACACGAGCGTCCGCACCGGCGGCAGGTCGAGGCGAGCCCGGGTCGGATCGATGCTCGCGGCGAGCCTGTCGAGGTGATCGGGGTCGAGCATGGACTCGACGTCGACCGGCGCCACCTCTGGATCGCCGACCTCGCGGTCGCGTTCGACGAGGGCGAGCTTCGACGCTTCGATGCCGAGGTGGACCCAGCCCGGATCGCCCCAGCCGGCCGCTCCGAATTGTTCGGGGTCCGGAGCGTCGAACCGTTCGAGGAGGCCGAGGATCTGGAGGCCGACGACCCCAGCGCTGTTGGGCGGATGGGTGGCGACACGGGCGCCGCGGTACAGGGAGGTCAGGGGCTCGGTCCAGGTGCTCCGGTGGTCGCGAAAGTCCGCCGTCGAGAACGGCCCCCCGACCGCCGTCAGGGCGTCCGCCTGGCGTTCTCCGATGTCCGAGTCGTAGAAGGCATCGAAGCCCTCGTCGGCGAGGCGACCGAGCGTCCGGGCGAGCGCCGGCAGGCGGACGCGCTCGCCGACGCGCCAGGGCCGGCCCTGCGGTCGGTACACCTG
>Ga0210334_10081736_pt1 | contig 11646 bp, 10 predicted proteins | sample S306metaT_FD_164440 | JGI IMG/M metagenome (GOLD analysis project Ga0210334, IMG submission 164440) | Metatranscriptome of estuarine sediment microbial communities from the Columbia River estuary, Oregon, United States - S.306 (Metagenome... | ecosystem: Environmental > Aquatic > Marine >... | reverse complement strand
GTTCGTCGTCGACGTGCCGCACCCGCGGCCGACCCTCGATCCGCTCCCGCAGCTTGACCAACGACAGCTCGCCGCGAGCGACCTGCTCGGCGAGCCGACGCCGTCGTCGTGGGTTCTCGACCTTGAGCAGCTCGTAGGCATGGGACAGGGTGTCTTTGCGCACAGACACCAGCTGCTTGATCTCGTCCGGAGCGTCGGCAAGTCGGAGGCGGTTCTCGAGATAGCCCTTGTCCTTGCCTAGCTTCTGGGCGAGCTTGCGAACGCTGTAGCCATGTTCGCGGACCATCCGGTCGTACATCACCGCTTCGTCGAGCGGCGACAGGTCCTCTCGCTGGAGGTTCTCGATGATCGAGATCTCGAGCGCCGTGTCGTCGTCGATCTCATCGATGAGCGCCGGGATCGTCTCCAGGCCGGCCTTCCGCGACGCACGCCAGCGTCGTTCGCCGGCGACCAGCTGGTAGTGCGCCGGACCGATCGGGCGGACGAGGATCGGCTGCAGCACGCCGTGCTCGCGGATCGACGCGGCGAGCTCCTCGAGGGCGCTCTCGTCGAACTCCATCCGGGGCTGATCGGGATTGGGCTCGATCCGCACCAGCGGGATGACCCGCACGCCCTGGCTCCGGCCGGCGTCCTCGGGATTGAGCAGGCTGATGATCGCGGGCGAAAGCTCCCGATCTTCCGACAGGCGTCGCGCAGCAGCCGCGCGAAAGTCGGTCCTAGCCAAGGTCGATCACCTCCCGAGCAAGCTCGCGGTACGCCCGAGCGGCGTCGGAGCTGCTGGCATATGTCGTGATGGGCCGTCCGGCCAGCGGGGCCTCACCAAGCTTCACCGTCGTGCGCACGATCGTGTCGAAGATGTGATGGTCGCCGACGACACGCAGCTCCTCCAGCATGTCGCGAGCGAGATTCGTCCGACCGTCGTAGAAGGTCGCCAGCAATCCCAGGATCCGGAGCTCGCGGTTCAGCTTGAGCCGGATCGTGTTGATGATCTTGACCAGGTTGTTGAGGCCCTTCATCGCGTAGTACTGGGTCTGGACTGGGATGATCACGCCGGTCGCGGATACGAGTCCGTTCACCGTGAGCAGGCCGAGGTTGGGCGGGCAGTCGATGAGCACGTAATCGAAGCGATCTTCGATCTGTCCCTCGAGCGCGTCGCGGAGCACCGACTCGCGGCCGAGCATCGTGAACAGCTCACCTTCGGTCGAGGCGAGATCGATGTGCGCCGGCGCGACCTCGATGCCCGCGGTCTCTGTCGGCAGCATCACGTCGCCGAGTGATGCGTGCCCGTCCGACAGGACGTCGGCCATCGAGCGTTCGACGGTATTGAGGTTGATGCCCAGACCGGCCGTGAGATTCGCCTGCGGATCCATGTCGATGCACAGCACGCGATAGCCGGTCTCAGCGAGCGCGCCCGCCAGGTTGATAGCCGTCGTCGTCTTGCCGACGCCGCCCTTCTGATTGGCGATCGCGATCACGTTCGTCACGAATGCATCACCTCGGTTCCATCACGGGCGGCTCGAGAACCGCTGGCGCCGTCGCGGGCGGGTGGGGGAGTGCCGACATGCTACCCCAGCGGCACGACGTCGGAACATCGGGTTATCCACAGTCAGGGCGACTTGTGCACCGTCGATGTGGATAGATCCGCCGCTGCAGGGTCGAGCTTGATCTGGTGGCGACGGGTCGCCGATGTCGGATCGGAGCGTCTCCGATCGCATGGACCGGGCGTCTGGGCCGCGCGGATCAGGGTGACTCCAGACATCCTTCCGTCTGCCGATGATCGGGCGGTTGTGGTCGAGGCGCCTCGCTATGATGGTCGTCAGCCGACCGTCCTTGCGCAAAGACGCCCGTCTCGTGGCGGATCGTCGCGGCACGGAAGCGGCCGCCGAGGAAGGAGCAGGAGCCCGTGCCCACGAGCAACGAGGAGCGTATCGCCCGTCTGCACCAGATGCGGGCCGAGGCGATGCAGGGCGGCGGCCCGGTGCGGATCGAGCGCCAGCACGCCTGGGGCAAGCTGACGGCCCGGGAGCGGATCGATCTGCTTCTCGACCCGGGATCGTTCCAGGAGCTCGACGCGTTCGTCGTCCACCGGGCCGCGGAGTTCGGATTGGATCAGCAGCGCTTCCTTGGCGACGGCGTCGTGACGGGCCACGGCATGATCGCTGGTCGACTCGTCTTCGTCTTCAGCCAGGACTTCACGGTGTTCGGAGGGTCGCTGTCGGAGACCTACGCGGAGAAGATCTGCAAGGTCATGGACCTGGCGATGAAGGTGGGAGCCCCGATCATCGGCCTCAATGATTCGGGCGGGGCCAGGATCCAGGAGGGCGTGTCCTCGCTCGCCGGCTACGCCCTGATCTTCACCCGCAACGTGCTGGCGTCGGGTGTCGTGCCCCAGGTCTCGGTGATCATGGGTCCCTGCGCCGGCGGCGCCGTGTACTCGCCGGCGATCACGGACTTCACCGTGATGGTCGAGGGGACGAGCTACATGTTCGTGACCGGACCGAATGTGGTGAAGACGGTCACCCACGAGGAGGTCGATTCCGAGTTCCTCGGTGGTGCGCTGACCCACACGACGAGGAGCGGTGTCGCGCACCTGGCGGCCAAGGACGAGGCGGAGAGCCTGGACCTGGTCCGGCGCATCCTCGCCTTCCTGCCCCAGAACAACCTCGAGGATCCGCCGGTCGTCGCCTGCACCGACCCCCCGGATCGCATGGACGAGGAGCTCGACCGGATCGTGCCCGACGACCCGCAGAAGCCCTATGACATGAAGGACGTCATCCGGCGCGTCGTCGATGACGGCGCGTTCCTCGAGATCCAGCCTGGGTGGGCCGCGAATCTCATCGTCGGCTTCGGACGGCTCGGCGGACGGAGTGTCGGGATCGTCGGTCAGCAACCGGCCGTCCTGGCGGGCGCGCTGGACATCGATTCGTCCGTCAAAGGTGCCCGTTTCGTCCGGACCTGCGATGCCTTCAACGTGCCCCTGGTGAGCTTCGTCGACGTTCCTGGCTTCATGCCGGGCGTGAATCAGGAGCATGGCGGCATCATCCGGCACGGGGCGAAACTGCTCTATGCCTACTGCGAGGCGACCGTCCCGAAGCTCGCGATCATCACCCGCAAGGCGTACGGCGGGGCATACGACGTCATGAGCAGCAAGCACGTTCGGGGCGATCTCAACCTGGCCTGGCCGACGGCCGAGATCGCGGTCATGGGCGCCGCCGGTGCGGTGAATATCATCTTCAAGGACTCGATCGCCAAGGCCGACGATCCGGCGGCCGAGCACAAGCGTCTCGTCGCGAAGTACGAGGCGGAGTTCGCCAATCCGTACATCGCGGCCGCACGCGGCTACATCGATGAGGTGATCATGCCGTCCGAGACGCGGCCCCGGCTGATCCGCGGCCTGGAGATGCTCGCCGACAAGAAGGACTCCAACCCGCCGAAGAAGCATGGCAACATCCCGCTCTAGCAGCCGGCCCGCGAGGCGAGGCCGGCCGATCAGCGGTCGGGACGGGCCGTCTTTGCGCAAAGACGGCAGGCTGGCGGCTCGTCGATGACGCCGCGCCGACCGTTCGATCGGGTGCTCGTCGCCAATCGTGGCGAGATCGCCGTGCGGATCATCCGGGCCTGCCATGAGCTGGGGATGGAGGTCGTCGCGGTCTACAGCGATTCCGATTCCTCGGCCGCCCACGTGCGCCTGGCGGACATCGCGGTCCGGATCGGGCCACCGGCACCGATCGAGAGCTACCTCCGCATCGACCGCATCCTCGACGCCGCCCGCCGGACCGGTGCCCAGGCGGTCCATCCGGGCTACGGGTTCCTTGCCGAACGAGCCGAGTTCGCCCGCGCCTGCGAGGACGCCGGGATCGTGTTCGTCGGCCCGCCGTCGGCGTCGATCGAGGCGCTCGGCGACAAGCTCGCCGCCCGCCGGACGGCGGCCTCGGTCGACGTGGCCTGCGTGCCGGGCACCCTCGAGCCCGTGTCGATCGATGGCCCCGACGCGGTCGCCGGGATCATCGAGGCGGCGCGGGCCATCGGGTTCCCGATCATGGTCAAGGCCGCGGCCGGCGGCGGCGGTCGGGGCATGCGCCGGGTCGAGCGCGAGGAGGACCTGGCGGCCGCGCTCGCTGCCGGCTCGTCGGAGGCCGCGTCGGCCTTCGGCGACGGCTCGGTCTACCTCGAGCGCGTCATCCAGCCGGCGCGCCACATCGAGGTCCAGCTGCTGGGCGATGCCGGGGGCCAGGTCGTCGCGCTCGGGGAGCGCGACTGCTCGATCCAGCGACGCCACCAGAAGCTCATCGAGGAGGCGCCGGCCCCGGGGCTCACGACCGAGCGCCGACGCCACCTCCACGGGCTGGCCGTGAAGGTTACGGCCGCCGCCGGTCTCCAGAACGCCGCCACCTGCGAGTTCCTGTACGACGGGTCCGAGTTCTACTTCCTGGAGGTCAACACGAGGCTCCAGGTCGAGCACGGGGTGACCGAGCTCGTGAGCGGGCTGGATATCGTCCGCGAGCAGTTCTGGCTGGCGTCCGGCGAGCCACTGTCGGCTGCGGCCCTTGCCGCAGCGGCGATTGCCGCCGAACCCAACGGCCACGCGATCGAGGCACGCATCAGCGCCGAGGATCCGGCTCGAGCGTTCGCCCCGACGCCGGGGCGGGTCACCCGCTGGGTGCTGCCGGCCGGACCCGGCGTCCGAGTCGACACCGCCATCGAACCCGGGGACCGCGTCCCTCCCGAGTACGACAACCTGATCGCCAAGCTCATGGTCCATGCTGGCGACCGACCGTCGGCGATCATGCGGCTCGGACGGGCCCTCGACGAGATGGAGGTCGCCGGCATCCAGACCACGCTGCCCTTCCATCGCTTCGTCACGGGCGAGGCCGACTTCGCCGAGGGACGCCTGTCGACCGACTACGTCGGGGAGCACTGGGACGGCCCGGCCGAGCACCGGCGCGCCGCCCGCGCCGCCCAGCTCGCCGCGGCGCTTGACCGGTTCGATCCGGTCGCCTCGACCGGGTCGGGAGACCAGGGCACGGTCGCCGCGCCGATGGGCAGGTCCGCGTCGAGCGGAGACGGCACGGCCTGGCGTCGGGCCGGCCGGGCCGCAGGGACGACGCGATGGCCGACGTGAGGGTCGAGCGGACGGGCCCAGCTGCGGATGGCGGACGAGCCGAGGTGAGCGCTGCGGCCGGCTCGGTCCTGTCGCCCGATGCGCGCGCCGTCCGTGTCGGGCTCGGCGAGGCGTCCCGCCTGGACCAGGAGCGCCCGCTCGTCATCGCCCCTTGGGATGCGTCACCCGAGACGGACACGACCCCGCTCGCAGGAACGGGGCGCCTCGGCGGGGCGGCCAGCGACGCGAGGGGAGCCGGCGACGGAACGGTGGCCGGGGACGCGACGGGAGCCGGCGACGGAACGGTGGCCGGGGACGCGACGGGAGCCGGGGACGCGACGGGAGCCGGGGACGCGACGGTGGCCGGGGACGCGACGGGAGCCAGCGACGGAACGGTGGCCGGGGACGGAACGGTGGCGTCGGTCGTGCTCCAGTCGGATGAGACGCCGGTCACCGCGGCCGATCCGGCGACGGGGTCCACGGTGGTCGTGGATGGCGAACCGCTGGCTGTCCGGCTGGTGCGTCGCGGCCCGCACCGAGCCATGCTCGTCGAAGGGGAGGGGAGTGCTGCCGATCGCTTCAACGTGGTGTTGGACGACCGCCCGGCCCCAGGCATCGATGGAGTCAGCCGGCGCGAGCTCGTGGTCGATGGCTGGCGGATCGACGTCGAGATGGAGCTCGAACACCGGGCCGCCCTGCGGGAGCGAGCTCGCCGGGGCCGGGAGGTGACCGCAAAGGGCGGCCCGACCGAGGTCCACGCGATCATCCCGGGCCGGGTCGTATCGCTGTCGGTCGTGCCTGGCGACGCCGTGGCGGCGGGTCAAGAGATCCTGGTCGTCGAGGCGATGAAGATGCAGAACGAGCTGCGAGCGCCGCGCGACGGGACGATCGAGCGGATCGCCGTCGCCCCGGGCACCACGATCGAGGTCGGCGACCTGCTGCTCGTCATCGAGTAGTAGGCTCCGCGCATGGCATCCACGCGACCCGATCCAGGCCGCGAGCGATGGCGCGAGTCCACCCGCGCGAAGGCGCTCGGCGCGGCACCGGAGCGCCGACCGCGCTTCGCCACGACCTCGGACATCGACATCGCCGACCTCTACACCCCGGCCGACCTGGTCGACCTGGACGAGGATCGCGACCTCGGCCGTCCTGGCGAGTATCCCTTCACGCGGGGTGTCCAGCCCACCATGTACCGGGGCCGGCTCTGGACGATGCGTCAGTACGCCGGCTTCGCGACGGCAGCCGAGACGAATCGGCGCTTCCGCTACCTGCTCGAGCAGGGGCAGACCGGGCTCTCGGTCGCATTCGACCTGCCGACCCAGATGGGTTACGACTCGGATGCGCCTGAGGCCGAGGGCGAGGTCGGTCGGGTCGGCGTGCCCATCGATTCGCTGGCCGACATGGAGGTGCTGCTCGACGGGCTTCCGCTCGGCGAGGTCAGCACCTCGATGACGATCAACGCCACGGCGCCGATCCTGCTGGCACTCTACGTGGCCGCCGCCGAGAACCAGGGCGTGACCCGGGAGCGGATCAGCGGCACGACCCAGAACGACATCCTCAAGGAGTACATCGCCCGCGGCACGTACATCTACCCGCCGCGACCGTCGATGCGCCTCGTGACCGACGTGTTCGAGTTCTGCGCTCGCGAGCTGCCGCGCTGGAACACGATCAGCATCAGCGGCTATCACATGCGCGAGGCGGGCGCGACCGCGGCCCAGGAGCTGGCCTTCACGCTCGCCGACGCGATCGCCTACGTTGAGGCGGCCGTCGCCCGGGGCCTTGACGTGGACGACTTCGCCGGCCGCCTCAGCTTCTTCTTTGCTGCCTGGAGCGAGCTGTTCGAGGAGGTCGCCAAATTCCGTGCCGCCCGACGGATGTGGGCCCGGATCGTCAGGGAGCGATTCGGAGCCTCGAACACCCGTTCGATGACGTGTCGCTTCCATGTCCAGACGGCCGGTTCCTCGTTGACCGCCCAGTCGATCGATAACAACGTCGTGCGGACGACGCTCCAGGCCCTGGCCGCCGTGCTCGGCGGCGCCCAGAGCCTGCACACGAACTCGCGCGACGAGGCGCTCGCTCTCCCGACCGAGGAGAGTGCCCGCCTGGCCCTTCGGACCCAGCAGATCCTGGCCTTCGAGGCTGGCGTGACCGAGACGCCGGATCCGCTGGCCGGTTCGTACTACGTGGAGACCCTCACCAACGAGCTCGAGGCCGCGGCGGGTGCCTACCTCCAGGAGATCGAAGCGCTGGGCGGCACCCTCGCCGCCATCGAGGCGGGCTTCCAGCAGCGGCAGATCCAGGAATCGGCCTATCGCGTCCAGCAGGAGGTCGAACGGGGCGACCGGATCGTCGTCGGGGTCAACCGTTTCACCGACGAGCACAGCTCGACCCCGCGACTCCAGCGCATCGACCCCGAGGGCGAGCCACGCCAGGTCGAGGCGGTCCGGCGAGTCCGGGCCGAGCGCGATCCGGCCGCCTGGGCCGCCGCGCTGGATCGGCTCGACGCGGTCGCCCGGGGCGACGAGAACGTGATGCCCGCCCTGATCGCGGCGGTCCACGCGCAGGCCACCGTCGGCGAGCTGGCGGATCGGCTGCGGATCGCCTGGGGCGAGCACCGCGAGGTCATCACCATCTAGGACGCGATGCGTCCCGGCTGGCGACGGGCCCCGCCCGGCCGGCGACCCCGACCGACCGTCACTCGGTCGTCCAGCCGCCCGCCGCCCTCGTCGCCGGCCGCCCATGCCCGGCAGCTGGTCTGCCGCCGCCGTCACGCGTACGCTGCGCATGGGACGAGCGCCCGGCCTGCCGGCCACTCGCCATCGTCGATCCCGACCCCGAGCTGCCACGCCTGTGGTCCCTGTGGAGGCAACCCGGTCATGAACGCCGCCGCCGTCCCGAGCACGGTCCGCCGCCTCGGCAAGATCCACCATATCGCCGTGATCGTGCGAGACATGGAGCCGGCCCTCTCATTCTGGCGCGACACCCTCGGGCTGGAGCTCGAGTCCGTCATGCCGATCCCGTCGGACCGGGTCGATATCGCCTTCCTGCCGATCGGCGAGGTCAAGATCGAGCTCGTCAGGCCGACCGACGACACGACCGGCGTCGCACGGTTCCTGGAGAGCCGCGGCGAGGGCTTCCATCACGTCTGCTTCGAGGTGCCGAACCTGGCCGAGGCGCTGCTGCGACTGGAGATCGACGGCATCGAGCTGATCGATACGGCGCCGCGCAAGGGCGCCGAGGGTCCCGTCGCGTTCCTCCATCCGCGGTCGTGCCACGGCGTGCTCGTCGAGCTCATCGAGGCGCCCGGCGGGCCGGCCTGGAGCTCGCTGGGCTACTGAGCACCGCCCGCCTCCGCTACCATGACCGCGCGCGACCCCGGACACGGATCCGGGCGAGTGCTGAGGGCTGGAGGGAGCCATGCTGCGAGACGGACGTCCGACCGGGGTGACGGTGCTGGCGGTGCTCGCCGCGATCGGCGGGATCCCACCGTTGGCCTTCGGGATCGTATCGATCATCGGCTCCGCCGCCACGTTCCTCAGCACGGCGGATTCGCCGGCCCTGCCGGTCCTCGTGCTGGGTGTGGTGTACCTCGGCGTCGCGGCGATCTACTTCGCCGTCGGCTGGGCGTTGTTCAGTCTCAAGCCGTGGGCCTGGTACGCCGCAGCGCTCGTGTCGGGCGGCCACCTCGTCCTGAACGTGGTCTCGGCGCTCGGCGCCAACCTCGGCTGGCCGCAGGCGATCATCGCCTCGATCGTGCCGCTCATCGTGCTCGTCTACCTGTTCCGCACGGACGTGCGAGCCGCCTTCGGGCGCTGAAGGCGCGAGACCGACCTCAGCCGCTGCTCCCCGCGAGCTCCTGGCTGAAGAAGATCATGTCGAGGTCGCCGGGCGAGTGACCGGCGGCGGTCAGGAGCGCCGCCGCCTCGCTTCGATGCTGGGTCCCGTGGTTCACCAGGTGGGCCAGCATCTGCCATCTGGGGATGCCGTCGTCGGCCTCGGAAAGCCACGCCTCGTCCATGCCGTCGAGCCACTCGTCGGTCGCGACCCACTCCGCCTCGAATGCCGCCTCCAGCTCGGCCGGCGTCGGCAGGGGCTCGCGCTCCGGTCTCGGCACCTCTTCGCTCCCTGCCAGGCCGTGGCGCCAGCGCTGGTGCGCTCCGAGCAGATGGACGAGGATGTCGCCGATCCCCCGACTCCCGATCGGATCCCCGGTCGGCCAGTCATGTTCCGCGAGTCGGCCGAGGACCTCCAGCACCCGCCGCGTCGCCCAGCGGTCGTAGGCGTCGAGGAAGCGGATGTCGGCGAGGTCCACGGTCAGCCTCGGTAGCCCGCCTCGCGGAGCAGCGCCGGCAGCTCCGCAGGTGATCCGGCGACCCGGATGCCGGCCGCCTCGAGGGCGGCGATCTTCTCGGCGGCCGTGCCGCGGCCGCCGGAGATGATCGCCCCGGCGTGGCCCATCCGTTTGCCCTCGGGCGCGGTCCGACCGGCGATGAACGCCGCCATCGGCACACCCCGAAGGTGCTCTGCGGCCCAGGCGGCGGCCTCTTCCTCGGCCGAGCCCCCGATCTCGCCGATGAGCACGATCGCCTCGGTCTCGGCGTCCTGCGCGAACAGCCGGAGGACATCGAGGAACGTCGTCCCAACGATCGGGTCGCCGCCGATGCCGACGCAGGTGCTCTGGCCGATCCCGGCGTCGGTCATCACCTGGACCGCCTCGTAGGTCAAGGTGCCCGAGCGCGAGACGACGCCGACCGAGCCCTCGCGGTGGATCGAGCCGGGGATGATGCCGACCTTGGCCCGACCGGGCGACGTCGCGCCCGGGCAGTTCGGGCCGATGAGCCGGGCGCCATGCTGGCTGACGACCTCGACGACTGGCAGCATGTCCAGGGCCGGGATGCCCTCGGTGATGCAGAAGACCGTCTTGATGCCCGAGGCCACGGCCTCGAGGATCGAATCCGGCGCACCGGCCGCGGGGACGAAGATGCACGAGGTGTTCGCGCCGGTCTCGCGGACCGCGTCGGCGATCGTGTCGAACACGGGAACCCGGTTGTCGAGCGCGTGGAGGCCGCCCTTGCCCGGGGTCATCCCGGCGACGATGTTGGTCCCGTACTCGAGCATCTGGCGGGAGTGGAACTCGCCCTCGCGCCCGGTCATGCCGTGGACGACGAGCCGCGTGTCGCGGTCGATCAGGATGCTCACGCCGCCCCTCCCGCCCCTCCCGCCGCTCGCGCTGCCGCGACGGCGATGGCGGCCGCTTCGTCCAGGTTGGCGGCAGTCTCGAACCGGGCCTCTTCGAGGAGCCTGGCGGCTTCCTCGGCGTTCGTGCCGACGATGCGGACGACCATGGGCACCTCGCGCTCCTGGCGCGATCGGGCCTCGATCAGCCCGCGGGCGACCTCGTCGCCGCGGGTGATCCCGCCGAAGATGTTGACGAGGATCGCCTCGACCTTGGGGTCAGCCAGGATGAGTCGCATCGCGGCCGCCACCCGGTCGGCCTTGGCACCGCCGCCGATGTCGAGGAAGTTGGCCGGCTCTCCCCCGGCGCGCTTGATCAGGTCCATCGTCGTCATCGCCAGACCGGCGCCGTTGACCATGCAGCCGATGGTGCCGTCGAGGTGGATGAAGCTGATGTCGTAGAGGCGCGCCTCGGCGTCGGCCGGATCCTCGCTGTCGAGGTCGCGGAGCTGCTCGAGGTCGGGGTGGCGGGGGAGTGCCGAATCGTCGAGGGTGATCTTGGCGTCGAGACAGGTGAGTCGCTCGACCTGGCCGTCCGATCCACGCTCGCGGACGATGCCCAGCGGGTTGATCTCGACGAGATCCGCGTCGTAGGCCCGCATCGTGGCCACGAGGCCCCTGGCGATCTTCACGAAATCGCGCATGGTCGGGCCGCCAAGGCCGACCGCGAAAGCGAGCTCGCGGGCCTGGTAGTCGAGCAGGCCGAGGAGCGGGTGGGCCTCGATCCGATGGATGGCCTCGGGCGTGGCCCGGGCGACCTCCTCGATCTCGACTCCGCCCTCGGCCGAGGCCATCACGACGATCCGCCGAGTGGCCCGGTCGAGGATGGCCCCGAGGTAGAACTCCTTGACGATGACCGCCGCCGGGCCGACCAGCACCTTGCGGACGGTGATGCCCTTGATGTCCATGCCGAGGATCCGCGAGGCGATGGCCTCGGCCTCGGCCGCGGACCCGGCGAGCTTCACGCCGCCGGCCTTGCCGCGGCCGCCGACCAGCACCTGGGCCTTGATCACGACCCGGCCGGCCCCATTCGCGAGGTACGTCTCGGCCGCGGCGCGGGCGTCGGTCGGGGTCCGCGCGACGGTCCACGGCGGCACCGGCAGGCCCTGGGCGACGAGCAGCGACTTCGCGTCGGCTTCCTGGATCTTCACGCGAGGCGACTCCTGGGGGCGCGAGTCGGCGGCGGTCCGCCGCCGTGGGCAGGCCCGTCGGCCGAGGCGGCGACCGAGCCGCTGCGATGGTACCGCGGGCCGGTGAGCGTTGCCGGTCGACGACCCGGGCGCGCGACGGCCAGGGCCGGGCTGCCAGGC
>Ga0210334_10061395_pt1 | contig 11664 bp, 11 predicted proteins | sample S306metaT_FD_164440 | JGI IMG/M metagenome (GOLD analysis project Ga0210334, IMG submission 164440) | Metatranscriptome of estuarine sediment microbial communities from the Columbia River estuary, Oregon, United States - S.306 (Metagenome... | ecosystem: Environmental > Aquatic > Marine >... | reverse complement strand
CGTCACTCAAGGGCCAGGATTGGCCGGCGCACTGTTGGTTGGGGTGAATTACGCCAAGGCGATGAGCTATGGGCTGGGTATTCCGTTGATCGGCGTGAACCATCTCGAAGGCCACATTGCATCTGCCTGGCTGGCCGATCCGGCATTCCCATTGCCTTGTATCGTGCTAGTCGTGTCGGGCGGCCATACCCATTTATATCGGCGCGAGCCAAGCGGAGGCTGTGCGTTGCTCGGCTGCACGAGGGACGATGCCGCCGGGGAGGCATTCGACAAGGGCGCGCAGATGCTGGGGTTGGAGTTTCCCGGAGGGCCGGCAATTGACCGACTCGCTCGGCAGGGCAATCATGAGGCAATCCAGTTCCCCCGTTTCCACCAGCGGAAGAGCAGGTTGGAGTTCAGCTTCAGCGGACTCAAAACGTCGTTGTTGTATAAACTGCGTGATATGGAGGATAGGGAGCGAGCTCGGCAGACGGCGGATCTGGCCGCGGGTTACCAGGAAGCCATTGTGCAGGTGTTGGTCTCAAAAGCTTTTGCCGCCCTTGCCCAGGAGAGACTGCCCGCGCTTGCCGTCGTCGGTGGAGTCTCTGCGAACTCTCGGCTCCGTCAGTTGCTGAGTGAACGGGCCGAGCGGGGAGGCATCCGTCTGGCCTTGCCGCCTCTAGCGTATTGCACGGACAATGCAGCCATGATCGCGTCGGCTGGCCGGTATGCACTCATGACTGCTCCCAGTTCTATCCGGGAGTTCGATATTCAACCGGCGCTTCAGGTTGCGCCCTTGCCTAGGCTAGTCCGGCGCGAGGAGATAACCCATTCCTGAAATCTACGGCCACGTCGCGGGTCTTCGTCCAAGCCAGGTCGCGGCAATCGAGCGGCTGTATCGGCGCCGTGTGCCTCACGATAAAGTTCTCACGCCGGAGCTGGCCAAGACGATGTGCCAGCTCACCCTCGACATTCGGCGCCCGCTGGCTGTGCTTGTGACGCGCCGAGGGCTTGTCCAAGAGATCATCGTGGGAACGGATCTCGTGTTATCCCCTACGACGGCGGCAAAGTTTCGCGCAGGCCCCCGTTCGTTGCGGGGATTGCGGTTGATCAGAACACAACTGCACGATCAACCATTGAGCCAGGAGTCCTTGACGGATTTGGCCTACCTTCGCCTGGATTTGATCGGCACCTTGTCTGTGCTGCCGGACGGGAGTCCGGGCATGCTCTATCTGGCGCATCTTCTTCCCCCCGATAGGGCAGGCCGGCTCTGTGAAATTCTGAAGGCTGTTCCATTTTTGCAGTGCTCGATGGCATTTGATCGATTCATTGAGGAATTGGAAGCAGAGGTTCAGTCGGCTCGCCGTCATCAGGCCGTCAAGGATGGCGCCGAATCGGCGATTCTTGTGAGCGCATCGCCGCAGGGGCGCGCCGATCAGGAGGAACGGCTTGTTGAGTTGGCAGAGCTGGCCAGTTCAGCCGAGGTGACGGTCATCGACCAGGTCGCACAGCGGACGGCGGACGGCCATCAACGGTATCTGTTGGGAAGCGGAAAATTGAAGGAAGTTCTGATCCAAACGCTTCACAAGGGGGCCGACATGGTGATTTTTGATCAGACGCTCTCGCCGGCCCAATCCCGGGCAATTTCTGAAATGACCGACATCAAGGTGATCGACCGCACCCAGCTCATTCTCGATATCTTCGCCAGACGGGCACACAGCCGGGAAGGAAAGGTACAGGTCGAATTGGCGCAATTGCGGTACCTGCTGCCCAGGCTCTCCGGAAAGGGCGCGCAGCTGTCGCGGCTCGGCGGCGGCATTGGGACGCGAGGACCGGGCGAAACGAAATTGGAAACCTACCGACGGCGCATTCGCGACCGCATTACACGCCTTGAGCACGAGCTGGTGCAGTTTGCTCGGCACCAGGACCAGCGGCGGGCGCGGCGCGGGCGCCGTGAGTTGCCGGTTGTGTCTCTCGTCGGTTACACCAACGCCGGGAAATCGACGCTCCTCAACGTGCTGACCGACAGCCACGTGTCTGCTGAGAACAGAGTGTTTGAGACCTTGGACACCACCAGCCGCAAGCTCCGTTTCCCACAGGACCGTGAGGTCATCATCACCGATACTGTCGGATTTATTCGTGATCTTCCCACAGAACTGGTGGGCGCTTTTCGCACCACTCTGGAGGAATTGCGCGAGGCCGATCTATTGCTGCATATCGTCGATGCCGGCGCGGCCGATATCGACGTGCAAATCACCGCCGTCGTCGACATTTTGCGAGATCTCGATTTGGATGCCATTCCACGCATGCTGGTCTTCAACAAATGCGATCGGCTGCCGGCTCATCACGTCGAACCCCTCTGCCGCCGCTACCACGCGATCGGGATCTCCGCCATTCAGCCGGAGACCTTGCGTCCGCTGCTTGTCGAGCTGGAGGCGCATGTCCAGTCGCTGACGGCAGGGCGCAAGCCGGTCTCCGTGGACGAGACGATCGCACTTGCATCTCGTCTGTGAACCGCTGCACAATCGTCCCCCTCAATGACGCCTCGAACACCACGCGCTGTACGCGCCGCCGATGGTCCGTCTAGAATCGCGACGATTCTATTCAACACCATGGCGGATGCGACAATGGAGTTGACGCATCGATCTCCCTGGGAATTGCTTGTCGCGACGATTCTCTCCGCCCAATGCACCGACCGGCGGGTGAATCAGGTGACCCCGGCCCTCTTCGCGCGGTATCGGACCCCGCTCGATATTGCGCAGGCCAAGCAGGCAGAACTGGAGGCGGTGATCAAGCCGACCGGTTTCTATAAGAGCAAGGCCAAACACTTGATCGGATGCGGGGGAGTGCTTGGCGAACGATTTCATGGCGAAGTTCCGGCGACGATGGAGGAATTGACCTCGCTTCCGGGAGTCGGGCGCAAGACGGCCAATGTCATGCTGGGCACGGCCTTCGGTCAACCGGCTGTCGTCGTCGATACCCATGTGAAACGTGTGGCCAACCGGCTGAGTCTGACGAGATCCGACGACCCCGAGCGAATCGAACAGGATCTGCAACGCGCGTTTCCTCGGCGCCAGTGGACCGGCCTGTCGCAACGCCTCTTGCTCCATGGGCGCTATGTGTGCCTCGCCCGCTCTCCGCAGTGCGCGAACTGCGCATTGTACGATCTGTGTGATTGGAAAGGAAAAAAACCGCGATGATTACTAGCATGACAGGGTTTGGCCGACGGCAGGGCGTCTGGCTCGACGGGACGGTTACCATTGAGGTTCGCTCTGTGAACCATCGGTTCCTGGAGGCCTCCATTCGCTTGCCGAGGCTGATGGGAAGCCTCGAAGAGTCGTTCAAGAAGGCGGTGCATGAACATTGCTCCAGGGGACGTGTCGAACTGACGGTATCGCTGCAGGGAGGGCGGGGAGGCGCGCGGTCCCTCCAACTTGACGCTGGATTGGCGAAACAGTACTATCAGAGCCTCCGTGCCCTCCAACGAACACTCAAGCTGGGAGGTTCCATTGACATTGGGCTCCTGGCAGGGTTTCGCGATATTATCGTCCTCTCTGATCAACCGGTGGACGATCCAAAGCTCGCGAAATTAGTGGAAAAGCTCGGTCTTCAAGCATTGCGCGACCTTGCCGGGATGCGCAAAAAGGAAGGGGCACTCCTGGCCCAGGATCTCCTGAGCCGCCTGAAAACAGTCGGAGAGTTGAAGCACCAGGTCGCAGAACGGGCGCCCGCTGTGTCACAAGAGTCGTTCGCCCGGATGAAGGAACGGGTGAAGAAACTATTGAACGGTGAGATCTCGGATATCCCCAGACTCAACCAGGAATTAGCCATCTATGCGGATCGGGGAGACATTACGGAAGAATTGGTCAGGTTGGATGCACATATGATACAGTTTCAGCAAACAGTGCATGGCGCCCAACCGGCTGGAAAGACATTGGATTTTCTCCTCCAGGAAATGGGACGGGAGATCAATACCATCGGATCAAAAGCCAACGATGCCGCGATTACGGCGGCTGTGGTTCAGATGAAGGCTGAGCTCGAACGGATTCGAGAACAGGTACAGAACGTGGAATGACGACCACCAATTCAGCGCCTACGCTTCCACCGGACTCTGCAGAAGGGCGACAGGCTCATGAACGGAGGGGCATTCTTTTTATCATTTCAGCCCCGTCAGGAGCAGGCAAAACTACGCTCTGCAAACAGTTGGCGGCCTCTATTCCTGGGCTGTGGCATTCCGTGTCCTACACCACCAGAAAGCCACGCGGGGGGGAGGAAAGCGGACGCGAGTACTTTTTTGTCGATGAGACTGCGTTTCAGAACATGGTCGCGCGCAATGAGTTTCTGGAGTATGCCCACGTATATGGGAACTGGTATGGCACCCCGCGCAAAGCCTTGATGGACAAGATGGAACAAGGCATCGACGTGTTGCTGGAAATAGATGTCCAGGGCGCGCTTCAGATCAAGAAGAAGTTCGAAGATGGCGTCTATATTTTCATTCTCCCGCCGTCTCTGGATACGTTGCGTGTGCGGCTCCAAGGCCGCGCCTCGGACACACAGGAAGAGATCGTTCGCCGGCTCCAACGAGTCAAAGAAGAAGTGTGGAGCTTTCGCGAATACTACTATATCGTCCGCAACGACGACCTCACGCAGTCTCTCCGCGAACTGCAAAGTATTTTTCTCGCGGAACGGATTAAGACCAAACGGCTGGACATGAATTGGTTCGAGCAGAATTTCATTCTCGATAGAGATACCAAGCAAAGCAACCGGGTCACATAACCACCCCAAATCAGGAGCGCGCTATCATGATCGACATGCTGAGTCTTTTGCCAGAGTACACGCCGAAAGAATTCGATTCCCGTCATCGGCTGGTGATCGTGGCTTCCCAGCGGGCCAAGCATCTGGCCCAGGGGGCGAAACCGACCGGTCCGTCGCGCTTCACGAAAGATACGACCAACGCCCTCGATGAAGTGCTGCGGGGCAAGATCCCGTACCTGACCGGAATAGAGGCTCGCGACGCGATGAAAGAGGCGAAGCGTGGAAAGGAAGGCGAAACCGAGCGCATGGCTATGATGACGGGAGAGGATGCGAAAGAGATCAAGAAAGAACTCAGTGTGTACGTGGACGATTCGCCGATGCCGCTGGCGGCTCCAGCCGAGGAATAATCCAAGGGGGATCGAGTGGACCTGGACAGACCGCCGGCGTTACTGCGAGGCAAGCGTCTTGTATTGGGCGTCACTGGGAGCATCGCCGCCTACAAGGCGGTGAGCCTGCTGCGGGCGCTGACGGGCCGAGGCGCGTCCGTTTCGGTGGTGATGACGAACAGCGCCACGAAATTTCTAGCGCCGCTGACCTTCGAGGTGCTGTCCGGTCAGCCAGTCACGACCGGTCTCTTCGAGGCTTGCGAGGAGATGCGGCATCTGACGGTTCCTGAAGGCGCCCATGCCATTATCGTGGCGCCGGCCACGGCCAATTTTTTGGCTAAGGCCGCCGTAGGGTTGGCGGACGATGTCTTATCGACGATGTTGCTCACGGCCCAATGCCCGCTGATCGTCGTGCCGGCCATGGATGGCGGTATGTGGGAGCATCCCACGGTCGCGGAGCATGTCAGGATGCTTCGTGCGCGTGGTGTCGTGGTGCTTGATCCTGAAGAAGGGCCGCTTGCGTCTGGACAGGTGGCGCAAGGGAGACTGGCTGCAGAACCGAGAATCCTGGAGGCGGTCCAAGCCCTGTTGACCCCGCAGGCTGATTGGTTGGGGCAGCGGGTGCTGGTGTCGGCGGGGCCTACGCAGGAAGCGATCGATCCCGTGCGGTTTATCTCCAATCGTTCATCGGGCAAGATGGGCTATGCGATTGCGGAAGCGGCGCGCGATCGAGGGGGCGACGTTGTATTGGTGACCGGGCCGACTGCTCTAAGGCCGCCTGCTGGTGTCGAGGTCGTTCCTGTCACATCGGCACAAGAAATGGCCGACGCGCTCGGTCGGCATTTTTCATGGGCCACGGTGGTGGTGATGGCTGCCGCCGTCGCTGACTTTCGTCCACGAGAACAAGCGGCTCGGAAATTGAAGAAGCAGGGTCGGACGTCGTTCACGCTCGACCTTGAGGCGGCGCCCGATATCCTTGCCATGCTGTCTGCGCAGCGGACGACTCAAATCCTGGTCGGATTCGCCGCGGAGACTGAGGATCTGATTTCGCACGCTACGGCCAAACTTGTTGGAAAAGGGCTCGACGCAATTGTCGCGAACGATGTCACGAAACAAGGCGCGGGGTTCGGTAGCGACGACAACGCCGCCGTTATGCTTTCGCGTGGCGGCAGGCGGAAAGAGTTGGGGTTGATGTCGAAACGTCGGCTGGCGGATGAAATCCTGACGGAAGTGCGGGAGTTGCGCACAACCGGCCGTCCGTCTGCTGCAACGGTGGAGTAGGATTCACGATGGGATCGGGAGCCAACAAGGCCGCAAACGCCGCTGAGATTGACCGATTGGCCTTGGCTGTCGTCAAGGATCCTGGTTCGAAGGCATTTATTCATCTTGCTGAAGAATATGGGAAGGCCGGGATGTGGAATGAGGCTGCGGCTGTTCTTGAGGACGGATTGACAGCCTCTCCGAATTTCATCACGGCCATGGTTGCGTTGGGCCGCGTCTATGAACAGCTGAACCAGTCGGCCAAGGCCATGGCCATGTTGGAAGAGGCGGTCAAATTGAGCCCGGAGAACTTTCGCGCCCACAGGACGCTGGCGAAAATCTATGCGGCTCAGGGGGTGAAGGAGGCCGGTCTGCGATCATGCGCCGTCATTCTAGCGGCAAATCCCCAAGACGCAGAAGCCCTGTCGCTGCATGCCACGCTCGAAGCGCTTGCCGTCCCCCCTCCAACAGAATCCTCACATCCACAACCGGCGATCGAGTCCGTTCACCCAGCTCCGGAATCCGTTGCGGCGATGGAAAATGCGAAAGAACCTCAATCTACCGCTGTCATCCAAGGGGATCATGGGGATGTCATGACTGAGAGTGCCGCGATCTCTCCCGAACAGAAGAGCGCCACCGTGATCCAGCTTGAACAGTGGCTGACTTCAATCCGTGCGCGCCGGCGTGATCCAGCCGCCTCGACGGATAATACTGTATAACTTCCCAGATAGTTCAATAGTTTGACCATCCCGGACAGGACTGTTAGAATGCCGCCGCGTGTCCTGTGGGGAAGGGTCAGATCCGGATTGATCGGGAGGCGTCTCGTACGTCCTATGCTGCGTGTGCTGGTCCTGCATGGCCCCAATCTCAATCTTCTGGGAAGCCGTGAAGAGTCTGTATATGGGACTGCCACGCTCAGTGAGATCGATGCATCGCTGGCGAAGCTCGGCGGCGAACTGGGAGTGGAACTCGAGATCCGCCAGTCGAACCACGAAGGCGAGTTGGTGACGTGGATTCAGGACGCGCGCAACAGGTGTCAAGGGATCATCATCAACCCAGCGGCGTATACGCATACCAGTGTTGCGGTTCGGGATGCGCTGTCAGCCGTTAATGTGCCCGCCATCGAAGTGCATCTGTCGAATATCCACCGGCGGGAAGAGTTTCGCCGGCATTCGTATGTCTCGGGAGTGACGCTGGGGCAGATTTCAGGATTCGGCCCGACCGGCTATCTCTTGGCGCTACGGGGGCTCTGCGAATATCTGTCCTCGCAGGGCCTCAAGCCAGCCGCATCGGGAGTCGGCTCTGGGCGTGGGGACGGGACGCGCAGCCATTAGACTCATCGGCGCAGGTTCATTGTCCTGATTGAATTGAAGGGAGTATGGAGTGATTTCGACTGTGGATTTTCGAAATGGGGTCCGCCTGATGGTGGAAGGCGAACCGTTCTATATCGTCGAGTTTCAGCATGTGAAGCCGGGAAAGGGAGGCGCCTTCGTCCGCACGAAGTTGAAGAGTTACCTTTCGCGGAATGTGCTGGATCGAACATTCCGGTCCGGGGAACGCTTTGAAGAGCCTGATTTAGAAGAACGCAATATGCAGTTTCTCTATGCCACGGGCGAATCGTATACGTTCATGGACACGGAGTCCTACGAACAGCTCTCGTTCGACAAGGGCACGCTTGGAGACAACGCGGATCTCTTGAAAGAAAACATGGTCGTCAAGATCCTGGTCTATGAACACAGGCCGATTGATGTCGAGCTCCCTAATTTTATTGAATTGAAGGTCGTCGATGCAGAGCCCGGAGTGCGGGGCGACACTGCATCCGGCGGAAACAAGCCAGCCATCGTTGAAACGGGGGCTACGATCAAGGTCCCTCTTTATTTGGAAGTCGGCACCGTGATCAAGATCGACACACGCACTCGATCGTATGTGGAGCGGGTCCGGTGAGCGCACGCCGATCTGACAAGCCGAAGAAGAAGCCTCGCCCGATCATCCTGCCGACCATGTTGGGAAGGTCCGGGAAGGAGCAGGAGTCGTTGCTCACAGGAGGCCAAATCAAGCAGATCCAAGATCTGATCGACCTGCTTCGCCGGAACAACTTGACTGAGTTGGAACTTGAACGGCAAGGGGTACGCATTCGGGTCCGTTATGAGATCGGCCTCAAGTCCGTGACCGCTTCGGTGCAGGAATCTGCCCAGAATATTCCCCAGACAAGCGCACATTCCGTTGTGCCTTCCGGCCCTCCAGCGGAAGACATGACCGGCATGGTGACCATTACCTCTCCCATCGTCGGGACATTCTATCGGTCTCCGTCGCCGGATGCCGATCCCTATGTTGAAGAGGGTGATATGGTGAAAAAGGGACAGGTGTTGTGCATTGTCGAAGCGATGAAACTCATGAACGAAATCGAGTCCGAAACAGATGGCCGCATCGTCAAGATTCTGACCGAAAGCACCAAGCCCGTCGAGTACGGGCACGCGCTCTTTTTGATCGATCCCAACGCCGCCCAATAGACAGTCCTTGCCGACGGACCGGAGCCACGACGTGTTCAAGAAAGTTCTTGTTGCCAACCGCGGAGAGATTGCGCTGCGGGTGATCCGAGCCTGTAAGGAGCTTGGGATCAGGACCGTCGCCATCCATTCGGAGGCCGATGCCGCAAGCCTGCATGTGCGCGCTGCGGACGAGAAGGTGTGCGTGGGCCCGCCGGACGCGGCGTTGAGCTACCGCAATATTCCCAACGTCCTGAGCGCGGCGGAAATTACCGGCGTCGATGCCATCCATCCCGGCTACGGATTCTTGTCCGAGAACGCCCACTTCGCCGAAGTCTGCGAATCCATCGGCATCAAATTCATCGGTCCCACCTCCGAAAATATTGCCATGATGGGCGACAAGGCCAAGGCCCGTGAGGTTGTCTCCAAACGCGGGTTGCCGGTGACGCCGGGCAGTCTTGGCGAATTGCGGAGCGAGGATGAAGCGATGCAAGCCGCGCAGACGATCGGCTTTCCCGTCATCATCAAAGCGACGGCCGGAGGCGGGGGGCGCGGCATGCGCGTCGTGAACAAGGCCGAAGATTTGGGCCGGGCGTTTCAGGCCGCCCAGGCTGAGGCCAAGTCTACCTTCGGCAACGAAAACGTCTATCTTGAACGCTATTTCCTGGAACCGCGCCACATCGAAGTCCAAATCATGGCCGATCATCAAGGCCATGTCGTTCATCTGGGCGAGCGCGATTGTTCGATTCAACGGCGGCACCAAAAGTTGGTTGAAGAAACTCCGTCCCCGGTCATCGATGAGAAGCTTCGCCGGGAGATCGGACGGGTCGCTGTGGAAGCCGTGAAGGCCGTGCACTACCGAAACGTCGGCACGGTGGAATTTTTGCTCGATAAAGAGCGGAATTTCTTTTTTATGGAAGTGAACACCCGCATCCAGGTTGAGCATCCCATCACGGAAATGGTGACCGGCGTCGATTTGATCAAAGAGCAGATTCGCTTGGCGGCGGGTCATCCTCTCTCGATCCGGCAGCAGGATGTGGAGCTCAACGGCCACAGTATGGAATGCCGGATCAATGCGGAGGATCCTGAAAAATTTACGCCTTCGCCGGGCCTGATCACCAAGTACAGCGCTCCAGGAGGGTTCGGTGTTCGAGTCGATTCAGCCATGGAATCCGGCGCGACGGTCGTGCCGTACTACGATTCGATGATCGCAAAACTGATTACCCACGGGCGGGACCGACAGGAAGCCATGGCCCGCATGAGGCGCGCGCTCGATGAATTTGTGATCGAAGGGATCAAGACGACCATTCCGCTCCACCGCAGAATTTTCGACGATCCTGATTTCCAAAAGGGCCATGTTTCCACCGCGTTCCTGGAACGGTTGCTCGCCAGGTAGTTCCTAACCCGCATTATTCATGAGCACTTCTGCTGCAATCGTCCGACCCTGCGAGTCGAGACGCAGCCAATCCGCCGCTGCGATCTGCGTCGCTCGTATCTCGTGAAGCGTGAAGCGCAGGATGGAAAGAATGCGTCCACATCGTTGTTTGCGAGATACGAGATACGCTTCACGGGGAACAGGCTGTGGGGCGGTTTCGTCCCTCGGCATCGCTCGGGGTCGAGCCTGAGGGGGGCCGAAGGCTCGCCTGTGCTCGGGACCCTGCGCCTGTCGAAGGGGCCTCGAACCGTCATGAATAATGCGGGCTAAGGCACGTCTTTGTGTTCGCTGGCTGTGTTTTCCTGAACAGATCGTTTGCATGGATTCGGTTTCTTTCTGGATCGAGGCGGGGCGGCGTGCGTGACGCCGGTCCCGGTGTCATCAGGGTGATTCACACAGCACTTCTTGATAGAATGAGTTCATTGCTGGACTTTTTTAGGTTAAGGGTATGAAACGTCTGGGTATTATCCTTGGTGTAGCCGCCATCGGGCTGACCATCGGCGGCTACGTGTTTTTCAATGGAGAGCGCAAGGCGCCGGTCCGGTATCGGACAGCCGGCGTTGAGCGCGGCTCGGTGGTGTCGATCGTGAGCGCGACCGGAACAATCAATCCGGTGGTCTCCGTTCAAGTGGGCACACAAGTTTCAGGGATGATCAAGAGCCTCCATGCGGATTTCAATTCGCAGGTGAAAGCGGGCGACAAAGTGGCGGTCATCGATCCCGAGCCGTTCAAGGCCCGCCGCGATCAAGCCGCCGGGAATCTCGAAATGGCGCGGTCGAACGTGGCTCGATCCAGAGCGGACCTCGCGCAGCGGAAGCGCGAGTTTGACCGCGTGCAATCGCTGGTGGCGCAGGAATTTGTTTCGCAGAACGATGTCGACATTGCCCTCACGAATTATCAAAGCGCCGAGGCGCAACTCCGGGTCAGTGAGGCGCAGGTGAAGCAGACGGAGGCGGCATTGAATGCCGCCGAATTGGAATTGAAGTACACCGTGATTCGGTCGCCGGTCGACGGGGTCGTTGTCGCGCGCAACGTGGAAGTCGGCCAGACCGTGGCGTCCAGTTTCGCCACGCCGAATCTCTTTTTGATCGCGCTCGACCTCACGAAAATGCAGGTGGATACCAATGTAAGCGAATCGGATATCGGCGGCATGACCGAAGGCAAGGAAGCCACCTTTACCGTGGATGCCTATCCGGGAGCGCGGTTTGCGGGCGTCATTCGGCAGGTGCGGTTGGCGCCGATCAATGTGCAAAATGTCGTGACCTATAATGTGGTCGTGGCGGTCGATAACGAAGATCTCCGGCTCAAACCCGGTATGACCGCAAATGTCTCGATCATTGTGGCGCAGAAAGATCAGGTCTTG
>Ga0210334_10400878_pt1 | contig 11667 bp, 11 predicted proteins | sample S306metaT_FD_164440 | JGI IMG/M metagenome (GOLD analysis project Ga0210334, IMG submission 164440) | Metatranscriptome of estuarine sediment microbial communities from the Columbia River estuary, Oregon, United States - S.306 (Metagenome... | ecosystem: Environmental > Aquatic > Marine >... | reverse complement strand
TGCCGGCCCTCGAGGTCGCCCTCGCGCGGGCCGCCCTCGAGGCGAGCGGGTCGGGCGGCCGGGTCGGGGGCGCGCACCGGTCGGTCGGCCACCGCGCCAGCGACCGCGTCGACGATGCGCCCGAGATCCGCCAGCCGCCCGACGCCGACCTGGCCGGATGCGAGCGGCCCGACATCGGGTTCGACGATCGCGTAGCCGAAGTCGTCGCGCAGCCGGCGGACGTTTCCCTGCGTCGCCGGATGGCGGTACATCTCGCCGTCCATCGCCGGGGCGACGACGACCGGGGCGGCGGTGGCGAGGCAGACGGCGGTCACCTCGTCGGCGGCGAGGCCGTTGGCCATCGCTCCCAGCCAGTGCGCCGTGGCCGGCGCGACCACGACGACGTCGGCCGAGTCGGCGACGACGATATGTCCGATCCGCCCATCTGATCCGAGCGCCAGCACGTCGCCGAGGACCGGGTGCCCCGACAGCGCGGCGAGCGTGAGGGGGGCGACGAAGCGCGCCGCCGAGGGGGTCAGCATGACGACCACGTCGGCGCCCTCGACTCGGAAGAGGCGGACGAGCTCGACGGCCTTGTAGGCGGCGATCGACCCGGTCACCCCGAGGCCGACGAGCCGCCCTTCGAGCCGGCCACTCATGGCAGCCCGAGCTCCAGCGGCTCGCCGCCCGACAGCTCGGCGTGGAGGATGGCGAGGCCCTTGAGGGTCAGGTCCGGATCGATCGCGTCCACGCCCGCCACGCCGCGAGCCCACGGCGCCGCCGAGAGGCCGCCGGTGAGGATCGCTCGCACGTCGGCCGACTCGATGCCCGCCTGATCGGCGAGCTCCAGCCGGACGCGCGCCAGCAGGCCCGAGGCGAGCGCCTGGTATCCGAACACCGTCCCGGACTGCATTGCTGCGACCGTGTCCCGCCCGATCGCCCGCTCCGGGGCGCGCAGCTCGATCCGCGGCAGCTTCGCCGTCCGGGCGGCCAGAGCGTCGAGGCCGAGCTCCAGGCCCGGGGCGATGGCGCCACCGACGTAGGCCCCGTCGGTCGCGACGCAGTCAAGGGTAGTGGCCGTGCCGAAGTCGACGACGACGGCCGGCGTCCCGTACAGCCGCGCGGCGGCGAGGGCATTCACCAGGCGGTCAGCACCGACCTCGTCGGGGCGGTCGACCCTGACGGGGAGCGGCACGGTGCCGGCGGAGGCGACGACGAGCGGCAGATGGCGCCGGTCCGCGATCGCCTCGATCGCCGCGGTGAGCGACGGCACGACCGAGGCGACCGCGATCGCGTGGACATCGGCCAGCGTGGCCTCGTCGAGGCCAAGCAGGTCGAGCAGGGCGATCTCCAGCTCGTCGGCCGTCGCCCGCGCGTGCGTGGCTGCCCGGCGCGCACCGGTCAGCCGGCCGTCCCGGACGAGGCCGGCCGTGACGTTCGTGTTGCCGATGTCGAGCACGAGGAGCATGGCCCGATGATACGGCGGCCTGCGATGCGCCGATCCCCTGTTCGCAGGGACTCGACTGTCGTACCATCCGCGGCGTCGGTCGCGACCCGGGACGGCGAGCCGGCATCGGCTTCACCGGGTCGTCGATCCGTCGAGCCAGGCCGTCGCAGGAGTCGCCCGTTGAGCGCGCCGCCACCCGCCAAGTTCTTCGTCAACCGCGGCGTCGTCACGAGCCGGACGGACATGCAGAACCTCCTCCGGCCTCTCCTCAAGCAGACCGTGTCCTACCGTTTCCTGCGCGGTCGCGAGCTGATCGACCAGGGGACCGGATGGGTCGAGCGGATCGTCCTCGACGACCCCGACACCTCGACCTACTTCACCCCCATCTCGGTCTGCATCAACATCGATTCGTTCGAGCACCTCGAGTTCGAGACCCGCCTCGACCAGCTGCTCGTCTACACCCTGGCCCAGGGCGACGAGCAGGTGGTCATCGAGTTCGCGCCGGTCGGAGCGGGTGACGCCGAGCCGCCGTTCGCGCCACAGCAGCTCGAGTTCGACACGAGCGGGTTCGTGCAGATGGAGCTGCAGGGCCTCGACGCCCACGAGGACGAGTAGCCCGTCGTCGAGACGGCCGAGCAGGTCGGCCTCCGGCCGACCCGTCGGTCAGCGCCCGCGCTCGCCCCGGACGTAGGGGATCCCCAGCGCGGCCGGCGCGCCGATCCGCTTGCGCATGGCCTCGCGCGACCCGAGTACGAGCGCCACGAGCACGAGGGCGTACGGGAGCATGTCGAGGAAGAACGTGTTCGGGTGGTATTCGAAGAACGGGTTCGGGAAGCCGAGGATCGTCGGCGGCAGCTGCATCGAGAGGGTGAGCTGGACGATCGCCCCGAACAGATAGGCGCCGAATGCGGCCCGGAACGGCGACCACTGGGCGAAGATGACCAGCCCGATGGCGATCCAGCCGCGGCCATTCACGGTGAGCGCGCCGAACCAGCCGGGCTGGATGGCGAGCGTGATCGTCGCGCCGGCGAGGCCGGCGAGCAACCCACCCGCGAGGACGTACTGATAGCGCAGGCGGTAGACGTTCACCCCGAGGGCATCCGCCGCCGCCGGCTCCTCGCCGACCGCCCGGAGGTGCAGCCCGGCCCGCGTGCCGTTGATGAAGTACCAGGTCGCCGGCACGAGCAGGTACCCGACGTAGACGAGGATGCTCTGATCGGTGAAGGCGACCGGCCCGAGGATCGGGATCTCCGAGAGGACCGGGATGGTCAGCCTCGGCAGCAGGGCGATCGCCCCGGCCTTGCTGAGCCCCTCGCCGAGTACCCGCGCCAGACCTGTTCCGAGGAAGGTCAGGGCGAGCCCGGACACGACCTGGTCGGCCCGGAAGGTGATGGTCACGACCGCGTGGAGGAGGCTGAGCATGGCGCCGGCGAGCATCGCGAGGACCACCCCCAGCCAGGCGTTGCCGGTCGAGACGGCCGTGGCGTACCCGACGACTGCGCCGATGAGCATCATCCCCTCGACGCCGAGGTTGAGGACCCCCGATCGCTCGGCCAGGATCTCCCCGACGGCCGCGAACAGGAGGATCGTGCCCGTGGCGATGCCGGCGGCGGCGACGAGCTGCAGGTCGATCATCGCGCTTCTGCCGCGACCGGGGCGCGGCGCACGATGCTCACCCGGTAGCGGAGGAACACCTCGCTCGCGATGAGGCAGAACAGGATGATCCCCTGGATCATTGCCGGGACCCCGGACGGCTGGATCTCACGCCCGGCGAGGATGAGTGCCCCGAACAGGATCGCGACCGGGACGACCCGGAGGGGATGGAACTTCGCCAGGTAGGCGACGATGATCGCGGTGTAGCCGTAGCCCGGTGAGAAGTTGTCCTGGAGCCGATGGACGACCCCGGAGATCTCGGTCATCCCCGCAAGGCCGGCGAGGCCGCCGGAGACCGCGAACACGAGCAGGATGTTCCGGGCGATGCGGATCCCGGCGTAGCGGGCCGCACGCGGGCTGTCGCCGATCAGTCGGATCTCGTAGCCCCACGCGCTGCGCTCGAGGACGAACCAGAGGACGACCGCGGCCGCGACGGCGATGAGGAAGCCCGTGTGGACGGTCAGTCCCGAGAGGACCGGGTAGGTATCGGCCAGGTCGTCGAGGCGGGGCAGCCAGGCCTCCGGGGGGAACTGCTTCGTCATCTGGAAGCCGCCCTCGGTCCATGGGCCGAAGACCCAGTACTGGATCCACGAGAAGGCGATGTAGTTGAGCATCAGCGTGGCGATGATCTCGTTCACCCCGAAGCGCGCCTTCAGGAACCCCGGGATGAGCCCCCAGAACGCGCCGCCGAGGAACCCGGCCACGAGCATCACGGGCAGGACGATGAAGCCCGGGGTCCCAGCCGGCACGATCGGCAGCAGGACGACCGCGCTCGCTGCCCACGCGCCGAGGAGCAGCTGGCCCTCGGCGCCGATGTTCCACAGCCGCATCCGGAAGGCGAGGGCGCAGGCCAGGCCGGTGAGGATGAGCGGCGTCGCCTTGACGAGCGTGTCGGAGATGACGCCGATGCTCCCGAACGAGGAGCGAAGGATGTGGGCATAGACTCGGATCGGGTCGGCCCCGACGACCGCCAGGATGATCCCCGACAGCACCAGCGCGACCGCGACTGCGCCGATCGTCAGGGCAGGGGAGAGCCAGCGCGGGGCGTAGAGCCGCGGCTCCAGGCGGACGCTGAAGAGTGACCCTGCCCAGCGGCTCGGTCGGCCCGGCCCGGCGCTCATACCGCGCCTCTGGACGCCGGCGCGGCCTCGATCGCCCCTGCCTCCTCCGCGCTCGCGCCGGTCATGAGGAGGCCGATCCGCTCGACGTCGGCCTCGTCCGCGTCGAACTGGCCGGTGATGCGGCCTTCGTACATGACCGCGACCCGGTCGGCGAGCGTCAGGATCTCGTCGAGATCCTCCGAGATGAGGAGGATCGCGGCGCCGGCAGCCCGTCGCTCGAGGAGCAGGCGATGAGTCGATTCGATCGCCCCGACGTCGAGGCCCCGTGTCGGCTGGACCGCGATCATGAGCCGCGGTCGGGAGTCGATCTCGCGGGCGAGGATGAGCCGCTGGAGGTTCCCGCCCGAGAGCAGGCGGGCCTCCGTGTCGATCGTCGGCGCCGCGATCTCGTAGCCGTCCTTGAGCTGCGTTGCGACGCCGCGCGCGGCGCTCATGTCCATGGCCCAGCCGTGGGCGATCGGCGAGGCCCGGTAGCTCTTCATGATCAGGTTGTCGACGATCGAGAGGTTGGGCGCTGTGCCGACCCCGGTCCGGTCCTCCGGCACGTGGGAGACGCCTCGACCGATCGCCTCGCGGACCGGCCGGTTGGCGACGTCCTGCCCGTCGATGAGGACACGCCCCCGGCAGGGTCGCAGCCCGGTGACGACCTCGGCGAGCTCGCTCTGCCCATTCCCCGCGACGGCCGCGATGCCGAGGATCTCGCCGGCCCGGAGCTCGAGCGAGACGCCCCGGAGGGCCGGTACGCCCTTGTCGCCGTCCGCCTCCACGCCCTCGAGGGCGAGGGCGACCGAGCCCGGCGGCATCGGGATCCGCTCGAGGTTCTCCAGGACCTCGCGGCCGACCATGAGGGTCGCGAGCTGCCCCTTCGTGACCGACGTGGCCGGTAGCCCGGCGGCGGTCACCCTGCCCCGGCGCATGACGGTGATCCGGTCGGCGATCTCGAGAACCTCGCCGAGCTTGTGGCTGATGAAGATGATGCTCCGCCCCGCCGCCGTCATCGAGCGCAGGGTGCCGAACAGGTCGTCGATCTCCTGCGGAGCGAGGACTGCGGTCGGCTCGTCCATGATCAGCACCCGCGCGCCGCGGTAGAGGACCTTGAGGATCTCCACCCGTTGCTGCTCGCCGACCGAGAGTTGCCAGACCTTCGCCCGCGGGTCGACATGGAGGCCGTTGGTCTCGGCCAGGCGCGCGATCTCGTCGTCGTAGCGGGCCAGGCGCAGGCGGAACCGCGGCCGGTCGAGCCCAATCAGGATGTTCTCGGTGACGGTCTGCGAGGCCACCAGGGTGAAGTGCTGGTGGACCATCCCGAGACCCGCGGCGATCGCGTCGCGCGGGGAGCCGAACGCCACCGGCTGTCCGTCGATGCGGATCACGCCCGCGTCGGGCTGGTAGAGCCCGTCGAGGATGTTCATGAGGGTGCTCTTGCCGGCGCCGTTCTCGCCGAGCAAGGCGTGGACTTCCCCGACCCGCAGAGCGAAGTCGACACCGTCGTTGGCGACGACGCCGGGGAAGCGCTTGACGATGCCGCGGAGCTCGACCGCGAGCGGCCCTTCGACCTCGCTCACGCGACGCTCATCCATGCCGAAGGGCCCGCTCGGCGCATTCCTCGCAGGCCCTCCGGTCATCGGTCTCGGGCGGTCAGTTGCTGAGCTGCGGGAGCTCCGCCGTGATGCCGTCGTTCCACCAGTACATGCAGGTCGTGCACTCGGAGCCTGGGGCGCCCGGCGGGAACTGGTCGAGATCCGACTGCTCGAGCTTCTGGCCGGCCGGGAGGAGCTCCTTGCCGGTGTTGTCGACGATCGGACCGTTGAAGACGATGTCGAACCGTGCGGTGCTGCTCGTGAGCATCGTCGCGAGGGTGTCCTTGACGAGCTGGACGTCGGCCTCGGGCAGGTCCTTGACGCCCATGCGGGGCTCCTCGCCGTCCATGAAGCCGAGCAGGCCCATCGCCTTCGAGTCGGCGTCGAAGTACTCGTAGCCGGCGGTGTAGCTGCCCGCCTTGACGGATTCGGCGATCCGGGCGTACTCGGGACCCCAGATCCAGTACGGGGCCGTCAGGCAGCGCTCGACCTTGCAGGAGGCGGGGTGATCGTACGTGATGCCCCACTTGCCCTTCTCCTGGGCCACGTCCGCGACGGCGCCGGTGTCGGCGCCGGTGAACACGACCTGGGCGCCCGCGTCGAACAGGGCCGCCGCGCCCGATTTCTCCTTGATCGGGTCGTGCCAGGTGTTGATGAAGACGACGTCCATCGTGCATTCGGGGCACGTTTGCTTCACGCCGCGCATGATCGCGTTGCCGAGGCGCAGCTCCTCGGGGATCGGGAACGTGGCCATGTAGCCGATCTTCGGGTTGCCGTCTGCCTTCGCCCTCGAACCGGCCAGCATGCCGGCGAGGTACTTGAAGTCCTCCATCGCGCCGAAGAAGTTGCCGAAGTTCTTGCCGTTGCTCTTGTAGCCGGTGAGATGAAGGAAGGTCTGATCCGGGAACTCCGCGGCGACGGCCTCCATCGGGTCCATGTACCCGAAGGACGTGCCGATGATGAAGTCGAAGCCCTTGCGCGCGAGGGAGCGGAATACCTGCTCCGAGTCGGCGCCCTCCGGCACGTTCTCGATGTACGCGACGTGGGTGTCGGGCACGTTCTCGCAGACGTAGAGCAGTCCCTCGTAGTGGGCCTGGCTCCATCCGCCGTCGTCGTGCGGACCGATCAGCACCATCCCGACGTTGAACTTGCCGTCCTCGGTCTCCGGGATCTGGGCCCCTGAAGCGGCGCCCGCCACGCATCCGGTGTCGGACGGGGCGGCCGTGCCGCCGCTCTGCCCACAGGCGCCCACGACGAGGGACGCCACCGCGAGCACCGACAGCATCCTGCCTCGTCGGCTGGTCATGCCTGCTCCTCCTCATCCCCGCTGCCATGACCTCGGGCGTCTTCGCCCGGGGGGACACGCCCACAGGATAGCCGCCCCGGATGGGTCAATTGCCGCGATTCGGCGTCCCGCACGCTCCGTTACGGGGTGGCCGACGGACGGGGCGAGGGCGTGCTCGATGTGCTCGGCGCGAGGAGCTCCCGCCACTCGTCCGTGACGAGGTCGAACGCGAGGACGCCGTCCGTGCCCACCCATCCCTGCGCTTCATCGGCGTGGGTCCCGCCGATGACGAGCAGTCGGTCGTTGAGCGGGTCGCAGACCATTGCGTAGCCGGCGCCGAGACCAGGAAGCCGGTCGCCGCCCCACCCCTCGCTGGGGTCCCCGGCCAGCAACTGCCAGTCGCCGGTGCGGGCGTCGTAGGCGGCCACCGTGCCCTGGCCGAAGACGAGGGTGCGCTCGCGGCGTTCGTCGAAGGCAATCTGGCGGCCGCCGATGAAGAACTGGATCGGTCCGGCGAGACCCGCTCGCTCCCAGACACCCGTGCGCGGGTCGAACTGCCAGGTCCCGCTCTCCGTGGTCAGGATGACTCGCCCGACCGACCGGTCGAAGCCGAGGAGCTGGAAGCCGCTCGGGCCGCCCGCGGGCGGGACCGATCCCGCCTGGTCGATCTCCGTCCAGGTGTCGGACTCGACGTCGTAGGTCGACAGCGTTCCGGTCGACGTGGACCGGCCGATGACGAGGCCCGACCCGGGGTCGTACGCGGCTTGGTCGACCCAGCCCGGCACGGCACCCGCCTGGCGGTCCCACGCGCCGCGCTTGAGGTCATAGACCCAGACGCCGACGTCGCCGATCGCGATCGTCAGATCCGAGTCCTCGTCGTAGACGACCGGCCCCCGGTCGGGCATGCTGGTCGTCGCCAGCTCCTCGTGCCAGGCGTTGGCGCAAACGTCGAACGTCCAGATGCTGCCGCGGGTGGGCACGCCGCCGGTCGCCGTTCGAGCGAGGAACACCACCCGCTCGGCCCTGCGGTCCCAGGCGAGGGAACCGCCGATGTTCTGCGCGACCGGGGGCCGCGCCAGCCCGGGGTCGCCGGGTTGGTCGGGGGTCGAGCCGGTCGGGCAGACGAGGGTGGCGACGGCCAGGAAGCGCGAGCCGGCTGCGAATGCCGCGCCGAGGAGCAGGAGACCGACCAGCGCCGCCGCGAGCCAGACCAGCCTCGAAGCTGGCACCGGGAGGGAGACTCGGTGGCGGAGCCGTGACGAGCGCCAGCGCACCCGTCCGCGTGGATGTGCCCACGCGTGCGCGACCGCCTCGTCAACGCCGCGGTCGGGTGCCGTGAACGGACCCTCTTCCAGCCACTCGGCCAGGCGCAGCGAGAAGTCGTCGTCGCGGATCATGCCGGGTGCTCCATCGGGACGACCCGCCGTTCGCCTGCCTCGAGCGTCGAACGGAGGCTGTTCGTCGCGTAGTGGAGGCGCGAACCGGCCGTCCCGACCGGGATGCCGAGCGTCTCGGCCACCTCGCTGATCGGCAGGCCCACGAAGTAGTGCAGCACGAGCACCGCCCGGTGCTCCGGGGTCAGGGCGCGGAAGCCGCGTTCGAGCTCGTCGCGATCGGCGACGATCCGGGTGAGGTCGTCCCCGGTCGTTTCGTCAGGGATGGCGATGCGGCGGATCCGGGCGAGCTGACGCCGCTCCTTCGCGGCCTCCCGGTAGGCGGCCCGGACGACGAGCCGGTAGCTCCAGGCGTCGAATCGCTCGGGATCGCGCAGGCTCGGCAGGTCGTCCCAGGTGTCGATCAGGGCCTGCTGCATGGCGTCCTCCGCCCGGTCCGGGTCGCGCAGGATCCGGTACGCGATCGCGTAGAGCTGGTCCGCGGCGAGGTGGGCCAGGGCGGCGAACGCCTCCTGGTCGCCCCGCTGCGCCCGCTCGACGAGCTCGCGCTGCACCCGGGTCCGCTCCTTTCGAGCGCCTCCGCGCTCATGCTCCCGGACCGGGAACGCCGGCGGTCATCGAAGCACCGACGCCCCCGATCCGGTAGGGCCGTCTGGCCGGGACGAGGCGCCGGGGTCTTCGTGCGCCTCGCTCGCCCACACGGTCGTGGTCGCCTCGTGGCTCAGTGGTCGCCAGGCAGGAAGGCGTAGCCGATCTCGTCGACGAGCACGTGCGTCCGCTCGACGATCCGGCCGCGAACCTGCCAGCCGGCCATCTCACCGTAGCCGTGTCCGACGTAGCGCCCGGTCCAGATGTCCGTGGCGTCCGGCGCGAGCGGGTCGTCGGCGATGAAGGTGGCGTGCCAGGTGAAGTCGTAGCCTCCGTCGTACGCGTCGAGCACGTAGTGGTTCGTGCCCCACAGGACACCCTCGGACGTGACGAGGCTCAGGTCGAAGTCGACGACCGGGTAGCCGAACCCGGCGCACAGGGCGTCGCCGGTGTTGTGGTAGGTGGCCGTCCAGCCGCGGACGTGGAGGACGAGATCCTCGGTCACCCAGGCGGTCCCGTCGCTCGTGATCTCGAGTTGATGCTCAGCGCAGGCGAAGGGGATCTTCGTCGTCCTCGCGGTCGCCGGTGCAGCCACGAGCACCGAGAGCAGGCCGGCCAACGCCAGGATGGCCAGGAAGCGCTTCATCCTTGATGCCTCCCGGGACGCTTCGGTACGGATCGCATCGCCGGACGGCGGCGGCGCGTGATGCGACGGTCGGTCACTTGGGGAACTGCATGTAGGCGGGGTCGTAGACGAGATGGAACACGGCGGGATCGACGCCGATCGGGCCCTCGACACGGCAGGTCACAAGGGTCGAGGCCAGGCCGGGCGGCGGGATCGTCTCGACATCGAGCGTGACCTGGCCGTTCTCCCGGATCGTCAGATGTCCGCCGCGCAGCAACATGGCCTTGGACCCGTCCTCGGCGTTCCAGCCGGGAACGCCCTTGGCCACGACGACCGTCGTCACGTCACCGCAGGTGACCTCCCACTGGTTGACCTGGGGGTTCCTGAACGGCGCGGCCATGACCGGGCCGGCCGTCACGGCCACCAGGACAGCGGTGGCCAGGACCAGAGCGAGCTTCCTCATGCTTGCCCTCCTTTCACCCTCATGGGGAGAGAAGTGGGCCGGATCCATCGATCTGGACCGTCACACTAGCCGGCGATCGCCGTTCCTGTACCATCCGCACCGATGTTCGAACGGACCGCGCTGCCCCACGGGCCGCGCGTCATCAGCGCCCGCCACCCGGGGTCACGCTCGGTCTCGATCGCGGCCTTCGTGCTGGCCGGGTCGCGGCTCGAGACGCCCGAGCAGGCCGGCGTCGCCCACTTCATGGAGCACATCACCTTCAAGGGCACGGCGGCATACCCGTCGTCGCGGGCGATCGCCGAGGCGATCGAGGGGGTCGGCGGCTCCTTCAATGCGGCGACCGACCGCGAGTCCACGGTCTACTGGGTCCGGGTGCCGCGCCGCGAGGCGGTGCGAGGGATGGATGTGCTGGGTGAGCTCATCGTCCGGCCGGTGCTCGCCGACGCGGAGATCGACCACGAGCGGACAGTCATCGTCGAGGAGATCCGCTCCTACTACGACGACCCGGTCGAGTACGGCCAGATCCTGTTCCAGCAGGCGATGTTCGGCGATGGGCCTCTTGGTCGGGAGATCTGCGGCGACGAAGCGACGATCCGCTCGCTGCCGACAGACGCCATCCACGCCTTCTGGTCGACCCTCTATCGGCCGGCCAACGTCGTCGTCGCCGTGGCCGGCGACATCGCCCACGACGAGGCCGTCGAGCTGGCCGGACGGGCGTTCGGACAGGGCAACGGCATCGTGCCCGGCTTCCAGCCCGCCCCGGTACTCCCGGCCGGTGAGCGGTACCGCCTCGAGCATCGCGACACGACCCAGGCCCAGCTGCTCGTCGGGGTCCCCGCGTTCCGCCGCGATCACCCCGATGGCTGGACCCTGGCCCTGCTCAACACGATCCTGGGCGACGGCATGAGCAGCCGACTCTTCCTGTCCGTGCGCGAGGAGAAGGCGCTGGCCTACGACATCAGCTCGGGTTCGCTCGACTACGTCGATGCGGGGGCATTCGAGGTGTCGGCTGGCGTCGACCCCGACAACCTGGGCGAGGCCCTTGAAGCGATCCTGGTCGAGCTGGCCCGCGTGCGCGACGAGCGCGTGCCCGACGACGAGCTGGCGAAGGCCAAGTCATTCCTGTGCGGCGGGATGGAGCTGAGGATGGACGAGACGCGTTACCTGGCCAGCTGGTTCGGCGGCCAGGAGGCGCTCCACCAGCAGGTGCTCACGCTCGACGATGCGCTGGCCAGGGTCGAGGCCGTGACGGCTGACGACATCCAGCGCGTGGCGAACGAGCTGTTCCGCGACGAGGCGCTTCGCCTCGCGGTGGTCGCCCCACCGCGCCGGGGCCGCGCGCTTGGGCGCCGACTCCGCCTGCCCGGATGAGCCTGCCCCGATGAGCCTGCCGGGATCGCCCGACGTGGCGGATGAAGCCGTCGACGGTCCGCCCGACCGACCGACGGACCTCCGGATGTCGCGGCTCCACCTTCGGATGGGGGCGCTCGAGCTGGCGCGCGCGGAGCTCGAGGCGCTGGCCGGCGGCAGCG
>Ga0210334_10933681_pt1 | contig 11680 bp, 12 predicted proteins | sample S306metaT_FD_164440 | JGI IMG/M metagenome (GOLD analysis project Ga0210334, IMG submission 164440) | Metatranscriptome of estuarine sediment microbial communities from the Columbia River estuary, Oregon, United States - S.306 (Metagenome... | ecosystem: Environmental > Aquatic > Marine >... | reverse complement strand
CCCGAACCGAAGCCGGCGCAACCGCCCATGGCGGGCGATCTGTCCTCGTACATCGCGGCGCGACGCCGGGAGCGCGGCGAAACCGCGCCCTCCTCGCCGTCCGCCCCTTCCGCGGCGGCCCCGCCCGCGGAGACGACCGGCGACCCCCGCGACCAGGTGGTCGCCGCCAACCTCGGTCTGAATCGCACGCCGACCTTCGGCCAGAATCCCGAGACCGGCGGCGGCATCTTCCAGATCAAGCGCCTGGGCTATGCCGACGCCGAGTTCATGTTCTACGGATGGAACAAGGATATCCGCCGCAACACGAACCAGCTGATCGAGGTGCGCAAGGGCAATAACAGCAGCGTGGAGATCGCCGTGGTCCGCCGCATGATCCGGATCATCCGCGAGAACAGCGACGGCGACTTTCTCTGGATCTCCCAGCGGCTGGGCCGGGAGATCACGCTGTCGGCGCGGCCCGCCGACAACGCCGGCCTCGAGGACTTCCTGATGGAGGAGTTTTTCGGCAATACCCCGCAGCGGTGACCGGCCAAGGACAATCGGATGTCACTGCGATCAAGCCGAAACCCGACCGCCGGGGCGATCAAAACGGCAGCGGCTTCTCGCGACCATGGACCCGAAATCAAGCCGCTGCCGGGCCCTCCCGGCAAATCGCCTCCGCCGACAATGGCCCGCCGAAGCTTCCGGCTTATTTCCGAGCCTTGAGCAAGTCCCGGATTTCCGTCAGAAGCACTTCTTCCTTGGTTGGGGCAGGAGGCGCCGTCGGCGCCTCCTGCTCTTTTCGCTTGAGCGTGTTTATGGCCTTTACGGCCATGAAGATTGCAAACGCAATGATCGTGAAATCGATCAGGGTTTGAATGAACTTTCCGTAACTGAGCACGACAGCCGGCGCCTCTCCCACGGCTCCCTTGAGTGTGATCGCCAGATCCGAGAAATCGACGCCGCCCAGCAGCATGCCGATGGGCGGCATGATCACGTCGCCGACGAAGGACGAGACGATTTTTCCAAACGCGGCGCCGACGATGATACCCACGGCCATGTCAACGACGTTGCCCTTTACCGCGAATTCCTTGAACTCCTTCAGCATGCTCATGATTTCTTGCTCCCCTTTCAGACTGTACTCGGCATTAACTTGCCAATTGGTCGCCATTTCCTGGCCCTGGGCGGCCGGGCGAAGGCATATTGCTCGCCGCCGCTCGGTGCGGAGGCGCTGCGTCAAGCGCGACCATTCGGCACGTCAAACTGGCGTTGCAGAAAGCGCGCGAGCCGCGAGGCATACCTCTTTGCATGGTTTTTGGCAGCAAGTTCCCGGGCGGGTCCAATTCTACATGCACGAGCGAGAAAATGGGCGTTCGAAAAATTTTTCGCCGGAATACGACAGTGGATTATCGGATCTGGATGTCCGCTTCCGATGTTGCCGGTTGACGGCGGCGTCGGAAAAGCACCTTCCGTTGAAATCTGCAGATTATTTTCTCCAGTCATTTCGCACCGGACCCCATAGGCCTATTTCCGCGATTTGACGTGCTCCTCCGTGTGCTCAAGGCAGCGCTGAATCTCGCCCCGATCAAACTCGGCGCCCTGCTTCGCCCTCAGCCGGAGATAGATAGTCCCGGCTGACTCATGAATCTCCAGCGAGTCGAGTTTCTCGTATTCCTGCGTCGGGCAGGTGCAACGGCCCTCTTTGCATTCGCGAAACGCTTCAAGCACTAGCCGTTCCTTGCCCGAAATCTCCGAGACCTCGATTTCGATGCCGCTCGGCTGCTTTTCAATCTGGTATTTCATACGGCACTCCTCATCCATTCCAGATCCTAATGCAGGAAATCGCGGGCAATGACCAGCGCCGCAGCCGCCGCTGTCGAAGGTCCATGTCGATGTGCCGCCTGACGGCTATCGAGTCGTGAATACGCGCGCACGCCTCACTGATTCGACGCTGACTCAAGGCGCCCGCGCCTGGCTCCCGGCGCCCAGCAAGCTCGCGGCGGCGATCAGGGCCGCCTTGAGGAAAAGCGCTTCCGGGATGGTTTCGAAGGTCGCGCCCTCCACCTCCACCGTCCGGCACTCCGATGTCCCGCAGACGGAGCAGCAGGGGCTGCTTCCCACGCTTGCGCCGAGCCACTCCTCCATGGGCTTTCCCGCGATCCAGATGCGGTTGGACTCGGACGGGTTGGACTTGAACGACCGCTCGTCGATTTCCCTAATCTCAAGCTCCGGCTCCATGCCCAGGGGGCGGAGCGATTGCCTGAGCTTCTCGATGGCCCGCAACATTTCCCGGTGCGTGGCGTCGCAGCGATCGCAGGTTCTGCCGTCGGGGCTGACGAGTCTCTGCCAGAGGATAGGTAACGGTGTCATTGGTCAGACGGTCTTCTTCGATGGTGGACGATCCGGTTCACTGGGCCGGGAAAGCAAGCGAAGCGCCGCTTTCCTGGCTCCGGTGCAACAGATAGTTGGGCGGCACCGTTTCTGACACCGGGTTCCAGGGTACTCAGACCATATTCAGCTGCTTGAAGCGCAGATACAGCTCGCGGCACACCCAGGCATCGGTCGCAGCGTAGGCGATCTGCTGCGGCGTCAGGCGGCGCGCAGCCCAGTTCGTCGTCTTCGCGCCCTTGGGAACTCGCATTCCGAGAAAAATCCCCGCGAGATTGCGCACGCCCGTCTGCTTCAGGCCGTGACGCTTCGCAACTTTGCCGAGATCCACCACCGCACTTTCCTCAAACTCAAATAATTTTTTAAGGTTACGCAGATCATCGGCCACCGATACGCCAGCCTTAATGATCCTCTCCGACGAAAAGATCTCCTGCATCACGGCGGAATAGTCCTGCTGCTGGACCTGCATGAGGTACACCGCGCCTGCCGTGGCGAACTGCACAAGGGAGGGGAGATAGCTCTCGCCGGGCCGGAAGGCGGGCCGCGTCTCGATGTCAAAGCCGACCACGCTTTCCTGGCAGATATCGCGCACCGCGCGCTTGAGGTCCGCGGGCTCGGCGACGACGCATACCGGGCCTTCGTAGCGCCCGATGGGCAGATCGTTCAACTCCTCCCGCGAAATCCGTTGAGCGCTCTGGAGCAGCCGCGCGAAGGCGGAGTCTTGGCTCATGGGTCCCATCGTAAGCTGGCTGCGCGTTGCGCCTGGTCGTCAACTCCTAGGAGCTTGCACATCGCAGGAACTTATCCTTGCTGCCGGTTAGAGCAGGATCCAAAGCGTACGGCGCCCTGACCCGACGGCCGACGTTCACAATGAGGGGCGCGCGCCGCTCTTGCGCGCCGAATAATCTGCCGCGTTCCTGACCATTAGTGATCGGCTTCTCATAAAGATCATTGGCTTGCACGTTCTGCAAAAGGGACCACTGCCGTGTCAGGCGGCAGATTAGATCTTTTCGGGCGGGCAAAATCGCGCCAGCCAATTGATTTGGGAATATTTGGGGGACAGACCAAACGATTGCTCCGACCCACCATTGTCAGATTCCAACTTCATTGATTACGCCACATCGAGAAGTGCGCGTGGATTCCTGTCGGCCACAATCAGAAGCGTTCTGGCGGCACCGGAGGGTGCCCGGCGCCCCTGTTCCCAGTCCTGCAGGGTGCGCACGGATACGCCCAGCAATTGGGCAAACCGCGCCTGGGAAAGCCCGGTCTTCTCCCGAATACCCGCGACATCGGGGACATTAACGATGCCGCCGTGTTCGCCGCGCTTAATTTCGCGCAGACCCTGAAGAATCTCGGCACCGATATTCCGCCCCGACTTAGCCATCCTCCACCTCCTTTCGAATCTGCCGCAAAACATGGGCCGGAATATCATCCGCCACGTTCTTCGGATACATGGTCAGCATCCAGATAACGCCTCGATCAATCCTGGCAAAGTAGATAACGCGGTACCCGCCGCACTTGCACGGCCGGAAGCCCGCCAACGAAGCTTGCGGACGCCGCCGGAGCCCGGGACAACATCTCCAGCCTCCGGATCGCCGATCAACGTTCTCTGAAGCTCGCGATACTCTTCGTCCGACAAGTATTCACTGACGAGGCGCGTGAACAGCTCTGTCTCGACGAAGCTGTACATCACGCTATCATACGGCAATGCCGTATATGGTCAAGTACCGTAGAGGGGAGGAAATGGGGCGGAATTCGGATTTTCTTCGTACCGGGTCTCGCCTGGTGCGCCGGTGCCGGTCCTCTCACGCCGACGGCACCGCCATCCCCTTCTTCACCGCCGGGCGCTGGCCGATGGCGTCGAACCAGCGCTTGACGTTGGGGAACTCGGAGAGGTCCACCCGGTGGAACTCGAAGCGCGCCACCCAGGGATAGGTGGCGATGTCGGCGATGGTGTAGTCGGGGCCGGCGAGGAAGGCGTTGGCGCCCAGCTGCTTGTCCATGACCCCGTAGAGGCGCTTCGTCTCCTTGCCGTAGCGCTCGATGGCGTAGGGCACCTCCACCTTGGCGAACTTCATGAAGTGATGGGCCTGGCCGAACATGGGGCCGACGCCGCCCATCTGGAACATGAGCCACTCCAGCGTGACATAGCGCGCCCGGGGCGCCGCCGGCAGGAAGCGCCCGGTCTTCTCCGCTAGGTAGATAAGGATGGCGCCGGACTCGAACAGGGTGATGGGCTTGCCGTCCGGCCCGTTCGGGTCCGTGATGGCGGGAATCTTGCTGTTGGGGCAGATGGCCACGTACCCGGGCGTGAACTGGTCACCCTTGTTGATGTCGATGGGATGCACCTTGTAGGGCAGCCCCAGCTCCTCCAGCATCACGGACACCTTGCGCCCGTTGGGCGTGGACCAGGTGTAGAGATCGATCACGCTTGCCTCCCTTCCGATTCCAGTTATTGATTCAATCCGCCCCCGGCTCGCTGCGCTCCAGCAGGGCGAGGCCGAGACGGATGCCGAGCACGATGGACGCCGCCGCCAGCCAGGCATTCACCGACAGGGTGGACGAGCCGGTGAGCCCGATGCCCACGTTGCAGCCCCCGGCCAGGGTCGCGCCCACGCCCATCAGCGCGCCGCCCCCGACGTAGTAACGCCAGCGGCCCCTGGCCGGCAGCGTCCAGCGCAGGTCGCCCGCCACCGCCGCCGCCGCGAAAGCCCCCAGCATCGTGCCCCCCAGCAGCGCGATGCCGAAGGCTGCGGCCGTCAGGTGCTGGCCCATCACCAGGGCCACGGCCCGGGCCAGGGGCCCGGAATAGGTGAGGGATTCCGGGTGCAGCTCGCCGAAGCTCTCCTCGGCCGCGATGCCGGTGACCCACCAGCCCGCCGCCACCAAGCCGCCCACCACGGCGCCCACCAGCACCATGGAACCGTGGGCGCGCAGGGCGACGATAACGGCGGCGGCGGCCAGCCCGAGAGCGATGGCCAGCCCCAGCGCCGGAACGCCGAGCAGCGCCGCCGCCGAGAGGTCCGGCACCTGGGCCGCGGTGGCCAGGGCGATCCGCACCCGCAGGGGCTCCAAGAAACCGAAGTGGGTGGCCCAGGCCGACGCCGAGAAGGCCGCGAGAGCCAGCATGGCGCCGACGCCGCCCGCCGCCGCGTTCACCACGGTGCGTCCCGCGCAGCCTCCCGCCAGGGCGCCGCCGATGCCGAAGACGATCCCGCCGGCCACCGCCCCCACCCAGTCGAGGCCGCCGCGCCGGTAGCCGGATTCTCCCAGTGCGACCACGCCGGCGCTGTCCATGGCCTGGGCTGCCAGCAGGGCCACGGCGAACGCCGCGATCCAGGCCTGGAGCTGGCGGCTGTCGCGGATCAGGGCGTAATTGGACACCGCCGCGATGAGGCAAAAGCGGGAGCGCTGGCTCACGGCGCCGAAGGCCGCGCCCAGGGCGAGTCCGCCGGCACTGGCGAGGGTGATGGGTGAAAGCTCCGATAGCATCGCTGATACTCGAAGGGACCGGGTAAGGGTCAAGGCTCTATTTTACCGGCGACGCCGCCGGAACACGCGCCCGGAATGCCGCCGGGATTTCCATCCCTGGAGGGCGTGCCCTTTCATTGGCTTCATTCCGCCCCGGCCGCGGATCACTGCCGGGGAGCATTCCCGAGCAAACAGCGAGCTTGCCATGAAAAACCAGCATGAAATCGCCATCGAGGCGGCCTTGGCCGACGAGTGGGACCGGGCCCACCGAATCGTGCAGGAAATGAGCGACCCCCTTGCCTGCTGGATCCACGCCATCCTGCACAAGATCGAGGGGGACGCGTCCAACAGCCGCTACTGGTACGGCCAGACCGGGGGCCGGCGCTACGAGGACTTTACCGACGCCCGCGCGGAACTGAAGGCGGCGCAGGCCGCCGCCCGCGGGAAATAGGGCAAGCCGGACAGGGGTGGGCGGGAAGCGCGGCGCGTTCCCGCCACCATCGGCCAGGAAGGAAAAATCTCAGTCCAGGTTCAATGCGTCGCGCACGGCGTGAACCCGGGCCTCGTGGACCCGGGCGCCGATCTGCGACGGATCGGCGGTTGCGGCGGCCACCGCGCCGGCATCCACCGACTCCGCCGCGGCCAGCGCCGCCCGCAGGCGCTCCGCCTGGGGGAAGGGCCGGCTCTCGAATCCGAGGCGGCCGTGGAAATCGGCGGCGCAGGCCTGGAGAAATTCCTCGAAGCGCCCGGGACGGCGGAAGGCGTCGGTGCCTTCCAGGACCTTGAGCAGGGTGGCGGGGCGCAACTCCAGCGCCTTGCTCACGTCGCCGTGGAAGCGCGCGGTGATGACCGCCAGGTCGCGGCAGTCGGCGGGAGCCCGCAGCCGCTCGCACAAACCCTGCAGCAGTTCCACGCCGCGCTGCTCGTGACCTTTGTGGCGCGGCCACTCCTCCGGCGGCGTGGCGCCCTTGCCCAGGTCGTGGGTGAGGGCCGCGAAGCGCACCGGCAGGGACCACCCGCGCTTCGCCGCGTGATCCACCACCATCATCACGTGCACGCCGGTGTCGATCTCGGGATGGGGGACCTCGGGCTGGGGCACGCCGAACAGCCGGTCCACCTCGGGCAGGATGCGGGCCAGCGCCCCGCAGTCCCGGAGCACCAGGAACATGCGCGACGGCGTCTTCTCCATGAGCCCCCGGGACAGCTCCTGCCACACCCGCTCGGGAACCAGGGCGTCCACCTCGCCGTTCTGCGCCATCCCGCGCATCAGCGCCAGGGTTTCCGGCGCCAGCCGGAATCCGAAGCGGGCGGCGAAACGCGCCACCCGCAGCACCCGCACCGGGTCCTCGGCGAAGGCCGGGCTCACGTGGCGCAGGATGCCGGCACGCAGGTCCTTCACGCCGCCGTAGGGGTCGATGACGTTGCCCGCCTCGTCCTCGGCGATGGCGTTGATGGTGAGGTCGCGCCGGGCCAAGTCCTGCTCCAGGGTCACGTCGGGGGCGGTGTAGACCTGGAAGCCCTTGTAGCCCCGCGCGGTCTTGCGCTCGGTGCGGGCCAGGGCGTACTCCTCCTTGGTCTCCGGGTGGAGGAACACGGGAAAATCCTTGCCCACCGGCTTGAACCCGCGCTCCACCATTTCTTCCGGCGTGGCGCCCACCACCACGTAGTCGTGGTCCTGGACCTTGAGCCCGAGCAGCTCGTCGCGCACCGAGCCGCCGACGCGGTAGATTTTCATGACGGGGATTTAACCACAGGGGCGGCGAAACCGCCCCCGGGGCGCGGCCCGGCTAGCGGCCGGCGTGGATGCGGAAACCGCGGTAGCGGCCCCGGGGCGTGTTCTCGGAAAGGTAGCTGGGCACCACGGATTCCATGGCCGTGGGCTGGAATCCGAACACCTCCGGGAAGTCGCAGCCGCAGACGCTGTCGATCTTCATGGAGTCCAGGTTGTCCCGGGTCATGAGCTTGACCGGCAGCAGCTCCATCATGGCGGCCTGCATGTAGGAAAGGCCGTCGCCGAGACCGATGACGGGGCGGTGGTGGCCGGTCAGGCGGCCAACGTACTCGACGATCTCGCGCAGGGTGTACACCCGGGGCCCGCACAGGTCATAGGACTGGCCGATGGTCCGGGGGTCGGTGAGGCTCTGCACGAACGCCCGCCCCACGTCCTCCACGAACACCGGCTGGAAACGGGCCTTGGGCTTGGCCAGCATGAGCACGGGCAGGGACCGCACCAGCCCGGCAAAAAGATTGAGGAACGAGTCCCCGAGGCCGAAGATCACGGAGGGCCGGAACATGGTCCACTCCAGGCCGGATTCCCGCACCAGCTTCTCGGCCTCACCCTTGCTGCGCAGGTACTTGCTGGGGCCGGAGGGCGACGCGTGGAGGGCGCTCATGTGGAGCAGGCGCCTCACGCCGGTCACCCGGGCCGCTTCCACCACCTTGCGCGGCAGATCGGTGTGCACCCGCTGAAAGTCGCTGCCGCCGCCGGTCTCGTGGAGGATGCCCACCAGGTTGATAACCGCGTCCATGCCAGCCAGCAGGCGGTTGAGGGTGGCGGGATCGTGGACGTCGGCCTGCACCACGTCCACCGTGGGCAGCACGATGAGGGACTTGTGGCGCTCCCGGTTGCGGGTCGGCACCCGCACCCGGATGCCCTTCGCGGAAAGCTGATGGACGATGTGGCTGCCCACAAAGCCGGAGCCGCCAATCACGCAGACGTTCTTGATTTCCATACCCTTGCCACCCCGCTGTTGCAACGAGGCGCCTATTCTAACGCAGCCGGCCCGGGTCCCGCTTCCGGCTAGTCGTCCTTCTCGATTTCCTTCTCCGCCCCCGCCGGAGGCTGGACCGTGCCCAGGCGCTGCTTGAGGGAACGGAACGGCTGGTTGAAGGCCGCCGCGTAGTAGGCGGCACTGCCCATGACCTTCTTCACGTAGAGGCGGGTCTCGGTGAACGGGATGGTCTCCGCGTACACCGCCCCCTCCATGGGCCGCGCCTCCCGCCACTGACGGGCCCGGCCCGGCCCGGCGTTGTAGGCGGCCGCGGCCAGCACCGGCTGGTCGTCGAACAGGTCCAGGACGTAGCGCAGGTAGTAGGTGCCCAGGGCCAGGTTGGTTTCGACCTCGGTGGTCTTGCTCGTGCTGAATCCGCGGACGCCCATCTTCTTCGCGGTCCAGCGGGCGGTGCGCGGCATCAGCTGCATCAGGCCCCGGGCCCCGGCGCTGGACTTGGCGTCGGCGTCGAAGCGGCTCTCCTGGCGGATGAGGGCGTACACATAGGCCTCGTCCAGGTCCAGGCGCTCGGTATAGGTCTTCATCACGTCCCGGTAGGGGGCCAGGTAGCGCAGGTCGAAATCATGGGTCTGGACGGTCTTCTCGGCGGTGGCGATGGCGCGGTCATAGAGCTGGTTGCGGCGGGCCAGCTCCGCCACGGCCAGCAGGCGCTGGTCGTCGAAGCCGCGGATGGCCCATTCCCACTCCCGCTTGCCCTCCAGGCGCATGCCCAGCCGGTGCAGGGCCAGGGAACGCTGGATGCCCGGGAGCTGCGCCACGTTCCGCACGTCGGTGGCGTCGGGCTTGTAGCCGATGGGAGGAATATCGAACACCGCCCCCAGTTCCTCCAAGGCGAGCAGCCCGTAGTAATGATGCTCGGTGGAGAGCGGCGCCAGCACGGCATTGGCCTCGGCAACCCGCCCTTGCGCCTTGAGCGCCCGCCCCCGCCAGTAACGCCAGGCGGGCACCTCGCTGTCCGCCTCGCTCATGGCCTGGACGCTGGCCAGCACCTCGTCCCAGTCATCGGCCCGCAGGGCGGCCCGGGTGCGCCACTCGAGCTGCGTGGGGGTAAGGCCGGCGGTCCCCGCTTCCTTGAACCACTGCAGGGCCGCGGCATCCTGGCGCCGGGCGCCGTAATGGCCGATATGGCCCAGGACATAGGCGCGCTCGGTGTCGGTGAAGCCGTCCTCAAGCCGCTTGTACTGGAAATAGGCCTGGGCCGGCGAGCTCTTGGACATCTTGAGCAGGGCGAACAGCGCCATTTCGCGCCCCGCCCGGGTGTCCAGGTCCAGGTTCTTCCGCTCCAGGAACCGCCGCGGGTTGTCGTTGGCGGCGGAAAGATCGGCGGGCGACAGGGCCTTGCCCGGCGGCAGGTATTCGGCCGTCCGCCGCGCCACCGTGACCTTTCCCGCTTCCAGGGCCGAGCGGATCCGCTCCCAGACGTCGTCCTCGCCGATGAGGCCGTCGGCCACCAGGGCATCCATCAGCGGGTCACAGGCATCCGGAAGGTCGCGCCCGCTGGACCAGAGGGGGCGGGCCTCCGCCAGGGCCAGGGAATCCCCCGCGCGGCGCCGGGCCTGCAAGGCATAGCAGGTCAGCTCGTCGTCGGACTCGACCACCTTGGGATACTCGGCGGGAAAGGCGCCCCACTCACCCTTGCGCGCCAGCGACTTGAGCCATTCCGACCGCAGCCGGTCCGACACCGGCGTGTCGGCGTGGCGGTCCAGAAAGCCCCGGACGTCGTCGGCGCTGGCATGCTCCAGGCGCAGACGCAACCGGTAATACTCGACATAGGGCTCGAGAACGTAACCGTCCAGCTTGGCGGCGTGCTTCTCGAAGCGGGGGCCGTCGCCGGCCACGAAGGCATCCCGGGCGGAGACGAAATCGTCGTCCTGGCCCGCGGCGGCAAAACCGCCGGCCCCGGCGAGCAATCCGGTCAACACCCAACCCAGGAAGCGGAGACGCAAGTCCCCGCTGAAAACGCGATTATTTTTCATTGACTCTGATAACGTGCGCGGCCACCCACAGGATAACAGCTCGCGTGCGCACCCGTTGTGACACCGCCGCCTATTTCTTGGTTCGCCAACGCGGCTGGTGGTTCGCGCGAATTCAGCGGGACCCGAGGTCGAAGGGGCTTGGGTGATTGCCGAAAATCCGGTCCAGAATGGCCGTTTCCCGGCCGACGATGGTTTTCAGGAACTCCGTGGCGCCCCCCATGTGCCGGAAGGCGGTGAATCCGCGCTCCAGGAAATCCTGCAGTTCGCCGAATCCCGCCAACCGCGCCGGCCTGCGGGCCAGCTTGAGCACATGGTAGATGCCGGGCTTGGCCACGATCCGGGCCAGGTCCTCCCCCACCCGCCGGGTGAGTTCCAGTTGCCGCAGGCGCTCCATGCGGTTGTCGCAGCGGCGGAACGCCTCCAGGTAACGGGTCTCGGTGATGCGGTCCTTTACGCCCAGGGCGCCGGTCAGCACTTTCCACATCTGCCGGTCCAGTTCCGCGGTCAGCACATGGACCTCCGCCGCCAGGGCAATGGTGTGCAGAGCCGAGTCCGGCAGCGTCTTGACCATGATCGGGTAGGCGCGCACCACCGCCTGATCGCGCCCGGTGAAGTCCTTGGCCCCGTAAAGGTCGGAAAGAAAGAACTCGGCCGCCGGGCGGAAGCGCTCGCTGGCCAGGAGATCGGCATAGGTCCGCGCCAGGCGCTCCGCCTGCCAGTTCCGGAGCAGGTCCATGGCGCGGTAGATTTGCGGATCCTCCGAGTGGGAAGCGGCCATGCCGCGCACGCGCTCGATTTCCCGCGCCAGCAAATCCGCCCCGCTCTCGGCTCCGAATGTTTTTTCCGTCCGTCCCAAGTGAGTGCTTCTCCCGCCGCGACATTTTAGCCGGATCGGCGGCGCCGGGCCGATAATCGGGCCATGGAGTTCGATTACGTCGTCGTCGGCGCCGGCTCCGCCGGCTGCGCCCTGGCGGCGCGCCTGTCGGAAGAAACCGGCGTTTCCGTGTGCCTGCTGGAAGCCGGCCCGCCCGACAGCCACCCCCTCATCCACGTCCCCTTCGGCATCCTGTGGAT
>Ga0210334_10398044_pt1 | contig 11687 bp, 15 predicted proteins | sample S306metaT_FD_164440 | JGI IMG/M metagenome (GOLD analysis project Ga0210334, IMG submission 164440) | Metatranscriptome of estuarine sediment microbial communities from the Columbia River estuary, Oregon, United States - S.306 (Metagenome... | ecosystem: Environmental > Aquatic > Marine >... | reverse complement strand
CTTCGCGGCCAGCCGCAAGGCCTCCAGCCCTCCGCAACCGGCGCAGAGCGCCGTTCCCGGAAACACATGCTCGTCGCTGGGAATCTGTTTGATCTTTTTGTATGTCTCGCGTCGCCAAGGCATAACGAACCCCTCGGTTCTCAGCTGCTGAGACCACCGGCCAAGACCTGTAACTGCATCATCTCCTGGTGCTCGGCTTCAGTGTACAGCAGGATGGGCCCGATCCCTTTTCCTCTCGCTCCGGCTGCAGCGGTCTGATCAAAGATCGCCCGAAATTCGCCCTCCGAGAGATTCTTTCCACCCAGGCCCCCAATAAACGAGCACAGCGCCCGTGGTCGCAAGGCTTCGTCATAGAGACAGGCCGCAATCTCCTGGAAGAGGATCCCGCCCTGCCCCGGCGCCAAATTCTGATCGAGCACCGCAACGGCCCGGCGGCTTCTCAGTGCGTCCCGGATGGCATCCGCCGGCCAGGGGCGGATCATGCGGAGCCGGAGCAGGCCCACTCGCCTGCCCTCTGCCCTGGCGACATCAACCGCAACCTTGCCCCTGCTCGCAAAAGCGTTGGTCATGACGAGCACATCCTCCGCATCGTCAAGCCGATACCCTTCGACCACGTCGTACCGCCGTCCGAACAGTCGTTCGAATGCCGCAGCCGTTTCACGATGCACGTCCAAGGCGTTCATGGCAGCCAGATGCATTTGATGCCGGAAATAGGAGTAGGGTGTCCCGCCGAGCACCGCCACACCGAGCGCATGCGGAGCCGAGGCCTTGAAACCCAGGTGGGCAGGTCGAAACGGCGGCAGGAACTGCGCGACCTGCTCCGGGGCCGGCAGAATCACCGGCTCGCGGGTGAAAGACAGATAGAAGCCGTCCAGATTGACGATGACCGGCAACATGACTCTCTCATCCTCCGCAATCCGATAGGCCATGAGAATGGAATCCAGCACTTCCTGGCAGGTCTCGGCGTGGATTTGAAGAAAGCCGGAGTCCCGCGCAGCCAGCACGTCGTTATGATCCGGTTCGAGTGTAATCGGAGCAGCCAGCGCCCGTGAGACATTGACCAGCACCAGCGGCGCGCGCCATCCGGAGATCGAATAGAGCACTTCCATCGCATACAACAGACCCTGACTGGACGTCGCCGTGAACACCCGGGCCCCCGTGGCCGCAGCAGCCCCCGCAGCCGTCATCATGGAATGCTCGGAATCCATGGTCACAAACCGCGCGGCCATCGCCCCGCTCTCGCACCACTTGGCCAACGCCTCCACGATTTCCGTCTGAGGCGTGATGGGAAACGCGGGAATGTAGTCCGCCCCGGCCAGCCGTGCGCCCCACGCGGCCGCCAGATTGCCGGTCATCATCTGGTCTGTCTGGTTCATTTGGTTTGTCTGGTCTATTTGGTTCATCTCATTTGTTTCGTTCGTCTAGTTGGCTTGGTTTCTCCAGATCAACAAAACAAACATGATAAACATCCCCGCTGTTTCACTAACCCGCATCACACTCCCATCCCTATCGTGCGGTCCAAGCCACGCCACCTTCCTTCTCCCGCTCCGCCACCAGGGCATCAGTCGGACATTCGTGCACGCAGATCTGGCATCCCTTGCAATGATCATAATCGATCACAGGCTTGTCGTCCTTGTTCATTGAAATGACTCCGTCGGGGCAGTAGACGAAACAGAGCCAGCAACCGTTGCACTTGTCTGGCACCAGGACCGGCCGGAAGGTCCGCCAGCCGCCGGTTTCGCGCAGCACCGAATTCGCGGCTGCGCTGATCCTGGCAGTTCCCCTCGTCGGAGGTTCATACGTCGGCGGTTGCAGCTTTGCCGGAAGGATCGGCTGCGGCACGCCGGCTTCCACGGGCACCGGACGAACGGCATCATAGCAGTTGAGCGCGACGTCTTGATTGCGCTCAATGTCTGGCGCGGGAAGCCCAAGATCGGCCAATTCCCGTGCTATCGCGTCATGGATTGATTCCCAACGGAGCCCGACGAGCCGTCCTGCGACGGCGCCGAGCAGCGCGCTGATAGCGCCGCGTTTACCGAACTGCCGCAACGCGATACCCGTTAGATCCAGCATGGTCGACCGACCGGGAAGAGAGCCCTGCGCATGGAATTGTTCTGGGGTCAGCGGCGAGTTGATGAAAACCGCCGTGCGTTCATCAATTCCTTCCAGCACACGAGCGGCCGGATCAGGGATGAGTGACGCGTCGGCCACGACAACGAGGTCGGGATGGACGATCAAACCCCGTTCACGAATCGGCTCCTTGGCAATACGCGTGTAGGCCACCACCGGCGCGCCGCGCCGCTCGGCCCCATAAATCGGAGAGTCCTGCGCCACGAACCCCTCCAGAAACGCGGCGGTTCCCAGAATGCGGCTCGCTGTCTTCGCCCCCTGCCCACCTCGTCCATGGAACCGAACAGCTATCACGGTTTGTCCCCTGCTACATCATTGCTCCATTCTTTTCTTCATCGCTTCTCGGCCGGCTTTGACCGCCGCCTCAACATCCGCTTTCTTTTCTGCCATGTAGCGCGTACCACGCTCGATAGTCTCGTCGAGTGCGGCTCGCGCCTCTTTGGCCATCTCGACGATCTCTTCCTCGGTCTTGTCGGCATAGCCCTTGATCGCCCGGCGGGTCTCTGCTCCTGACTTGGGCGCGAATACGATACCCGCGATGGCTCCCACGATGGCGCCACCGAGAAAAGCGAGAGCAATGGGTGATGCTGAACATTCGGTGTTCTGACGTTCCATGACGATCCTCCGTTGGGAACAAGTTCCCGGCGACTCAAAAAGCCAAGTCTGCACCAGCAAAGCACAATGAATGAACTCGGGACTGCCTTGATTTGATAGGGCCTTTGGGAAGCGGCGCGGGCGACACTCTCTCGTCAATGTTGGTGTTGCTGTCCTCCGGCTGCCCCGCCGTTCCCATGACCGCCTCCACCCTGCCCTCCATGACCTCCGCCTCCCATCATGCCGCCCATGCCCATCCCTCCCATGCCTCCTCCGTGCTGCCCGTCTCCCCCGCTCTTCATTCGTTCACGATGGGCACGGTCTTTTTCTCGTTGGTCCGTCGTCAGCAGTGCCATCCCCTCGCGCTCGACCTTAATGGCCGATAGCATGAGCGCACCCTCAGCCTTTTTCAGCTGTTCCACCTTGGCTTGGATCACAGAGAACTGGGCCTGTTCATCTTCTAACAGCGCGTGCAGCTCAAGTTCGGCGATCTTAACATCGGCTTCCAATCTGGCTTCTGTTCGCTGGAAGTCCAATTGCATGGCTTTGAGCTTGCCGATCTGCTCCGGCGTGAGTCCGACCTCCTTGGCATGTTTCAGCACATGCTTCAAATAGTGCCCACTGTGCTCGCCCTGTTCGCCTTGCTCATGACCACCGTGCATATTGCAGCACGTCATCCCCTGGCCCTCGTCAGCCAGACCGGGAAACAACATCGCCGCAACCAGACCAGCGGTTCCAACCAATGCAAGTGTCCTCTGCTTCCTCGGCATCATCATGACCATTACCTCCAGCGTAAGACCTATTACATCGAACTCATAACTTGCGATTCTGGTGCCGTCGCAGTTGTTTCATGACGACTGCGACTGACATCCGATGAAACAAGGACTTGAGGCGATCCGATCGAAGACAGGAGAAACTGAAGTGATGCAAGAATACTCAGGTGGTACTTGTCGAGTGGGGAAAAACGCAACAACGGGCGTGAGATAGGTCCAGCCGGACCTGAGGTACATAGGCCCGGCTGGTGTCTCTTCTGACTATTGCTTGACGATTACGCCGCAGGCGATCCGGGGCCCGCCGGGCGCGTCCTTGGTCGGTGGATCGGGCAAATACTTATCTTGAAGTTCATGGATGATGAAGGCGCTGCCATTTTTGTCGAACAGCGTGTTTAGTCCATCAGACAGCGTGACTCGGCTCGTGATGGTATAGAGCGAGCCTTTCCGCCTCTCATCGACGTACAGATTCTGCAAGTCGCCGAGGTGGTAGGGGTGATTCCCAAGCCCGGGGTTGACCGACGCGTCCGAATTGACATTGACATCGATATTGCCGTCGTAGTGCCCTTGGGCGGCGGCGAATGACTCACAGCTTCCTACTTCGTGGATATGGATGCCGTGTAATCCAGGCGTGAGTTTGCTTTCAGGACTGCCTTGCACAGTCAGCTTGATCCGCACGCGCCCTTCATATTTTTCGTAGAGATAGGCCTCTCCGGTAATTCCTGGACCGGTAATCACCGCTTTCGCATTGAGGGGGGCTGCAAGCTTGCCGGTGTGATATGACGTACAGCCGCTCAGAATAAGTCCGACGGCGACCCCTGCTCCGATCATTGAAAATGCGTTCATGCCGACCTCCTTAATTCGATTGGCGGCCATCATATCCACCGTCATCGGCCGGTTCAAATCCTTTTTTGTCTTATTTGTTCCTATCAAGCCCGCCTAATTCAATCTAGCGACTCACTCGTCCATTCCACCTCTCCGTCCGCGATGTTCCCCACCGCCAGGTCCCATCATCGGCCCCATACCTTCTCCACGGCCCATTCCACGCCGTCCATGTCCGCCGGCGAAGGTGCGTTCATACTGGATGAGGCTCCAGATTTCTTCGTCGGACAAGACCGGGCCGAATGCGATCATGGCCGTGCCGGGCGATCCGTGCTTGATGGTCCAGAAAATTTCCCCTTCGCTGCGATGGCGCCAGAATCCATGGTGCCGGAAATCGCGCGGCGCCGGATTGAGCTTCGCCGCCGCGGGTCCGTTGCCGCCGCCATCGGTGCCGTGACAGTTGAAGCAGGCACCTTTGCCCTCATAGAGCGCCTTGCCTTTTGCGACAATCTCCGGGGAATCCGGCAAGGGACTCTTGAGCGCGCGCGCTTCGGCCAGCTTGTCAGCGGGCACCAGCGGCTGCATCATGTGCCGTTCCGCACCTACAGGAGGACCTGCCAACACAACCGTTACGACGAACAACACGAATACGCTAGGCTTCATCGTCCTGCTCCTTGTTCTTCCGTTGCGAAGGATCGCACATATCGCAGCACTTGCCAGGCCTCTTCTTCCGTCAAGATAAGCGGAATGAAGGGAGCCATCGCCGTGCCCTTGCTGCCGTTCTTCAAGATCCAGAACAGTTCCCCATCCGTTCGAGCACTTTGCCATTCCTTATCGGTGAAGTTTCTCGGCAAAGGACCTTTGAGCGTGCCCGGCTCGATGTCGCCGCCAAATCCTTTACCGTCTTTCCCATGGCAGGTCACACAGAAGGCTTTCCCGCGAAACAGCTTCTTCCCTTTTTCAATCGTTTCTTCCGTGGCTGGAAGCGGATTTATCCATGTCCTGGCTTCCTCAATTTGGCCGATCGGCACTCGCGGTTTGAGGACAGCGTCATCCGCGCCAAAGACCGGACTGCTCGGCAATCCAACCGCAGCCACTAAGACCATGATCGGGAGATACGGACCCATCCCTATTCCTCTTGCGCTGTTCCTCTCAATTCGCAATCGCTGACAACCGATGGCCAATCAAAGGGGGCCAGCCCGGTCCGCAGAGAACGAAGCCGGCCCCCTTCTAATGATCCTACTTGTCGGAATATCCGGTGAACTTGTGTCCGAGGGATTGCGGGAAACTCACAGTACCGTCCGGGAATTCCTGCCCATGCTGCCACAAGTGATAGATCACACCATCGGTTCCTGCTGCAATTTCCGCCACCTTGGCGGCCTGGTCTTCGGGCATATCAAGGATTTGAACGCGGCCCGTCGCGATTTCGACTTTATGATCATGGAAATGCCGATGCCACTGGATCGCGGGAAGTTTTCGCGTCAGATCTTTGGCGACAAAATACTCGACGGCGACCAACGGGGCCTTCGGATCGGTGGATTCGAACAGCAGACATTGAAGAATCTTGTCGGAAATACCCTTGCAGTAATGATGGAACGGGCCGCCCGGCGTCCCGTCTGCCATCATATGGGGCGCCTGGACATGGATGTCGTACCCGACAGCTGGGCTTGTCGGTTCCCCGCTCACTGCCTTTTGAGGACCGACTCCACTCCATCCGACGACAGCGATCGCGACAACAGCCAATAATCCTTTTCTCACCACAACCGACCTCCTAGGTTTGAGGAGTCCTCGCCCAGCCCATCTGGGCAAAGAAACACCCTCCACATTCGACTGACCGTGAGAGACAGACGGGTTCAAAAGGATTCAACCTATTCGTACACGTTCGATGCCCGTCCGTCACAAATCCAGTTCCACCATCTTGCGGTGGAATCGAGTGATCACATTCGGATCGGGCGCCAGCCTGATCTGCGCTTCGTCCTTTCCTTTATAGGGCAGAAGGTTCAGAACATAGCGCAAGCTTTCCAGTCGCGCAGCCTGCTTGTTATTCGCCTTGACGATAATCCAGGGACTGAATGTCGTGTGCGTTTTGCTGAACATTTCCTCTTTGCTGCGGGTGTAGGCATCCCACAGCTCTTGCGCTTTCTCATCGACTGGGCTGATTTTCCACTGCTTGAGCGGATTCTGACGCCTCGCTTCAAATCGCTTTGCTTGTTCGTCTTTTGAGATCGAGAACCAGAACTTGATGATGGTCACACCGTCTTCATAGAGCATATGCTCGAATTCCGGAACCTGCTGCAGAAATCGCTGATGCTCCTTCTTGGTGCAGAATCCCATCACCGGCTCGACCACGGCACGGTTGTACCAACTGCGGTCGAAGAACACGATTTCGCCCCTGTTGGGGAGTTGGTGAATATAGCGCTGGAAATACCACTGGCCCCGTTCTGCGTCGGTCGGCTTCGGCAATGCCACGACGCGCATCGCGCGAGGATTCAGATGCTCCGTAAACCGGCGAATCGTACCGCCTTTCCCGGCGGCATCGCGTCCTTCCACCAGAATCGCGATCCGTTCCCCGCTGCTCTGAACCCACCGTTGCAGTTTGACCAATTCGACCTGCAACTGTCGTAATTCCTGTTCGTACAGCAGGGTCTTGCGTACTTCCTCGATATCGACGGCTTTGTTTTCGAGGAGCTTCAGAAACCCTTTCCTTGTGTTGACCCTTCGTAGATCCTCTGCGGTCAAGACGTAGCCCGGCTCGCCGATACGTCCGAGTCCCTGGGCGATCATGGCGCTGGGCGGGGCCTGGTACCCATCCCCTTCCCGTGGCACCTTCGTGGGAATGGTCTCCAATTCATTGGCCATACCCATCCCCTCTTTTTGAGTTTTTGGCTTCCCGGTCGATTCGCTGTCGGCTGCCATATGGAGTCTCCCTCATTTAGGATGAATGAACTCCATCAGAATGCCACGGTTCGGTCCCGCTCAGCCACAGCTTTAATGTAATCCGGCATCCCTTTGATCGATGCGCCGGCGACCAAGTCCGCTCCCCCGATCTGTCTCGCCACGGCACAGGCCCCGCATACCCAGATCGGCACGCCCGCCGCCTGCACGGCGGCGAGCAGCTCTTTCAGCGGCGTCAGGTTCACACCTGTGACATGGTCGGCAACACCTTTCCGCCCCAATGTGACCGCTTCATTCCACAGCCACAGCACCACATCATGCCCTTGCTCTGTTGCCGTCTTCGCGGCCATGAATGGCAAGGTCGCCATCGTAGGATCGTCCGTTCCTCGACTGCCCGAAATGATGAATGTCGCCATGCCTTAAACCTCCGTCGGTCGTTGTTTGCATCTCGCGTGAGAGACCGTCATTCCTACGTCGCAGGCGTTCACGCGCTTCACGAGATACGCTTCACCTTCATGTTATTTCGCCAAGCTCCTTATATAGTGAATCAACTGCCACGCCTGCTCGTCTGGCAATCCGGCAAACGGCATCATACCAGTTCCTGACGAACCGTTCTTGATGATCCAGAACAACTGACCATCAGGAATGCCTTTCATCATCGCGCCGCATGTGAAGTCGCGCGGCGGCGGGACCAACGCAGCGCCCATCAAGCCTTTCCCATCGCCCTGCTCGCCATGGCACATCGCGCAAACAACGGGCTGCGCTGTCTTGAGAAAGAGCGTTTTCCCGGCTGCAATGGCGCCGGCGGACGTGGGAACCGGATTCGTTTTGGCCAAGAATTCATCAGGAGCCTTGGCCGTCTTGCGCGGCTGCTCACACTGGCTCGCATCACGTGTAGTGGGGGCGGCTGCCCTCTCCGGTGCTCCCTTGAATGTCGCCTTCAAATAGGCAATCACATCGGCCACGCCCTGTTGACCGATCGTCAAATTCCAGTAGGGCATATTCGGCGACTTCCCCACCGCCGGGCCTCCGTGATTGACGACATTATAGAGATACTCTATCGGTAGTTTGTCGAAGGGAATGTTGGCATGCACAGCCGGCTTCGGTTCCAGTCCGGAAGCCGCCGGTCCATCGCCCTTGCCCGTGGCGCCGTGGCATTGCGAACAATACTCTTTGTACACGACCTTGCCACGGCCAGTATCAGCTGCGGCAAATTCGGCGCTCGTCCAGGGCTCGTAGTACTTAAAGTCAGGCACTCCCTGGACCATCAGATATCCGATCACGGCGCGGAGCTGCGGCTCAGTGGCATCGGCCAGGAATTCTCCGCTGTGCGGCACGAAATCTTGTGGATTGAGACCGAATCGGAACAGCCAGTTCTTGTCGTATCGCTGACCGGACTTCTGCAAAGCCGCGCTCTGCTGGCCGCCGATGAGCTTCCCGTTTTCTTCGATCGTATGGCAACCAAGACAGGCATGCGCCTTGTAGGCCATGCCGCCGAACGTCGCGTCGAACTTGGTAACCTTCGACAGATCAAAAGCCCCGATGGTGACTCGGGGATCTTTGTTGTGTTCGGCAAAGTAGTCGGCGATGGCGTTTGCTTCAGACTCCGTGACCATCGGGTGTTTTGATGGAACCTCCGTCAAGTCCCAACGATAGCCCTTGGTATAGAGCGGCGCCTCTTTGCCGGTCAACCATCGAATCAGCCAAGGCCGCTGATACTTACTGCCGGCCCAAATCAGGTCCGGCGCTTTGAGATTGAATCGAGAATCGGCAGTCCCTTCCAATCTATGGCATTGCACACAGGTCTGCTGGAGGATCTCTTTCGCGCGAGCCTGTTCCCCGGCCAATGACCAGCATGGAAACGCTGCGAATCCCGCCAGCGCGATCAGAATACCGCCGACCAACGCTTGTCCTCTTTCCTTCATCTCATCGATCCCTTCCGTCGATCACAATCTCACAGGGTCCCGCTGTTCTTTCTATGACTGGGCTCGTGACGCCGCATGAGGATTCAGCTTGATCTCCACGGTCAGCGCGCTCGCGATGGACTGATGGACTGTGCAGCCATGCGCCACTTTCAACAGCCGCTCCTTTTGTTCCGGTGGAATACGATGGGGAAGATGGATGGCGATATCGATCCGGCCGACGCGGTGAGGCCCTTCGGCCATGGCCCATTCCGCATCGACGCTCAGCCCATCCCGGGAAATGTTGTGCCGCGCGCAAAACTGACCTACGAAGTAGGCCACGCAGCTCGCCACCGACCCGACAAACAGTTCGACCGGACTCATCCCGGCATCTTGGCCCCCATCGGCAGGCGGCTGATCCGTGACAATTCGATGCGCGCCGCTCGTCACGTCGTAGCGGGTCCCGCCATGATAGGCCGCTGTGAGTTTCATTTACCCGTCACTTTCTGAATCTGTTGATCTGGTGATCTATTGAATGTCCGGAGACTCATCAGATCAACAGATCGTCACATCGCCTTCAATACGGCACTTCCGCCGGCTTCCCCCCGTTCTGCCAAACTCGCGTTGTATCCGGAAAGTCTGGGCGCGGCTGGCTGTTGATGTAGGCCGCGACATCGAATGCCTCGTCGTCCGTCACCGACCAGCCCCACCCGCGCGGCATATTCCCCTTGATGAATGCAGCTGCCACGCCGACTTGCGCCATTGCCGCGCCGATATTGTAGGAGCCTGGCCCCCAGACCGGCGGCGCCGCCACCGTTCCTTGCCCATCGGACCCATGGCAGAAGACACATCTCTTCACAAATATCTGCTTGCCCTTGGTGGAATCCGGTGGATGAGTCGATGTGATGCGGGGAATCCCCCGCCATGGTACCGCGCTGCCAGGAGGCACGTTCTTCGACAACCAATCGATGTAGGCGACAATGGCCGAAAGTTTCGTACTGTCTGGGGGAAGCGCCCTGCCGTTCATACTCCGCTCGAAACACTCGTTGATCCGATCCGCGAGGCTCACCGTCCGGCCCGCGCGCGATTCGGGATAGAGGACGCTGATTCCAACGAATGACGCAGCGCCGGGAGTGAGCCCCGCATCCAAATGGCAATTCGTGCAGTTGAGCGCATTGCCGACGTAGCGTTTCCCATACTCTTGCGTATCGACCACCATTTTGTAGCCCAGCCTAATCTGATCCCCCCGCCGGTCTCCGGGAATAGTCTCCGGTGACGGGGGAGCAAACAGCGGATCTGCAGCTCCGCCTCGCTCCGCAACACCCGCCGACTCCTCTGACCCCGCGACACGCGGCGGCGGCACACAACCCATCGTGACCGAGAACACCATGGCCATCGCCATGCCGGCAATTATGCGTCGATCCATCATCCGATCCTCACTTCTTCGTGCCGGGTTTCGCCGCGCAGGTATTGATTCCAAGCAAAGCCGTGAGCGGGCAAAATCCGATCGCTCCAGTGAACAGCATAATAGCGCCCACCGCCAGCGCGATCCCCGCGCCGACAGCGGGAAGGCCGGCAAGCGCGCCGATTCCGATCAGCAGGACGCCCACGGCAATCCGTATCGGCCGTTCGATTCCTCCGACATTACAACTCATGGCGACACCTCCCGGCGGTCAATCATTGAGCCCGGTCCATGTTCGTTCTGATCCATGAGAGGCAGGCACCCATAAAAGGATTCGCCCCTCACGGTCTCGCATCGGAACCGACTCCGAGTGTTCGCACGTAGGCCAGCACGTCCCAGATTTCCTCGTCGGACAGCGCATGTTTCCATGCTCCCATCGCGGTATTCGGTTTGCCCTCATGAATACGCTTGAACAGTGTCCCATCGAGACGATTCTGCACGGCAGGTGAGCTGAGATCTGCCGGCGCGGGAACCAGCCGAATGCTCTGCGCTCCTGTACCGTCAATTCCATGGCAACGGATACAGGTGTTGACATAGATTTCCCGCCCGCTGACCGAATCTCCCCCTTTTCCCGCAGAAGTGAGATCCTTCAATCCCGCCCCTCCGGCAAATCCAACCGATAGAATCCCGATGAACAGGGCAAGGCCAATTTTGGTAAGACGCATGGATAACCTCTCGCATTTGGGGATACTGCGAGTGGTGTGCCACCCAGCCAGGCAGCCGATGGAATGGAAACTCTTCAGTCTGTCGCGGGCTTAGCCGAAGCGGGTCTGATCGTCATGGCAAGGATGAAAGAGAGCTGGCGAGAAACACCCCAGCGTCATTTCTGCCACTGGTGCAGGATGCTACAGAGGAGAGAACGTCAACCGTCACTGGTCGTTCTGGTCCATGCGGTCTGTCTGGTTTATTTGGTTCATCTGGTCGGTTGCCGGTCCTGCCAACAAGACAGACCAGATAGATCAGACCAACCAGCTTCGTTTCGCATCGAAGCCTTGGCCGCTCTCGTCAAGCATAAGGGGAACGGCCAGGCAATGAGGCCAGTGCCTGCTTCCCACACATCAAGATAGACCAGACTAGCCTTGAAAAAGTAGACTATGCCAGTTTGGCTTTGTG
>Ga0210334_11064208_pt1 | contig 11688 bp, 11 predicted proteins | sample S306metaT_FD_164440 | JGI IMG/M metagenome (GOLD analysis project Ga0210334, IMG submission 164440) | Metatranscriptome of estuarine sediment microbial communities from the Columbia River estuary, Oregon, United States - S.306 (Metagenome... | ecosystem: Environmental > Aquatic > Marine >... | reverse complement strand
GGCGATGGGTGCCGCGGGAGGTGCGGGCCCGGGCGCCATCCATCGCGCCCTGCCGTTCGTCCTCGGGCTTGCCGCTCCGTTCCTGATCTCCGCCGCCACCCGTTTCCTGCGCGACCACGCCGAGGCCATCTACCGGGACACGGTGCCCCTCCTGTTGGTGCTGATCTTCGTGGCGTTCACCGCGATTGCCGCGCGGCGGCTTCCGGGCCGCATCGGGTTCGTGGTGGCGGGGCTTTACCTGGGCGCTACCCTCGGCACCTGGCTCGACGTGCTTGCTTTCCCGCATCCAGACCGGCAGCTTCTGGGGGAGTTGCTGGCGCTTTGGTGGTTCGCGGCGCCCGGCATCCTGGGCGGCGTGCTGCTGGCCGGGGGCCGCCGGAAAAGGCGCGTTGCCGGCAACGGCGAACCGCGGGGACCCGGGTGATGGCGCGCCTTATCACCGCGCTGGCGTTCGCCGTGGCCACCGCCCTGGTGGCAGCGGCGGCGCTGCTGGTGTTCGGGAGCCCCGTCAAGGAGAGCCGCGCGTTCTTCGTGACGCTGATTCTGGTGCCGACCATCACGGCCGCGTTCGGTTCTGCCCTGGCGGTCCAGACGAAGAAAGCCACCGGCTACGATTTCGGCTTCTTCCGGGGCGCCCTGGTGGGAGCGGTGGCCCTGGCGGTTTTCAGCGGCACCATGGCCGGTCTCGCCTGCGAGGCCCATGCCTGGCTCAGCTGCGTGGAGAAGACATTGGCCGCATTCGGCTTCGTGATGGGGGTGCCGCTGATCCTGGTGTCGGGCATGGTGGCGCTCCTGCTCACGGAAATCCACGGCAGCTGAGGCCGGTCGCCCGGCCCCGTTACAGACCAAGGAGGAGTTCCATGACCTTCACGCTCGCTTCCAGCGCGTTTTCGAACCATGGAGAGATCCCGAAAGCGCACACCTGCGACGGAGCCGACACTTCCCCCGATCTCGCGTGGAGCGGCGTGCCCCCGGGGACCCGGAGCCTGGCGCTCATCGTGGACGATCCGGACGCGCCTGATCCCCAGGCGCCCAAGCTGACCTGGGTGCACTGGGTGCTGTACAACATCCCGCCGGAGGCGGCGGGACTTCCCGCCGCGGTGAAAGCCTCCGCCCTTCCCGCCGGGACCCGGGAAGGCGTCAACGACTGGAAGCGCACCGGTTACGGGGGTCCCTGTCCGCCCATCGGCCGTCACCGGTATTTCCACAAGCTGTACGCCCTGGACACGGCGCTGCCGGATCTGGGCAAGCCCACCAAGGCCGCCCTGGAAAAAGCCATGAAGGGCCACGTGCTGGCGGAAGCGCATCTGGTGGGCAGCTATCAGCGGGGCCGGTAGCCGGCGTCAGCGCGGGCGCGGAGCGGTTGACAGATTGTAGGGCAGGAGGCGCTCCGCCCATGGCAGTTGGAGGAGGGTGAGTCATGCTGAAAAGCATTTCTGGTTGGGCGGTGATGGCGATCGCGTTGAATGCGGCGCCCGGGGCTATGGCACAGCAGCCGGATCCTTTTGAGCTGCCCAAGCCCAAGGTGCTCACGGTGCAGACCAAGGACAACATTCGCGTCGCCTACGATGTGAAGGACGACGAGTGGGACGCGGGCATCGGCAAGGCCCTGTATTACGTGCGCGGCCTGCTCCAGTCCTATGAGACCCAGGGGGTGCCCGCCGGGAAGCTGAAGATCAGCGTCGTGGTGCACGGGAAGCCCGCGTACTGGCTGCTGAACGAGGGCGCCTACCAGAACTACAAGAACGATCCCTTCGCCTTCAATCCCAACGAGAAGATCGTGCAGGACCTGGTGGACCTGGGGGTGAGCGTGGAAATCTGCGGCTCCACCATGCGCAGCCGGGGCTGGACCGCGGCGGACCTGCATCCCGCGGTCGTCATCGTTCGTGACGCCTACACCCGCCTCATCGACCTGCAGCAGCAGGGATACGGCTACATTCGTTTCTAGGGCTTGCGCGCGAAGCGCAGCAGCAGCCGCGCCACCCACACCAAAACGAACGCGAAGAAGGCGGCCAGCAGCACCCACATCATCGTACCGTTGAGGGGGGCTTGCGAAAGGTTGGCCTCGATCACCAGCTGGATGGTGATCACGGCGAACAGGATGGAAGCGAAGCCGAACCAGGCCATGCTGGTGGTGAGGTAGGCCAGAGTTTCCTCCCGGCGCTCGGGGCCCAGCCAGTAGTCCCGGTTCGGCAGGCTCACCAGGCGCGGGGGCAGGCGCCCCAGCCGGGGCGGCAGCACCCGGAAAATCAGGACCTGCAGCGCCACCATGAACGCGTAAAGGCCGAAGAATGCCTCCTTGGATGACCAGCCGTTGGGCCGGCCCGCGCCGTCGAAATGGGAGGCGACGGTTTCCGGGAGCTGCGGGTAGTAGTAGAGGATCTGCAGCACTATCGCGGCCAACAGGCCGTTCATCAGGCGGCGCGGCGTGTCCATGGTCGCGGCTCTCCCCAATGCGAAAGGTTCAGCGGCTCCGCCCGGCGGCCTGCAGCATGGCTTCGAGCCTCCCCTGGTCGTAGCCGTCCATGCGCTGGTCCCCCACCAGGATGACGGGCACGCCCCGCCCTCCGAGCTTGGCGAACTCCTGGCGGCCGTCCTGGCTGGTTTCCACGTCCACCTCGCGGTAGCGAACCCCCTTCGAGTCCATGAAGGCTTTGGCCTTCTTGCAGTAGCCGCACCACTCCGTGGTGTAGATCACCACTTTCCCCGGCGGCGCGGCGGCGGCCCCCGATTTCGAGACGATGGCGGGGCCGGTGTAGGAGTTGATGCGGATGCGGACCTGCTCCGCCTTGCTGGCGGCTGGCGGCTGGTCGGAATAATGGACGCGGCCTTTGTCGTCGGTCCACTTGTAGACCCCGGCCTGGGCGGACGCGGGGAGGAGAAGCGCCGCGCAAAGAGCGGCGATGCGAGCAGTCTGGATCAAGCGATTTCGTCGATGAGGCCCGCCTCGCCGGTGCGCACGCGCGGGTCTTCCAGGGCGCGGTCCAGCGCTTCCACCCAGTGGCGCACCGGAAGCTCCGTGCCGGACTGGATGTGCACCAGGCAGCCGATGTTGGCGGTGACCAGCATCTCCGGCCTGCCGGACTCGAGGGCTTGCACCTTGTTGCGCAGAAGCTGCTTCGACAGCTCCGGCTGCAGCATGGAGTAGGTGCCCGCGGAGCCGCAGCAGAGGTGCGCGTCGGGAACCGGCGTCAGCTCGAAGCCGGCCTGCTGCAGGATCTGCTCCACCGGGCCGCGGATCTTGAGGGCGTGCTGCAGGGTGCAGGGCGAGTGGAACGCCACCTTGCGCCTCTGGAGATTGGCGGGGGCGTTTTCCAGGGAGAGCAGGGCGGCGAGGCGCTGGTCTTCCGCCAGCAGCACCTCGGCGGGGTCCCGCATCAGGCTCGATACCTTGGCCGCCTTCTCCGCGTAGGCCTTGTCGTTGCGCAGCAGGTGGCCGTAATCCTTCACCGAAGCCCCGCAGCCGCTGGCGGTCACAATCACGGCCTCGCAGCCCTGCTGCAGGTAGGGCCACCAGGCGTCGATGTTGCGCCGGGCATGATCCAGGCCTTCGTCCTGGTCGTGCAGGTGATAGGAAACGGCGCCGCAGCAGCCGGCGCCCTTGGGGCGCACCAGGGAAATGCCGAGCCGGTCCAGCACCCGGGCCAGGGCGGCATTGATGTTCGGTGCCATGGCCGGCTGCACGCAGCCGTCCAGCACCAGCATCTTGCGGGTGTGGCGCGCTTCGGGCCACGGCGTCGCCGCCTGGGCGGGAGGAATGGAATCCCGGAACCGGGCGGGCACCAGCCCCCGGAAGGCCTGGCCCAGCTTGAGCAGCGGCGTGAAGGCCGGGCTGGGGAGCATTTTCCTCAACGCCGTGCGCTGCAGGGAGTCGAAGCCCTTGCGCCCCACCTGCTTTTCCACGACGGCGCGGCCGATGTCCACCAGGTGGCCGTACTTGACGCCGGAGGGACAGGTGGTCTCGCAGGCTCTGCAGGTGAGGCAGCGGTCCAGGTGCAGCTGGGTTTTTTCCGTGGCGGGCTTTCCCTCCAGCACCTGCTTGACCAGGTAGATGCGTCCCCGGGGGCTGTCCAGTTCGTCGCCGAGCAGCAGGTAGGTGGGGCAGGTGGAAAGGCAGAAGCCGCAGTGCACGCAGGTGCGCAGGATGGCGTCCGCCTCCCGGCCTTCCGGCGTGTCCTTGATGAAGTCGGCGAGATTGGTTTGCATGAGTTAGTTGTTTTTCAACGCAGAGGGCGCGAAGAACGCAATGAAATCGATTCGAAAGCGCGGCCCGGCCTCTCCGTGATTCAGTCTGCGTCCTTTGCCACGTTCAGGTTTCCTGGGCTCCCGGTCAACGATCTTTTCAACGCAGAGGGCGCGAAGCACACAAAGAAATCGATTCGAAAGCGGCGCCAGTCCGCTCCCTGATTCACTCTGCGTTCTTTGCGGCTTTTGCGTTTCATGGCATTTGTCTTCTAGAACCCTTCATACATGCGCCCGGGATTGAAGATCCCCGCCGGGTCGAAGGTCTTCTTTAGGCGCAAGTGCAGGTCGAACATGGCCTTGGGCATCGGATGGAACACGCTGGCGGCCTTGTCGTGGGACCGGTACAGGGTGGCGTGGCCGCCGGCTTTGGCCGCGGCGTCCCGGATCTGCTGGGCGGGCGCCGGCGAGGCAATCCAGCGCAGGGCGCCGTTCCATTCGATGACCTGGCGGCCGGACAGGCCCAGGGGCGGAGTGGTGGAGCGCAGGGAGATCCGCCACAAGGGCTCGGGACCGCGGAACGCCTCGGCAGTCTGCTCGCGCACCGAAGCCCAGAACGCGGAACCGTCGTCCACGCTCTCGCCGCCCAGCTTTTCCCGCGCCGCGCGCACGCCGGCCTCCGCGCCGGAAAGCCGGACCGTGAGCGCGCCGTCGTGAAAGCAGGTGGCCGAAATGGGCAGCGGCTTCCCGGCCCACTCGTTCATCTTTTCGATGGCCCCGCGCTCGTCCGTCTCGAAGCGGAGCGTCGCCTCGCTCTTGGGGATGGGCAGCACCTTGAAGGACACTTCCAGGAGCAGTCCCAGGGTGCCGAGGGAGCCGGTCACCAGGCGCGACAGGTCGTACCCGGCGACGTTCTTCATCACTTCGCCGCCGAAATGCAGGTCCTGGGCCCGGCCGTCCAGCAGGCGCACGCCCAGGATGAAGTCCCGCACGGAGCCGGCGGAGGCCCGGCGCGGGCCCGAGAGCCCCGCGGCGACGCAGCCGCCCACCGTCGCGCCCTGTCCGTAATGGGGCGGTTCGAAGGCCAGCATCTGGCCGCGCTCCGCCAGGGTCTTTTCCAGTTGCACCAGGGGCGTGCCCGCGCGCGCGGTGACCACCAGCTCGGAGGGCTCATAGTTCACCACGCCGTGATAGCCGCGGGTGTCGAGCACCTTGCCGTCCAGGCGCGCGCCGTAGAAATCCTTGGTGCCGCCGCCCCGCAGGCGCAGGGGCGCCTTGTCGGCGGCGGCGGTGCTGATGGCTTCGGCGAGGCGCCGCAGTTCCTTTTCCATGGCGGCCCGGTCAGAAGCGGGGAAGGTCGGGGAACTTCTCTTTGCCCGCGTGCACGTGCATGCGGCCGTATTCCGCGCAGCGCCGCAGCGTGGGGACCGCCTTGCCGGGGTTGAGGAGCTCCCTGGGGTCGAAGGCGCGCTTCACCGCGTGGAAAGTCTCCAGCTCGCTGGTCTTGAACTGGGAGCACATCTGGTTGATCTTCTCCACGCCCACCCCGTGCTCGCCGGTGATGGTGCCGCCCACGGCGATGCTCATCTCCAGGATGCGGGCGCCGAACTCCTCGGCCTTTTCCAGCTCGCCGGGCTTGTTGGCATCGTAGAGGATCAGCGGGTGCAGGTTGCCGTCGCCGGCGTGAAACACGTTCATGCAGCGCAGGCCGATCTCCCTGGACAGGTCCTCGATCCCCTTGAGCATGTCGGCCAGGGACTTGCGCGGGATGGTCCCGTCCATGCAGTAGTAGTCGGGGGAGATGCGCCCCGCCGCCGGAAACGCCGCCTTGCGCCCGGACCAGAACTTGAGCCGCTCCGACTCGCTGCGGGAGGTGCGGATTTCCACCGCGCCGTGGGCCCGCAGGATCTGGTTCACGCGGCCCATTTCCTCCGCCACTTCCTCGGCGGTGCCGTCGGATTCCACCAGCAGGATCGCCTCGGCTTCCGTGTCATATCCGGCATGGAGATAGGCTTCCACCGCCCCGGTGGTGATCTTGTCCATCATCTCCATGCCCGCCGGCACGATGCCCGCGGCGATGACCTCGGCCACCGCTTCCGCGGCCTTGCCAATGTCGCCGAAGGACGCGAGCGCCACCTGGGCGGTCTCCGGCTTCGGGATCAGCTTCACCGTGATCTCGGTGATCACGCCCAGCATGCCCTCGGAGCCGTTCACCAAAGCGAGGACGTCATAGCCCGGGGAGTCCAGTCCCAGTCCGCCGATCTCCAGGACTTCGCCCTCGATGGTGACCATGCGCAGGGCCAGGATGTTGTGAACCGTCAGGCCGTACTTGAGGCAATGCACGCCGCCCGCGTTCTCCGCCACGTTGCCGCCGATGCTGCAGGCGATCTGGGACGAAGGATCGGGAGCGTAATAGAGGCCGTGGGGCGCCGCGGCGGCGGAGATCTGGGCGTTGGGCACGCCGGGCTGGACCCGCGCCAGCCGCGCCGCGGGATCCACTTCAATGATTTTTTTCAGCTTGGTCAGGCTCAGCAAAATGCCCTCGGCATGGGGCAGCGCGCCGCCTGAGAGGCCGGTGCCCGCGCCCCGCGCCACCACCGGCACGCCGAGGCGGCTGGCCGCCTTGAGTACGCGCACGATCTCGTCCTCGGTCTCGGGGAGCGCCACCATCAGCGGCGGCTGGCGGTAAGCGGCGAGGCCGTCGCACTCGAACGGGGCGAGGTCCTCCCGCTGGTGGAGCACCGAGCGCGGCGGCAGAAAGGTGAGGAGTTCCTTCAGGAGCAGTTCGCCCGGTGCGCCCATGGGTATTTATCTTGGATGCGGTGTGGGGGAGGGGGTCAGCTTACTGAATGTGACCCGTGATGTCCACGCGGCGCGGGCGGCGTGGGGCGCGGAAGCGAGGAGGCGCGACGCGCTGGCTACGAACGCAGCTTTTTTTTGCCGCTGGGCTCGCCGCCGAGTGCCTGGGTGAGTTCCCGCGCCAGTCGGCCCACCAGGGCCCCGAGCTCCGCCGCCCGCTCGTCGGGTACCCGGGACCGGGGCCCGGCCATGGAGAGGGCGGCCAGGGGCTCGCCGAACTCGTCGAGGATCGGAGCGGCCAGGCAGCGCAGCCCGATGGCATGTTCCTCGTTGTCGTAGGCGTAGCCATTGGCCCTGATCTTCTCCAGTTCGGCCCACAGGCGGTCGGGAGAATCGATGGTGTTGTCGGTGATGCGGGGGAGGCCGCGTTTGTGGAGGACGGCGCGCACGGCATCCTCGCTCATGGCCGATAGCAGCGCCTTGCCGACCCCCGATGCATGCAGCGGCACGCGGCTTCCCAGCTTGACCTGCATGCGCATCATCTCCCGGCATTGCACCTGGTCCACGAACACGGCCTCGAATCCGTCGAGCACCGCGAGGTTCGCGGTCTCGCCCGAAAGCTCCACCAGGCGCCGCAGGTAGGGGTGGGACTGGGCCAGGAGGTCGCGGCTTTCCAGGAAGGCGCTGCCCACCACGAATGCCTTGAGGCCCACATACCAGCGCCCCAGCTCCCCCATCTGGCGCACGAAACCGGCTTTTTCCAGGGTGGCGAGGAGGCGATGGGTGGTGGACGGAGAAAGTCCCACCCGCTGGGCCAGGTCGGTGAGCAGGAGGCCGCTTCCGGCTTCCGCAAGCCGCTCCAGCAGGGTCAGGCCCCGGGTCAGGCTCTGGATCTGGCCGGATCCGGCATCGGCCTTGGGGCCGGGGGCCCGTCCCCGCTTCTTGACGGTGTTTCCGTGGCGCGTCGTGTCCATCACCCGGCTCTCCTTCCCGACTCCTGAAATGCCCGCAGAAAAAGCAGATGCAGAAAACGTTTTCATTATATCGCATCGCCGCAGCAAGGCAACGTTTGGATGCCCAAAAATAGATATAACTATAGGAAATAAAATATTAAAATATCTATAAGTGGCGCTGCAACGAGTGCCAAAGAAAATATTATGGAAATGATTTCCAAAATTGATTGACCGGTTGGTGGATTGGGTCTAAAGTTCAGACAAACACGGACTGTCCACCACATTTTTCTAGGAGATCGACAAATGGCCAAGATGACTGCTGCCGAAGCGGCCGTGAGGGTTCTGGAGATGGAAGGCATCGACGTGGCCTTCGGCGTGCCCGGCGCTGCCATCAATCCCTTCTACGCCGCCATGCGCAAGACCGGCGGCATTGCCCATGTCCTGGCGCGCCACGTGGAAGGCGCCTCCCACATGGCCGAGGGCTATACCCGCACCAAGGCGGGGAACATCGGCGTCTGCATCGGGACTTCCGGTCCGGCGGGCACCGACATGATCACGGGCCTTTATTCGGCGTCGGCGGATTCCATTCCCATCCTGTGCATCACCGGCCAGGCCCCCCGGGCCCGCATCTTCAAGGAGGACTTCCAGGCCGTGGACATCGAGTCCATCGCCAAGCCCGTCACCAAGTGGGCGGTCACGGTGCGGGAGCCGGCCCAGGTGCCGCGCACCTTCCAGCAGGCCTTTCACCTGATGCGCTCGGGACGCCCCGGCCCGGTTCTCATCGACCTGCCCCTGGACGTCCAGCTGGCCGAGATCGAGTTCGATCCCGAGACCTACCACCCGCTGCCGGTGTACAAGCCGGCGGCCACCCGCGCCCAGGTCGAGAAGGCCATGACCATGCTCAACGAGTCGGAGCGGCCCCTGCTCGTGGCCGGGGGCGGGATTTACAACGCCGACGCTTCGGATCTCCTGGTGGAATTCGCGGAACTCACCAACACCCCGGTGATCCCGACCCTCATGGGCTGGGGCGCCATTCCCGATGACCATCGCCTGATGGCCGGCATGGTGGGCCTGCAGACCTCCCATCGCTACGGCAACGCCACCATGCTCGAGTCCGATTTCGTGCTCGGCATCGGCAACCGCTGGGCCAATCGCCACACCGGATCGGTGGATGTCTACACCAAGGGCCGCAAGTTCGTGCACGTGGACATCGAGCCCACCCAGATCGGGCGCGTGTTCGGTCCCGACTACGGCATCGCGTCGGATGCCAAGGCGGCGCTGCAGCTTTTCGTTCAGGTGGCCAAGGAATGGAAGGCGGCGGGCAAGCTCAAGGACCGCAAGGCCTGGGTGGCCGATTGCCAGAAGCGCAAGCGCATCATGCACCGCAAGTCGGATTTCAACAACGTGCCCATGAAGCCCCAGCGCGTGTACCAGGAGATGAACGCCTACTTCGGCAAGGACACGCGTTACGTGACCACCATCGGCCTCTCCCAGATCGCGGCGGCCCAGTTCCTGCACGTGTACAAGCCCCGCCACTGGATCAACTGCGGGCAGGCCGGCCCCTTGGGCTGGACCATCCCCGCCGCCCTCGGCGTCAAGGTGGCGGACCCGGACGCCGACGTGGTGGCCATATCGGGGGACTACGACTTCCAGTTCATGATCGAGGAACTGGCGGTGGGCGCGCAGTTCAAGATCCCCTACATCCACCTGCTGGTGACCAACTCCTACCTGGGGCTCATCCGCCAGGCGCAGATGAACTTCGACATGGACTACTGCGTGCAGCTGGCGTTCGACAACATCAACTCCCCCGAGACCAAGGGCTACGGCGTGGACCACGTCAAGGTGGCCGAAGGTCTGGGCTGCAAGGCGATCCGCGTGGAAAAGCCGGAGGACATCCAGCCGGCGTTCGCCAAGGCCCGGGAGCTGATGGCCAAGCACCGCGTTCCTGTGGTGGTGGAGTGCGTGCTGGAGCGCGTCACCAATATCGCCATGGGCACCGAGATCGACAACATCCGGGAGTTCGAGCCCATCGAGGACCGGGCCGACGTGGTGGCCGAGCCGGTCACGGCCTAGCGGATGCCGCGCGAGGGGGCCGCCCATGGCGTCCCCCTCTGTCCCTGAGGGCCCGCCGGGCCGCTGTCTCGGGGTATCATTGACAACCCTTTCAGTGTCCCGCGGCGCGACCGGGTGTCGTGCCGTCAGTTTTTTTGAAGAACGAGGACGGAGAATCCCATGCCCAAGTTTTGCGCGAACCTCACCATGATGTTCAACGAGGTGGATTTCCTGGAGCGCTTCGGAGCGGCCGCCAAGGCAGGCTTCCGGGGTGTCGAGTATCTTTTCCCGTATCCCTACGACAAGAACCAGCTCAAGGAGCAGCTCGCGAAGCACAACCTCGTGCAGGTGCTCCACAATCTGCCGGCGGGCGATTGGGCCAAGGGCGAGCGGGGCATCGCCTGTCTCCCGGACCGCGTGAGCGAGTTCAAGGACGGCGTCGGCAAGGCGGTGGAATACGCGACAACCCTGGGATGCAAGCAGGTGAATTGCCTGGCGGGCATCGCGCCCCAGGGCGTCCCGGCGGACAAGCTGCGGGAGACTTTCGTCGGCAACCTGAAATTCGCGGCGGGGGAGCTCAAGAAAGCGGGCATCCGGCTGCTGATCGAGCCCATCAATACCCTGGACATCCCCGGCTTCTATTTGTCGCGCACCCAGCAGGCGCTGGACATCATCAGGGACGTGGGCTCGGACAACCTGTTCGTCCAGTACGACATCTACCACATGCAGATCATGGAGGGTGATCTCGCCCGCACCATGGAGAAGAACCTGAAGCTGATCGCTCACATGCAGCTGGCGGACAACCCTGGGCGTCACGAGCCGGGCACGGGGGAGATCAACTATCCGTTCCTGTTCGGGCACATCGACCGCATCGGCTACCAGGGCTGGATCGGCTGCGAGTACAAGCCGGCCGGGGCCACCGAAGCCGGACTGGGCTGGGTCAAGCCCTACCTGAAATAAGCGCGGGCCACGGAGAGACAGAGGAATCGCCGGGATCATTCAACGCAAAAAGCGCAAAGGACCGGATTTTTCCTCGCTTCGCTTTCTCTGCGCCCTTCGCGTCTTCTGCGTTGAACTGTTTTGTTGCGATGTGGTGCCAAATCATTGACTGCTAAACCAAGGAGCTAACATGAACGTGGGATTCATCGGACTCGGGATCATGGGCAAGCCCATGGCGGGACATCTCATCAAGGGTGGACACAAGCTGTCCCTGTTCTCCATCCCCAGCGTGCCCGAGGAGCTGAAGGCGGCGGGCGGCACCGTTTGCGCCTCGTCCAAGGAGGTGGCGCAGAAGGCGGACATCATCATCGTCATGGTTCCGGACACGCCCGACGTGGATAAGGTGTTGTTCGCGGAGAACGGCGTCGCGGCGGGTCTGTCTCCCGGCAAGATCGTGGTTGACATGAGCTCGATCTCGCCCATCGAGACCAAGCAGTTCGCCAAGAAGATCAACGATCTCAAGTGCGAGTACCTGGATGCGCCGGTGTCCGGCGGCGAGGTGGGCGCCAAGAACGCAACCCTCACCATCATGGTGGGCGGCCCGGACGGAGCGTTCAACAAGGTGAAGCCGCTGTTCGACCTCATGGGGAAGAACATCACCCTGGTGGGCGGCAACGGCGACGGTCAGACCTGCAAGGTGGCGAACCAGATCATCGTCGCCCTCAATATCGAGGCGGTGGCCGAGGCGCTGCTGTTCGCCTCC
>Ga0210334_10204887_pt1 | contig 11688 bp, 13 predicted proteins | sample S306metaT_FD_164440 | JGI IMG/M metagenome (GOLD analysis project Ga0210334, IMG submission 164440) | Metatranscriptome of estuarine sediment microbial communities from the Columbia River estuary, Oregon, United States - S.306 (Metagenome... | ecosystem: Environmental > Aquatic > Marine >... | reverse complement strand
GTCGCCGGTCGCCAAGGCCGCCGTCGTCGGCGCGGCCGTCACCCCTGGCCGGTCGCCGGTCGCCAAGGCCGCCGTCGTCGGCGCGGCCGTCACACCCGGTCGCCGCCGGTTCTAGTCGCCTCCAATCGCGAGTCGGTGACGCGCTGATAGGCGCCCCTGCCCGGCGACGAGGCGGGGGCGCCTGCTCGTGTACGCGCGGAGCGACCGCCCATCGCCTCCGGCAGCCTGCCGGCACGGGTCTGGAGCGGGATCCGCCGGCGCCGATCGCCGTCGGCACCGCTTCGGGTCGTGGAGCGAAACTGGCGCGACGGGCAGTCAGGCCTGCCGCGGCGTCGAGATCCGCCCGGTCACGCTTCCGGCGGCGTCGAGATCCGGCCGGCCTCGATCGCGGCTACGTAGGCCGCGTGGTCTCGCTCGTTCACGTCTGCGTACGTCTCCGCGAAATCGGCGATCGCCCCGTCGAACGTGTCACTCGTGCCGAGGTAGGCCGCGATCGCGACCGCATCGCCGGTGCTAGCGTGCGCCCGGGCGAGGGCCCAGCCGCAGATGCCCCCGTAGAAGCCAAGGCCAGGCGGCTGGAGCATGGCCGTGTCCACGGATCCCTTCATGTCCCACAGCTGGCGGATGTAGAAGTCGCGCCCGCCCGGACCTCGTGTCCAGCCGAGGAAGATGTCGGACGTCGCCTGCATGAGCTGCTGGCCCACGACCACCCGCTGGGCCTGGCTCGCGTGCTGGCTCGGCGCCAGGTACGGCTCCATGACCGAAGCGGTCGCCTCCTTGGCCTGGAGGATGAGCGGGTCGTTCTCGTCGCGACCCTGGAGCACGAGAATGAAGCAGCGAGTCCCGACGCTTCCGACGCCCACGACCTTGAGGGCCCAGTCGACGAAACGGTAGCGCTCCAGGAAGTCGCGCCGGTTCTCGGGCATCGTGGCCCGGTAGTCGGAGAAGACCTTCTCGAGCACACTCGGGCCGCCCTCGACCTCGACGTGCGTGACCACGGGCGGATCCTCGAGAATGACCCGGCGGCCGTCGACCACCGCTGTCAGCTTCTCGAACGCGCGCATGCCGTCGCGCTGGCGGGCCTTCGTGAAGATCGCCTCCAGCCGCCGGCGACGTTCCCCGCCGGTCCTGCCCTGGAGGTCGCCGGTCGCCTCGGCAGCCTCCCGGATGTCGGCATCGGTGATCGAGGCGTACCAGACGTCGAGCAGGCGCATGCTCGCGTAGCCGGCCATCCGCTGGCGATAGTTGCGCACGGTGCGCATCACCGCGGAGCGGATCTGCGCCGCGCTGAAGCCATTCGCGCGCCCGGCGATGACGACGCTCGCGGCCAGGCGCTTGACGTCCCACTCCCACGGCCCGGGCAGCGTCTCGTCGAAGTCGTTCGAGTCGAAGACGATTGTGCGTTCCGGTGAGGCGAAGAGCCCGAAGTTCGAGAGGTGAGCGTCGCCGCTGGCCTGGACGAGGATGTCGGTCCGGGGGGACGTTGCGAGGTCGAACGCCATGACGGCCGGCGTGCCCCGGTAGTAGGCGAAGGGTGACTCGGCCATCCGTTCGTGGCGCATCGGCACCAGATCCTGGAGCCGGTCCTCCTCCTGGGCCGCCAGGACGGCGATGGGATCGCGATCGGGCGCCGGCTCGAACGCGGCGTGGCCAGCTCGCGGGACTCGCTTGCGGGCGGCCTTGCCGGCCTCGGCACGCGCCGTCGCGTGGACCCATGGCCTCGCGCTCCAAACCGGGCCGGCGGGGACCTCGACCTTCCAGGCCGCGTCGTAGGCGGCCGCCGTTGCCTTGTCCGGGACGGTCTTCCTGGACCGCCGCCCGGGTGGAGTTCGCTCGGTCATGTCTCGGATCCTCTAATGGTGCGGCGATCCATCGAAGCCTGTGTCGCGGTCTCGGACCTTCACCCGGCGTCTGCGGCATGGCCGGCTGGCTGCCCCTCGTGAGTCCTGGCCTGGCCGCGCCTGACGTTTCGTCGGGAAATGTTGACTGCTTTGCGTGGTTCGCGCTCGGACTCTCGCCCGAGCGGGTCGCAGCGCGTCGGAGCGGGCGAGCGCTACTCGCCCCGTCGTCGCCGGCGAGTGCACCATCTTGCGGGAGCCTCCGCATCCTCCACGACGGTGGGGCCCTGCCGGCATCGGGGCATCGGCAACCGGCGTCGGGGCATCGGCACGCGGCGCCCGATGTCCCGCCCCGTGGCGCCGTGCGCGGACGAGCCCGACCTGGCAGATGTCGCCTTCTTCGCCACGATGGCCTTGCTCGGCGTGGGTATGGGGTTCATCGTCTCGCAGCTCGGCAACGTGGTCCAGTCGTCGGTGGACGCGTCGGGCCGGGGTGAGGCCGGCGGCCTGCAGTACACCGGGCAGATGCTCGGAACCTCGCTCGGGGTCGCCCTCATCGGGGGGATCGTGCTGGCCGGTCTGACCAGCACGTTCGTGGGGAACATCGAGGCGAACCCGGACATCAGCGACGAGGTCGCCGCCCAGATCGGCGTGGCGGCCGGATCCGGCATCGACTTCGTCGCCACCGTCCAGGTCGAAGCTGCGGTACAGCAGGCCGGTCTCGACGCGGCCACCAGCCAGGCGATCGTCGACGATTACCAGGCGGCCCAGCTGCAGTCGCTGAAGACCGGCCTCCTGGCCGCCGCGTTCCTCGCGTTCCTCTCCCTCGCGTTCACCAGGGATCTGCCCCACGGGCCGCCGTCCGCCAAGGATGAGTCGGCCGACGCCGGGCATCCGGGCAACGCCGGGGACGCGTCCTCCTGAACGCCCTTGCATCAGCGCGTGTGCCAGGTCGCTACTTTGCGACCGGACCGAGGCGGCGTCCGCCTGTGATCGCCTTGCGTCCCACGGGTGCCTCTGGTAGCATCGAGCATGCGTTCAGCGTTGAGCGATTGCTCACTCGCACCGCCGCGCCGGACGAGTCCCGATACGAACCCAGACCCTGGCGTTCACCCTACCCCGGCGGCACCATGGGACCGGAAGAACTCAGCTCCGAGGACTTCGAGCACCTGGCGCGGATCGCCCACCGCTACTACGTGGACGGGCGGACCCAGGAGCAGATTGCGCGCGAGTTCAGCCTCTCGCGACCGAAGGTCCAGCGACAGCTCGAGCGGGCCCGTTGGTCGGGCGTCGTGGACATCCGGATCGCGACGCCGCCCGGGCTGAACCTCGACCTGGAGACGCGGCTGCGCGAGGCGTTCCAGCTGGCCGATGCCATCGTCGCTCCCCGCCGCGCCGACCCCCAGTCGCAACGCGAGGCGGTGGCTCGCAGCGCCGCGCAGTACCTCGAGCGTCGTGTCCACGACGGGGCCGTCATCGCCGTCGGGCATGGCCGAGACACGGGCGAGGTGCCGCGTTTCTTCCGGCCCCGCCGCCGTCTCGATTGCGAGTTCGTTAGCGCGATGGGCGGCTCGCCCAGGGTCGATACCCCGACCAACCCAAACGAGATCGGTCAGGCGCTGGCGGCTGCGAGCGGCGGGCGGTCGCGCAGCCTCTACGCGCCCGCCTACGTCGAGCACGCTGCGGACCGGAAGCGGTTCCTGCAGCAGGACGCGATCGCCCACACCCTCGAGGCCGCCGTCCGGGCCGACGTCGCGCTCGTGGGGATCGGCAGCGTCGACGACGGCTGCACGATGGTCCGCAGCGGTTGCCTGTCGCTGTCGGAGATCGCCCGACTCCGGAGCCAGGGAGCCGTGGGTGACATCCTCGGCAACTACGTCGATATCGACGGGCGCGTCATCGCATCGCCGCACAGCGACCGACTGATCGCGTTGTCGATCGAAGACCTGCACCGCGTGGAGACCGTCGTCGCGGTGGTCAGCGAGGCCGAGAAGCCGCTGGCCATCCTCGGCGTGCTCCGCGCCGGCGTCGTCGACGTCCTCGTCGTCGACGAGGGCAATGCCTACGCGGTCCTCGACCTGGCCCAGGAGGGCCGTGAGTCCATCCCAGGCCACGGCCGGGTGTCCGCCAGAAGGAGGTGATCGGCCGGGCGCACAAGCCCGGCACATCGAGCAGGCATCCCGCTACGCCATCGTGTCCCGGCAACCAGTCGTTCTCCATCCAACCCAGTCGCGTCCGCAACAGAAGGAGGTGCATGCGTGCCGGTCGTGCCGACTCGCGAGATCCTCGCCCGAGCGTTCGAGGAGCGGTACGGCGTCGCGGCGATCAACGTGATCAACGACCTCACGATGGAGGCCGTCCTCGCCGCCGCCGAGGAGCTCAAGGCACCCGTCATCGTCCAGACGTCGGTCAAGCACGTGAAGATGACCGGCCTGGACGCCATGTATGCCATGTGGCTGGCGTACACGGAGGACATCTCGGTCCCCGTGGCGCTCCACCTGGATCACTGCCCGGAGCGGGAGGTCATCACTGCCTGCCTCGCGAGGGGCTGGAACTCCGTCCTCTTCGACGCCAGCAAGCTGAGCGTCGAGGAGAACAAGCGCCAGTGCATCGAGGTCGTGGCCGAGGCCCGTGGCTACGGCGCCGACGTCGAAGGCGAGATCGAGGGCTTCAAGCGGACCGAGGAGATGACCGGTGACGAGGCCCAGCACGTGCAGAGCCTCGAGACGGTCGTCGACTTCGTCCGGGAGACCGGCGTCGACGTCTTCGCGCCGGCCATCGGCAATGCCCACGGGACGTACAAGACGACGCCGCACCTCGATTCCCAGCGGGTCACCGACATCGTCGAGGCCACAGGCAAGCCGGTCGCCCTGCACGGCGGGACCGGCATGACGCCGGAGCAGTTCAGCGACCTCATCGGCCGCGGCTGCGCCAAGGTCAACATCAGCACCGCGCTCAAGATCGCGTTCATGACGTCGGGCTACGACTACATGACTGAGCACCCGGGTGAGTACGACCCGCCCAAGATCTTCGCGGCCCAGCGGACCGCCGTCATGGAGATGGCGAAGCATCACATCCGGCTCTTCGGCAGTGAAGGGAAGGCCTGGACGTGAGCGCACTCGTCTTCGACTGCGACGGCGTCCTCGCCGACACCGAGCGCTACGGTCACCTGCCCGCGTTCAACCAGACCTTCCGTGATTTCCGCCTGCCGGTCGAGTGGTCGGTCGAGGAATACGGCCGGCGGCTCAAGATCGGCGGCGGCAAGGAACGGATGGCGAGCCTCCTCACGCCCGAGTTCGTGGCGGCCGCCGGCTTGCCCACCGACCCGGAGGAGCAGACGGCCGAGATCGCCAAGTGGCACAAGCACAAGACCGCGCTCTACACGGAGATGGTCGCGGCCGGGAAGCTGCCACCTCGCCCCGGGATCCGCCGGGTCATCACCGCCGCCCAGGACGCGGGCTGGAAGCTCGGGGTCGCGTCCACCTCGGCCGAGGCATCGGTCCATGCCATCCTGGAGTACGCGGTCGGCCCCGAGCGGGCCGCCCGCTTCGACGTCTTCCTGGCCGGCGACTGCGTCCCGCACAAGAAGCCGGCGCCCGACATCTACCTCCTCGCCCTCGAGAAGCTCGGCGTCGACCCCGCCGAGGTCCTCGTCGTCGAGGACTCACGCAACGGGCTCGAGGCGGCGGATGCCGCGGGCCTGCGCTGTCTCGTCACGGTCAACGGCTACACCGAGACGGAGGACTTCAGCGAGGCAATCCTCGTCGTCTCGTCCCTCGGGGACCCGGACGGAGAGCAGACGGCCGTCATCGCCAACCGCTCGGCCGCCCGGCCTGGCGGGTACGTTACGCTCGCCGACCTGGAGGCATGCCTCGCCCCGTAGCTCCGTCCACGTTCCTGCCCGCAGCCAAGGAGGTCCGTATGACACAGGCGTCGCTCGACGATGTCGATCTCGTCCTCAAGACGATGGCCTCGACGATCGTCGACAACGCGGACTACTTCGCCCATCTGGATTCGATCGTCGGTGACGGCGACTTCGGGTACTCGTTGCGCAATGGGTTCGAGGTCGTCGTCGAAGACTACGACACGTTCGACAAGTCGAGCGTGGGAGCCTTGCTTAAGAAGATCGGGCTCACCGTCTCCGGCAAGGTCGGAGGCGTCTCCGGCCCGATCTGGGGCACGGCGTTCCTGCGAGCCGGCGTGGCCGCCGGCGACAAGACGGAGCTGGCGCCCGAGGACGTGATCGCGATGCTGCGCGCCGCGATCACCGGGATCATGACCCGCGGTGGCGCTTCGCTCGGTGAGAAGACGCTCCTCGATGCCCTCGTGCCGGCGACCGACAGCCTTGAAGCGGCCATCGGCGACCCAGCGATGCAGGGCGATCATGGCGTGGCCGCGATCCAGCGTGCAGCCGACGTGGCGGTGCAGGCGGCCGAGGACACCAAACCCATGCTCGCGATGCGCGGCCGTGCCGCGTACACGGGCGAACGGAGCAGAGGCTCCGTCGACGCCGGCGCGACCGCGATCGGCGTGATCCTCCAGGCAATCGCGTCGGCATGGCGCGAGAAGTACGGCGAAGGAGCCAATTCGTGAGGAAGTTCCTGAACGATCCCAAGCAGTTCGTCCCCGAGTTCCTCGAGGGCATCCAGCTCGCGAGCGACGGCAAGCTCAAGTACGAGCCGAAGTACAACCTGATCTACCGGGCCGACATGCCCAAGCCGGATCGGGTCTCGATCATCCAGGGCTCCGGCTCTGGCCACGAGCCAGCCCACACGATGATCGTCGGGCCCGGCATGCTCGACGCCGCCTGCCCGGGCGACGTCTTCGCCGGACCGCCGGTCGAGTTCGTCACCGAGACGTCCAAGCTGATGGACACGCCGGCCGGCGTGCTCTACATCGTCAACAACTACACCGGCGACCGCACGGCGTGGGAGATGGCGAAGGAGCTCAGCGAGGCCGAGGGCCAGAAGATCGGCTACCTCCTCGTCAACGACGACGTAGCCGTCAAGGACTCGACCTGGACGATCGGCCGGCGCGGCGTCGCCGGCAACTTCTTCGTCATCAAGGCTGCGGCGGCCAAGGCCGACAAGGGCGGCTCACTCGAGGAGTGCGTCCGCGTCGGTGAGAAGGTGATCGCGAACGTGCGAACGATGGGCGTCGCGCTCTCGTCCTGCACACCGCCCGTCCGGGGCACGCCGCTCTTCGAGATCGCCGACGGCGAGATGGAGGTCGGCATCGGCATCCACGGCGAGCCGGGCCGTGAGCGGCGCCCGATGGGCACTGCGAACGAGATCACCGAGCTGCTTCTCGACGCGATCGTCCCCGATCTGCCGTTCACGAGCGGCGACGAGGTCGCGCTCATGGTCAACGGCCTGGGCGGGACGCCGATCTCAGAGCTCTACCTGCTCTACGGCATCGCCCACAAGAAGCTGGCCGAGAAGGGCATCACGGTCTTCCGCAGCTACGTCGGCGAGTACTGCACGTCGCTCGAGATGGCCGGCGCGCACATCTCGCTGCTCAAGGTGGACGACGAGCTCAAGGAGCTGCTCCTCGCCCCGGCAGAGGTCGCGTACCGCGTCTTCTGATCGACATCGCTCCTCGCTGCCTCGCGGCGGGCGCCCCTCGGGTGCCCGCCGCGGCATGTCAGCTCGAGCCGACCCCGATGCCGGATACGCCCGCCGCGCCCACCAAGACGGGATCGCAGACCTCCACGAGACGCGCGGTCTCAGCCACCGGCCACCGCCGGGATCACGTGGACCGTCGAGTCCGGCCGAACGCTCGTGTCGAGGGTCGCTAGCTCGCCGTCGACGAAGACGTTGATGTGCTCGCGGATGGACGGTCCCGCATCGAGCAGGCGATCGCGGAGACCCGGCCAGTCCGCGTCGAGGGCGGCGATGACCTCGGCGACCGTGGCGCCTTCGACGACCGCCCGACGAGGCAGCCCGGGCAGCACCTGGGCGAGCGAGCGCGGCAGGACGACGACGGCCATCGTGATCGGGTCCGTGTCCCCTCAGACCTCGATGCGGATGGCCTCGACGGAGTAGATGGAGGGCAGCGTGGTCGCGATCGGGTCCCAGCTCAGGCCGCCATCGGCGCTCCCGAACAGCTCGCCGGTCGACGTTCCGAAGTAGACGCCGACCGGCTCGAGCTCGTCGCGGGCCATGGCCTCGCGGAGGACGCCCAGGTAGGCGTGCTTCTGCGGGAGCCCGCGATCGCCCCGGATCCAGTGGTCGCCGCCGTCATGCGTGCGCCAAACCGCCGCGGCGGCGTCGGGCATGTAGCGACCGTTCTCGGCGCCGTTGAGCGGGATCACCCAGGCGGTCTGCGCGTCGCGCGGATGGCTGACCATCGCGAAGCCGAACTCGTTCGGCAGCCCGGCGGTGATCTCCTCCCAGTGCAAGCCCGCATCGAGCGAGCGATACACGCCGCAGTGGTTCTGCTGGTAGAGGTGCTCCGGCTCGCCGGCGGCCATCACCAGCTTGTGGACGCATTGCCCCGTCTCCGGGTACGGGTCGGGCATGAAGCCGGCCCGGACGCCGGTGTTGCGTGGCTCCCAGGTGGCGCCGTCGTCGCGGGTCTCGAACGTGCCGACGGCCGAGATCGCCACCCACATCCGGGCGGTATCGGTCGGGTGCGGCACGATCGTGTGGAGGATGAGCCCGCCGGCGCCCGGCTCCCAGGTCGGCCGCGAGGGGTGGTTCGTCAGACCCTCGACGTGCCGCCAGGTCTGCCCGCCATCGTCGCTCCGGAAGAGGCCGGCGGGCCCCACGCCTGCGTAGACCGCGCCGTGGCCGGCCGTGACGTTCCAGACGGCCGTGATCTTCGGGCCGTCGTCACCGTAGGTCAGGCCCTCGCTCGACTGGCTCCACGTCGCGCCGAGGTCGTCGCTGCGGAACACCGTCGGCCCGAACCACGGGCTCCCGCCACCGGCATAGAGCGCCCCGGTCGCGGCGTCGCGGCTGATGTCGTGGATGGCGAAGCCCCCGCAGTCGGGTCCACGCAAGGCCCACGACCGCCGGTCGGGCCCCGCCTCGGCGATGAAGGCACCCTTCCGTGTGCCGATCAAGAGCAGTATTCGCTCGGCCATCTGTCCCTTCCTCCCGTCGACGTGCTCGCGCCAAGGGTAGCCGCTCCGAATCAGAGCCGAGAAGCCCAGCGATCGTCGCCGCCGCCTTGCTCGTGCTGATCGCGACCCTCTGGCTGCACCGTCCGACCCGCGAGCTCGTGCCGGCGGCCAGCAGGCTCCTTCCCGACCTGGCGCGGCTCGTGGCTCGGGTTGGCGGGCGCCAGGCCACCCCGTGCAGCTCGAAGCTCGCCGTGGGGGGTCTCGGAGTCTGGCTGGCGATGCCCTACGACCCGGTGCCCGACATCCTGCCGGCCATGGGCCAGCTCGACGACCTGATCGTCGCGGTCATCGTGCTGCGCTGGGTTCTCCGGCGGGCCGGTGCCGAGCGGCTCCGGGCCGCGTGGTCGGGTTCGCCCGAGGGCCTGGCCCTGGTCGAGAGACTCCTCCGCATCGCGCCCGTCGGGTGCTGACCCCTGGCCGCCTAGTCGTCCGTGGTGACCGGCTCCGGCACGACCTGGCGTCTGCGCGGCCAGACCACGGCCGGCAGGCGGACGTCGAAGATCAGGGCCAGGGCGACGAACACGAGCAGCGATCCGGCGAGGAACGTCGGCGACACCGTCTCCGACAGGAAGAGCGCTCCCCATAGCACGCCGAAGATGGGGTTGAGGAACGTCACGGTGCTCGTGGCCATCGGTCCCACCGCCTTGTTGAGCCAGAACAGGATCGGCCAGGCGATCGCGGTCGGGAAGATCGCGATGGCGACGATGGCGGCGATCGCCTCGGTGCTGGGCGTCGCCTCGCCGGCGGTCAGGATCGCGAACGGCAGGAGCAACACGGTCGCGACCAGCAGCTGCCCGTGCGCAAGCTCGAGGGTGGAGCGCGGTGTCATCCGCATGCGGATCCAGATGAGCGCGACCCCGTAGCACGCCGCGCCAGCCGTCGCCGCGGCGACCCCGAGCAGCGCGTCATCGGACAGCGAGATGCCCTCCAGCCCGACGATGATGCCGACGCCGCCGAAGCCGACGATGATCGCGGCGATCCGTCTTGGGGTCGGCGCCCGGTGCATCGCGGCGGCCAGGATGAGCGCCGTCCAGAGGGGCGTCGTGGCGTTGATGATCGACCCGAGGCCGGCCGTGATCGATCGCTCGGCGAAAGCGAACAGGGCGAATGGCGCGGCGGCCATGAAGATGCCCGGCACGAGGTAGTCCCGCCAGTCGTGGAGGATGGCGACGAAACGATGTCGACCGACGACCGGCAGCAACAGCAGCGACGCGATCGACACCCGGCCGAACGCCACGATCATCGCCGGCAGCTCCGGCGCAGCGAGCCGCATGAACAGGAACGCGCCGCCGAATGCGGCACCGCAGTAGACGAGGGCGAGCGGGACGCGGGGATTCACGTCTACCTCGACTGGAGCTCCATCGGCCGACGGTAGCGCATGCGGCAGGATCCTTCCCCCGACCGCGTGCCGGGTGGGTGGATCCGGGCACCGACCCAGCGAGCTGCCGCGGGTCGGCTCAAACGGGTAGCCTGATCCGGCAGGCTCGGCCGCGAGTCCGCAGGCGCCACCAGAGCGTCGCCGCGAGCCCGATGCTGGACGCGACACCCAGGACCGGCTGGATGGGCCCGAAGATCGTGAGCGCGCCGCTCGTCCCGAGCAGCACGAGCGCCACCTTGTTGCAGATCGGGCAGCCGACGGCGAGGAAGACCCCGAGGCCGGCGATCGAAGCCAGCGAGCCGCTCGTCTCGCCCGCAGCTGCCCGGGCGCCTGGACCCCCCGGCGCCGGCGCGGCATACGTCGCGAGGACGAGGCCTGCGAGCGGGGCGGAGGCGAGCCACACCCAGTACGCCCAAGGCTCGGCCGCGATCTGCCGCCCGAAGATAGGGTTCGGGATCAGTGCGGTCGGGATGCCGAGCAGAAGCAGCGTGCCGACCGTGCCGAGCAGCGCGGCGACCCAGAACCGACGGTCCAGGGTGCGCCAGATCGTTCCCGGAGCGGGTTCGAATCGGATCGGCGTCAGGTCAGCCACGGACAGAGGATAGCGTCAGGACGCGGCGGCCCGGATCTCGTCGCCGAACGCGCAGCCGACCATGTGGTCGTTGACCATGCCGCAGGCCTGCATGAACGCGTAGCAGACGGTCGGCCCGACGAATCGGAAGCCGAGCCGCTTGAGCTCGCGGCTCATCGCCTTCGATTCGACGGTCTCGGCAGCGACCTCGCCGAAGGTGACCGGACGTGAGTCGAGCGGTCGCCCGCCGACGAACCCCCAGAGCAGCTCGGCGAGGGCGTCCGTGCCACCGAGGGCGAGCGTCGCCCGGGCGTTCGCGATCGCGCTCTCGACCTTCAGCCGGTTGCGCACGATGCCGGGATCGGCGAGCAGCCGGGCGACGTCACCATCGTCGTAGGCCGCCACCGCGACCGGATCGAAACCGGCGAAGGCCGCCCGGTAGCCTTCGCGCTTGCGCAGGATCGTCGACCACGAGAGGCCTGCCTGCGCGCCCTCGAGCACGAGCATCTCGAGCAGATGGCGCCCCTCCCGGTTCGGTCTCCCCCACTCCTCGTCGTGGTAGGCCCGATAGAGCGCGTCATTCTCGACACCCCAGGCGCATCGGGCGATGCCGTCGGGGAACACGGCCAGGCTGCGTTCGCTCCAGGGGATCTCGGGCGGGGTGACCGATGCCATCGATGGGACTCCGTGATGCGATCGCTTCTTCGCGCCGGGCACAGGCTCGGGGGCGCGGGCGGGCAGGTCAAGCGCGGCCCGGGCAGCGAGCACGTCGCTG
>Ga0210334_10766453_pt1 | contig 11724 bp, 10 predicted proteins | sample S306metaT_FD_164440 | JGI IMG/M metagenome (GOLD analysis project Ga0210334, IMG submission 164440) | Metatranscriptome of estuarine sediment microbial communities from the Columbia River estuary, Oregon, United States - S.306 (Metagenome... | ecosystem: Environmental > Aquatic > Marine >... | reverse complement strand
TGGCGCGCCGTCACCGGCCGAGAGACGCAGAGTCATCGAGTCATTTCAGAAACCTTCGAGGATGCCAGAGCCTTGCCTCCCCCGCTTGACGCCTCACGCCCCTGTCATTTCGCGGCGTTGACAGAACCGGATCGGCTGCTATGTTTCTCCAGAGAATAGACTTGGAACGGTTCCAGGGAGGAGATGCTATGTCGATCACATCGCATTGGACACGATTGAAGAGAAGCTACCCTGTCGTGGCGCTCATGACAGTGAGTCTCCTACTGGGAGGCTGCGGCGGCGGGACCCTGTTCGCGCTGAAAGACTCCAGCCGTCCGATCAAACCAACCTCCGTCAGTGTCATCACCGGAGGGTCGGAAGAGGCGGATCTCAAGTTGGCGGAGTACCTCACCAAAGAGCTGAAAGAGCGGACGACATTGCAGGTGGTCGACCAGGATGTGGTGAGCAAGACTATTCCGAGTTACCCGATTTCGGTCAAGACGGTCGAGGAGAATGACGGCAAGGCCGCCTGGGTCGATCCCTCTGAAAAACCGAGAATCGAAAAGATCCAGGCCAAGTTGAAAACCAATTATGTGTTCGTCATTTGGAGCAAAGGATTGCAACAGAGCACTGTTTGCTCCAACCGAGGCGGCTGTACGAACACCTATTCGGCAGACGTCTATGGCAACATGCTCGAATATCCCGGCGGGAAAATCGTGTCGCACACGGCGTTCAATGAGAGCAATAGCGACAGTTTTCTGGCTCTGTTTCGATCCAAAGGCTACTACGTCGACAAGATGCTCAAGAATTCGGCGGAAGCCATCGTGGATGAATTTGTAAAAGTCACCAACACTGGGAAAAGCAAATGAGAGGGGAGGGCGCGATGCGGCGGCACATCGTACAGGCAGGGTTGCTGGTTGTTGCGGGGCTGGTGTTCGGCGGCTGCGCCACGTTCGAGCTGACGGATGGATCGTTTCATCCCAAGGGCAAAAAGCTGGCGGTGGTTGCGGGGCTCACGAATCCCAGTTCGCTCGATGCGGCGGCTGTGTTTACCGACGAATTGCGCAAAGTCAGCCGGTTCGAGGTCGTGCTTCAGAAGCAGGTCGCGCAGGCCATTCCCAATTATCCGCAGCTGATCAAGGGGCCTTACGATTCGGCCTACTTTGAAATCGACGTGAACTACGCCAGGACCGACGTGGCCAGGGTCAAAGACATTCAGAAGCATGTGGGGACGGATTATCTCTACGTCCTCTGGGCCCCGTCGACCACCGCGAATGCTCAGAAGAGTTGGTTTTTCACCAACTATGCCGTCATGCAGGTGATCGCACAACTGTTCGAATTTCCCGGCGGCAGGGAAGTCGGCCACGGCAAATACATGATCCGCATCAACGACGACAAGAAAGAAATGGTCCGGGGCGATATGCAGCACGCGGCCAAGGAAATGGCGGAGAAGACGCTCATGCCGAGGTAGCGATTAGCGTGAAGCGCCGTTCGTGAAGCGTATCTCGCAAGCAAAGATACGGACATGCTTCCTCCGTTTCGCGCTTCACCGTTCGACAGGCTCATGGTCCTGAGCAGAGTCGAAGGACAAGATACGGTTCCCCCATCCGCTTTCTTGTTTGTGAGATCTCCAGCCAAAACCTAAATGTCCTTGTCCTGACACAAAAGTCCTGTACGATCGACAGAGAACCAAAAGCCTGCCGATAGTCTGCATCTTTGAGGTCCTGATCGGGCGGGTACCCGGAGTAGTGTGACATGCATTCAAAAACCATCACTCAGATCATTGCATCGGTCCGCCGGGTGGCCCAGGGGCTATTGGGCCGGTTGACGGGCCTGTTTCTCCTACTAGCCTTGATCCCGCTGGCTACCGCAATGTTCATCGCGTTGCACAACAGACAGACTGTCTTGGAAGAGAATATCGGCATTCAGCTGTCGGCACAGGCTGAGCATATTGTCGAGCGTCTTGAGCATTTGATGGACAATGGGCAGGCCGAACTGAAGGATTGGGCCGAGCTGCCCGTCATGAACGATCTGAGCGGGGGCGATGCCGGCAGGCGTGTTACTCAGACTTTGACCGAGCTGGCACAGGGCAACCTGGGGTGGAGTTCATTGATGGCCATTTCGCCAAATGGAAAAGTGGTGGCGGCGAGCCTGCCCCATTGGATCGGTGAATCAGTAGCGGACCAGGACTGGTTTCGGCGAAAGTTGGATGAACCGTATTACAAATGGCAGTTGTTCCGGCAGAAAGCCGAAGTAGCAGGTTATTACCTGCTGAGGCCGATCTTCGGCCAAGAGAAGCGACGGCCGCCTATCGGCTATCTGAGCGTCTATTTATCGCAGGAACAGCTGGAATACCACATGCGAGCCATCTTGTCGCCGCAGTCTAGCGGCGCGCGAAGCTCTGTCTCGCTGTTCAATGATGAAGAAGGAATGGTGTTCTTGAGCCAGGCCGACAAAGACCAGGCTTCGACAAAGACAGCCCGCGACCTGTTTCTGCCCGATCAGTTGCACAAATTACGGGACTTGCAGGCCGATGGGGCGGCGCCTTTTGGCAAATGGGCCATCATTAGGGCCAAGGATGGCCGCCAATTTCTGGTCGGGTATGCAGGGGCGCAGGGCCGAGCACGAGTGGGACGATTTATCGGCGTCGCCCGGCCGCTCGATCAGGCCTATGAGCCCATCTACGGATTGCACAGACAGATTATCGGCGTTGGGTTCGCACTGGCTGCCGTCGTCCTGGTCGTGGCGTTCGTGATCTCCACGCGCCTGAGCCGGCCGATCGATCAGCTGACTAGGACTGCGGAAGCCGTGGCCGACGGCAACTTCGCTCCGGACGCCCTGCCGATTTTTCGGCAAGACGAGATCGGAACCCTCGCACGAGCCTTCGATCGCATGAGAGAGGATCTGCGGCTGCTCACCAGGGATCTTGAGGAGCGAGTTCAGGCCCGCACGGTCGAGCTGCAGTCGGTCAATCGGCAGCTGCAACGCCAGCATGCTTTTCTCCGGCAGGTACTCGACATAAATCCCAACTGTATTTTTGCGAAGGACCTGGATGGGCGGTTTACTTTGGCGAACCGGGCCATGGCCGATGCGTATGGAGTGTCAGTGGACGCCCTCATTGGAAGGAGCGATGCCGATTTCACTGTTGATGCGGACGAAGTGAAACGCATGCGGCACGACGATCAGGAGGTGGTGGAGACAGGACAGGAAAAAGTCATCGCAGAAGAAGCGCTCACGGACGCGACGGGAAGGGTCCGGTGGTTGAGAACTGTGAAACGACCGTTAGCCGGGCTGGATGGCCGCCACAACCAAGTGTTGGGTGTGGCGGTGGATATTACCGCCCTGCGGGATGCTCTTCAGGCCGTCAGGTTGAGCGAGCAACGCTTCCATCAGATGGTCGGCCAGGTCAAGGACTATGCCCTTGTGATGCTCGATCTGGAGGGTCTGGTCGTCCACTGGAACGATGGCGCTGAGCGGATCACAGGCTATGCCGCGGACGAGATCCTAGACCGGCACTTCTCCTGCTTTTACCCCCTCGAGGACATCCAAGCCGGTACGCCCGCTCACATCATCGCGCGAACCATTGAGCACGGATCGGTCGAGGACGAGGGCTGGCGCGTGAGGAAAGACGGAACGAAATTTTGGGCTCGTGCGACCATCACATCAGTTCGTGACAACGCAGGACGCCTGATCGGGCACTCACAATTGATACGCGACCTGACCGCCCAGAAGGAGTCGGAACGAGACAAGGTGTTGCTCCAGGAGCAACTGCAGCAGGCCCAAAAGATGGAAGCGGTCGGGCGGCTTGCCGGCGGCATCGCCCACGACTTCAACAATCTCCTCACCGTGATTGCCGGTTTCAGCCAGATCTTGGAGGCAAGTATGAAGCCGGAGGACCGGCTCTACATGGCCGTAAGGGAAATCATCAAGGCCGCCGAGCGGGCTGCCAGCCTCACGCAGCAGTTGCTGGCGTTCAGCCGGAAGCAAGTGATTCAGCCGACGCAGCTCTCGCTGAACGATGTCGTGGCTCAGATGAAAACGATGCTGCGTCAGCTGATTGGGGAGGACATCCGGCTGGAGTCCGTCTTCGCGGGCAATCTCTTGTCGGTGAGCGCGGATCGCGGGCAAATGGACCAGATCATTATGAACCTTGCGGTCAATGCGCGGGATGCCATGCCGACGGGCGGACACCTGCTTCTGCGCACCGGCAACGTCGTCATCACGCCTGAACAGCGTGAACCGACGGGCATTGTCCAGCCCGGACGCTATGTGTGCTTGGAGGTCCGCGATAGCGGCTGTGGGATGGACAAGGCGACGATGGCGCGGGTGTTCGAGCCGTTTTTCACGACGAAAGAATCCGGCAAAGGCACAGGACTCGGGCTGTCGACTGTGTATGGCATCGTCAAACAGAGCGGCGGCTTTGTCACGGTCGAGAGCGAGGTGGGTGCCGGCGCGTCCTTTCACGTGTATCTTCCCGCCGTCCAGACTGATTCGCCGAGCGAGTCGAAGGCCGATGGCACCCATCTGATCACGCCGCCTCACAGGAAAGATGATGCCACTATCTTGCTGGTTGAAGACGAAGACGGGATCCGGTTGTTGCTCCAGCAGGTGTTGGCGTCCTATGGCTACCAGGTTCTCACCGCATCGGACGGTGAGGCGGGTTACATGGTGGGCAGTTCCCATGGCGGGACGATCGACCTGCTCGTGACCGACGTGGTGATGCCCAAGCTGAGCGGCGCAGAGATGGCCCAGCGCCTGTTGGGGAAATATCCCAAGCTAAAGGTCTTGTACATGTCAGGGTATGCCGACGAATCGATCGTGCAACATGGCGTGCTGGAGCCCGGCATCGCCTTTCTGCCCAAGCCGTTCAAGCCTCAGATCTTAGTGGAGCGGGTTCAGCAGATTTTGAAGGCGGCGTAGGGCCTGGCTCGTGAAGCGCGGGAAGGAAAGGGCGTGCCCACATATTTGTTTGCGAGATACGGTTCGACCCTTCGATGGACTCAAGATCCCGAGCTGTGTCGAGGGACAGGTTCACCGTCCTGAGTACAGTCGAAGGACGAGATACGCTTCACGGGATATGAGGTGTGCGGGCTCGGTCACGCACCCACGCGCACCAGCCCGACCTGCACGGAGAATTTGACGAGACCCGCCACATCGTGGATGCCCAGCCGGTATCGGAGGCACGATGGCGCCAGCTGCCCACGCTCGCGATCCGCTCCATTTCACGCAATTGCGCGAGCAGATCGTGAGGCTGGAGCTGGGAATTGCGCTGTGTCGTGGCGGTGTGAAGCGGCGCTAGTACGGTACTCGTCACACGTATCAAGCAGCTGCCTGGGCTGCGCAGAGGTTGCGCAACAGGGCGGCGACCGGGCGCACGGACAACGGGGATTCGATTCGGCGAATGCGGGCATGGCGAATCGCGCGGTCGCCGCCGATGAGCAGAAACGACCGCGCCGGATCATCCGCGTAGGTCCACACGGCCGCACGGCTTTCAAGGCTGAGGCCGTCGAGCACGAGAATGTCGGCGGTCGCAGGGTCGGTGCGAATAAAGCGCACCGTGTTCCGTTTCGAGATAGCCGCCAAGGCCGCTATGACGACTTGTTCCTGCAGCGGCGACAGTCCGATGGTGGCGATACGTTGCAGTTTCATGCGGTCTGGTTTCCTTTCTGCGCGCCGAGAGTCTCCGCCGTTCGGTTGAGAAAGCGCATAAGCCGTTTCTTCTGTGTTTCTCCAAAGGCAATGAACTCCAGGCCGAACTTCCGTTCATGGCTCCATCGGACGACGGCGAGGTCGATCTCCAGCGGCTCTTCGCCGTCCGGCAACGACAATGTCAACTTGAGGTAGGTCTTAACTCCCGCCGCCTGGTCGGCGTCGATGGCGCAGCCGAGCACCGAAAGATCCATCGCCTGTCCATGGCCTGCTGCTTCCCCGCTGAAACTGACGGGAAAGGAGACAGTATAGCGGTCGTGCTGGCGGCGTTGTATGGTCGATTCGTCTGTCACGATGAACCTCACGTACAACGCTTCACCCCGATACTGAAAACCGGCCAGCGTCTTGAAGGTCAAGGTTAAGGCTGAGGGAGAAGGACTGGATCATCGCTTCGCCGTAACCTCAGCCTATTTATTTCACCAGTCCGAGATGCCCACCGTGCCGCATGAAGCACCGGACGTCAAGCGTTTGCGTAAATTGTGAAAGTTGGACAGGCTCCTAGCCGGGAGCATCAGGATCGGAGAGACGCACGTGTTGTTCGCCAGGTAGAAATTGCACGCCGAAATGGCGATCTCCAGACCAGATCACGCAGCCGTGCAGGATGGTCGTCGGCTCGTCGGCTTCCCCGGCAATGCGCAACTCCATGCGGCTGCTGGGCGCAAGACCAGGGGTAAGAGCCAGGGCTTTATCGCTGCGAATTTGGCAGCCGCGGTCGCTTACATCAATCAGCCTCCCATGTCCCGCCATGGCGCCGCGGGCACCCGTGGCCGTAAAGGCTACGGGGTTATCCGCCGACAGCCGTCGGCTCGTTCGGCGGTCAGTCACGATGGGAGCGAGCGGTCTTTCCACTGAGGCGAGGTTCGTATTCATGCTCCTTAGGCATAGCAAGTGAGATGCCGTCCTCGTCGTTCGTAGAACCGGCTGACAAACCGATTATTTTTGGGCCATCAAGGGGAACTAATGATCGGCAACCGGCAGGAAGGAAGAGAATTGTTGTCTTAGCGGTACCAATTGTGTACGCGCCATTCTGTGAGCGAGTCTAGCCTGCGCCGCGCACCATTCAAACCGAACAGTCCAAACCTGAAACTTGCTCCGTGGCATGCGGCGTGGCGGCGCGCTGCCATGTAATCATTCACTGTTCGAAGTCCGCCTAGTCTGGTGCGCCTGCGAGGAGGGCAGCTTTTGAGGGGACCTGTGTCAAGAGATCGGGACGAGCCTGGAAGACTCCCTGCAAACGATTGCCTGTGGCGTAGATCAAGTTGCCTATCCGGTTTCCAAGCGTGAGCCGGCCCGCAACCTTCCCGTCTTTACCGGTGGCCACGAACTCTGCGGCCGGCGCCAGCAGACCGTAGGGCGCGAGCGGCGAGGATTGTTTGAGCACCCGCTCTTCCGCCGGAATATTCGCGACTCGGCTCACGAAAAGGTCCGCCTTTTCTTGGCTGAGTTTGTTCGTGGGCTGGTCCTCCAGGACCCATTCTCCGCTTTGATTGATGAGGACATATTGGTGGTCGCGCGTGCGGACCGACAGCATAGCGATATCCGCATAGTCGACTCCGAGCAGGCGTTTGTCTTGCAGTGTGAAGAGATCTTTCGTGAGGTCTTTGATCGCCGTGGGGCTGACACGATAGAGCGGGGCATCGGGAGTAGTTTCTGCAATCGCTTCGCCGCTCTGAGGGTTCGGTTGGTAGAGCTGGATGGTCTGGTCGCCCTCCGCCGTGTGCACGGTTATTTTCAACTTTGGGGTGGCCAGGGTTTTGGCCACCGCATCCCGCTCCGGGCCCGGGTCGATGATGCTGAGCGCCTTGAGATCTTCCAGGCGGAACATCAATGAACGGACTTCGGTTTGATCCGCTTCGGCTTCGATCGGGTAGCGGATTTTCCAGGATGGCTTCGGGGCGCCCTTCCCCACGTTGTAGATCACGATTTCGGTCGGGGGATAGGTGAGTCGCACACGTTCGACGTCGTTTTGTGCGAAGCGGAAGAGGTCTTTTCGCCGGAACATCAGTAGCGACTTGTTGACGAAGTCTTTGGGCGCCAGGTCGGTCAGCAAGACTTTCCCGTCCGATCCACGGAGGACGTACAGGGTATTGGACAGAGGGCCGCTGTCGCCGATCGCCAGGGTATCTTGTTGCGCCCCGGCCGTCACGGTGACGGTTGTCACGGGCTGTTCCAGCCCGAATGGGGCCAGGCCTGCGGATCGTTCCGCGACGGCTCGGCTCACCCTGCCCGTTACCAATGCTCGGATAAAAGCCTGGACTTCACGGGTATCCGCCTCGGTCTGCAAGGGAGCGGTAATGGCCCACTTCCCGGAGTCGGCGCGCGTAAACTGGACAGGGCCTTGAGCCGTGGTGATGGCCAGCCCTGTGATGGCGGTTTCAGGGAACTGTAGCAGGTGCGTCTGTTCGGCCTCCTGCGTGATTTCGCGTTGCGTGGTGGGAAATTCCACGACATAGAGATAGCCTCCGAGCCCTGCCAGAATGACAAGCATGAGGATTGTCGGCCAGTAGCGCATGGTTAGGGCGTGAGGCGTGAGGTGTGAGGCGTGAAGTGAGAATGGAAGGAGACACGCTCCTTGCTCCCCACGGTTGACGGTTGACGAATGACGCGCACGTCGTGCCTTTCCATGCCTGTCACAATCGTCGCCTCTTTCTCCAGACCATCAGGCCGGTCAGGAACATCATGAGCGGGAGAAAGATGACTTGGATGTAGAGCAGCGCCCGTTCTTGCGTCGGGTTCGGCGTAAACGGCCGCAAGGCCGGCTCTTTCGGCGCAATGGAAATTAAGTCGCGTTCCTCGGCCAGCCATCCGACAGTATGGAGGAAAAAGTCGCTGTTTCCAGGAAAGTTGAAAAAAGCGTTGGTGGCGAAGGTTGAGTTGCCGATAACTACGATGGCCGGACGAGGCGCGCCCTCGTCGGACGCCTTCTTGGGAGCCAGCGCCGCCGCCATCGACAGCGGACCCTTCACATCTTCCTGTTCACTCAAGCTCACGACGCGGCCTTGCATATTCGTTTCCGCCCAACTGTTGGCCGATGTGCGGGCCAGCGGGACATAGTCCCAGTCTTGGCCGGCCTGCTCGTCAAACGTGATGTGGCGCGACAGGGGGAACAGCACGGCAGATGTCAGGTCTTGTGTGATCTCGTGTTCTGTAAAGGTGCGGACTAGCAGCGCCGTGAGGTCTCCTTGGGCGAGCCGATCTTGAAGATCGACTAAGACGCCTGGGCCCAGGCCGAGGCCCCAGTGGGCGAGCAGAGGGTCAAGTCCGGTTTGAGTGTCGGGATCGATCAGGATCAGCACGTGACCACCCTTCTCGACATAGGCCCGGATGCGGTCTTGCTCCTCTGTGGTGACGGCACGGCGCGGTCCTGCCAGAACCAACACGGTGGTCTTGTCGGGAACGGCGGCTTCTTGAAGGAGCGAGACGGCGCCGATGTCGTAGCCTTGTTTGGTCAGGGTTTCTTTGGCCAGCGACAGGCCGTTGCGTTCCTTGTCCTCGACGCTCCGTTCGCTGTGGCCCTCGACGAAGACGATGCGTTTCTTGGTGTCTTTGGAGATGCGGATGAGCGCGCCCGTCAGCTCCACTTCAGACGGAGAGGTGACGCGGATCGTTTGCCCATTACTCTCGAAGATTGCGGTGTCGGTCTTGAAGATGCCGTAGTTTTGGGCAATCTTGGGCTGCTTTTCCGGGTCGACGAATTCCACCGTAAGTTTGGTGGACGCCTGCCGATAGCTCTCCAGCCGTTCTTTGAACGCTTGGTAGCCGGGGTCTTTCTCCCGTGTGAAGACCGTGATCGTGACCTCGCGCGGGAGCGTACGGAGGACGCGATAGGTCTGAGGTGCGAGCGTGAAATTTTGATTCTCCGACACATCCCAGCGGATGGAATGCCGGGAGGCCAGAAAGTTCACGATACCGAGAATGGCCACAAACAATAGCACCATTAAAATACTGTTCAGGCCCATTCTGGTCGAGCGTCGGCCGGAGAAGGATTTGACTGTCTCAAAATGCAGGATGAGAAATGCGCTCAGGCAAATCAGCGCCACAAGTTCGGCGATCGTCACGGCCCAGAGCTGGTCGGGCCAGAGGCTATAGGCGATGCCGCCGCCAGCGGCGAGGACGAGTCCGATGAGGCCGAGGGGAAAGGATTTCCAGTTCATTTCCAACGTGTCGATTCCACAACTCGATGCGTGAGGAACAGCATGAGTATCAGGCCGCTGCAGAAATATACGAGGTCGCTGGTGTCGATGAGCCCTCGCACCAGCCGGTCATAGTGTTCCATGAATGAGACATACGAGATGATGCGGCCTGCCGCTGTGTCTCCGAGCAGCGCGCCCAACCCTGAGATCAGCCAAAATGTGAGGAGGATGCCGAAACCGACAAAAGCTGCCACGATCTGATTTTCCGTCAGAGCCGAGGCGAAGAGGCCGACGGCTAGAAAGAGCGCGCCCAGCAGGGCCATTCCCAAATACCCGGTCAGGATCGGGTTCCAATCGAAATCGCTGAACAGCATCAAGACGGTCGGGACCAAGCCGGTGATTCCCAAGAGGCCCAGATAGATGAGCAGGATGCTGACGAACTTGCCGATGACGATTTCGTGGATGCCGATGGGCGAGGTCATCAAGAACTCAAACGTCCGCAGCTTTCTCTCCTCGGCGAACAGCCGCATAGTCAGAATAGGGAGGATGATCAGCAGGACGAAACGCATGCTGGCGAAGAGGTTTCTGAACACCAAGTCGTTCAGATTGATCTGTGCCGGGCCTCCCTGCATCTGCATCAGCTGGATGGCTTGCGCGCCTGCGAAAACGACGTAGAGGTACGAGAGAAATCCGAAGATGAGCAGAAACACCGTCCCGACCACGTACACGATCGGCGACACGAAGTACCCGCGCAGCTCCTTGGCGATGACGGCCTGCACCGGGGTCATGGGGCGGCCTCCTGCGCGGCCTGGGCGTCCTCGCGTGGTATGGCCGCGGCGCCGTCCACTTGTTGCGGGAGGCCGTCCTCATGGCGCGTGAGGCGGAGGAAGACGTCCTCCAGTGTCATCGAAACGGTGCGCAGTTCCAGCAAGCCCCAGTGATTGGACACGGCGACCCGGGCGATTTCGTCCCGCAGGTCGCGGCCTAAGGCGCATTCGATGAGGAATGTCCCCGTGCCTTCCCCAGGAAAGATGTTCAGAATTCCCGGGATTTCGTGGAGCTTCGCTTCGCAAGCCGCCGAGGGAGTTTTGAGCGTCAAGGAAATCTTTTCAGACTGCCGCAGCCGGGCCGATAGTTGCTCAGGGGAATCTTCCGCGACGATGCGGCCTGCGCTGATGATGACCACTCGCTGGCAGACGGCGGTAGCCTCCGGCAGGATATGCGTGCTGAGAATGACGGAGTGTGAGCCGGCCAAGCTCTTGATCAGTTCGCGGATTTCGATGATTTGTTTTGGGTCGAGCCCTATCGTCGGTTCGTCCAAGATCAAGACGGGCGGGTCGTGCAGCAGGGCCTGGGCTAAACCCACACGCTGACGGTAGCCACGAGAGAGGTTGCCGATCAGGCGGTGACGGACCGACCCCAATTCGAGGCGTCCGATCGATTGATCGAGGGCTGAGGTCAAGTTGCGACCCCCCATTCCGCGCAGCCGGCCGACGAAGGTCAGGTATTCCGTCACCGTCAGCTCCTGGTAGACCGGCGGGGTTTCGGGCAGATAGCCGATACGGCGTTTCACTTCGATGGGCTGATCAGCACAGTCGAACCCGGCGACCCGCACGGTTCCCTCCGTGGCAGGCATGAAACAGGTCAGAATGCGCATGGTGGTCGTTTTGCCGGCGCCGTTGGGGCCGAGGAAGGCCAGGACTTCCCCCTTCGCCACTGAGAAGGTGACCCGGTCTATGGCCGTATGATGACCGTACCGTTTGGTAATGTTCTGAACTTCGATCATGTCAGTGATGTCGGGGCGATTAACGGCGGAGGATCTCGCGGCGCCGGTCTTGAAACCACAGCCATCTCACCTGCGGGACGGATCTTACTCAGTCCGTTCCAGGCAGTCAATACGGAG
>Ga0210334_10907535_pt1 | contig 11784 bp, 13 predicted proteins | sample S306metaT_FD_164440 | JGI IMG/M metagenome (GOLD analysis project Ga0210334, IMG submission 164440) | Metatranscriptome of estuarine sediment microbial communities from the Columbia River estuary, Oregon, United States - S.306 (Metagenome... | ecosystem: Environmental > Aquatic > Marine >... | reverse complement strand
TGTCGGTGCCGCCCTCGGCGCAGATCGCCGCCGCGGCGCTGCTCGCGAGCGACGGCGGCGCGACGACGGCGCTACGAGCTCTGTTTGGCCTGTAGCGCGCGTGGGCCCTCGAGCTTGGCGTGGCCGCACTGGGAGCATCGCCAGCCCCCAAACCGGACGCTCTGCCCCATCCACACCAGAAGCCATAGCCCCATCGTGAACATCGTGAGGAGCAGGTGCAGCACATGATTCGTGCCGCGGCGCCGGGCGAGCACATTGCGGGCGCAGCTTGGGCAGTACCGCTGGGTCTCTTCGTAGGTGGCCATGTCCCCTCCCTGGGGAGCAAACCCTAGACCGTAGCGCGCGGAGCCTCAAACCCCATGACGCTGGGCAGTGACATCGCAGGCGTGTCCGACGTCGACTGGGCGCTCTCGACCGTATCCGGCCGTGTAGCGCTCGCGCACGCGATCCTGCGTCGGCTGCGCACCTCTCGCGGTGGACTGCTCGGCGGTCCCGTGTCGTACGGCTTCAACCTCGAAGACCTGATCGGCTCCGACGTCCCGGCTTCGGTGGTCGAAAACCGCGTGCGCGCGCAAGCGCTCGAAGAGGAAGAGGTCGTCGACTGCGCCGTCGTCGCCAGCTTCCGGGCTGCCGCTGGCGCTCTCGAGGTGACGATCGCCGTCATCGATGGCGACGGACCATTCACGCTGACGATCGTGGCAGCAGAAGACCTAACCATCGGGGCCTTTCTCGATGGTGTGCGCCTCGAGGCCTAGATGCTCTCCATCTCGCAGATGCGCAAGCCGTTCACGACCGAGGAGTCGCTGACGTTCGTGCTTGCCTGGATGCAGTCGCTCGGGTTCGAGACCACGGGTTGGCAGGACGGCCGCATTCAAAATACGCTCGTACGAACGCTCGCTCGCGGGCTCGCAGATACCAGTGAGGTCGTGAAGATTCTCGCCGACTTCGTTTCGAACGCGCACGCGCAGGGTGTCGCGCTCCACATCTTCAGCCGGTCTCGATACCAAAACGAGGTCCTTGCGGCGGTTCGAACCAAAGGCCCGGCGCGACTGACGTCCACCTCGAGCACGCCGTATCCGATCGAGCCAGGCGCGCTCATCGCACAGACCGACAGCGGGATCGCCTTTCGCAACACCACGGGGGGCACCTTGCTCGCCGGTACCGTGGCGGCGCCAAGCACGCTGCAGCTCACATGGGAGGCCGTCCTCGCCGGCGAGAGTGGGAACGTGGCCCTGGGAGCGATCAAGAGCCTTGCGACCCCACTTGCCGGCGTCACGGTGAACAACGACGAGGGCGATCCCTGGTACACGACCGCAGGCCGTGACATCGAGCGCGACCGTGATCTGCGAGAGCGGAACGTCACGAAGTGGTCGACGTTCTCGCTCGAGGCCATCGGGGAGGCGTACCGACACGCTGCGCTGTCCGCCGGAGCGGTCAAGGTCGCGCTCGACGATCAGAACCCGCGTGGTCCGGGCACGATCGACGTCTACGCGTCGGGTGCTGCCGCGCTGCTCGGTGTGGAGCAGATGAATGCGCTGCAGTCGGCCTTTGCGGTCCGCACCTTTCACACGGACGCCACTTGGCCGGCTTCCGCGAGCTCGCGCGTCGCGCTCAAGCACCCGCCCGTCTACGACCTCGACACCGACGCCACCGTCTATCACACCGCGGATGATGAAGCTGCGCTGCTCGAGGGGCTCGAGCAGGCGCTCCTCGACCTCGTCCTCGACGTGCCACTCGGCGGCTACGACCTGTCGCCCGGTCCGACGAACGTGATCACGCTCGGGGACATCCACGAGTCGCTCGAGCGAGTAGAGCACGTGCGCACCGTCGTCCTCACGAACCCGACGACATCCACGCTCACGATCCCCGTTCGAGCCCTGGTGCGCCGCGGCGGTTGGAACTTCACGCTGCGCCGCTTGAATGCCTGATGCCCAACACCTTCACCAAGCTCTTCGACCGGACGGCCTCGAGCGCCCTGGCGGGCGAAGCCGGCAAGGCGCTGGTCGCGGGCACGATCGGTCTGCTCTTCGACGGCATGCTCGAGAGCGCGCGCCAGGCCGTGAGGAGCATGCTCGTCGGCGACACCGAGGGCCCGGCGTACGACGCGGTGGGCGACTGCGGCCGCGAGGTCTCGCTCCCGCGCGTTGGCAACGAGACGGTCGACGACTACCTCGCGCGCATCGCAGACCCGTGGGCCTTCTGGCCCTATGCTGGCGACGAGGACGTGATCATCGCGCAGCTCGCGCTGCTCGGGCTGACCGCCGAGATCCACCCGCTCGGCACCGGTCCGAACGAGTGGAACTGGGACGGCGACGCCGCCAACTGGTCGCGCTTCGTGGTCGTCATCACCGGGCACCCATGGGGTCCGCCGTACAAGCTCGGCGCCGGCAAGATCCTCGACGGCACCTGGACGCTCGGCTCGACGGCTACGCCCCAAGAGGTGCGCGCCGTCCGCAACATCGTCCGGAAGTGGAAGCCGGGGATCTGGAAGTGCGAGTCGATCATCGTCGTGCTCGACGCCACTGCTTGGCAAACCGATGCCCCTCCCGACGGCACCTGGGGAGACCTCGGAAACCGTCCAACCAGCGCTGCCTACTGGAGCCTCTGAACGATGCCCACCGAGTACACCGATCAGCCGATCTGGAACGACGAGAAGCTCGACGTTCCGGCCGACGGCGACGAGGCGGAAGGTCTGACGTGGTACGACCAGCGAAAGCACGCCGACCGCACGCGCTTCCTGCTCAACAGCACTGCGCTCGCGCTCGCGAACTGGAAGCGTGTGCACAACTACTCCTCTGGAACCGAGAACCAGCTTCGCGACGTCTGCTGGGGTCCCGGAGCCGGCTACCTCGACACGGGATGCTTCCTGGCTGTTGGGCACAGCGGACCGGTGAACGACATCCCCAGCGCCTCGGGCTACTACGCCGTGAGCTACGACGGGGAGCGGTGGCTCAATCGCACCGTCGCGGATGAGGATTATCCCGGCAGCACGCCGCGGTTCTACGGGGTGGCACACGGCGGGCCAGGAGCTTTCGGCTCGAAGGTGTTCGTGCTCGTCGGAGAGCGCTTCGGGACGAACGGAGCGATCTACACCGCTCCGGATGACTTCAACGACCCGAGCACCGGTGAGCTCAACCTGACGATCCGCAATGCGCTCAACATCGCCGGCCCATGGCGAGGAGTCTGCTGGAACGGCTCTGTGTTCTGCGTCGTCGGCGACGGCGGGGCGATCAAGACCTGTGACGGCGTCGCGCTCGACACGTGGACGTCAAGGACGCCCGCAGGCGGTTACACCGGAGACTTCAGCCGCGTGCGGGCGCTCGCCTCGGGCCGGCTTGTCGCCGTGGGCGATGACGGCGAGATCCAGACCAGCGACGACAACGGCGTGACGTGGGTGAGCCGGCACAGCCAGGCGACTCACGGCAACCTGCTCGACGTCACCATCACGAGAAGCGGAGCCCTGCTCGTCAACTTTGGACTCTCGGCGTCCGTCGACCAGGACAAGATCCTCCGCTCGACCGACAACGGCACCACGTGGGTCACCGTCGACCTGTTCACCGTCGATCCCGCGCTTGCCCCGCGGCAGCTCGATCTCGGTTCGAAGCAGCTCGTGGTTCGCATGGGATCGGTGGTCGCGTGCTTCATGCGCCACGCGAGTGCCGCCAAGTTCCTCATCGCGCTGTCGTTCGACGACGGCCTTACCTGGCCAGCCATCGTGACGCCGCCGTCGGTCGACTACATGAACTTTCGCGGCGCGGCGACCGATGGAAGCGTTGCAGTGGTGGTGGGCGGAACCAACGATGACACCGCCGAGGCTTACGTGTGGCAAAGCCTGCGGCAGATCATGCCCGTCAGCGAAATGGTCTGATCCATGGGGTACCTCGACGACATCCCGGGCTACCGCACGGTGCTCGCGAACGGAGGCACCGCGCTGCCTGCGCGGAACGTTCTCGACTTCCGCGGAGCCCGGCTTGAGGACGACCCGCTCAACGGGCAGACAATCGTCCACGTCGAGCGTCAGCACAAGGTCGTGACGCTGGGCGTCGCCGAAGGCCAGACGCTTGCGAATCTGGATGCTGACCTCTACTTGCTCACGCATGCAGGCGTGACGATCAACGGTCTGGGCTCTCCCGAAGTCGTAAAGAGCCGCAAGTACCGCATCTGGCTGTGCAACGCGGTGAACTTCGTCAACCTCGGGCTCGCGCACAACCTCGGATCGCTTCCAACCTCGAGCATCATCACGCCGTCGGGCAGCACGCTCTTGGTCGGCCCACAAGGGATATCCCCCTTGGTCTGGGATCCAGGCGCGCAGCGATGGAGGGCGTACTGATGCTCCTGTACGCCAGCGCCTTCGACCTCTACGACGCAGCCGGCCTTCCCGCCACGCTGCTCGCCGCTGAGCCAGCGGACTGGGAGGCGGACGATCACGCCGCTTGCTCGATCGTGGAGGACGGTGCGCACTCGTCGCGTGCTCTTCGTGTCGCCGATGACGACGGCTATGCCGCGATTCTATGCGCTCTCGATGCGAGCACCGAGACGCTGATCGTGCATGCATGGGTCAAGGTGCCCGTGCTCTACGATGGCGTGCTCGTGAAGCTCACGACCGCGACCGGTGCCATGCTGTGGGTCGACCTCACCACGGATGGAGCTGTCGCGGTGCGTGATGTCGACGGCTCGGCGGTCGCCTCGAGCGTCGACGGCGTCGTCGAGGCCGACACGTGGCAGCTGCTCGAGATCAAGGCGCAGAAGTCGTCGAGCTCGCGCGTGCGCGTGCGTGTCGCTACCCGCATCGTCATCGAGGAAACCGGCGTCGACACCCTGGGCGCCTCACCTGGAGCCCTGATCAACGTGAGCTTCGGCGGCTCGCTTGGGGGCGTGCTCTGGTCGGACATCATCGTGATGGACGGCTCAGGGCAAGCCTGCAACGACGAGCTTGGACCTCATGCTCGATCCGTCTTGCTCTATCCGATCGGTGAGACTGGAGCTTCGGCGGATGACGACTGGACCACGAGCTCAAGCCCACAGGTCGCTGCGCTCACGGACAAGATTCCCGGCGCTCATGATGCAGACTGCACCTATCTCGAAGCTTCGTCGTACGACATCCGGGCCGTGTTTCTGCACTCGCGGCTCGCGCGTGAGCACCACAGCGTGCAGGTGGTGACCGCCATCTACGGAGCTGAGGGCACTGACCCTGCGATCGTGCCGCTCATCGCGTCTGGACTCATCGAGTCGGAGGGCTCGCAACTGGCTGCCCTAGGCGCCACCGGCACCGGCTACCGGTACGCGCGCTACAGGCTTGCCAAGGACCCCGCGACGAACCAGCTCTGGACGGCTGAAGCTGTCAGCAAGCTGAGGGTTGGAGTGCTGAGCCAAGCCCCCGTGTGAACCCATGGCTGTCCGACTCACCAGACAGGTTTTGCAGGTCATCTGCCTGCAGCGCGTTGGCTTGCAGCGCTCTCACATGGTGAGCGAGGTCTTTGGGCCGTTCGACCTCAGAGACGAGGGAGGAACGTTCTCAGCTCGTCGGCATGTGCTGCATCTCAAGGGTGGCGTTGAGACCGAGGACTCACCAGGAGCATCGAGCTCGCGAGTACACCTCGAGGACCACGTCGTTGCGGTCGACGTGGATTCCACTGTCGACAATCTAGTGCTTCCCGATCTAGGAGCGACGATCATCCTCGCCAACGTCAGCGCGACTAGCGACGTTCGTGGGCTCGACTCCTGGTTGCGCACAAAGGACGTCTTGATGCTGAACATCGGCGCGGCCACCGCCACGCTGAAGCATGAGCACGCAAGCGCGATCGCCGACAACCGCCTGATCAACGTCGACTCGTCACCCTTGGCGCTGGCCCCGGGAAGCGCTGCCAACTTTGTGCGAGATACCGTGAATGCGCGTTGGCGCTGTCGAGTGTACGTCGGACTTGAGAGCTTCATCCCCGGCTACTGGGGAGCAGACCCCGACGGCTACGCGACCGGCATCGGCGGTCCGTTCTGAGGAGATCCACAATGCGAACGTTCTCGATCCTATTCTCGCTGCTGGCAGCGGCGTGCTCATCCGCGCAGACGTCGCCACCCGAGTCAGCGCCGCGCATGGGCGCGATGGTGGCCCCCTCGAACGCCAACCATGGGGCTGCGTCCTACACGCTGCTCAACGCCGTGGTCGCCACGTCGAGCGTCGACAGCTCGGAGCTCGATTGCCGCGGGTATCGAGATGGCTGGGTGCGGTTGCAGTTCGCCGGCATGGCGGCGGGCACCGACCTTGTCGGTGCGCTCGAGCTCCGCGGGGGTGACCTGCCTGCGATCGCTTCGCAGCTTCCACTGCTGATCGACGCGAACGAGCTGATCACAGCCTCTGGCACAACTCTGCCTACCGGATTGACGGTCGACGGTGAGGCGAACGGATTCGCAATCGCCGACACCTTCGCAGCGGACACAGTCGTGCTGATCCCACTGAGAAACCTTCCCCCGTTCATGAGCGCTCGCTTCACGCGCGCGAGCGGCGGCACGGGGGCCACCGTCACGGTCGCGGTCGGCCTGGACTGAGGAGAGACAACCATGCACAGCATCACGAGAGCGCTGCTCGCAGCGCTGATGGGGGCCTGCGTCTCCTGCGCCACGATCCAGGCGCCTCCCGGAGGAACCACAGCGACCCCTGAGGAGCGCGCGCAGCGCGACGCCGACAAGCGCTCTGACGCTGGCGTGCCGACCGACACCGAGTCTGCGCCCGAGGACGTTGGCTTTCGCATGGGCAACGTGAACCTCCGCGATGCGGCGGGCACGATTCGCACCTTCCGCTCGATCGATGTCGGCAGCACCCACACCCCGGTGCATGCGATCGGCGACGACGACGGCACGCAGACGCTCGACCTGGTCGGCAGCAACACCGCCACTGCTGGCACCGAGCGCTCGCCGCTGAGCTTTGGCGTTCGCCGCGACGCGGACACCACCATCGCCGACGCGGACGGCAAAGCCGCGCCGCTGCAGCTCGACGCCACCGGCGCGCTCAAGGTCACCGGCGGCGGCGGCGGGACGCAGGTCGTCACCGATGCGGCTTCGAGCGGGACCGATACCGGCACGCTCTCGCAGACCGTCCGGCAGGACACCATCGCCGAGAGCACTTCACTGACCGGCGACTTTCAGCCGCTCAAGTCAGACCAGTTTGGAAGCACCTACGTGCGGCCGACGTTCGAGGACGAGGGCGGCGTGCAGGTCGTCTCGAATGCAGCACCGCTGCCGGTCGACGTCGGCACCGTTGCGGTCACCAACGCTGACATGGCGACCGTCGCGAGCGCGATTCACGCCGAGGACTCCGCGCACTCGACCGGTCAGTTTTCGATTCCAGCGCTGGCACGCGCGGACGCGTACGACGGATTCACCGACAGCACGTCAACGACCCCGGACGACTACGTCCTACTCAATGTCGACCCAACGACGGGAAATCTGCGCGTCGGAGACCACTACACGCTGCTCTCTTCGCAAGTCGACGACGCTGCGCTCACGCTTGGCACGAACCGGGCAACCATCACCGGCGGATTCTTCGACGACGTGACGCCCGACAGCGTGAACGAGGGCGATGTGGGCGCGCTCCGAATGAGCGGCAACCGCGTGCTCTACACGCAGCTACGCGACGCAGCCGGCAACGAGCGCGGCGTGAACGTCACCGCGAGCAACGAGCTCAAGGTCGACGACGACTCGACCCAAACGAGCCTTGCGACGCTGAACACCACGACAGGACTCACGCAGAAGCTGATTAGCTCCGCATACGCCGACGGGTACGGCTCCTACGGCGTTTACGTCAAGCAGGCGACGCCGTCGGCTCTGTCCGGCGTTGCGGACGGCGAAAACTCTCCGGCCGCCGTGGACATGTCGCAGCGCATGTACGTCGCGAACAGCGGCGACACCGCAACCATCTTCACGACGCTCGACACCACGACGAACACCAACTCGAGCACTATCGATGTGCGGCAGTGCTCCGAGGTGTGGATCGAGTTCGAGTGGGTAACGGGCGCAGCGACGGCAACGGGCTCGCTCACGTTCTACGGCTCGCTCACGACGCCGATCACTGAGGTCACGACCGATACCGTGATCTTGCTCGGCGCCGACGGCTCGAGTGACGCATCGTTCATGAACGCCACTCAGTGCAGCGTTCCCGCCGCGCCCAACAACGACCAAGCAGACTACAGCGTCTCGGCCGGCAGCATGCCTGAGTGGTGCGCCATGCGGATCCCAAACCCGCCTCCGTACATCCTGGTTCGCCATGACGCGGGCACCGGTGGAAGCGCCGGTGACCTGTCCGCACGCCTGTTCTGCCGCCAGTTCTGAGGACCACCATGCGCAAGCTCATCGCAACGTTCGCGCTCGTCGCGGTCGCGTCAGGCGCCGTCGTGGCCGTTGGCCATGCGGACCATGACGGCGGACATCGCTCGAGCACGTTCTTCGACATCGGCAAGCGCTTCGGGCGAGAGCTGGGCAAGGTCTTCGGCATCGACTTCGGAGGAACCGCCGACGAGGCTGGCGGTGGCGGCGGCGGCGCGAACGCAGGCGCGGACGACAGCGCAACTATCCCGGCCGCGCTCGACCTCAGTTGCTCCGGCGGCTCGACCTACGCATGGACCCTGACCGAAGGCGCAACGACCGGCAGCACGTGCGCGGTGAGCAACCACACCGCGAACCAGTGGGATTGCACGGACGGCTCGAGCTGCATCATCGCGAGCCCGACGAGCGCGACGACGACGGCCACGTGCTCGATGGGCGACGAGGACGGCGTCGGCGCTGCTACGTACGAGTTCACCTGCACCGTGGACGGTGGCGCCAGCTCCGACACGATGATCGGCAGCGTCACGTGCACGACTCCGCAGCCGGGGTATCCGCAGCTCTGCCGCGAGTTCGCGGTGGCCGAGCTCGACACGATCTGCGACGGCGTGACCGGCGACCCGGCGTGCGGAACGAGCGGCGTTCCCACGTTCACGACGCCGCCTGACTGCTCGCTTCTCACCACGGTGAGCGGTACCGCAGCAGACACCGAGGCCGAGGTCGAATCCGCATTCTCGACCGGTGGCAGGAACATCATTCTCGCAAGCGGCGGCGACCTAAGCAGCTCCACCACCCTGAACCTGACCGGCGACAACAACTGCGTTCAGTTCAACGGCGTCGACATCGGACAGATCGAGCTCGGCACGGCGGGTGGCGCGGACGCGACCAACTCGCTCTTTGTTGGCGCGACGGGCTCGTGCCTTGGTGGGGTCAGCAACAGCTTCCCGGGATCGACCTCGGCGCTGTCGCTTGCGCAAAACATAACCTTCGACGGATTCGCGATAGGCGAGTGCAACTCGATCAGCAGCGGTCCGCTCTTCAACTTTCCGACCGGAGGAACCAGCGGCGAGTATGTAGGCGCGCAGACGATCGCGGTCGTCAACAGCGTGATGCTTGCCAACACCGCATCCGGAGAGGCGGCGGCAGGATTCCTCAGCAGCGGCAGCGACTGGGTCATTGCGAACGTCAACATCGTTACCGGAACGGGTTGCACCTATCCTGGCACCGATCCGGATTCATGGGGCTATCGACAAGCGGGCGGAGGACCGAGCGGAATCGCAAACCGGCACTTTCGCGCCGACGTGATGATCGATGCACGCGCGTGCCGGCAGGACCAGCGCCACGGCGGCTATTGGAACTGGTCGATCAACTACTCGACCGCGGGCCACCGGCAGGACGGTCTCACGTCGCTGATCCCGAACGACAAGCGGCGCACGCTCTTCTACCAACCCAACCGACCGCATCCGATGGCGTCGATCGCGGTTGGCTCCGGCATCGCAGTCGGCACCGGAGCGATCAGCGCGTACATCCAAAACTTCACCGGCAACGCTCAGACGAGCACCACTGTCTTCGGTCCGGCCACGGGCTCGGGGACCGCTGGTGACGACTTCTTGTGGCTCTTCATCGGCGTCGACTGGTACGGCGAGAGCGACCAGACCACGACGTGGACTCAAACACTCTTCGAGACCACGCTTCCCGCGCAGAGCTACCACGACGGCGACGAGGTTTGGGACATGCACGATCCCGACGCGAACGAGCCTGGCGAGTACAGCAACACGAGCACGGACATCACCACGGTGATCTCGATCCGCGACTCGTTCCCCGATGTCTACGGCGGGCTCACCGTCGGAGCGAACTACCTTGTTGGAGCCGACCCGCTAGATTGCGACAGCGCAGGCGACTGCGTGCCGTAGGAGATCAATGACCATGAAAACGACCCACCGACTCGCGCTCGCTGCCCTTCTGCCGCTCGCGCTTCTGCTCACTGCTGCTGCTCCCGGGTGCCTTTCCAACACGCCCGGCGACCCGAACCCCGACCACTCGATCGACTGGCCGAGCTACGTCGAGTGCGGCCCCGACGTCTCCGACCTCATCGGCGTCGTGACCCGCATCGTGATGAGCAACGACGGCTTTGCGCAGGGCAAGGAGCTGGCCGACAATGCAGTGGCCGAGCTCGAAGCGCTCGCGAAGGAGCACGGCGGCGAGACCGTCGCTTGCCTGGTCGACCGACTGATCGCGGACTGGTCGCGTCCTGGTGCCGCTGCGAGCGAGCAGATCGGACCAGCGCTCGAGCGCGCGAAGTCGTTCATGCGTAGCGAGGGCATCGAGGTGAGGCGCGACGGGTATGGGCCCGAAGCTTCGTTGCGCACCGCGCCGATCGGTATCGCCGGTGTCGGCAATCGGCCGGAATGCATGGCTAGTTGGCCCGACCTCGCGTGGCGCGGCCCGCGCATCCTCCCGGTGGCTGCGTGCGGAGACACCACGCTGTGAGCGTCAAGCCCTACCACTTCGCGCTGCTCGACCAGTCGCGCAACGTCTCGGGATCCGACCTGTACGCGCTCAAGTTCGCCATGGAGGCGTGCGCGGCGGACATCGCCGCAGCGTGGAAGAACTACGGCGTGCCGGTCGCGTTCTGCGAGCTGTTCGACGTCGAAGACAAGGTGCCGCACGACTGGCACCTCATCCGCTTCATCTCGGACAGCAAAGAGGACCCGGGCGCGCTCGCTGTCCACTACTACGACGCGCGGCGCTCCGGTCCGATCATGGACATCTACACGGACCGCGCGAGCGGGTTCAACCGCGGCTCGCACTCGATCAGCGAGGCCGCGTGCCACGAGCTCGAGGCGATGGTCAACCCGGCCGTCGGGCTGTGGGACCCGCACCCTGTGGCGGCTCGAGCGGCCGACGGCGTGCAGGTCGCGCGCGAGATCGCCGACCCGGTGCAGGACACCTACGACGAGCGCATCGGCGGCACGGTGTGGCGCGTCGCAAACTTCGTCACCCCGGCGTGGTTCGGACTCGAGCCTGGCGACCGCTACGACCACGCGGGCCGGCTGTCGCAGCCGGGGCAGATCGGCCCCGAGGGCTACACGGTCTGTCGTCGGCGCGACCCGCAGACGCGGCGCTGGGAGTACTGGTACGAGGACGCCACCGGCGACCGGTTCGCCAGCGCCCCCAGGAACGGCGCGCGGCGCGGGCTCGGGCGCTCCCGGGTCGCGCTGCTGCGCGAGGCCAGCGAGCGCCAGGACGACATCGAGCGCGCCGAGCGCGCCACCGAGCCGGACAGGCCGGCGTGAGGAACCGGGCGCTCAGGGTGGCGGCAGAGGCGACCGTCGTGGTGCTGGGGCTGCTCCTGCTCGGCGCCGTGACCGTCGCTGAGCGCTACGTCGGGCCACGGCGGGAGCCGCGGGGGCCGCATGTACGCTGACCGGCCGGAGCGTCCCGAGCCGCGGCCGCTCGACCGCGCGCTCG
>Ga0210334_10810702_pt1 | contig 11784 bp, 9 predicted proteins | sample S306metaT_FD_164440 | JGI IMG/M metagenome (GOLD analysis project Ga0210334, IMG submission 164440) | Metatranscriptome of estuarine sediment microbial communities from the Columbia River estuary, Oregon, United States - S.306 (Metagenome... | ecosystem: Environmental > Aquatic > Marine >... | reverse complement strand
GTCCTCCAGGTGCAGATAGTCCCGCACGGAATTGACGGGCTCGAAGACCTGCAGCTCATGGCCGAGCAGGGCCTTTTCCAGGGCGATGCCCACCAGGCCATGGCCGCGCCCCTCGCTCACCCGCTCGCCGTAGGGATTGCCGATGCGCAGCACGCTGCCGCGCCCGCCGTGCAGGGCGCACAGCAATGAAAGGTAGTTCTCCGCCGCCAGCTTGTGGATGCTGTAGCTCGAGTGGGGCATCGCAGGGTCCGACTCGCGCCGGGGAACATGCGGAGGGCCGTAGTTGTATATGTCGCCGCCGGTGGAGCCGAAGAGGACGTGCCCGCCGGGGTTGCGACGCAGGAACTCCCCGAACAGGCACACCGAGGTGAGAAGGTTCTGCCGGAGGTCGGCGAGGATGTCGGCGTTTGACGACCGCGGGTTCGTGGTGCAGGCCAGGTGGATCAGGCAGTCTCCGCTCCCGGCGAACCGGCGCACGTCCTCGTCCCGGTCCAGGGTGCCCGGGAGATCGGTAGCGGGGTCCAGGGCCCGCCCCTCGCGAGGGCGCACCAGGCGCCGCAGCCTGACGCCGCCCTTGGCCGCGAGGCGCCGGAACAGGTAGCCGCCGATGAAGCCGGTGCCTCCCGTCACCAGGACCGTCTTCCCGGGGCCGCTGCCCGCCTCAGCCAAGGATCGTCTCCAACAGCGCGTCCCCGGTCGCCTCCAGGGAGAAGCGCTCCTCGAAGGCGGCGCGCGCCGCCCGGCCCTGGGCAAAACCGGAATCGGGGTCGGCCACCGCGTCGGCCAGGGCCCTGGCCAGCACCTCGATGCTGCGGGGAGGCACCAGGCGCCCGGTCACGCCGTCGGCAATCGCCTCCCGGCAGCCGTCGGCGTCCGTGGTGATGATGGGCAGCCCGTGGGCCATGGCCGAGAGCAGCGCCAGGGGCAGGCACTCGCTGGTGGAAGACTGGATGTAGAGGTCGGCCCGCTCGTAATAGCGGTCGAGGGCCCGCGCCTCCACCGACGGCACCAGGACCAGCCTTCCGCCCAGCTCCGGTTGCTGGGCCCGGGTGATCAGGTCCGCGGCATAGGCGCTGAACGACGGCGGGTAGAGGCCGACGATTGTGAGCGTCGCCTCTTCCGGGAGCCAGCCCCGGCCCCGGGCCAGGGCGAAGGCCTCCACCAACTGGCGAACGCCCTTCCGGCCCACGCTGGTCCCGACCGAGAGCAGGGAACAGATGGGCGAGCCCGCAGCCCGCTCCCTGGGCCCGTGGGCATCCCTCGGCATCCCGCTCCAGTAACAGGTGATACCCTCCACGCCGGGGCCGGCCCAGATGGCGCGGGTGGCATCGGAACCGAAGGCAAACTTGAGCCAGGGCGCGCGCGACAGTTCCACGAAAGACTTCTTGAAGTATGCGGCCCTGAGTATCTGCAGCGGATCGAACGACTCGTGGATGAACCAGGTCAGGCGGTCGAAAGTTTTCAGCTTGCCCAGGGCCATGACCACCGGCCAGCAGGAGAACGAGTTTGCGAACACGCTGCGCCTCACCGCGGGCGCGGCCCACAGGAGCCGCGCCAGGAACGGCAAGTCCAGGATCAGCGGCAGCCGCTTCGCCTGTCGCGCCAGCAGCCCGAGCACTTTCGCCAGCACCCGCGCGACGGGCGCGGGGCGGTTCGCTTGCGTGGCCTCGTCCACCCTTCCCTGCGCCGCTTTCGCCAGCGCCTCCAGCCATCGCGTCTGCAGCACGCGCACGGGAACCCCCAGCTCGTCGAACGACTTGCGCAGGGGCCCCTCGGAGATGCTGAGGACGCTCACCCTGACGCCTTTCGCGGCCAGCATCGCCGTCACCTCGAGGGCCACCTTCGGCGCCCCGGTCAGGGTGAGCTCGTGGGTGATCACGGTGATCTCGCGCCCGCTCGCGGGAACGGGCGGTGCGACCTTACGCGGATCCGATTCCGCTTCGGCGCCGCCCGGGATGGGCTCCGGCGCGGGGACCATCCGATCCCGGGCCCTGGCCAGGCGCGGCAGCTTCATGCCCAGCTCGAACGAAGAGGGCCAGTGCCAATGGCAGGGGGCCAGCGGGTTGCGGGGCGGGGCCGCCGCGACTGCCTTCAGGTAATCCGCGTAGATGCGCTCCAGTTCGGATTCGGTGCGCTGGATCTGGGAATAAATCGTGTTGGCGCCGTGAATCCGGTAGAAATAGAGCTTCTCCTTGACCAAGAGCGGCTCGGTGACGCGAACCGCGCGCAGCAGAAAATCCAGGTCATGGGCGATGACGTAGTCTCCGAAGGGCCCGATCTCCTCGTAGAGCGACCGCCGGAGGAAAAAATTGCCGGTGGAGACCACGATGTTGCTCTCGAACAGCACGAATCCGATGCCGGGAGCCGCGGCCCACTCGTTGAGGCAGGCCGCGTTGTACCAGCCGCGCCAGGGATGGGTGACCGGGGCGATGGCGCCGTCGTCGCCCACCGGCTCCACGTAGGTGAACGCGAAGTCCGCCCGGGCGGCCTCGCAGGCGCGCACGCATTTTTCGATCCGCTCCGGGTGGTAGAAGTCGTCGGAGTTGAGGATGGCGATGAACTCGCCGGCGGCGGCTTCCAGCCCCTCGTTGATGGTGTTGTGGGCGCCGCGGTTTTCCCGCGCCCGGAAGATGACTTCCACGCCGGGCGTTTCGCCGTGCCGCGCCAGGTACCCCTCCACCACGCCGGGGCTGCCGTCTTTTGAGCCGTCGTCGATGACGATGAGCTGCAGGGGCCGGTGGGTCTGCTCGAACACCGAGTCCAGGCACTTGCCGACGTAGCGCGCATGGTTGTACACCGGCACGACCACGGAGACCAGGGGCGGGCGGGTGTCTGGGCTCATGCGGGAGATTGGCGGGAGGCGGTCAGGGCGTGGAAACGGGAAATGCGCACGGCGTCCGCGTCCGACACTTTAGCAAGGTTTTTTGGGGCCGTCATTTCGATGACGTAGAATGACGCCACTCTTCGCGGGACTCCATGGGCGGCACTCACTCCAACTCCGGCAGCAGGTCGCCGCGCGTCGCCGGCGTGATCCTCACCTACCGCCCGGAGCAGGCCACCCTCCTCGAGCTGGTGCGGGCCGTCTGCCCGCAACTCGATGCCCTGCTCATCGTGGACAACGGCACGCCCTGGGATCCGGCGCCTTTGGTGGATGCCCTGGACCGGCCTCTGCGGGACCGCGTGCATTTCATCTGGCTGCCGGAGAACCTGGGGGTCGGCGCCGGCCACAATCGGGGCATTGACTGGACCCGCGAGCAGGGCTTCAGCCATGTCCTCATCCTGGACCAGGACAGCGTTCCCGCGCCAGGTATGGTGGCGGCCCTGGTCCGCGCGCTTGGGGAAACGGAAAGCAGGGGCATCCGGGCCGGGGCCGCGGGTCCCCAGTACCGGGACCGCTACACCGGGACCCGATCGGGATTCGTGAGGCTGGGCGCCCTCTGGATGAAGCGCATTTTCTGCGCCGCTCACGAATCGGTCCTGGAAACGGACTTCCTCATCAGCTCGGGCGCGCTGATCCCGATGGAGGTGCTGGACGACGTGGGGCCCATGGACGAATCCCTGTTCATAGACCACGTGGACACCGAGTGGGTGTTCCGCGCCCGCTCCCGGGGCTTCCGGACTTTCGGGGCCTGCAGCGCGGTCATGGAGCACACCCTGGGCACCGCCACGTTCCGGGTCTGGCTCGGCCGCTGGCGCAACGTCGCCCTGCACAGCCCGGAGCGGAACTACTACCTCTTCCGCAACACGCTGGTCCTCGCCCGGCGCCCCTACGCGCCCGGGGCCTGGATCGTCGCCGCGCTGGTGCGGCTGGCCGCACTTTTCCTGCTCTATCTCGGCGTCGCGCCGGAGCGCGGGCGGCGGTTCAGCCTGATGGCCCGGGGCATCCGGGACGGCCTGCGGGGCGTGACCGGTCCGCTCGTGCCCTGACCGCTAAGCCGGCTTTTCCGCCACCAGGTAGGTGGTGGACGCCATGACATGGGCATTGGCCCGGTCGTGGATGATCCTGTCCAGGGGCCGCAACGGCGCCGAGAGCAGCAGCCAGGCCCGGGAAAGCCAGCGGCCCAGGGGCGCATACTCCGCGAGCAGGATCTGGGTGAGGCTGACCCAGGTGTAAACCGGCCCGACGCAGGCGCCCGCCTCGAGCACCCGGAATCCCCGGTCGGTGAACAGCCGTTGGTGCCCGGTGAGGGTGTAGTTCTGGTAGTGGTGGGGATAGCCGTGGTAGGCCTGCAGGAACGGCGTGCAGGCGAACACCTGGCCGCCGGGCTTGAGCACCCGCCACATTTCCTCCACGGCGCGGATGGGCGCGTACAGGTGCTCCAGCACCGCCTCGCAATAGATCGCATCCACGGCGCCCTCGGCGTAAGGAATCCGGTGGGCATCGCCCACCACGTCCACGTTGGGGAAGGGCCCGATGTTGAGGTTGGTGAAGTCCGGGTGGGCGCGCAACGGCCCGCCCCCCACGGCGAGCAGCAGGCGTCCGGCGTTGCCGCCATCGAAGACGCGCGCGAACGCGGCGTTGCAGGCCGGTGAACGGTAGTCGTCGAACAGGATTGCCCGGAGCTTTCCGGCCATGCCCCGCCTGTCCTCCATGGCCTCGGCCGTGTATTCCGATTCCATGTTGCGGGAGCTCTCGAACTCCGCCATCTGTTCCCCGGGGGCGGCGAGCAGCACCGGCACGCCTACCTCGGTGATCGGGTAGGCCTCGGCGCCGTCGCCGGTCACAAGCCGCCGCCGCGCTTCGTCGAGAGCCAGGGGCTTGCCGCTCCGGGGACACACGATCTTCCCCTGCAAGACCTGGTCGCGCACCCGCGGGTTCAACGGCTCAGCCATTACGAATCCCCGGCCTCAATAAATGCGAGAGAAAAAACCGCAGCATGCTGCGCAGGTGCCAGGCCCGGTAGCGCCAGTTGCGGTGGCTCTCGCGCCGGGCGGCATGAATCGCGCGGGAGGCAGGCTCCAGCACCACCCGCAGCCCGGCGGCGCGCAGGCGGGAACAGAGGTCCACGTCTTCGTAGTACAGGAAATAGCGCTCGTCGAAACCGCCCAGGGATTCGAACACCTCCCGGCGGAACAGCAGGAACATTCCCGCCACCCAGTCCGGAAAAACCGGCTCCGCGCCGATCTCGTAGTCCGCGCCCGGTTTGGCGCCCAGGGCTTTGCCCAGTATACTCAACGGCGTAGGAAAACGCCGGGCGCTGTCTTCCACTTCTCCCTGGGGGTTGACGATCAGAGGGGCGACCACCCCGACCCGCGGATCCTGGAGCCGGGATGCCAGCGCCGGGAAGGGATCCCCCGCTAGCCTGACATCCGGATTGAGCACGCAAAACATCCCCCCGCGCGAGCGCCGGAACGCGGCATTGTGGTTCTCCCCGAATCCCTTGCGGCCCGCATTGCGCACGATCACCAGCGGAAATCCGAAATCGCCCTCGCCAAAGGGCAGCGACTCCTCGATGTTCAGGGTCAGGATCACTTCCCCGGGCCTTGTGGCGCACGCCGCCAGGTCTCCCAGCAGGGCGGCCACCAGCGCGCCCTGGCCGTGGCTCACCACCGAGACGGAAAGATCAGATGAGCCCATCTGACCGCGGCGGGAACAACTTCGACCTGCTCCGGTTCGCGTTCTCCCTGGGCGTGTTCCTGGTCCACGCCCAGGTTCTTTCGGCGGCGGCGCTGGAGATCTTTCCCCGGTTCATCGCGGTGGACATGATGGTGAGGGCGTTCTACGTGGTGAGCGGCTACCTGGTGTTCATGAGCTACGACAAGTCGCGCTCGCTGAAGGACTTTGTCGAGAAGCGGGCGCGGCGCATCCTGCCCGCGTATTTTACCGTGATCACCCTGCTGGCCGTCTTCGGCGCCTTTCTCACCACGCTGCCCTTGAGCCAGTACCTCTCGCTGGCGACGCTGAAGTATTACCTGGCCAACCTGGCCTTCCTCAATTTCCTGGCGCCCGAATTGCCCGGCGTGTTCGAGGGCAACCGGTTCGCCGCCATCAACGGCGCCCTGTGGACCCTCAAGGTGGAGGTGATGTTCTACGTGTCGGTGCCCCTGATCGCCTGGGCCTTCACCCGCCTGGGCAGGCCCGCGGTGCTGGGCATCCTCTACCTGGCCTCGGTGGCCTGGTACCTGGCCTTCGAGCACCTGTTCGTGGCCAGTGGCCGCATGATCTACTTCACCCTGGCCCAGCAGTTACCGGGCGCCCTGGCCTACTTCATCAGCGGCGCCGCGCTCTACTACTACGGCGACCGGCTGGGACGGATGCTGCCCTGGGCGGCGGCCGCCTCGGCCATCTTCCTGCAGTTCAACCTCGGCTGGGCCGGCACGGCGCTGCAGCCCATGGCCTTGGGGCTGCTGGTGATCTATCTTGCCGTCGGGTTTCCCTACCTGGGCAATTTCGGGAAGTACGGCGACCTCTCCTACGGCCTCTACATCGTGCATTTCCCGATCATTCAGACGCTGGTCAGCCTGGGCATATTCGCCAGGGATCCGTATCTCGGCCTCGGCCTGGCGCTGCTCTTCGGCACCGCCGCGGCGTTCGCGTCCTGGCACCTGGTGGAGAAGCCGTTCCTGCGCCGCTCCTCCCATTACGTGGTCGCCAACACGGCGGGATAGACCATGAATCCCGGCATCCCGGCGCCGGCCGGCGGACGAATCCTGGTCACCGGGGCCGACGGCCTGGTGGGGCGCCGCCTCTGCGAGTTGCTCGCCGCCGCCGGGGGGAGGCCCCTGCGGGCCTCGGTGCGCGCCCTGAAGGCGGGCGTGGCGCCCCCCGCCGCGGATACGGTCGCCACCGGGCCCCTGGGGCCGGACACCGACTGGAGCCGCGCCCTGGAAGGCGTGGATGCCGTGGTGCACCTGGCCGCCCGGGTCCACATGCTGAAGGATCCCGCGCCGGATCCCCTGGCGGAGTACCGGCGGGTCAATGCGGCAGGCACCCTCGCCCTGGCCCGGCAGGCGGCTCGGGCGGGCGTGCGGCGGCTGGTGTTCGCCAGCACCGTCAAGGTGAACGGCGAGGCCACCGGCGATCGGCCGTTCCGCGAGGACGATGCGCCCACGCCCCGGGATCCCTATGCCATTTCCAAATGGGAGGCGGAGCAGGCTCTGGGCGGGCTGGGCCGGGACGGGCCCGAAATCGTGGTGGTGCGCCCGCCTCTGGTTTACGGCCCCGGCGTGCGGGGCAATTTCCGGCGCCTGCTGAAGGCCGTGGACCGGGGGCTGCCGCTGCCCCTCGGGCGGGCCACGGCGCCCCGCAGCCTCCTGTTCCTGGACAACCTCGGCCACGCCCTCTTGGCCTGCCTGGACCATCCCCGCGCGGCGGGCCGCACTTACCTGGTATCCGACGGCGAGGACGTCTCCTCCGCCGAACTGGTGCGCCGGCTGGGGCGCGCCCTGGACCGCCGCCCGCGGCTGATCCCGCTGCCGGTGGGGCTGGTCAGCGCGCTGGCCGCCCTGGCCGGGCGCGGCGAGGACGCCCGGCGGTTGCTGTCACCCCTACAGGTGGACTCCCGGCGCATCCGGGAGGAGCTGGGATGGGCGCCGCCCTTCACCCTGGACCAGGGCATCGCAGCCACCGCCCGCTGGTTCCGGAGCACGTCCGGATGATCCCGCTGACGGCCGCGCCCCTGCTCGCCTTTGCCGCCAGCCTGGCGGGGGTGGCGGCGCTGGTGCGCCTGGGACCCCGGTTTGCCCTGGACCATCCCAACGAGCGCTCCCTCCACACCAAGCCCATTCCCCGCACCGGCGGGCTGGGGATCGTGCTCGGCGTCGCCGCCGCCTGGGGCGCAGCCGGCGCGGCGGTGCCGCTGCCGGTGTGGCTTGGCGCCGCGTTTCTGCTGGCGGTGTCCCTGCTGGACGACCTGCGGGATCTGCCGGCGGCCGCGCGCTTCGGCGCCCACCTGGCGGCGGCCATAATCGTGGCCTGGGCTGCCGGGCCCCAGCTCGGCAGCCCGGGGATGGTTTTCGTGGTGCTGTCCGTCGCCTGGATGACCAACCTCTACAACTTCATGGACGGCTCCGACGGGCTCGCGGGCGGCATGGCGGTGGCGGGCTTCGTCGCCTACGGAATCGCGGCGTGGTCCGGCGGGGCGGCCGATGTCGCCATGCTAAACTTCTGCGTCGCCGCCTCGGCCGCGGCCTTCCTCGTCTTCAATTTCCATCCGGCGCGCATCTTCATGGGTGATGTGGGGTCCATCCCCTTGGGCTTTCTGTCCGCCTCCCTGGGGCTGCAGGGCTGGACACTGGACCTCTGGCCCTGGTGGTTTCCGTTCCTGGTTTTCTCGCCCTTCGCCGTGGACGCCACCGTGACCCTCGGCAGGCGGCTGCTGCGCCGGGAGCGGGTGTGGCAGGCCCACAAGGAGCATTACTACCAGCGACTGGTGCGCATGGGGCTCGGCCACCGGGGCACCGCCCTCGCCGAATACGGGCTCATGGCGGCGGTGGCGGCGAGCGGACTGTGGGGGCTGGGACAGGGCGCGGCGGCGCAATGGCTGCTGCTCGCGGGATGGGGAGCGGCCTACCTGCTGCTGATGGCCGCGGTGGACCGGCGCTGGCGCCGGTTCCGCGGCGGAGCCGGCGCCGGGCCATGATCGGGCGCATCAACCCGCGGTCCCTGCTCGCCTCCGCCCACGACATCGCGGCGGCGGCGCTGGCGTGGTGGCTGGCCTACCTGCTGCGCTTCAATTTCGACCTGCCGGACCTCTACCGGACCGAGATGGCGGAGCACCTCACCTGGGTGGTGCCGGTCCAGGGGATCCTGTTCTGGGTGTTCGGCCTGTACCGGGGCATGTGGCGCTATGCCAGCCTGCCGGACCTGCGGCGCATCGTCTATGCGGTGATCGCGGCGACCCTGGTGGTGGGCGTCACCCTGTTCATGATGCGCCCGGCCATCGCCGTGCCGCGCTCGGTGCTGGCGCTGGACCCCCTGCTGCTGATGATGATGATGGCGGGCAGCCGCGTCGCCTACCGCCTGTGGCGGGAAGGCGGCCTTCCCGGGGGCGGGCGCGGCAAGCCGGTGCTGGTGCTGGGCGCCGGCGACGACGCCGTGACCCTGGTGAAGGACCTGGCCCGCAGCCGCGAGTGGCGGGTGGTGGGGCTGCTGGAGGACGACCGTCGCAAGCACGGGCTGCACCTGCACGATGTCCGGGTGCTGGGCCCCCTGGACGCGCTGGATGCCCTTTCCGCGCGCATGGGCGTGGAGCACGCCATCATCGCCATGCCGGCGGCCACCCACGCCGAGCGGCGGCGCGCCCTGGACATCTGCGCCGCCGCCGGAGTGAAGGCGCTCACGGTGCCGGCCTTCGACGATCTGATGAGCGGCAAGGTCACTGTCTCCGCCATCCGCCAGGTGGAGCTCGACGACCTCCTGGGCCGGGATCCCGTGGAGCTGGACAGCGGCGGGCTGCGGGAACTGCTGGAGGGAAAGTGCGTGCTGGTGACCGGCGCCGGAGGCTCCATCGGCTCCGAGTTGTGCCGCCAGATCGCCCGCTTCCGGCCGGCGCGGCTGGTGATGCTGGAACTCAACGAGTTCGGCCTCTATCAAGTGGAGCAGGAGTTCGCGTCGTCGCATCCGGAACTCCCCGTCATCTGCGCCATCGGCGACGCGCGCAACCCGCAACGGGTGGGGCAGATCTTCGCGGCCCACCGGCCGGCGGTGGTGTTCCATGCCGCCGCCTACAAGCATGTTCCGCTGATGGAGGTGGAGAACGCCTGGGAGGCAGTGGTGAACAACGTCCTTGGAACCCACGTGGTGGCGGCAGCGGCCGCGGCCCACGGTGCGGAGAAGTTCGTGCTGGTGTCCACGGACAAGGCGGTGAATCCGACCAACGTCATGGGCGCCAGCAAGCGCCTGGCGGAGATGGTGTGCCAGGCCCTGCAGTCCCGGGAATCGGGCACCCGCTTCGTGATGGTGCGCTTCGGCAACGTGCTGGGCAGCGCCGGCAGCGTGATCCCCAAGTTCCGGGAACAGATCGCCCGGGGCGGGCCGGTCACCGTGACCCACCCGGAGATCACGCGCTTTTTCATGTCCATCCCCGAGGCCTGCCAGCTGGTGCTGCAGGCGGGCCTCATGGGCAAGGGCGGCGAGATCTTCGTGCTGGACATGGGCGAACCGGTACGGATCCTGGACCTGGCCCGGGACCTGATCCGGCTGTCGGGATTCACCGAGGAGGACATCGCCATCGAGTTCACCGGGCTGCGCCCCGGCGAAAAGCTCTACGAGGAGCTCCTGGCCGATGACGAGAAGACCCTGCCCACTCCGCATCCCAAGCTGCGGGTGGCGGTGGCCCGGCAGTCCGACAGCGCCTGGCTCGGCGCCCTGCTGGAATGGCTCGATTCCCCGCCCCTCGGCGACGACGAGGTGCGCAGACGCCTGCCGCGCTGGGTGCCGGAGTACCGCGCGGCGGGCGCGTGAACGCCGTGGCATTGCCGTTGCCCGAAGGGCACTCCGGATCCCTCCTGGAGCGCCTGGCGGCCTGGGCGGCCATCGGCATCGGCTTCGCCCTGCCGGTCTCGGTGGCAGCGGACGGCGTCCTCACCGCCGCGGCCGTGGTCTTCCTGCTCCTTTCCGGCAACTACCGCGGGAACTTCGCGCCGGTCGTCCGCAACCCGGTGGCCATCACCGCCCTCGCCCTGCTGGGATGGCTGGCCCTGGCCATGGCCTGGAGCCAGGGCAGCCCGGAGGAGGCGTTCAGGCATCTGCGGAAATATGCAGACCTGGCGCTGGTGGCGCTGCTGCTGCCGCTGTTCGCGGAGCCGGCCCGGCGCCGCGCCGGGCTGCTGGCCCTGGCCGGCGCCCTCGCCCTCACCCTCGCCGTGTCCCTGGCGGTTTACGCGGGATGGATCCCGAAGCAGTGGCTGCGTGTGCCCGACCCCACCAGCGCCATCGCCTTCAAGCTGCGGGTGACCCACAGCTTCCTGATGGCGTTCGGCGCGTTCCTGTTTGCGCTGCTGGCCCGGGATTCCGCGGGGTGGCTGCGCACGGGCTGGGCGGCGCTGGCCGCCCTGGCCGCCTTCAACGTGACATGGATGGTTCATGCCCAGACCGGCTGGCTGGTGCTGGCCGTCCTGGCGGTGTACCTGCTGGCCGCGACCCGGGGCTGGCGCGGGCTGCTGCTGGCCGTCTGCGCGGTCGCCCTCGTCGGCGCGGCGGGCTACTTCGCCTCCGACAACATCCGGGCACGGGTGAACGAAACGGTGGCGCAGTTCGCGCGGGAGACGCCGAAGGAGCCGGCCTCGCCCCTCAACTCGGCCGGATTGCGCATGGAGTTCTATCGCAACAGCACGGCTCTGATCGCGGATCACCCGCTGCTCGGCGCCGGCACCGGCGGCTTCGCGGCCGCTTACGGAGAGCGCGCTTCGGCGGAGGGGCGCGTGGCCACCGACAACCCCCACAACGAGTACCTGCTCATGTCGGCGCAGGCGGGCATCCCCGGTCTGGCCCTGCTGCTCCTGCTGTTCGCGACCGCCTGGCGCCTGGCGCCCCGGCTGCCGACAACCCTGGAACGGGATGCGGCGCGAGGGCTGGTGCTGGCCACGGCGGCGGGCTGCCTGTTCAATTCGCTGCTGCTGGACCACACCGAGGGGCTGCTGTTCGCCTGGATGAGCGCCCTGCTGTTCGCCGGTCTAAAATTGCGGCACCCATGAGCCTCTCGGTCGTCGTCATCACGCGCAACGAGGCGGACGCGATCCGGCCCTGCCTGGAATCCGTGGCCTGGGCCGATGAGATCGTGGTGCTGGACTCGGGCAGCAGCGACGGCACGCCGGACATCTGCCGGGAAATGGGCGCGCGGG
>Ga0210334_10481370_pt1 | contig 11850 bp, 12 predicted proteins | sample S306metaT_FD_164440 | JGI IMG/M metagenome (GOLD analysis project Ga0210334, IMG submission 164440) | Metatranscriptome of estuarine sediment microbial communities from the Columbia River estuary, Oregon, United States - S.306 (Metagenome... | ecosystem: Environmental > Aquatic > Marine >... | reverse complement strand
GCCGGCGGCACCGGCGGCAGCGCAGTCGCGGTGGCACCCGGTCCGGCGCCGGGGGCGCCGCCCAGGACGACCACTCCCGCCACGGCCGCAACGACGACCACGACGGCCGCGCCACCGATCATCCAGCGTCGCATCGACGGTGCCTCCTACTCATAGCCCAGGACCTCGCGGACGGCGATCCGGGACGCGCGCCAGGCAGGGACGAGACTGCCCAGCAGCGACAGCAGCACGACCACGCCCAGCCACATCGCCAGCCCCGCGAGCGACGGCTCGAACGACAGCGGGCGCTGCACGAACACCTGGCCGAGCTCGTCGGACAGGACCCTGCTCAACGGGATCGACAGGATGGCGCCGATGAGCCAGGCCGCGATCCCGATCATGATCCCCTCCCCCACGAACACGCGACGGACCGCCCCGTCCGTCGCCCCGATCGCGCGGATGATCCCGATCTCCCGGGACCGTTCGACCACGTTCATCGTCATCGTCCCCATCAACCCCAGGCCGCCGACGACGCCCAGCAGCACGGCCATCGCCGAGATCACGATGACCAGGGTGTCGAAGGCGGTATACAGCGTGTCCATCACGGTGCTGGTGGTGGTCGCCGCTGAGACGCCGATCCCGCTGGACTCGAGCTGGCCGCGGAGCGCGTCCGCGGCCCGGGCCTGGGACGTGCCGTCGTGGGCGTCGGTCTTGACCATCACCATGTCCGCCCGGTCCACGCCGCCGGTCAGCGCGCCGAGCACGGTGTTGTCTGCATACAGGAACACCGCGAACGTCGGCGACTGGACGATCCCGACCAGGGTCCAGGCGGAGTCCCGTCCGGCGATTCGCAGCGTGAGCACGTCGCCCACGCGAACGTCCGGGTCGTCGCGCCGGATGTTCGAGGTCGCCACCAGCGCACGTCCCTCGCCGGGCAGCAGCCACCGGCCCTCCTGGACGATCGGCGACACCGTCCGGCTGCCGGCGGGCAGGCCGAACATCACCATCGACGGGCTCTCGCTGCCGTCCGCCCGCTCCCGGATCGCGCTCGCGAACCGCCACGGCTCCGCGGTCGTGGTTCCCGGGACGCGCAGCGCCTGGGCGACCACGGTCGACGAGCGGGCGGGCTCGGAAAGCTGGACCTGCACGTCGTAATCGAAATAGCGCGCGGTGTCGGCCAGCGTGGCGTACAGCGAGCCGCGGACGTTGAAGATCGTCATGAACACCGCCCCGCCGAGGGTCAGGGCGGCGAGTGTGAGCGCAAGGCGGCCCTTGCGGCGGACCGTGCTGCGGATCGAGAGCAGCAGCGGCCGCGAGAGGCCGCGCAGGCGGGCCGCCAGGCGGTCGAAGGTACCGAGGCCGAACCGCTCGTCGAGGCCCGTGTCGGTGATCGCGTGGTGGGCCGACACCCGGACGCCTCGCCAGATCGGCACCACGGCGGCAAGCAGCGGCACGGCGAGCCCGGCCGCGACCTCGAGCGCGACCACCTCGGGCGGCACCACGCCGCGCACGAGGTCCACGTTCAACAGCGACGCCGACAGCGAGGCGAGCGCCCAGGCGACGACCGCCGACGCGGGCACCGCGATCAGCAGGGCGGCGACCGCGTACAGGGTCACGAGCGCGAGGTACATCGCGAGCACCTGGTGGCCCCGGGCGCCCACGACCTTCATGATCCCGATCTGCCGCAGGTGCTGGGCCATCAGGACATTGATGGTGTTCACGATCAGGAACCCGGCCACGAACAGGCTGAGCAGGCCGATCGCGCCCAGGACCAGGAACACCGCGCCGGTGATCTCCTCGGCGGGGTGGCGGCCCGGCGGGGCAACGAGCATGAACGTGACGGTCTCCCCGGCCCGCTCCAGGCGCTGCCGGACGGCATCCGCGACCGCGCGCGTGGAGCCGCCCGCGAGGACATCGGGCGTCATCCGGACCCGGAGCTCGTTGAAGGTCGGCGGCCAACCGAGGTCCACCAGCGTGTCCTTGGTGACGTACGCGCTGACCCGCCCGAAGTAGTAGGCGGGCGAGGCGCCCGGCTCGTAGGCGAGGCCGACCACCCGCAGCCGCCGCTCGTCACCGCGCGCGGTCCGCACCAGCACCCGGTCGCCGGGGCGGACATCGACGATGGAGAGCGCGGAGCGCTCGAGGACGATCTCGCCCCGGGCCGGCGGGAACTCCCCGGTCCGGGGCAGCACCCGGTCGAGCCGCTGGTCGGTGAAGTCCGGCAGCGCGATGAGCTGGATCTCGGTCGCCTGGGGATCCGGCCCGGTGCGGGCATCGGGCACGAGCCATGCCGAGACCGTGCGCCGCGCCTGCGCGACGGCGACCCCGTCGACCCGCCCGACCGCGTCCACCAGGTCGTCGGGGAAGCCGGCGGCGGTGTAGTAGGTCGCATCAGCCGGGCGGCCTTCCGCGTAGGCGTCCTGGAGCGCCCGGTCGAGCAGCGCGTTGGCACCCGCGATCGTGCCCACGGCGAACACGCCGACGGCGATCGATGCCACGACGGCCGCGGTCCGAACCCGGTAGCCGGTGAAGTCGCGGCGGACCTTCGGCCAGCGCGCGCTAGGCATCGGGGCCGTCCACGATCCGCCCGTCGGCCATGTGCACCACACGCTGTGCCCGCGCCGCGAGGTCCGGGTCATGGGTCACGATCACGACGGTCCGGCCCTCGTCGGCCAGGCGCCGGAGCAGCTGGAGCACCGCACTGGCGGTCGCGGAGTCGAGGTTGCCGGTCGGCTCGTCGGCCACCAGGACGGGCGGGTCGTTGGCCAGCGCACGGGCGATCGCGACCCGCTGCTGCTGGCCGCCCGAGGTCGCGAGCGGGAGCTTGTCCGCCTGGTCCGACATCTCAACCAGCTCGAGCAGCGCCTCCGCCCGCCGCCGGCGGTCGCGGGGGGCACCGAGCCCGGCGAAGTCCATCGGCAACATCACGTTCTCGGCGACGGTGAGCGTCGGGATGAGCTGGAAGAACTGGAACACCACCCCCACGTGCCGGCCGCGCCAGCGCGCGAGGTCGTTCTCCGAGGCGCGACGCAGGTCGAGGCCGGCAACCGTGATCGCGCCGTCCGTGGGGCGGTCGATGCCGGTGATCATGTTGAGGAGCGTGGACTTGCCGCACCCGGACTTGCCCGCGATCGCGACCAGCTCGCCGGACCGGACCTGGAGCGAGATCCCGGCGAGCGCGCGGAACGAGCCGGCACCGGTCGGGTAGTCCTTGACGACGCCCCGGAGGTCGATGATCGGCGTGACGGAGGGCGCCGGGGACCCGTCGCTGGGCATCGGGTCGCCCCGGTCGGATGGATCGGGCTGCATCGGTATGGGTACCGCGGTGCTGGAGACCGGGCCGGTGCCCGGGCGACCGGCACGCCGAGTCTAGCGCGGGGTGGTCGGGCGACGCCCCGTGCCGTCGGTCGCTACAGGACGGGCCGCTGCGACCCCCGGATCATGCGCGCGAGCCGCGGCAGGAGGCCCCAGCGGTCCAGGGCGCGGCCCAGCGACCGGCCCATCCCGAACTCGATCGCGATCTCCTCGTTCGACGGATCCGTGCCCTTGGTGCGCATCGCCCCGTACTGGCTCAACTCCGGGCGCATGGCGGCGAGGTAGACGAGGTCGGCGACCAGGACGTACCCGGCGATCCAGGCGTTGCCGGTCGCCAGCCACAGCCACGGGACGAGCAGCACCATGCCCGCCCAGCGGAGCATGAGGATGTTGCCGACGACGAACCCGAGCACCGCGCCGAGAAGCGTCGTGCCGATGACGGCGACGGGATCGATGACCAGCAGGCTGCCGTAGATCGGGGACTCACCACGGCCACCCTTGAACCGATGGTAGACCGGGAGCACATGCCCCAGCAGCCCGAACAGGGCGACGATCACGAAGTAGGGCTGGTCCGGTGCCCACAGCCGCAGCGCGAGGACCGGGATCGCCACCTTGGCCATGTCGAGCAGCGCGGTCAGGATCCCGAAGCGGGGGCCGAGCGTCAGCCGGACCGCGGTCGCACTCACCGAGTCGCTGATGAACGTGTCGCCGCCCGTCAGCGGGACCTCGATCCGCTCGATGTCCACGTCCACGCCGCGCAGGCGCACGATCAGGCGCGCGAACGAGATCGAGCCCAGCAGGTAGCCGGCGATCGCGACCGCCGCGGCGATACCCCAGTCCATGCCCCTTCCCTGCTCCGGTTGCCACGCACCTTACACGGCAGCACAACCCGGCCGCGCTGCCGTGGCCGCCCGGGGTCGGGTCGCCCGTGGTGTGCTACCCGCCGTCAGGGGGTTAGGGGCTCCGGTAGCCGGCAAATCCGCGGTTGCACCGTCGCCATGGGCGGCAGGCGCCCGTCACTGGACGAGACGCGCATCGCATGAGGCCGCCGCCGTCCCGCCCCGCCGAGCGCGCCACGGACCGGGCCGTCCGGCCGGGTCCCACTAGCTTGAGAGGGGCGATGGAGCCGTTTGCCTCTGGTCATCTTGGGCCGCCCGTGCCGAAACTTGCCCCGGCGGGAGGCTGTGACGCGCGGCTCATGCAGCGGCCGCCCGGACCGCGCCGAGCCACTGGCGAGACCGACCCGCTCGCGCAGGAGGGTAGCGCGATGGGTCTGCGCAGATCGTTCTGGATCCCATTCTTCGGGGTGCCGCGCGGTCCGCTCGGGTGGGTCGGGGCTCGGCTGCTACCGAAGGTTGCCCGGCCCTTGTATGCGATGGTGGCCGGCCAGCTGGATCTCCGGCCTGACGATGTGTTGCTGGAGGTTGGCTGTGGCTCGGCTGGGCTGCTCGCCGAGCACGCTTCCCACGTCCGCCACGTCGCCGGCCTGGACGCATCGGAGATCCAGGTGGACATGGCCAGGAAGCGGCTGGCCGACCGCATCGCCGCAGGGACGGCCGAGATCGTCCTGGGCGATGCGATGGCCCTGCCCTGGGAGGACGGCCACTTCAGCGTGGTCGCCTCGGTCAACTGCTTCAAGTTCGTCCCCGATCCCCCGCATGCCCTGAGCGAGATGCACCGCGTCCTCCGTCCCGACGGACGGCTGGTGCTCACGATCGACAAGCAGACTGACAAGTGGGGCAAGTCGGGCGAGATCGACGCGTTCGGCCAGTGGCAGTGGAGCGTGGACGACGCGAAGCGACTGATGGAGGAGGCGGGCTTCTCCGACGTCTCCGTCGCCGACATGCCGACCAAGCTCGGACTCCAGTTCGTCCGTGGCGCGAAGCGCGCGGCGATCCCGGTCGCGGATCTCGCCGCGACACCAGAGCTCGTCGGGGCGGCCGGATGAGCACCCCGCTGACCGGGGACCGTCGCACCGGCACGCCGCACGCGATGCCCCACTGGCTGATCCGCCTCGTTGGGGTCGTCCACCTCGCCGGCTATCGCCTCACGGGCGGGCGGCTCGGGCTCTCGCGCCCGACTCCCGCCCGCTGGGGTCACATGTGCCTCACCACGACTGGACGCAGGACAGGCAAGAAGCGGCGGGCGATGCTCGGCTACTTCCATGACGGCCCGAACCTGGTCGCGCTGGCCGTGAACGCATGGGCGGATGCCGAGCCCGCCTGGTGGATCAACCTTCAGGCGCATCCCGACGCCGTCGTCGAGCTCAAGGACGGCCCCCAGGCGGTCCATGCACGAGCGGCTGAAGGCGACGAACGGGCGCGCCTCTGGGCGCGCTGGCGCGAGCTCGGAGAGCGGTCCGGCGAGGCCATGATCGCGAACTGCGACTCGTACGCCGCCGGGATGAACCGCCAGCCGGCGGTCGTGGTGTTGGAGCCTGCAAGTGCACCCCGGGACAGCCCGCCGGACAACCGTCGGGGCTGAGTCGCCGACGCTCACCGAGGAGGCAGAGAGATGACCGCGTCGAGGCGCCCGGGCGGCATGTACGTGCGCGAGTCCGGCAGCCCGGGCTCCCCGGCCATCCTGTTCATCCACGGGGCCGGCCAGAGCAGCCGCGAATGGTGCGGTCACATGGCGAGGCTGCCCGGCTTCCATTGCCTGGCTCCGGACCTGCCCGGTCACGGAGAGAGCAACCATCTGCCGCTGCCCTCGAGGGAGCGCCTGGTCGATGACCTCGCCACACTCATCCAGACCCGCGTGCCGTCGGGACGCGCGCACGTCGTGGGGATCTCGTGGGGAGCCTTCCTCGCGCACGTGCTCCTTCGACGCCACGCCGATCGCGTGGATCGAGTGGTCTCGGACGGCACGCCGATCGCCTGGCCGCGCCTGGTCGGGCCCCTTGCGATCGGGCTCTACACCGTCATTACGCCCTTCCTGCACACCCGTCCGGTGCTAGCGCTGTACCAGGACATCGTTGACGCGGAGGACCTTCGCCTCGTTTCTCGCCGGGCATACTGGCGCTGCGTGATGCAGTGCAATGCAGGCCTCTCGGCAGCCACCGAGGCACTCTGCCCGACCCTGCTGGTAGCCGGCGAGAAGGAGAGCTACGTCCGGCCACCCGACGCCGTCCTGGCGGCGCTGATGCCCCATGCCGAGGCTTGGTACGCCCCCGGCGTGGGCCACTGCTGGCAGCGCAAGGAGCCCGATGTGCACATCCGGATGGTCGAGGCCTGGTGCACCGGCCATGACCTGCCAACCGAGCTCCGCCGTGAGCCGGCGCCGGAGGCGGAAGCGGTGGAGCGCATGCGCCGGAAGGTGGCGGCGGCCACCTGAGCGCGGGAGGCTGGACCGATGCGACTCGCCCCATCCCTGCACCGGCTTGGTGAGGAGATCGTCGGCTGCTACCTCGTGGAGGAAGCTGGAGCAGTCACCATCATCGACGCAGGCGTGCCCGCCTATTACGCCGACCTGGCGGCCGAGCTCGCGGCCATGGGCCGCACGATCCAGGACGTGCGGGCGCTCGTGCTGACCCATGGCCACGACGACCACATCGGGTTCGCCGAGCGAGTGCGCGTCGAGCACGATGTGCCCGTCAGCATCCACGAGCTCGACGCGGCCCTCGCACTCGGCGAGGCCAAGAACCCGAGCGCCGGCATGGGCGAGCGCAGGCTTCGTTCCCTCCTTCACTACATGCTGTGGATGGTGCGTCACGGTGCGATGCGAACCAAGGTGCTGACGGAGGTCGGCACGTTCGACCCGGGAACCACACTGGACGTACCGGGCGCGCTGCGTGTCATCCACACACCTGGGCACACGCCCGGCAGCGTCACATTCCTAGCGCCGGGGCACGACGCCCTGTTCGTGGGCGATGCACTGGCGACGGACGCGGTGATCAGCCAGCGGCGCGGGCCGCAGGTCTGTCCCTTCGCTGCTGATCCCGACGCAGCGCTGGCATCGCTGGCGAACATCGAGGAGCTCGAGGCGCACTGGCTGCTGCCTGGACACGGGAGTCCTTGGACCGGCGGCGTCGCTGCCGCGGTGGCCGCCGCGCGCGACGTCGGGATCGGCCACCTGGCTCGACCGAAGCGCTGATGGGGTGACGGATCGTCACTCCCCGCCCACCCGCTCCTGGGGCATGCCCCAAACGGCACTCCTCGTGCCGAGCCTGGAGGTGGGTATCCTGAACTGATGGAGGGCGGCCGTGCGATCTGACCTCGGCGTCGAGCTACCCGACGGGTCAATCGTCGGCTACATGGAGGCCGGTGACCCTGCAGGCCCCTCGGTGCTGTACCTGCACGGGAGTCCCAGCTCCCGAGTGGAAGTCGATATCCCTGGGATCGCGGGAGCGGCTGAGGATCTCGGCTGCCGTGTCCTCGCTCCGGACCGCCCCGGCATCGGCCTCTCAACGTTCCGCCGGTACACGATCGCGGACTACCCGCGATTGGTCCGGGAGTTCGCGGACGTCATGCGGCTCCGCCGGTTCGCTGTCATCGGGGTGTCCGGCGGCGGCAAGTACGCCTGTGCCTGCGCGTGGGGTCTGCCCGACCGCGTGACGCGGGTCGGTCTCGTCTCGTCGACCTGCTCCTTCGATCTGCCGGGTGCTCGGGCGACGTGGAACGCGCACGACCGGCGGCTGTACCAGCTCGCGGGCTGGACGCCATGGCTCGTCCGTCTCTTCTTCGCCAAGGTCGCTCGGGACGTCAGGCGCGACCCGGACGCGCTGTTCTCGGCCGTGGAGCGCATTGTGGGGGACGCCGACAACGACGTCCTGGCGAGCCCGGGAATCCGTGAAGCGCTCGACCGCAACACTGCCGAGGCATTCCGGCAAGGAGCACGCGGGCCGGCGCACGATCTGACCCTCGAGGCCCGGCCTTGGGGTGTGCCCTTCGATCGGATCGAGGTGCCGATCGAGATCTGGCACGGCGAGGATGACCGGGTCGTGTCGCCCGAGCAGAGCCGCATCCTGAGCCGGGCCCTGCCACTCGCGACCTACCACGCCGTCCCGGGGGAAGGCCACTTCTCCCTCGTCGCCCGTCACGCCCGAGCCATCCTTGAGTCCGTCGTCGCGAGCGCAGATGCGGACTCCATGGCCGTCGCCACCTGACGCGCTGCCCGCCACCTCGGCGCCGGGCTAGCGTCCGGAACCGCAATCGTCGGGTGTTGCCACCCGGATCAGTGTCCCGCCGGGTCCCGGAGCCGCTCGAGGCCGTCGAGGACCAAGTCCAACCCGAACTCGAAATCCACTGGGGCGCCGCCCGGGGCCGTCGCCGCCATCTCGGCCAACGCCAGGAGATTCGGGTACTCACCCGCGGGAAGGCCCCGCGCGAAGGTCGCTGCCACCTCCGGAGCGTCCTCCGAGTCGAACGGCCAGGCCTGCTCCTGGAGCACGAAGCCATAGGTATAGCTGTCCAGCGTCATGATCGCGCGCACGGCCATCGGCATCGTGAAGCCCGCCGCCGAGAGGACGCCGATCTTCGCATCGAGGTAGCGCAGCGTCGCGGGACCGGCACTGAGGCGCGACTCGATCAGGCTGCTCGCCCAGGGGTGGCCCAGGAGGACCTGGTGGGCCGAGATCGCGCTCCGCCGCATGGCCGCCTTCCAGTCGGCATCGATCAAAGGCACCTCGAAGTCGCCCACGACGAGATCGGCGATGCCGTCGAGGATGTCGTCCTTGTTGGCCACGTGCTTGTAGAGCGACATCGCCTCGACCCGAAGCACCTGGCCGACCTTGCGCATCGAGACGGACTCGAGGCCGCCCTCATCCGCCAGGCGGACGGCCGCCCGCAGGACACGCTCCCGGCTGACTGGCTCGCGGCGGCGCGTCGTGGTTCGATCTTGCGGCGTCGGCTGCTTCGTCATCGGATTCCTCATCCTCGGCGCTTGACAGGCTTACGGTGTAGTGCTAGCTTACGCCGTAGGCTTACAGTGTAGCACGCATGACGGATTAGGAAGTCGCGAGCAGTCCTGTACCGGGTCCTCTGGGACCCGCCGCCGGAAGAAGTCTCCACCGGAGGTCACCGCTGCTGATGAACTGGTTCTATACGGCCTTTCGCGCTACCGAAATCACCGCCGAGCGGATCCGCGAGGCGGATCGAGCTCGGCTGGCGCTCGAGCTCCGTCGGGCCGATCGGCCATCGCTGCGCACCGTCTGGTCTCATCCTCGGCATCTGACAGGCTTACGGTGTAATCGCAGAAGGCGCCTCGGGCTTACAGTGTAGTGCGCCGCGCCAGATCGGCGAAGCCGCACGAGGACCACAGACTTGGGGCAACGAGGTCCCGTCACGGCTCCCGTCACCAGCGAAGGGAAGCAGTCATGTTCATGCAATTGGCCGCCCTCGCGGGCGCCCTGATCGTGGGACTCGCGGTGATCGCGCTCCTCTACCTGCTGGGGATGCGGGCGAAGTCACCGCTCGTGCACAACCCTCTCATCAGGCTCCAGCGCGCCATCATCAACCCGCGACAGATGCGAACTGCGGGCACGCCCGGAGCGTACGCGTCCGTGATCCGGCATCGAGGCCGGACCTCGGGCCGGCCGTACGAGACGCCGGTTGGGGCGGTGGCCGCCGGCGACGGCTTCGTGATCGCGCTCGTGTATGGGTCCCGAACGAACTGGCTCCAGAACGTGCTGGCTAGGGGGTCCGCCACGATCGTGCACGAGGGGCACACCTACCAGGTGGACCGGCCGGAGATCGTCCCGATGCAGGCGGTCGCGACAGCATTCACGGCCAGCGACCAGCGGAGTTTCCGCTTGTACGCGGTCGACCAGGCGCTCCGGGTCCGGCGGGTCGAGCTGGAAGGAGCCGCGTTCCGGTCAACCGACACTGCCCGTGGCGTCGACGCCAAGGGCCCGTCCGTCGAGGCAGCCGGAGCGATCGGAGCTCAGCATGCCGGCTGAGCCGTGCACCTCGGTCAGGGACTTCCGCCGTGCGGGACCTGCCGGAGGTCTGGCGACGGGCGGGCGGAGGCCAGGGTCGGCGAAGGTCGCCGAGGCGCTGCCGGTGCGAGCCACAGTCGGCTGAACGCCGGTCTGCGACCAAGGAAGTGGTCGGGGCGAGAGGCATAGCCCCGGGACCACTGACCGTCCGATCACGAAGCGGCTGGCGGAGCCGCCGGAGCCCTTCGATTGGCTGCGGAGCGCATGACGCGCCGGTCGATCCGACCCGCCGAGCGCGCCACCGACCGCGAGGTCGGCGTGGTCGCGGTCGTGTTGGTCGCCGGCTCGGAGAAGGCCGCCGCCCACCGGCTCGGAATATCGCACTCGACCGTCGAGGACCACCTGGCCAGCGCGCGGTCGAAGGTGGGCGCGGCGACCACGGCGCAGCTGGTTTGAATCGTGGCGGAACGGTTGCCCGAGCCGGCTGGTGCAGCACAGGCCGACGAGTAGTTCCGAGCAGCCGCCATCCTCCCTCAGCTTGGCGCCGATTCGACTGAGAACGGGCTCCGGACGAAGACGGATCCGGCCAGGCCAGAGCGATTCAGACCGAACGCTTCCACCCGCAAGAGGACCCAGCCCGTGCGCGGCTCGGGCTTGGGCACCTCCCGGATCTCCAGGGCGGTCGCGGGCCCCGGCGCATCGAGCACGATGGCTCGCATTGCCGTCACGTGGTGCTATACGTCATACGGTCACCAGCTCCGCTCCCGCTCGGGCCTTGAAGCGGTCCTTGTTCGCCAGGGCCCAGTCTTCGAACGAGGACAGGTCCGGGTTGATCGCCCGGGCGAGGGTGATGTCGCGGGCGCCGACGTAGGCCGCCTCGAAATCGTGCTTGAACTGGAACATGTTGCCCACGTCGTCGGTGGCGGGACCCATGAGTCCCATCGACCGGTAGACGGCCGGCGGCACGTCCACGTATCGGACCTCTTCGCCGAGGACGCCCGAGAGGGTCGCCGCCATCTCTCGCACGCGCAGATGCTCGCCCGCGATCGCGATGCGCGAGCCGATGAACTCGTCGCCCCGACCGAAGATCCGGTAGGCCGTCAGCCCGATGTCCTTGGCCGCGATGCCCGGCAGGCGCGCATCGCCCATCGGGAGCGTGATGGCGAGCACGCCATCCTCGCCCCGCTGGACCATGTCGAACAGCGTCTCCCAGTAGAAGGAGGGCGCGAGGTAGGTGACGGGGGCGCCAGCCTCGGCGAAGAAGCGGTCCGCCTCGCCCTTGCCGTCGTAGTGCGGCACCTTGTAGCGGCCCATCAGCGTGGGCATCCGGTCGTCGTCGAGGGGGATGTAGGCGCGGGTGTCCTCGAGCGTGGACCAGATCACGTGGTGGACCTTCGCCGCCGCGCTGGCCCGGGCGATGTTGGCCGCCTGTGCCTGCTCCCGTTCGACCGAGAACAGCTCCCAGTAGTTGGTCACCCCGTACACGCCGTAGGCGCCAGCGAAGGCCCGCTCCAGGCTGGCCTGGTCATCGAGGTCGGCCGAGACAACCTCGGCCCCCCGGTCCGCCAGCGCCCTCGCGGCCTCCGAGCCCGGGTTGCGCGTGAGCGCTCGGAGCTTGAATCCCCCCGCCGGGTCGTCGAGGATCGCCCGCGCCAGGCCCCCGCCCTGTTGGCCGGTCGATC
>Ga0210334_10387635_pt1 | contig 11861 bp, 11 predicted proteins | sample S306metaT_FD_164440 | JGI IMG/M metagenome (GOLD analysis project Ga0210334, IMG submission 164440) | Metatranscriptome of estuarine sediment microbial communities from the Columbia River estuary, Oregon, United States - S.306 (Metagenome... | ecosystem: Environmental > Aquatic > Marine >... | reverse complement strand
TTCTCGTTCTTCTTGTTTTATGGTTGCGGCGCTCGTAAGTGAACAGAGGTCCCCCCATGAACGTGAATAAGAAGAGGACTGAATTCCCCTACATGGCAGTAGGCGACGACCGCGGCCGTCGCGTCCGATGGGGGGACAGGGTGCGCATCGACTTTATGGCGTGGATCGAGGATGGAACCTTGATCGACTCCTCGCTCTATGAAGAACCTCCGGCCTTCACGGTCGGCAATCATTCCGTCATGCCCGGCGTGGAGCAGCTGGTAATCGGCATGAGCGTCGGAGAGTCGAGAACAGAACAGATCTCTCACGATGCGGCGTTCGGCCCCTACCGGCCGGAGCTGTCTCGCCGGGTCAACCGCAGCTGGTTTCGGGCGCAAGCAGTCGAGCCGCGGGTCGGTCTCGGACTCGATGTGCGGAAGACGGACGGGACATTGACGCACATGATCGTCACCAGGATCGACGGAGATCAGGTCACCCTGGACGCAAACCATCGATATGCAGGCAAGGATCTCCTGGTGCAACTGGATCTTCTGGAAATATTGGATGAAGCGGGGCCAGGGTTCTATTTCACCACGACTCCGCGGGCCTAGCCGACCTCGATGCCTGAGGGGGCGGCAGAAGTCATTATGAATTCTTCCTCAACCTGCTCGTAGAAAAGGTGGAGCCGACAATGGAACTGGTATTGCTGATCGCGGCCCTCGGCGTATGGATGCTCTTCAAATGGAGCAGCAGCCGCCGATGGTCGCCACGAGGCAGAAAAAACAGGCCGATTCGACGGCTGAGTCTCCGTATTTTCTGAGAACAGCGTCGGATCCCGCGGGGCTTGGCGTGAACGGCCTGACGATGTGGAGATGTCCGATCCGACACCAGGTGAGGGCAACGACAGGGAAACGCCATCATGATGACATTCGCCGTCTCCATTTCCAGAAGGCTCTTATTCGTCATACCGATCCTTGCGGCAGGCTTCTGGCTTTTCACGGAGAAAGGATGCGTACTGACACCCGATGCCTCGCCCGCTCTCGCGTCCACGGTGACAGGAATCGAGCCGCCGCTAACGTTTTTTAATAGGTGATGGAGAATCCAGATGAACCGATCCCGCCCATGGTCACAGAAATCGCCCGAACAGACTTGTTCCGGTTGTGGAAAGCCTGTCGATCCCAATGAAAAGAACGCGCTGGTGGAAGCGTTCGAGGAACAGGGTCACCCGAGTGGAGGCACGACGACATGGCATCGGCATTGTTTCGATCATTTTCTCGACGAGGGTGAAGAAATCTGACGGCGGAAGGGATCGTGCGCGTCCATGCCGCTCCCGGCGCTCCGCGACATGAGGCGTTCCCCGCCCATGCCCCAGGAATGAGATGAACAGGAATGAGATGAATAGGAGCAATGGGTCGACCCATTCGCATGCAATGCACCCCACACAGGAGGTCGCCTTCTATGGCAGGCACCACACTCTTTCAACCGCTGACGGGCATCATCACGGGCAGTGCCCTGTCTCTGGGGATACTGAGTCTCGCCGGCTGTGATTACTGGCCGCCGGCGCTCCACGATCAGATCCAGGAACTTCGCGCCGAACTGAACGATGTGTTGGACGACCGGGAGCGTCTCAGCCGGGAGCTCACGGACTTGCAGGCCGCCCAAGGCTCCTTGCTCCAGGATGTCGATGCGACAGATCGAGAGAGCAAGACGCTCCAGCAGCAGGTGGCTGCGTTGCCGAATACACCGAATAGACCTCCCTCGACCGAACCTCTCGATCGCGTGACGGCTGGAATCGTCGCACGGCAATTACCCGCCGATGCCACTCCGTCGAAACCGTCGTCGATTGTGAAGGGATCGTACGACTTCTTGGAACTGAAGACCCCGCACCGCCGAGGCTCACAGGTCGAGCGGGTGCAACGGCTCTTGCGCCGCCACGATCTCCCTATTCGCGTGGACGGCATCTATGGTCGCTCCACGGCAGCCGCAGTCCGGGCGTTTCAACGGGTCAATGGAGTCCCGGCCACCGGCATCGTCGGACCGAAGACTTACAGAGCGCTCCTTCAATCTGTATCGAGGTCCAAACCCGTTCGACAGCTCTGGCTCCAGCGTCCGCACCTCAAGGGAAAGGACGTCCTGCAAATCCAACAAGCCTTACGCCGCGCAGGCCATCGCATCCCCGTCGACGGCCGTTATGGCCCGGATACGGACATCGCGGTGGCCCGGTTTCAACGGAAACACGGCCTTGAGCCGGACGGCGTCGTCGGGCCTCGAACCTGGGCCCTCCTCAAGGCCAAGCGATGACGCCGACGCGCTCCGCTCCTTGTAATTTCACAACGCCTGCCGATACTATCTCGTCCAGCCCTTGTCTCGATTCGAAATACCCCTATGACCGCCCATTCGCCCTGGTGGCAATCCGCCGTCGTCTACCAAATCTATCCGTGGAGCTTTCAAGATTCCGACGGAGACGGGATCGGAGATCTTCAAGGAATCATTTCCCGGCTCGATTACTTGAACGACGGCACCGAGGATTCTCTCGGCATCGACGCCATCTGGCTGTCGCCGATCTACCCTTCTCCGATGGAGGACTTCGGCTACGACGTGGCGGACTATGCCGATATCGATGCCCGGTTCGGCTCATTGGCCGACTTCGACCGCCTGGTGAAAGAGGCCGGGCAGCGGGGAATCAGGATCATCATGGACCTGGTGCTGAACCACACGTCGGACAAACATCCGTGGTTTCAGAAGGCCCGCGCGTCACGATCTTCACCTGAACGAGACTGGTACTATTGGGCGGACGGCAAGGGGTTCGGACGCCGTCCAAGCAATTGGAATGCGCGCTTCGGCGGTTCGTCATGGGCATGGGACCAGGTAGCCGGACAGTATTACCTCCATTCGTTCCTGGCCAGCCAGCCGGATTTGAACTGGCACAATCCCTCTCTCCGCGCCAAGATGTTCGAGGTTGTTCGGTTCTGGATCGACCGCGGCGTGCAAGGCTTTCGGCTCGACGCGATCAATTGGCTCGGCAAAGATACCCAATGGCCCGACAACCCCTTGCGATGGGGATGGCGCGGATATACGAGGCAGATTCATCGTTATGACCGCGATCAGCCCCTGGCCCACGAAGTGATGCGGGAGCTCCGCTCCATGATGTCCGCCTATCCCGACGTGGTCCTGGTGGGTGAAGCATCCGCCGACACTCCTGGCGGTCCGGCGGCGTTCTACGGCAACGGGTCGGACGAACTCCATATGGTGTTCGACTTCCGGTTGCTCAAGTCGCCCTGGCGCGCCGACCGTTTCAGAGAACTGATCGTGGACGGGGAGCGGGCGGTGCCGGCCGGGGACTGGCCTTCCATCGTCTTCAGCAACCACGATCAATCCCGGCACATCGACCGCTACGGCCATGACGGCGATACCGGCCGTCGCGCGCGCGCCGCCGCGGTCTTGCTGTTCACGTTGCGCGGAACGCCCTTCCTCTACTATGGAGAAGAACTCGGCATGCGGAACGGCGCGTTGCGCTATCGCGACCTCCGCGACCCCTACACGAAACGGTTTTGGCCCTTTCGTATCGGCCGCGACCCGGCGCGCACGCCCATGCAGTGGAACGCATCGCCGCAGGCTGGATTTTCGGCGGGACAGCCCTGGCTGCCTGTGTCCGAAAGCGCCGCCACAATCAATGTGGAACGGGAATCGACGGACCAGGCGTCATTGCTCCATCTCTATCGCCGCTTGATCCGCTTGCGGAAGGCGACCCCGGCCCTTGCGCATGGGTCCTATTTTCCCCTCGAATCGACGGATCCTGACTGCCTGGTCTTCATGAGAAAAGACGGCGGGCACTCGGCCTCAGGACAAGACATTCTCGTCGCCGTGAATTTTGCGTCTCACAGAACCGCCTGTTCGGCTTCAGGGACGGCGCGAGAGGGCAGGCTCCTGCTCTCCACGCACGAGCCGATCGGCGATCGCCGGCCTTGGACGCCTGGCAGACTCGACCTCGAAGGGGACGAAGCCGTCATCGTCTCGTTGATGTGACGCAAATCCGTTACAAATGCGCCATCTCGTCCCGCTCCGACCTGTCTTTCCGCCAGCGCCGTTCGAGCACATCCCGCGCGATGTTCCGCCCGCCGAGACCGATCGCGATCGACAACGCCAGAACAACTCCACCGAACAGGATCGAGAACGCCGCCACCACGATCTCCTTGGCAATCCCGATTTGCGTCAGCACCATGGCCGCGGTGAACAGAAAAATGCCCCAGCGCACCAAATTGGCGATGAGCCGGGCTTCCTGAATCTGCGCGTTGACCATGGCGATTAACGTCGCCTCAGACAGGAAGTTCCCAAGCAGGACGCCGACCAAGAGCAATAGGCTGGCCGTCAGGACGCTCGGCAAGAATCCCAGCAGATGGCCCATCATCGCGGCCGTCGCGGGAAGATCCAACGCATCCACTCCCATAAACAGAAACATCACGAATACGGTCCAGAAGGCCAAACGTCCCACGATATGCGAGAGCGGCTGCTTGAATCCCGCTTTGGCCAACGCAGCCTGGACTCCCCACCGCTCGCTCGCCACATCCATCCGCACAGCCTGGAGCAAACGTTGCAGCGCCGCTTTGACCGCCCACCCGACGATGAGGCCGAGTAGAATGAAGCTGATCAACGCCAGCAGCTTGGGAAGAAACAGCGCCACACGTTTCATCATATCGGAAAACGCTTCCACCATGGCATCGCTCCACACGTCATTCATCGTGCCACCTCCATCGCTCGACCAAATAGGGTTTCATCGTCTCGAAGTCATTGTTCAGGCGCGCAAGCTCCCCCTCGACCTGCTCAACGCCCTGAGCGCGCGTCGCGATCACGAACGACGCGGTATAGCCCAAATACAGGGGCGTCAAGGCCTTGAGGAGATGCTCGCGGTGCAGCAGACGGTCGTGATACGCCAGCGCACAGTCATAGACGACTTGCACCCATAGATGTGACGGAAAACGGAAGGTGTCCGTGTCTTCGACGCCGAGCTCCAGCACCTGCTGAAACGTCTCCGCCGACAGGATGAGCTGCCACACGGGAAGTAGATCCCGCAACCCCTGGCGGAATCCCGCCACCATCCGTTGGACGTTGATGGTGCCTGGCTCCGCTCCCATGCCGGCCGGAGTCCCGACAGTCGGGACTGCCACCGAGCTTTTGACGGATTCCCATCGTTCCTGATAGCGCTCCATCAAATGAAACACGCAGCCAACCGCTTGGGCGACCACCGTGGAGAGATCTCCCATCGGCTTGGCCTGATGGACCCGCGGCCCTAACCCAGCCCGATACACGTCAGCCTGTTCCGCCACGGCGAGCGTCGTCACCCACCCGTCGAACCCGTACAATGCGACCCCCTCATCCCAAGGCTGCGGCAGAAGGATCGACCGTATAAATCGACCGGAAAACGCATAGGCCCCCCCCAAATGGTAGGGAACGCGTTTTCCATAGAGCGCGCCAGTCAGCGGGGCCAGCAGTGTATTCGTCAAGGTTCCTTCATAGCGATTCCTCCGGAACCACGGGAGCACGCAGTCCACACCCTTCTCGATGATGGGTTCGGCCAGCACCTGCGCCCAGGTCGGCTCCGTCGATTTCAAATTACCGTCGACAACCAAACAGGCGCTCACATTCAGCTTCTCCGCGAGAACGGCAAGAATTCGAACAGCCTCCTCCCGGCCCGGGACTCCGGACTCCGATGTCAGCTTGAGCGAGGCTCCGAGGACCGGATGGCGGATCGCCCAGTACTGCGTCTCTGGCCCAAGTTTCTCTTGGATAGCCTGTGGCGTCCCATCCTGAGAACCGGCATCACAGTTGACGACGATCGCGCGTCGTTGAGGAAACGCCCGGGCTATTCCGTCCGCCAGCGCACGGGTCAGGCCTGGAGCGGTCGCGCTGTCGTTGAAGGTGACCACGCCGAGCAAGATATCGGCCGACTCAGTCCCCTCCAGCCGTTCGCGGACCGGCTCTGGAATATGCCATTCTCCCATATCTCATTCCTCAGTATGCTTGACGGTGGCTGGACAATTGACATCGACCGGCGCCACATGGGCGACGAACGCGACCTACTCGGCGCTCAGAAGCTTCAACATCGTGAGATAATCGCTCAAATGCCTGGTGATCAGAAAGTTCCGTCGGACGTGCTCTTTTGCCAACGCGCCCATCCGGCTCATGACGCTGGGGTTGCTCAGGAGATAGCGGATGCGAAAGGCCGCACCCTCGGTGGAATGGACGATGAAGCCGGTCGCTTGATCCACGATCTGGGCGGAGACACCTCCGGCCGTTCCGCCGATGACGGGTTTCCCCTTCCACATGGCTTCCGACACCGAGACACCGAATCCTTCCTTCAGCGCCTTTTGGATGACGATCGAAGCGCCCCGCTGCAGTGCGTTCATCTCTCGGTCTGCCTCGGGCGGCAACTGGAGGATGTGAATGTCCGGATCATTCCCCGCCGCCTGCTGGACTTCCGCCAGCACCGCTTCGCCTTCCGGATCGTGCAACACCCCGCTCCCCGCCAGCACGAGTTGGCAATTGTGGTGCTTCTTGGCTATGCGATAGGCGCGAATGGTGCCAAGCTGGTCCTTGAATCGATCGAACCGCGCCACCTGCAGGAGCATCGGCTTCCCCTTGGCGATCCCGAATCGATCCAGCACCGCCCCGATTTCGGCGCGCGACAGTTCGCGGTTCTTCTCGGTCAGCGGGTCAATCGAGGGATAGATCAGGAATTTTGGGATCGGCAGCCGCTGGGCGAATCGCGGAAGCGAGAACACCGCGGCGTCGTATTTCAGCACATGCCGTCGAAAGAGACTCCAGACCGAGCGATTCGGCTGGCCGACATCGAGGTGACAGCGCCACGCCCACTTCCCGCCTTTTCGATGGTCGATGAGCGCGGCCGGTTGCGGATCGTGCACGAAAACCAAATCCGCGTCGAGATCCAGCGATTTGGCGTTCCTGGCCGTCACATCCAGATAGATCTGATACATCTCGTCGGTGATGACCTCCGGCCGTCCCTGCAATCCATCGGCGATCCGGCGCGTCACATCGGTAAATTCCTGTGTGCCTGCGATCACTTCCCAGCGCGCCTCCACCCCCAGCGCCTTCATGACCGGCACGAGGCGGCGCAAGATATCCACCATGCCCCCGCCGTACCGCACAGTATTGATGTGGAGAAATCGTTTCCCCTGCACCAACTCGCTCAAACGCTCAAGAAAGTCGATGGTTCCTTTCGGCGCCACCTCGCGATACTGTTCCAATTCCTTGATCATCGGCCTCGTCCCTCCACCAACAACTATGTCAAAATCCGGCAGGCTCTCACACGCCTACAGCGCCGTCTCTTCGATCCCGTACAACTCTTTACCGGCCTGTTCCGGGACCACATTCATCCAATAATACCCGTAGGGCGCCAGCGTCACGACATAGGGACGCGTCGTCACCGTGGGGAATCGTGAATCGCCCATCAGTTCGATCGGTGTCGAACCCGCGAATTCCTTCAGATCCAACTCGACCGATTGCGCGGACTCGGCCAGGTTGTGGACGAGCAACAGCGTGATCCCCTCATAGCGCCGCAGGTAGGCCAAGACCTTGCCGTTGGCCGGACGCAGAAACGTGATGGTCCCCCGGCCGAAGGCCGGATAGCGCTTGCGCACCGCGATCATCCGTTTCATCCAGTGCAACAGCGAATGCGGCATCTCTTTTTGGGATTCGACATTGATCGATTGGTAGCCGGTGACCGGGTCCGCGACGACGGGCAAATAGAGATGGGACGGATCGCACGTCGAGAAACCCGCATTTCGGTCCATCGTCCATTGCATCGGCGTGCGCACCCCGTCGCGATCCTTCAACTGCACGTTATCCCCCATGCCGATCTCGTCGCCGTAATAGATGATGGGGCTGCCCGGCATGGTGAAGACCAGGCTGTTGAGCAGCTCGATCTTCCGCCGGTCGTTGTCCAACAGCGGCGCGAGCCGCCGCGCAATGCCGATGTTCCGCCGCATCTTCGGATCACGCGCGTAGGTGTAGTACATGTAATCCCGCTCTTCGCCGGAACACATCTCGAGCGTCAGCTCGTCGTGGTTGCGGAGAAACAGGCACCATTGGCAATTCGCCGGAATCTCCGGCGTATGGGTGAACATGTCGATGATGGGATCGCGCGTTTCACTCCGCACGCCCATATACAGCCGCGGCATCAACGGAAAATGGAAGGCCATGTGAAATTCGTCGCCGTCGCCGAAATAGGGCCGGACATCCGACGGCCATTGATTCGCCTCGGCCAAGAGGATGCGTCCCTTATAGGTTTCGTCGATGCGGCGGCGGATGTCCTTCAAATAGCCGTGCGTCTCCGGCAGGTTCTCGCAGATCGTGCCTTCGCGTTCGAGCAGATACGGCACGGCGTCGCAGCGGAACCCATCCAAGCCTTGCTCCAGCCAAAACGCCATCGTCTCCAACATGGCCTGACGGACCTCCGGATTGTCGTAATTCAGATCCGGCTGATGGCTGAAAAACCGGTGCCAGTAGAAGGCTTTGGCCTCCGGGTCCCAGGTCCAGTTTGATTTTTCCGTATCGATGAAGATGATCCGCGCCTTCTCGTACTTCCGGTCGTTGTCGCTCCAGACATAGAACCCGCGCTTGGGCGATTGCGGAGACTGCCGCGCTTCTTGAAACCACGGATGCTGATCGGACGTGTGGTTCAGCACTAGATCGACGATGACCCGCATGCCTCGCCGATGCGCCTCATCGAGAAAGCGCCGGACGTCCTCGGTCGTGCCGTACTTCTCCGCCACGCTCAGGAAATCGGCCACATCGTAGCCATCGTCCCGCAACGGCGACGGATAAAACGGCAGCAGCCACAAACAATCCACCCCGAGCCACTGGAGATAATCCAACTTGCCGATCAGGCCCGGAAAGTCGCCGACGCCGTCCCCGTTGCCGTCGGCAAAGGCCTTGACGTGGATCTCATAAAACACGGCGTCCTTGTACCAAAGTGGATCATCCCGCAGCATGTCAGATTGCCTGTCCTTTCGCCTGCCCGGACTTGGCCAGGTAGTCGTCGCACATGTTCAAGAGGCTCGACCGCAGCCGTTCGAGACTGCCCAAATAGGGATTCAAGGCCTGCATCCGGTCGGCCAGCTCCGGCAGCTTCAGACCTCCTCTGATCCAGGCGGAGAAATCGTTCTCGTCCCGCTGCAAGCGCAAATGCGCTTCGAACACGTGAAAATAAATCGCGCTGACATCGACGTCGGAGATCGCGTCACGGAACTCACGAAGCGTCCAGACTTCAAGACCGGTGGGCACTTCCAGAATGCGCGACCGACTGAAGTAGAAGGGGGTGCCGAATCCCACGCGCGGCACGGCGCCCATGCCCGCAAGATGGCCGTCGATCATTGAAATCATTTCCTCCCGCAACGCGTCCAGGCTCGGAAAGTCGAATGGATCCACCACGCACAACTGCTCAGCGAGCACATGATCCCGCACCTGCTCGCCTACCCACTCGGCGAAGTCGTTCGGATAGGCGCGTTCGATGAAACGGGTCCGAAGAAAATAACTGTGCGTATGGAAGTACACCGAGTCGAGCGGGACTTCTTCCAGCAGTTCCGCCAGCTGGCGTTCATCCTCCGCCTGCTTGCCGAGAATTTCCTGAATCTCGCTGCATCCGATGAAACGAAACCCGCCGTCGACACTTACCGTCGCCATATGGATGTCCCTTCTCCTTGACGAATCTAGACGGCCGGAAGCCGCTGCGAGCCAAGCGCTCGGTCGAGGTTGTAGGCGGCACTGATCAGACCGATGTGGGCGAATGCCTGAGGAAAATTCCCCAGATGCTCTCCCGTCACCGACAACTCTTCCGCATACAGCCCAAGATGATTGGCATAGCTCAAAATTTTCTCGAAAATCAGTCTAGCCTCTTCCAGTTGGCCTGCTCTCGTCAAGGCCTCCACCAGCCAGAATGAACAGAGCGTAAAGGTCCCCTCCTCGCCGGGCAGACCATCCGGCGCGGCGTCCTCCTGGCGATACCGAAACACGAGCGCATCGGAAACCAACCGGGATTGGATCTGCTCGATCGTCGATTGCATCCGCGGGTCCGTCGGCGACACGAAAAACACCAGGGGCATGACCAACGCGCTCGCGTCCAGCGCCTCGCTCTCATACGCTTGAATGAACGACCCAAGTTCGCGATGCCACCCGCGTCGCATGACCTCATGGTAAATCCGATCCCGTACGTCCATCCACTTGGCGCGGTCGGCCGGAAACCCGCGCTTGTCCGCCAGTCGAATCCCGCGGTCCAGCGCAACCCAACACATGACTTTGGAATACACGAAGTGTCTCTGCCCGCCCCGCACCTCCCAGACTCCCTCATCCGGCTGATCCCAGTTAGCGCACACATAGTCCAGCAGGCGAGACAGAGCCATCCAACTGTCGTAGCTGATGGGCGACCCGTACTTATTGTAGAGATAGGCCGCATCCATCAGTGCGCCGTACATGTCCAATTGCCGCTGGGCGGCCGCGCCATTGCCGACACGGACCGGCCGTGATCCCTGATAACCTTCCCAATCGAGCAGCACTTCCTCATGCCCGATCCGACGCCCGTCGATTCCGTAGAGTACTTGCAGCGACCCGTCCTCATTCAGGTCGTGGCAGCGGGCCTCCAGCCACTGCATGAACCGGCCCGCCTCCTTCGAGAAACCGAGCCGGAGCAGTCCATAGAGCGTGAAGGCCGCGTCTCGGATCCACGTGTAGCGGTAATCCCAATTCCTGACGCCACCCAGCGCTTCAGGCAAGCTGGTCGTCGGGGCCGCCACGATCGCGCCGGTCGGCGCATAGGTCAGGAGCTTCAGCGTCAAGGCCGAGCGCTGCACCATTTCACGCCACCGCCCGGTATAGCGGCATTGTCCAAGCCACGTGCGCCAAAACTTGACCGTGTCGTGAAAGGCTGTTGCTCCCGTTTGAGGCGCCTCGAGAAGATGCTCGGCTGTCTCCATCTCCAATTGCTCGAGAAAGAAGGTGACTCGCTGCCCCTCAGTCAACGTAAATTCCGCCTCTACGATTCCCTGCCCAGCCGTGAGCGGCACCGGGCTCACCAATCCCACCGCCATCGATGCCGAACGAAATATCGCGCCCATCTGACTCAGCGTGACCGTATGCGCGTCCCGGCCGAAGTTGAATGCCGGACGGCATTCCAGCCTAAACCGAATCACGCCTCGGACCACCGTCACCATGCGGATGATCTGATGCCGTTTCGGACGGATGCCCGGATCATCGCGTTCGACCGGCATGAAATCCGTCAACTCAGCGACGCCGTCTTGGTGCAGAAAGCGGGTCAACAGCACGTTGGTTTCGGGCAGATAGAGCTGCTGTCGCTTTCCGTCTTCCAGGGGGGCAATGCGAAACCGGCCGCCGCGTTGATCGTCCAACAAGGCCCCGAACAGGCTGGGCGAATCGAAGTGCGGAAAGCAGCACCAATCGATCGATCCATCCTTGCCGACGAGGGCGACGGTATGGAGGTCTCCGATGACTCCATAGTCTCCGATCGGCTTATAGGCCATGGGTTACGCTCTTCACGAGGCCCCCTCCCGGGAGAGACCGCGAATGCCTTGCAACGGGATCGACAACCACTCCGGTCTATTGCGCAACTCATACCGCAATTCATAGAGGGCCTTGTCGAGCTCATACACCCGAAGAACCCGCTCGGTGTCCTCCCATGCAGGAGGCAAGAATTCCGCCTGGCCTGGCTTCGCAACCGACCGGTACCCATCGAGAAACGCCGTACGCGCCGCTCCTTCCCATTCCGTCATGATGGCGCCGTCTGCGGCGGTGACCGACGGTCGCCGTTTCAACGCAGCCTGCGCCGCATAGTTGAACGACCGCAGCATGCCCGC
>Ga0210334_10327735_pt1 | contig 11900 bp, 10 predicted proteins | sample S306metaT_FD_164440 | JGI IMG/M metagenome (GOLD analysis project Ga0210334, IMG submission 164440) | Metatranscriptome of estuarine sediment microbial communities from the Columbia River estuary, Oregon, United States - S.306 (Metagenome... | ecosystem: Environmental > Aquatic > Marine >... | reverse complement strand
TGCCACGTCACCTATGGCGCAACCGGAACTCTGGCTGGCAAACGGGATGGCTTCCGGCACTGGTGGCATTATGTGACCAACACCTACCCTGACCCCATCCAGTACGTGGGAAGCTACGCCAACTCCAATTGCCTGTCGTGTCACCAGGGGACCGGGAAATGGGAGCGCGTGAAAAGCCACCAGACACTCGTGGGGGAACTGTGGGCAGATCGCATCGCCTGCGTCACGTGCCATGGACCGCCGCATCCGCTCCCTCGCGAGCGAACCGTCGCGGTGGCCAGCCAAGATGCGTCACGCGGAATGACGGGAGGACCTCATGGACAGTGACAAACCCGAAGCCCCGTATCAGACGTCCACATGGGTGACCAGGCAATTGATGATGGCTGTCAACTGCGCCATCGTCGGCCTCGCCTGCATACTACTCTTCCTCTGGCACGAGTTCGGGGCCTGGACGATCGGCTTGGGCACCTTCGTCGGCATCCCCCTATTGGGGGTCGCCGTGCTGCTCTACATCGGTGCCGTCATCACCGACCTGAAGACGCGGAATGCGCTGTAAGGCGACTGTCCGCCTGAGCTCGCCTCCATCAGCCAGCCCGCGACGGCCGGCCTCTACAAGGGCCCCATCGTCATTTCCTCGCCTGGTCCGAAGGGGCCATGAAATCGACGATGGAAAAGTTGATCCTGCCGGAGCTTGGCCACACGGTGAAAGAACTCACGAAGTAACCATAGCTGGCAAGTGGTTAGTAGTAAGGGGTAAGGAGATCCCCAGAACCGCTGTTCACACCTAACTCCTTACCCCTCTCCGTACTTAGTCCTGCGAGATTTTCGGTTCGGAGTACGTCACATCTGTCGAAATCTTCGACTGCGCATAGCGCTTGTAATGCAACAGCAAATCGCGTACTGAAATTACGCCGACAATCGCGCCGCCTTTGGTGACGCCGAGGTGCCGCACACCCAAGTCCCCCATCATATCCTGGGCATCGTCAACCGTACTATTCTCCTCGATCGTACAAACAGGACTGGTCATGATCTTCTCAACCGTCAACTTGCCCAATGGCTTGCCGCTTGCCACGGCGCGCCGCACGATGTCCGTATCCGTCACGACGCCGACCAACTGTTTCCCCTTCTTCACGAATAACGACCCCACCCGCGCCGTGCGCATCGTTTTGGCAGCGCTGGCAATCGAGGTCTTCGGCCCCACACTCTTGGGTTTCTTGTTCATGATCTTCGACACGGTGGACATGCGTTCCCCCCTTCAACAAAGGTTTCAAATGACTATCGATGGCCTTCAATCAACGGTCAGCACGATCTTGCCGAAAAACTTTCGGCTCAACATCAGTTCCTGCGCGGCGCGCGCCTCACGAAGCGGATAGGTGCGGTCGATCACGGCCATCAACCGCTTCTGGCCAACGAGCTCCGCTGCCTTCACCAGTTCTGCGCGGGTGCCCATGTAGGAGCCTTTGATCGTGAACTGGCGGGAATAGACATAGCGGAGATCCAGCTTGACCTCCGCTCCGGTCGTGGCGCCGCAGGTAATCAAGCGGCCACCCTTGGCCAGGGACGCCAGGCACGTCTCCCAGACTTCCGGCCCGATGTGCTCAATGACCACATCGACTCCCCGCCCTTCAGTCAGCAGCTTCACGCGCTCCGACACCTTTTCCTTGCTATGATTGATAACCGCGTCGGCGCCGAGCACCACGGCCTTGGGAATTTTCTCGTCGGAACCGACCGTTGTCATGACCCTCGCCCCGGCCAGCTTCGCCAATTGGACGGCCATACTCCCCACCCCGCTTCCCGCCCCCATAATCAGCACGGTCTCCCCATGTTGCAGGCCGGCCAGCGCAAACAGCATGTGCGAGGCTGTCACGGAGACAAGCGGAAAGGCCGCAGCCTGCTCAAACGTCAGGTTCTCCGGCATCGGCAGGACATTGCGAAACGGCACCTTCACATACTCGGCATAGCCGCCATGAGTCTTCGCCCCGATGATTCCGAATGTGCTGCAGAAATTATCCCGGCCGGCCAGACAGTTCTCACACTTCCAGCAACTGAGTCCCGGCGAGACGAACACCCGCGCTCCAACAGTCACTCCCACGACCTGCGTTCCAACCTGCTCGACAACCCCTGCGACATCCGACCCTGACACATGAGGCAACGGGATCGGATACGCCGGATTCCCCTGCCTGATCCAAATGTCGAGATGGTTCAACGCGCAGACCTTCACCCGGACACGCACATCCTCCGGGCCGATCACCGGCGTTGGCAGGTCTTCATACGTCAACTTCTCCGGACCGCCATGTTCTTTGAATAGCACCGCTTTCATTTCATACCACCCCTTACCCCTAACGCCTCACCCCTCACGGTTTAAAACTTCAATGTCCCCTCCAGCACCCGCACACACTGCCCCCCGACCTTGACCGATTGGATGATGTCGTCATCGGAATTTACCCGGATGTACACGCGCGAAGGCCGATCGATTTCATAACCCTGCTCGGCGATAATTTCTGTTGCCGGGGCCACATCAACGACGCCGTTCTGGACCAGGTAGGCGCCCAAGGCGCCGCTCGCGCTGCCAGTCGCTGGATCTTCAAGAATCCCGATCGACGGGGCAAACATCCTGGTATGCACGGTAGAGGAGGGCTCCACGGTGACCGTGGTAAAGACCATGATGCCGTTCGCGCCAAACCGGAGGCACACATCCGCAATAGCTGAGGCATCGGGGCGAATTGATCGCACCGCCGTTAAAGTCCGGACCGGCACGATCAGGACCGGCAATCCGGTGGAGACCACTTCGATCGGCCATTTGGTATCGGCGATCACGTGCTTCGACAAGCCCAGCGCGCCGGCGACTTTGTAAAGATCCGCCGTCTCTTCGACCGGCCCAAGAAATTCAGGCTTGGGCTGTGTCATCACCACCTGCTCCACCTGCCCATGGTCCGCATACAGTTCGACAGGAAACAGCCCGATATTGCACTCCTGCATCAGCCGTGTCACCGGTTCTTTCACGGAGATGATCCCCAGCTCGGCCAGAATAAAGAATGTGCCCAGGACCGGATGACCGGCGAAGGGAATTTCTTGCGTGGGAGTAAAGATACGCAGCCGCGCCACGGCGGCCGGATCGGTCGGCGGGAAGACAAAGACCGTCTCGGATAGATTCATCTCACGCGCGATCTGCTGCAACAAATCGTCGCTCAGCCCTCGCGCATCGGGAATGACGGCGACGGGATTTCCTCCGAACGGCTGGGAGGTAAACACATCGGCCTGGTAGAACTTCACTAATCGCGGCTCAGGCATAATGAGACCAAAAACGTAACGCGTCGTTCGTGAAGCGTGAAGCGCAGGACCGAAAGAGTGTATTCATATCTTTGGCTGCGAGATACGAGCTACGCTTCACGAGATACGCCCCCGGTTCTCACAACGATACTCCTTCTGCTGACAAATGGAAACTGCCGAACGAACGGAACATCACTGGCATGATTTGACAGGTACCGCGCGGCTTTGTCACACTCGCGCATGACCGATGACGCCGTTCCTCAAGAAATCACCCGTGCGCTTGAGATTCTGGGACTGACACTCCCCGTCACATCCGACGCGCTCGATCGGGCCAAACGGGTCCAGCTCTACAACTGGAACCCGGCCCGCTACGCCAACCTCACAAACAACCCGACGCAATATACGACGGCCTACAAGAAGGCCGAAGAAATGACCAAGCTCGTTGAAGCCTCACACGCACTGCTGTCAGCCGTGCTGGTCCCGGACGACGAGACCCCGTAAAAAGTGAAACGTGACTCGCATCTCGCAGAACAGGCCAAGCCCGCGCTTCACGCTTCACGAATGACGCTTCACGTCACTCCGTGACTGGTGACCCGGCTCATCCCTTCATCTCCCTCCGGACGCGCCACCGGCCAGGTGATCACGCCCGACACCCCGTCCGGTGATCCGACCGGCTGCGCCTGCTGGGCATAGATCTGGGGCAATTTGTTCGTCCCGAACTTCGAGATGTAGAGAAAGACATGTTCGCGCGAGTTCACGCGCACGGCCCAAGGATGGAAATCGCGCTTGTAGAATTCCTCGCACAGCTGCATCGCGTCGAGACACGACAGGGTGCTTGGGTCATTCAAGGTGTAGTAATAGTCCAACGGCAGGTCGTATTCCTCCTGCTTGTGGATCGTGATGCCGAATTGTTCCGGCTTGCGCACCATCGGCGTGTGGCGGTAGGCCACAAAGTAGAACAGTTCCAGTGAGTGAATCACCGGCTGGTTCTCGAGCACGAACTGCCGCGTTTCCATCGCTTCCTCGAGCGTTTCGCCGGGGAAACCGTAGAAGGCCATCACATGGTTCCAGATCCCGGCCTTCGCCGCCATCTGGAGATTGCGTTCGATCACGCTCTTGCTGGCGTGCTTGTCCATCAGGTTCAACACACGTTCGTTCGCCGATTCCATGCCGTAATAGAGAGTGCAACAGCCTGCCTTAGCCGCAAGGTCCCAGGTGGCCTGATCTTGAAGCGCCTCCTCGAACCGAATCAGCGTCGTCCACTTGATTCCGACGTCCTGATCGATCAGCAGCTGTGAGACTTTCTTGAACAGCGCCGGCGGATAGGATTCATCGGAAAAGAGGAAGTGTCGGCAGTGATACTTATCCCGTAATGCCTTGATCTGTTCGACCACCAGCTGGACCGGCATCCCTCGGTACTGATCGAAGTACCCCTGGCCATGGTCGCAGAATGTGCAGCGGCCCCAATAGCAGCCCCGCGTCGCCAAATAGGGGATGATCAGCTCCGGGACGAAATAGCGATCCAGCGGCATCCCCTCAAAATCCGGCAAGGGCAGCGCGGTCGTCTTCTCGGTATAGACTTCGGTGTTTCGGTGGAGGCCTGAGTCATCCTGATAGATCAAGTTGGGCACGGAGGTAAGAGGCCGCTCCCCGTTCCAGGCTTCGATGAGCCACAGCAGGGCATGCTCCCCCTCGTAGAGAATCGCCGCATCGAACACGTCCCTGAAGAACCGTTCGTGGTTCGAGAGATCTTCTTGAAGGCGCGTGATGACGTTTCCACCGACCACGACCTTGATATGGGGAAATGTCTGCTTGATCATCTTGCAAAATGTGAGGCCGGCCAACAGCTGCATCTGCGTCCCAATGGAGATCCCGACCACGTCCGGTTTCTCTTTCGCCACCTCCGGCATGACCAGCTGATTGCAGAGATCCCGATAGACGTTCACCTGCTCATCGTCCAAACAGGCAAACACTTCGTTCGAGACACCGGGGCGATAGCCGAGATTACTTTCCATCGGATAGAAGACGAGTGAGGCGGGATAGTAGGCGGCGGAGATATAGGCCATGGTCTCACGGAAGGTATTGAGCGCTCCTTCCAGCGTCTCCGCCTCATAGAACCGCTCACCACGCACGATCAGCTTGGCATCTTCCGCGCGATCCGCCAGATCGAAGACATCGATGTCGTACGTCTGCTCCACGACCGCCTTCTGATCCGCGTCCCGCTCCGTCAGCAGTCCTGCCTTCTCTTTGTCCCGCAGGGTCTTCAGCTGCATCCCTAAGCGGGCCTTCACCCAGATCAGGAACTCCATGCTGAAGAAGTGGTCCCACATCCCGATGTTGATATCGCGCTGAATGACCATGTGACCGGCTTCGCGCAACACGGCGGTTAAGGACGGCAAGGCCAGATACGGCGCCGTCGGCACCCACTCAGGCGGAAAGAGAAGCATGACCTTTGATTGCTTCCTTGTGCCCTTGGCCAGCGGAGCAAGACCGTCTATTTGAAGCAGTTCAGTCATTGGATCATCAACTTTACAGAATCTGTTGATCTGTCGATCTGATGATTTCCGGACACTCAACAGATCAACAAATCATCGGATCAACAGATAGGCCCCAGCTCACATTTTCCCTGCCAGCGTCGGCGCCGCGCCCTGAATCTTCGCCGCCTGGTACTGCAGATCCGGCAATGTTTGAAGCCCGAAGCGCGCAATGTAGAGAAAGATATATTCGCGAATAAAAAGCCGCAGGTCCCAGCCGGGGTTGTGGTTCCGTTCAAACTGCTCGAACACCCGCTCGGCCTCTTCGATGCTCATCCCATTCTTCACCGTGTAGTAGTAGTCGAGCGCCAGATCCCACTCGGGGTTCTTGTACGCGGTGACGCCAAATCGTTCAGGGTGTTTCGCCACGGGGTTATGCCGGCCCAGATCGAACGTGCCGAACCCCAGCGAATGCACATAGTCCTTGTTCGACTCGAGAAATTGCACCGAGGACCAGGCTTCCTCCCTCGTCTCACCGGGAAAGCCGAAAAATCCCATGCAGTGGTTCCAGATGCCGGCATTCGCCGTGAGCTGCAGGTGCTTCGTCATGATCTCCGTTGTCGTGGCCTTGTCCATCAGCTGAAGCACCCGCTCGTTTCCCGACTCGTAGCCGAAGTGGAGATAGCGGCAACCCGCGTCACGCGCGTCTCGCCAGACCTGCTCGTCGAGCAAGCTCTTTTCAAATCGCATATGCGTCGTCCAGACGATGTCCATCTTCTGGTCGATCAAGCCGCGCGCCAGTTTGCGGAACAGGGCCGGCGGGTATGACTCGTCCGTGAAGTGGAAATGCCTGGCGCCGTACTTATCGCGCAGATACGTGATCTCGGCCAGCGCATCCTGAATCTTCTTCGACCGATAGCCCGCCGTATAGCCTTCGCCATGGTCGCAGAACTCGCAGCGGCCCCAGTAGCAGCCCCGCGTCGCCAGATAGGGCAGAATCTTAGTCGGAACAAAATATTTCTCCAGCGGCAACCCGTCGAAATCCGGCGGCGGCAGCGTCGCCAGATCTTCCGCGTAGCTCGTGGCCGAGGTGTGTACGCCGGTCGCGTCCTTATAGATGGTGTTCGGCGCCTCGGCCAGGCTCCGTTTGGCCCCCACCGCCGAGACGAGTTGGACAAAGGCCGTCTCCCCTTCATAGACCACGGCACTGTCGAAGTATTGGAACAGTGGCGACTGGGGCAGCACATCGCGCAGGCGGGTTACCGTATTGCCGCCGATCGTCACGTGGATGTGCGGGAAGTGCTGTTTGATGAGGGCGCAGAAGGTCATCGAGGAGAACATCTGCTGCTGGAGGACAATCGAGATGCCGATCACATCCGGCTGCTCAGCTTCAATCACCGGCTTCACCAGGTGATCGAACACATCGCGATAGATATTCACCTGGGTGTCATTCACCGCGTCCATGATTTCGGCCGAGACGAAGACCTTGTAGGAAAGATTCGTCTCCATCGGCGGCATGCAGATCCGCGCCGGGGCATAGACCATCGAGATGACCGCGGTAACTTCTCGAAAGACTTGAATGGCCCACTCTAACTGATCGATACGATAAAACTCTTCTCCTCTGACGATCCGCTTGGCCTGCTCCGCATTCTTGATCAATTCATCGATCTTCTGACGAGTCACATCGCACAGCGCCAGCTGCAAGTCCATCTCCTGGGCATCCAACTCACGCTTCTTGGAGAGCTTCCGCAGCCGATCCAACTGCTGCGGCACCTTGCGCAGGACCTTCTTCAAAAAGTCCTCGCTGAAATACCAGTCCCACATCTCAAGATTGATGTCTTTTTGCACGACCGAATGGCCGGCCTGGCGGAGGACGGCAGTGAGGGAGGGCAGGCTCAAATAGGGCTCGGAGGGAAACCAATCAGGCGGGAAGATCAGCAGCACCTTCATCTTCCGTCCGCTGGAGGCTTCGAAAGACTGGCGATTGAGGAGGATCAGCTCCTTGGAGGCCCGCTCGCCCTTGGAATACTCGACTTTCATTGGGAATCTGGTCCTTCTTCTCCCCGGCCGAGAAGCGCAGAAATAGTCAGAAAGCCAATGGGTTACAACGGAAATGGCATTGTACGGGGGAGAAAGATTGAGATGCAAGAGCGGGAGGGGGATGAAGGGGCGCTCAGGTGTTTTCCTGTGCTCGCTGACCGCGCACGCAAGATCTGATTAGACTTTTAGATCATGGGCGGTGCTCGGTCAATGCGCGCAATAAGGAAAGTACCTGCTTACCCCGCAAAGAGAGAAAAGAAATGAAGAGGCTCGATGAATCAAAGTGGCTTCGACCGGCCGGAGGAAGACATAGACCTGTCAGGCGAGAAAACGCAGAATACTTCACGACTAAGTCAATCAGGCCTCGCCCCATGTATGTTTTCAGGATCCATTAACGACGGGAGGTGGGTGTAATGACAAGCAAGAAGCTACTTCGATTCTTCTCCTGGATGCCGCTGATCGGCGCACTTGCGCTGTGCGCCGGGCTTCTTGGCCTCCCCGAAGGGGCTGGAGCCAAGGAGTTCTGGTTTGAAGCCCAGGAACTGGGTAAAGGGAAGGGCGCCTTCGAAATGGGAGAAACGGAAGTCTGGCTCCCTACCTCGGTGATCATTAACCAGAAAGAAGATCTCACCGAACCCTTATGGTTTGTCGTCAAGAATCCAACCGGCATCGACCACGAATTCGCGGTGTGGGGGCTTTACATGCTCGTTCCTGAAGAAGAGGTGTTCCCCGAGATGAGGATGGATCCGAGCTTCGGAGGGCTACTTCCAAGAAGCATCCCGGTACCGATTCACCTCAAGCTGAAGGCTGGAGAGATAAAGAAAATTCAGATTTCGCCGCGCGGGATAGCCGGCGAGAAAAACCTGGGGGCTCGTTATCCGTTCTTTTGCCCCAAGCACAAGGATATCCGAGTCAGCGGGTTCATTTACATAGACTAACAGAACGTTGAACAGGTCAGCCGGCGTTGTTCTCACATCGCTGCAGCCTCGCTGGACGGCCTTTTTGAGCCTCCTGCGCGGCTGCTCAGTGTCGTCTCACACATTGAGATTGGCGATGGATGGAGAAGTTTTTTCGCAGCCTGCTCAAGACCGAATACGACAGATGAGAAACGCCGTGATGATACATCCGTCGTCGCGCTGTTCTCGATACACGATCAATTGAAAGAGTGGCAAACGGAGGAGTTGTGCCGGCCTTTTGACCGGCGCCTGCGAGAGGGACAACCTATCTAACGTCCCCCGGTGATGGCGCTGATGTCAGGCGCGCTCATGTGGCTTAAGCCGTGGAATCACATCATGGCCGCATGCGCACGATTCATGATCTGCCCCCCACTTTTGTTGGTTTCACGAGTTGGAGTGTCTTGCTGGCAAACCAGGCCCTCCAGTCCAGTTTCGCAAAGAGAAAGACCAACGCGAGCATGAAGACTTGCGTCAAGACAAAATACCCCCCGAAATAGGCAAAGACCGATCCCTGATCGACCATGGCCTTATGCGCAACGTCCATAGCCATGACCACCCAAAAACTATAGGTCAGAAACCGTCCGATGAAGGCTGCAGCCGCCACCGGTGCCAGGGGCAACGACGTGAGCCCATAGGCAATAAACAGCGAGTTCGATGGAAAGGGACTACAGGTATAGGCAAGGACACCCCCGAAGGTCATCGCGCGTTGTGTGGCCAGACGGTCTTTCACAAGATCAATATTCTCTTTGGTGCGCGCGCTCAACCAGCGCTGCCTGACAATAATACACGCCATCTTCGCAAGGACCAGTCTACCGGCGGTAGCCGCTGTTGCAGCAACGAGCGCGGTGAGCCAGGGATTCGCATCCGGGCTGGACAGTCCAACCACGGACAACACCATCCACGTCGGTGGGGCGAATGCGGGCAGACTATTGAGCACAAAGATGATCGCAAAGAGAGAGACGGTATTCATCGTTTCATGACCGCGCTACCAATGGGCCGAGCCTGCATCTTCCACGGACAGCACACATGTCTGCATCTCCAGAGCCGTGGATTTCCACATCCTCAATCGGCTGATTGTAGAACGTCACAAACTATATGGATAGAGTGTACGAAGAATGCCGGTGTCATCGACAGGCCGGGAGTGCTTGTCCCATTTTCCGCGCAGGCCAGGGGACTGACACCCTTCCCCGCGTCTGCGCGTGGCGGCTGTCCCCATCCGAACCAAAACCACGCTCAGGCTTGTCACAACTGCGTATCGGCTGAGTCTCGACTCGCAGAGTCGGACGATTGCAGCAGAAGTGCTCATGAACAATGCAGGCGGGATCGAGAGCGGAATCGCACAACGGTGACGCACGAGGGGCTGATCGCATTCCGGTGAGCCGCCCGGCTGCCGCGTATCCCGGCCCGAGTCACAACCTCGGGTTCGCAGCGCATGCACGCTTCAAGATGACCCCGCTGTTTCTAAGCAGCGCGGTCCGGACGGACGATTCAGGAACGAACAAGGCCTTGAGGCAGAATATATCTTATATAGTATAGCGCCTGCGGCCATATGGGAGATCTACGAACACCGTCGAGCGAGCAGGAGCCTTGATCGCCTTCCGATCGAGCTACTGAAACGCTACGAGAAGTGGAAGGACATCGTGCGAATCTCAGGCCCGGCCGGTGTACGCCTCATCAAGGGGTTCCACGATGAACGGCTTCAAGGAGAATGGGAAGGACATCGCTCGTCACGGCCGAATGCTCAGTATCGAGTGATCTATAAGATTAAGGAACACATCATTCAGGTGGTGGTCATGGACGTCACTGCGCACGATTATCGGAGGCAATGATGAAAACGAAAAACGTTCTTCCGGCAAAAGCACGGGTGGTGGTCTCGGTAGGAGAATCCCTTCGGATCGTTCGTGAGCTACAAGGACTCACGCAGAGCGAGCTGGCTCGAAGGACCAAGATTCCACAGTCCACGATCTCGGCGATTGAAAACGACACCATCAATCTTGGCGTCGAACGGGCCAAAACCCTTGCGCGTGTCCTGCAATGCCATCCGGCCGTCCTGGTCTTTCCAGGCTGGGACGTGGCCAAACCTGTCCGCAGCCTAACTGCGACGGCTCTCTGGACGAATCAAGTGCGACGGCATGAAAGCCCTTCTTAGGCCCACCAACATCAACACCGACGACGACGATGGAACCCAGTTCCTGTTGATTCATACCGATTCAAGAGCAAGACAAGACTCCCGGGACATTCTCTTCCTCGCAAAGCTTTTGAAAGATTGAGGACGCGGTGACATTCCGAGACTGCCTCATGCGAATGGGTCATGGCGGACGCGATGAGAAAAGACGCCCGGGATATTTTCTTGTCCCGGTTTGTTCGGAGTAGAATCCCGGCGGTGGCGGTGCGGTTCCCCTGGAGGGCTGGTCCATGCTGGTGACGCAGGAGATTCAGCGTCGGAATCTGCGGCAGGCGCTGGTGGCGTCGCTTTTGACGGCCATGGCGGCGGCCTGGTTGGGCTGGCTCTCCCCTATTCTGTGGCTGCTGCTCGGACTTTCGCCCGTTGCATATTGGTGGACGCGGCGGCGCTGTTTCCGGCGGATGGCGGTGATGCAGCAGCTGTTTCCCGACGAATGGGAGAAGATTCTTCGCGAACGGGTCACCTTCTTCACCGCGCTCGACAATGCGGGGAAAGTCCGCTTCCGGCAGCTCGTGCAGGTGTTTCTCGACGAAGTGCGTATCACGGGCATTCGCACGGAGGTGGACGCAACGATCCGGATACTGGTGGCGGCGAGCGCGGTGATCCCGATCTTCGGCTTTCAGGACTGGGAATACCATCGGCTGCGCGAGGTGCTGATCTATCCGGACGCGTTCGACGACGCCTACCGGACCCGCGGCGGGTCGGATGAACAGATTCTGGGGATGGTCGGCCTGCACCATTTGAGCGGGGTGATGATTCTCTCGAAACCGGCCCTCCTCGCGGGGTTCGCCCCACAACCCGGCACCCACAATCTGGGGGTGCATGAGTTTGCCCACCTCGTTGAGAAAGAAGCCGGCGAATACGGGCTCCCTCCCGAAGTCCCCTGGATGGCGGTCCGCCAGTGGGTGCGGTACGTGGCGCGGGAGCTGACCCATCCCTCTTCCCGTCGCACCCGCATTAGCGCCTACGCCTATA
>Ga0210334_10550342_pt1 | contig 12019 bp, 12 predicted proteins | sample S306metaT_FD_164440 | JGI IMG/M metagenome (GOLD analysis project Ga0210334, IMG submission 164440) | Metatranscriptome of estuarine sediment microbial communities from the Columbia River estuary, Oregon, United States - S.306 (Metagenome... | ecosystem: Environmental > Aquatic > Marine >... | reverse complement strand
CCCGACCCCGACCCGGAGCCTGCCGTGATCGACTTCAGCCTGACGGAGGAGAACAAGCTCGTCCGCGACGCCGTCCGAGCGTTCGCCGAGGCCGAGATCCTGCCGTACATCCGCGACTGGGACGAGAAGGGCGAGGTGCACCGCGAGATCTTCGACAAGATGGGCGAGCTAGGCTTCCTCGGCGCGCCGGTCCCCGAGACGTACGGTGGCTCCGGCATGGACTACATCAGCTTCGCCATCCTGTGCGAGGAGCTCGAGCGGGCCGACACGGCCTTCCGGGTCGTCCAGAGCGTCCACGTGGGCCTGAACTCGCTGACGCTCCTCCAGTGGGGGACCGAGGAGCAGCGGCAGCGCTGGCTCGTGCCCCAGGCGAAGGGCGAGAAGCTGGCGACGTTCGGGCTCACCGAGCCGGGAGCGGGCACGGACGCCGGGGCGCTCCAGACGACCGCCCGCCGGGACGGCGATTCGTACGTCCTCAACGGCCAGAAGATCTGGATCAGCCTCGCCGATCTTGCCGATCACTTCCTCGTCTTCGCCACGATCGACCGGGCGAAGCGGCACAAGGGCATCACCGCGTTCATGGTCGAGCGCGGGATGGCCGGCCTGACGACCGCTACGCTTCACGGCAAGCTCGGGATACGGGCGGGCAACACCGGGATCATCAACTTCGACGAGCTGCGGGTGCCGGTCGAGAACCGCATCGGCGAGGAGGGCGAGGGCTTCCTCATCGCCATGAGCGCGATCGACCAGGGCCGCTACACCGTCGCCGCCGGCGCGGTCGGGCTGGCCCAGGCCTGCCTGGACGCCTCGCTCAAGTACGCCCACGAGCGCCAGACGTTCGGCCAGGAGATCGGCCGCCACCAGCTGGTCAAGCAGATGATCGCCAACATGGCCCGCGGCACCGAGATCGGCCGGCTGCTGGTCTGGCGCGCCGGCTGGCTCAAGAACCAGGGCCTTCGCAACACCCGGGAGACCTCGGCGGCCAAGTGGTGGGCGACCGACCACTCGGTCCAGGCCGCCCTCGACGCCATCCAGATCCACGGCGCGAACGGCTACAGCAACGAGTTTCCGGTCGAGCGCTACCTGCGCAACAGCAAGGCCGCGGTCATCTACGAGGGCACGAGCCAGCTCCACACCCTCATCCAGGCCGACTACGCCCTCGGCTACCGCGAGGACCGCCCGCTGCGCTGCGAACCGTGGCCGGCCCAGGGGTTCGAGCGGCCCGCCTGATCGCACGGGCCGGCCCACGCAGGGCCCGGGCTCGGGTCAGGGTCGCCGGAACAGGTAGAGCCCCCAGCCGAGGGTGTCACGGCCCCAGGTGAGGTGCGCGTGCCGGTCGCGCGCGACCCGCTCGAGCAGCTCCGCCCGGTCCGGGTCGTCGGGGTGCCCCCTCGCCCAGCGGTCGGCGGCCCGCCACTGGAGCGCCTCGTAGCGGTCGAAGTCTTCGACGGCGCCGGGCATCGCGTAGACGGGCATGAGCCCGATCCGCTCGCCAGTCGCGACATTCTCGGCGTGCGTGCCGAACTCGTCCCTGCGCAGGCCGGCCGCCTCGAGGTACGCGGTATCCGGCTCCCGCCGCCAGAACGGCTCGCCGACCAGCACTTGTCCGGCCGGTCGCACGAACGTCGCCAGCGCTCGCAATGTCCCCTCGTGTCCGCCGAACGTCCAGCTCGCCCCGAGGCAGCAGGCGAGGTCGAAGCCATCCGACTCGCTGCGGTAGTCGGCGCCGTCCATCTCGAGGAGCTCGAGGCCGGCGCCGGGGACCCGAGCAGCCGCCTTCGACCGCAGGTCCCGGATGAAGAACGGCGAGAGGTCGACGCCGACGCCGCCGACACCGTATCGCTCCACGAGCCGGACGAGCAGTTCGCCCTTGCCGCAGGCGATGTCGAGCACGCGGGCACCGGCTGGCAGGTCAAGCAGCCCGATCATCTCGTCGAGGGCGGCGACGCTCAGCGGGTTGCAGAGGACGTGGTCCGCGTGCGTGATGTCGAAGAAGCGCCACCGGTCCATCACGGGCCTCCGTGCGACGCCGGGCTCGCCGCTCGGCGCCGGATCGATCAGAGTGGCTCGAACCTCGCCTGGAAGAAGCGCAGGTATTTCGGCTCGTGGACCATCGCCAGGCCCCGGGCCGATTCCCGGACGTCGTGGCAGGCCTTGACCGACTCGGCGACGACGTCCATATGGGCCTGGGTATAGACCCGGCGGGGAATCGTCAGGCGGGTCAGCTCGAGCTTGGGCCTGTTGTGGTCGCCGGTCGCGGCGTTGCGGCCCGCGGAGGCGATGCCGCGCTCCATCGAGCGGATCCCGGAGTCGAGGTATAGCTCGGCCGCCAGCGTCTGGGCCGGGAAGAGGTCCTGCTCCAGGTGCGGGTAGAAGCGCCGAGCGTCGAGGAAGATGGCGTGGCCGCCGACCGGCTGGACGATCGGGATGCCCCAGTCGGTCAGCAGCTCGCCGAGGTAGCGGACCTGGCCGACCCGCGAGCGGATGTGCTGGTCCTGGACGGACTCCTCGATGCCGATCGCGAGGGCCTCCATGTCCCGGCCGGCCATGCCGCCGTAGGTATGGAGGCCCTCGTAGACGACGACGAGGTTGCGCAGCTCCTCGAACACGTCCTGATCGTTGACCGCCAGCCAGCCGCCGATGTTGACGAGGTGATCCTTCTTGGCGCTCATCCAGGCGCCGTCGGTGTAGGAGCAGAACTCGAGCAGGATGTCGGCGATGGAGCGGTCGGCGTAGCCCCCCTCGCGCTCCTGGATGAACAGCGCGTTCTCGGCCATCCGGGTCGCGTCGAGGAGGAGCCGGATGCCGTGTCGATCGAGCAGGGCGCGAAGCTCGCGGACGTTGGCCATCGAGACCGGCTGGCCGCCGGCCATGTTCACCGTCCCGGCGAGGCTGAGGTAGGGGATCCGGTCGGCGCCGACCTCGGCGATGAGCCGCTCGACCTTGGCGAGGTCGACGTTGCCCTTGAACGGATGGAGCGACTCGGGATCGTGCGCCTCGTCGATGATGACATCGTGGAAGGTCGCCCCGGCGAGCTCCTGGTGGAGCCGCGTCGTCGTGAAGTACATGTTGCCCGGGACGTGATCGCCGGCCTTGATGAGCACCTGGCTGATGAGGTGCTCGGCGCCGCGTCCCTGGTGGGTCGGGACCAGGTAGCGGTACCCGTAGAAGCGCCGGACGGCGTCCTCGAGGTGGTAGAAGTTGCGGCTGCCCGCGTAGGCCTCGTCGCCGAGCATCATCCCGGCCCACTGGCGGTCGCTCATCGCCGATGTGCCGGAATCGGTGAGCAGGTCGATGTACACGTCCTCCGAGCGGAGGAGGAACGTGTTGTAGCCGGCCTCGCGGATCGCCCGTTCGCGATCGTCGCGACCCAGCTGGGCCAGCGGCTCGACCATCTTGATCTTCCAGGGCTCGGCCCACGATCGACGGCCGAACTGCTGGCCCATCGTCCGCGGCGTCAGGCCGCCTTGCTCGTCGCTCATGGCACGTCTCCCGGGATGCGGGTAGCTCGGTCACCGTCCGGTCGGAGCCTGGTCCGGATCACCGAGGGCGTCGGTCGAGCGCTCGCCGCGGACGTATGGACATGATGGCATGAGCGGCCGGTCAGACCGGGGCTACCGACGCTGCTTCGGATGCGAGGGAACACCTACGGCTCGGCCGGCACCTCCACGGCGGACCGGGATGCCGGCGCTGTCGGTCGGTCCGCGTCGGGTGCCGTCTTGCCCTGTCGTCGAGCGGAGCGGCTGCGCGCCGTCACGATGAGCGCCACGGCGACGACGATCACCGCCCCTGCGACGAGCGTCCGCGCCGTGATCGGCTCGCCGAGCACGAGAGCGCCCAGGATCACGGCCACGATCGGGTTGACGTACGCGTATGTCGCTACCTTGGGGAGCGGGGCGACCCGCAGGAGCCAGGCGAAGACCGTGAAGGCCAGGAGGCTCCCGATGAGCGTCAGGTAGACCAGGGCCACCGCGGAACGCTCGGTGACCGCACCCGGATCGAACGATGCGACCTCGCCGCTGAGGAGGCCCATCGCCAGCAGCACGAGGCTGCCCATCGCCATCTGGAGGCCGGTGGCGACCAGCGGTCGATCCGGAAGTCTCGCGCGCCGCGCGGCGAACAGGGAGCCGATCGCCCAGCTCATGGGCGACACGATGACTGCCAGCACGTGGATCGGCTCGACGCCTTCGAAGGAGGCGTCCCCGGGCCAGACGAGGATGGCCACGCCGACAAGGCCGACGGCGATGCCGGCGACCGCCATGATCGGGAGCCGATCGTCGAAGAAGATGCGCGCGAATACGGCCAGCCAGAGCGGCATCATCGCGATGAACAGGGCGGTCAGTCCGGACGGCACGGTCTGCTCGCCGAACGCCACCAAACCCATCCCGCCGCCCAGCAGGAGCGCCGCGACGATCGTCGTGTCGCGGATCTCACGCCGGGCGGGCAGGTGCCACGTGCGGCCCTCCCGGAGCATCGTCCAGGCCAACAGCGCGGTGCCGGCGAGCGCGAACCTGATCGCGCCCATCAGGAACGGCGGGATCGACTCGACCGCGACCGCGATGCCGAGGTAGGTCGAGCCCCAGACGATGTAGATGATCCAGATGCCGGCCCAGACGCGGGCGGACGACGGTCCGGCGTGCTCCGTCATCGACGCGCTCACCGACGCCGGGTCGGTCGGGCGCCCGCGCGTCGGCGGTGCGGCAGCGGCGCTTGGATTAGCTGACTGGTCCAAGGTGGCAGCATAGCAGGGCTGTGGCTGCCCGGCCACGCGCGTGCTCGTACGACGCTCAGGCGGCGACGGACACCGGCCGGCAGACCCGGCAGGCTCGGAAGCCGGCGCCGGCCGCCTCGGCGGTCGAGTGGAATCCGACCCGGTGGCGGTCGCTGATCCGCTGGGCACGGTGGCAGGTCGGGAGGCAGTAGACGTGGGTCGTGGCCGACCCGAGGAAGCGGATGCCGCCGGCCGACAGCCGCTCGAGTCGCACGACGTCCACGCCCTCGGCCTCCAGCGCCCGCCGCTTGTTGTCGGGGCCGCCGAGCGAGTATTGGCCGATCGTGCCGTCCGTGCGCACGACCCGGTGGCAGGGGACGAGAAGCGGCACGGGATTGCGACCGAGCGCAGTCCCGACGGCGCGCACGGCCTTCGGACGGCCGATCTCGGCGGCGATCCACCCGTAGGGTCGGACCTCGCCCTTCGGGATCTCGAGCGTCTTCAGCCAGACGTCGCGCTCGAACTCGGCGCGCCCGCGCAGATCGAGCGGGACCGAGGCTCGCCGATCGCCGGACAGGCGACGCTCGATCGCCTGCCGCAGGCGGTCCGGCATCCGGGCACCGCTGACCAGCGGCCGCCCCACGAGCTGCCGGTGCCGGGCTTCGAAGGCCGTGGCGTCCTCGGAGGCGTCGACCATCGTCACCCCGCGACCGTTCCAGGCAACCCCCACCGGGCCGAGCGCGGTCGAGAACATCTCCCAGCTGTCGACGAGCCCGATGGCGACCAGGCTTCGGTCGGCGAGCGCCGCAGGGGCCGGCTCGCGCAGCTCACGGAGCGCGGCCTCGACGCGGACGAGACCGGGATCCGTCGTGAGCGGCCTGGAGTGGTCGGCCTGGGCGCGGTCGTTGGTCGGTCGGGTCATGCGATCGCCTCCTCGCGCTCGGCGGCATCCCAGGCGGCACGCAGCAGGCCCAGGCCGCGATGGACCTGGGACTTCAGCGTCCCCTCGGGGCGCCCCAGCGCCTCGGACATCTCGGCATAGGACTGGTCGTCGACATAGCGCAGCACGAGCGGCAGGCGGTAGTGCTCCGGCAGCGCGGCCAGGAGCGCGGCCCAGCGGTCACGTTCGGCGTGTCCGATCGACACCGCCTCCGGCGAAGTGGCCGGGCCGGCCGGCGGGTCATACGTCGCGAGGTCACCGTCGGCCGGGACCGCCGCCAGCGACAGCGCTGGCGCCCGGTCGCTGAGCCGTCGGCGCCGATTGCGCGCCAGGTTCACGGCGATGGCCGCCAGCCACGGTCGCAGCCGCAGCTCGCGGATCCGCTCGGGCGGGTAGTCGGCCAGCGCCCGGTACGCCCGCAGGAACGTGTCCTGGGTGACCTCCTCCGCGTCGGCCGGGCGGCCGAGCAGTCGCAAGGCGATCGCGTGGCAGCGATCGGTGTGGCCGCGAACGAGCGTCTCGAATGCCGCGTCGAGATCAACCGCCAGAAGCGCCGTGAGCTCCATGTCGTCCATCGGTCGTCTCAACACGCCTCGATCGCAGTCGGTTGCATCGACGGCATCGTAGGCCGCCGCGACGGCGCAGGCGAGCCAGCGGCGACTCGTCGCGAGACGCACCACGCCCTTGTGTCGGGTGGTGGCGCGGCCGTGCGACAATCGCGACTGAGATGGCGATCGAGGACCGCTTCGAGGACCTGGCCGAGAGCCTGGCCGGATTCCACCGGACATGGCTCGTCCATCTCGGCCTCGAGCTCGGGTTGCTGGAGCGGATCCGGTCGGCAGGCAGCGCCGGCATCGACCCCGATGACCTCGCTGAGGCGTGCGGCTGCGCGGCCGATCCGGTCCGAGCCTGGACCATCGCCGCTGACGCTCACGAGCTCGTCTCCTTCGATGGCGAGCGGCTCCGCCTGGCCGACGATATGGCCGCGGTGCTGCTGGACGAGGACCGACCGGAATACCTCGGCGGCCAGCTGTCGCATGCCGTCGTGGCCAGCCTCGACCACTGGGCGATGCCGGAAGTGTTCCGCTCGGGGGATGCCGTCGTCTCCCGACCCGATCGCTACCGGGTCTCGATCGACCGGCTCACCCGTCAGGACATCGCCGTGTTCTTCCAGGAGGCACTTGCCGCGCTGCCGGAGGTCGTCGCGGAGCTCACGGCGGGGGCGAGGGTCGTGGACCTGCACTGTGGCGGTGGACGCTGGCTCATCGCGATGGCCCAGCGCTTCCCGGCGCTGCGCCTGCTCGGCGTCGAGTTCGAGCGGGATTCGGTCGAGCGCGCCCGCCGGGCGGTTGCTGCGGCCGGGCTCGTCGACCGGATCGAGATCGTGCTCGCCGAGATCACCGACATCGATCGCGGGGTAGGGGCCCACGACCTGGCCTACTTCCAGTACGCCCTGCACGACCTGGCCGACCCGGTGCCCGCACTTGCGGCGGGCTGGCGAGCGGTCCGACCGGGCGGCTATCTCCTCGTGCTGGACTGGTGTGCTCCCTCCGACCTGGAGGACTACCGCACCGCGAACGGCCGGCTGATCAGCGGCGTCCAGCTCGATGAGCTGTTCCAGGGCACTCGCCTGCGGACACTCGAGGAGTTCCTCGCCATGTACGAGGCAGCCGGCGTGCCGGCCCCGGAGGTCGTCGACCTGCCGTCCGGGGCCACCCTGCTCGTCGTCCGCCGCGGACGTGAGGCGCCCTAGTCGGTGACCTCGACGATCGCCGTCGGCATCGTCGCGTGGATCGCGCAGTGGTACTCGTACGTCCCAGGCTCCGGGAACACGAGGCTCACGGTGGCGCCCTTCGCGATCGACTTCGTGTCGCAGCCACCGTCGGTCGTGGTCGCGGTATGGGTCGACGCGTCGGCGTTGGTCCAGGCCACGGCGTCGCCGGCCTTGACCGTCACGGTTGCCGGAGAGTAGGCGAAGTCCCGGATCGTCACGGTCGCCGCCGGGACGGTTCCCTGCGGCGCCGGCTGGCAGGCAGCGGCACCAGCCGACGATGCCGGCGACGCTTCGCCGCTCGGGTCGGCCGAGGCGTTCCCGGACGGGGTCGGGCTGGCAGAGCCGCCGCAGGCGGCCGCGAGCAGCGCCGCCGCCAGGAGCAGCGCCGGGACGCGAAAGCTTGGCACGGTGATCCCTCCTGTCGCTGCCACGAGAGCCGGTCGACATCGCAGACGGCGCCGCCCCGGGTCCGTGTGGACTGACCCACGATACGACCGACCGCTCCTCGCGGTTTCGCGGCTATCGTGCTCGCATGACCGCGGGTCCACTCACTGCTCCGAGGCCGGACGCCCCCTGGTTCGGGGTCGATGCCGACATGATGCGCTTCCTCGATCGGCACGAGGCGCAGGCACATGCCATCGGCGGCCGTGAGGTGCGCGACCTCGGCGATGCCATCCTGGTCCACGACCCGGACGACCGCGATCCGTTCTGGAATCGGCTGTCCGGTCTGCGACTGCCCGAGGACCCTGACGCCTTCGACGGGCGCCTGGCCGAGCTGCTCGCGCTATTCGCCGGTCTCGACCGGCGGCCGCACATCTGGGCTTCGCCGGTACACCAGCGTCCTGAGGACCTTGGCCGACGGCTGATCGGCCACGGGTTCCGGGATCTGGGTGGGGGGCTGATGATGGTGCAGGTCGATCCGGCCGCGCTCGATCGTGTCGCCCGGCATGGCGACGTCGCCGCCGTGGAGCGCCATCGCCTGCCCCCGATGGAGGATCGCGCCCGGATCGCGGACGAGACGGCCGGACTGCTCGTCGCCGCGTTTCGCGTGGACCCGATCGTGCGCGGACGCCTCGCGGTGGACCTATCGCGTTCCCTCGATGCCGGTGAGCTGACGCTCTATGTCGTCCGCATCGGTGGCACGTCCGTGGCCACGGCCAAGCGACTCTCGTTCGACGGGGCGAGCTACCTCTCGTCGATCGGCACGCGCCCCGGGTGGCAGGGCAGGGGGCTCGGCGCACTCGTGACGGCCGAGGCCTGCCGCGATGCCATCGCGGACGGCGACGGCTGGACCTACCTGGGCGTCTTCAGCGACAACCGCCGCGCCTGCGCACTCTACGAGCGGCTCGGATTCGCGGCCCTCGGTGGGCCCGCCGGCGACTACCTGTTGGGTTGACGGTGGACCTCGTCGTCGACTGGGCGTCTCCCGACCCGATCGCGCTCGGGGTTCGGCTGGCCGATCGGCTCCGCCTGCCGCGCCCCGATCCCGCGGATCTGCGCTTCGGCCTCGTGCTGGCCGGTGGCGTGGTCCGCGTCGCGAGGAGCGCCCCGGGTGGGCGCGATCAGCTGGTGAGCGTCTCGGCGATCGAGGAGGCGCCGACCACGCCGGGCGCCGACGATCCGGCGGGGGTGCGCCTCCTGGGCGTGGCCTGGGCCACGGTCGAGCTGGCGCGGGGGACCCGTGAGCTAGCTGCCCGCTTCGGGCTTGAGGCGGGCGCGTTCCGGCTCGCTGCGGACGAGGCATGGCTCGGTGCGGTCTCGCGGGCCGCGACGCTCGGTGGCGCGACGCTGGTTGCGCTCGAGCCGACGACCGAGGGACGCGTCGCGGCCGCCCTCGCCCGGTTCGGCGAAGGACCCGTCGCCATCTACTTCGAGCTGCCGGGGCCCGCCTCGGGCGTCGTCCGGCCCGGTCCCCTGGGACCGGGCGCGCTCCTGCCGGGATCCCCGGCGTGGGGACCATTCGCGATCATCCTGGCCGGTTCGGCGGCCGGTAGGACCGCCGCGGGCTCCTGAGATACCGGGCCAGCGGGTACCATCGAGAGATGACCGATCAGGCGACCGTCATCCTCCGCCCAGCGACCGTCGGCGATGCGGAGCGCATCGCCGCCTTGTTCACGGACGAGGGGTATCCCGCCGGCAGCAGCGATGTCGTGACCCGCCTCGAACGGTTCACCGGTGAGCAGGCGGCTGTGATCGTCGCCGACGTCGATGGCGAGGTGATGGGGTTCGTCGCCCTGCACCTGCTGCCGCGCTTCGAACACGACGACCACGTCGCCCGCCTTCTGGCCCTGGTCGTTGACCCGGGTGCTCGCGACCGTGGCATCGGAAGCCAGCTCATCGGTGCTGCCGAGCAGATCGCAGTCGATGCCGGCGCCGCCTTCATCGAGGTCACCGCGGGCCATCATCGGCCGGACGCCCGCCGGCTCTACGAGGCCCACGGCTACGACGCGTCGGTGACCGCCTACCTGCGCAAGCGGCTGTAGCCGCCAGCCCGGAACGCCCGATGGTGGTTGCCGCGGCGGCTCCTCCATGACGCTCGACGGAGCCGGCAGGACGGTCGAGTCAGCGGGCGGCCCCGCGTTCCCGCGGCTCCGCCTGCGCGACCCGACCCCGGAGCTGCTCGCGCTCCCGTGGGAGCGGCCGCTCGCGGACTGGCCGACCGATCATCTGTCGTTCCGGGAGCTCCCGGTCGGCCCGTCACGACACCTGGTTCGCTTCCTCGCGACCGAACGTGGCCTGATCGCGCTCAAGGAAGAGCCCCTCCGGATCGCCGAGCGCGAGTACGCGGTGCTGCGCCACCTTGAAGAGGCTGCGATGCCGTCCGTCGAGGCTATCGGCGTGGCTGGTCACCCGGGTCGCGACGCCGCGATCCTGGTCACGGGGTTCCTGCCGGCCTCGCTCCAGTATCGCCGCCTGCTCTCCCGGTTCCCGCCGGGACCGTCGGCCATGCGGGATCGGCTCCTCGACGCCATGGCCGGGCTGCTCGTCGACCTCCACCGCGGTGGTGTCTACTGGGGCGACTGCTCGCTGGCCAACACGCTGTTCCGTCGCGACGGCGACAAGATCCAGGCCTACCTCGTCGACGCGGAAACGAGCGAGGTGCACCCCTCGCTCTCGGACGGACAACGCCGCTACGACCTCGACGTCCTGGTCGAGAACGTCGCCTTCGGGCTTGCCGACCTGGCCGCCCTGCAGGAACGCGACGAACTGATCGACGAAGCCGTCGCCGCCGCCGAGGGCGTGCGCGAGCGATACCAGGCGCTGTGGGATGAGCTCCATGCCGAGGAGGAGCTCCGGGCGGACGATCGGTTCGCCGTCACCGCGCGCATCCGCCGCTTGAACGAGCTCGGGTTCGCGGTCGACGAGATCGAGCTGCTGCCCGGGCCCGGCGGTCGGCTGCGACTGCGGGCGGCCGTGACGAATCGCCGCTTCCACGCTCGCGAGCTGGAACGTCGGACCGGGCTGGTCGCGCTCGAGGGTCAGGCGCAGCTTCTGCTGAACGACCAGCGCGAGTATCGACTCTGGCTCGAGACCGCCGAGCGGCGGCGACTGACGAAGGAGGAAGGTGCGCGGCGCTGGCTCGCCGAGGTGCTCGATCCCACGCTCGAGCGCCTGCGCCCGGCCATCGGTCCAGGCCGCGACCCGCTCCAGGCCTATTGCGATGTGCTCGAGACGAAATGGCTGCTCTCGGAGCACGGGGGTGCGGACGTCGGGCTGGCGACGGCCGTCGAGGCGTATCTCGAAGCCGGCGCGCCGGCGCCCGAGACCGGCGGTCCGGCGGTGGATGCCGCGCCCGACGCGGCCGATCTCGGCGGCTGACCCTCGTCCGGTATGGAGTCGGAGGATCAGGCGCCTGCGCCGGCGTCGCTCACTCGCCGCCTGGCCGCCTCCGCGCGGCCGGCTCGGCGTCGGCGTGGGGTTTGACCGCCCGCTCCCGAGCCGACCCCCGAGTCGTGCCGGCTACCATCGCTCCTCGTGGACGACGTCGGCCAGGCTTCGGCGTCCGCCAGCTCGCTTCGGCGCGCTCAGCACCGTGACGTCCGCCGGGTAGCCGAACGAGAGGACGTACTCGCACCACCGGTCGTCGGGATACCCGAGCAGGCGGCGCGCCAGCGCTTGATCGTAGACGGTCGCCGGACAGCTGCCGATGCCGAGCGCCCAGGCCGCGAGCATCATCTGGGCGGCCGCGCCGCCCAGATCCCAGGTGACCGAGAGCGGCTGGCCGCCGGATCGCGGGTCGGGGGTCACGAGCGCGACGGCCGTCGCCGCACCCGCCAGGTGCCCGGCCCACGGGCCGACGCTCGCCAGCGTGCGACGTCGCTCGGCGTCCTGGACCACGATGAAGTCCCAGCGTTGCCGGTTCTTGGAGCTGCCGGCTCGGCGGCCGGCGTCGAGGATCGCATCGAGATGCCTCGCATCGAGCGGTCGGTCCGCGAACTCACGGACGACTCGGCGGGTTGCGATCGCGGTGCCGACATCCATGCTCAGGATTCCTCGACGGAGTCCGCCGAAGATGCCGCTGCGGTCGTCTCGGGCGGGCGCACGGGCGCGCCGAACAGCTCCGCGAGCGTCCGAAGGCGCGCGCTCGGGCGCT
>Ga0210334_10477668_pt1 | contig 12034 bp, 9 predicted proteins | sample S306metaT_FD_164440 | JGI IMG/M metagenome (GOLD analysis project Ga0210334, IMG submission 164440) | Metatranscriptome of estuarine sediment microbial communities from the Columbia River estuary, Oregon, United States - S.306 (Metagenome... | ecosystem: Environmental > Aquatic > Marine >... | reverse complement strand
GCGCATTTATCATGACCCCATATCTGGGCATCCATGCAGGTGTGGTGTCGGCAGAGACCATCAAAGCCCAACTGGCGTTCGCACCCAATGTTCCCCCTCCCATCAAGCGAACCGAGCCCGCCACGGTCCTCGTCAACCTGACATCGGACGAGTGGGTCGGTCCGCTGAGCGACGATCACAACTATGAGTTCTGGGGTTTTAATAAGCACACCCCAGGGCCCATGATCCGTGTCATGGTGGGCGATACGGTTGAAATCCGCATGAAGAACGACAAGAACAGCAAGGAATCCCACAATATCGACTTCCATGCGATCACGGGGCCAGGCGGCGGGGCGAGCCTCCTCAATAGCGAGCCAGGGCAGGAGAGCGGTGGAAGATTTAAGATGATCATTCCCGGCATCTTTATGTATCACTGCGCCACCGCATCGCCGTCCATTCCCGAGCACGTTGCGAACGGCATGTACGGCACGATCGTCGTCGAGCCGGCGGGTGGGTTGAAGCCTGTCGACAAGGAGTATCAGATCACGCAAAGCGAGTTTTACACGGTTGAGGGTGCTGAGAAGGGCGAGACGATGGAATTTTCGTACGAAGCTGGGTTAGATGAGCGCCCCTCCCATGTTGTCTATAACGGCCATGCGACTTCGATGGTCAAAAATCCCCTCAAAGCCAAGGCCGGAGAAACCGTTCGGATTTTCTTTACCAACGTAGGACCCAACTTTGTCGACTCTTTTCAGCTCCTCGAGCAGCCGTTCGACAGGGTCTACACCGAGGGTTCGTTGATCACACCACCGGCGGAAAATGTCAAGGTGACCAAGGTTCCTACTGGTGGCGCGGTGATGGTCGAGTTTAAAGTCAAGACGGCCGGCACCTATACCTTAGTTGACCCAGTGGGCAAGCGAAAGGACCTCGGCGCCTTCGGTCTGCTGAAGGTAGATTAAAGGATTCAGCCAACGAGGCCATCTACGAGCGTCATCAAAAATTAAAGGAGGCGTCATGCCTAAGAGTTTCTTGCAGAATATGCGTCATGCTGGAGTAATCAGCGCATTGGTCATGGCTCCGTGTCTCGCCATCAATGCAGGCCTGGCGTCGGCGGAGACTATCCAGGCCCAACTGCTAAAGGCACCCCAGGCCCCCCCTCCCATCACGCGAACCCAGCCCGCCACCGTCGTGGTCAACCTGGAAGCGTCCGAGTGGGTCGGTCTGATCAGCGATGATAATCGGTATGAGTTCTGGGGGATCAATGGCATGGTGCCGGGGCCCATGATCCGCGTCATGGTGGGCGATACGGTTGAAGTCAATTTCAAGAACAAGAAGGACAGCAAGGAGAGTCACAATCTTGACTTCCATAAGGCTACCGACGGAGCCGCCCTGGTCACTGCGGAGCCAGGGAAGGAAGCCAAGCTATCATTTAAGGCCACCAAACAAGGTCTCTTTATCTATCAGTCCTCCACTGCAGCGCCATCCAACATCCAACACCTGTTGAGCGGCATGTACGGCTTGATCTTAGTGGAGCCGGTCGGTGGGCTGAAGCCTGTCGAAAAAGAATTCTATGTCATGCAGAGCGAATTCTACATGAAGGACGGCAAGAAGAACGACACCTTGCCTTTCTCGATCGACAAGGTCAAGGCGGCGGATGCGTCGTATATTGTGCATAACGGCCACATGACCGCGTTGGTCAAGGTTCCACTCCGCTCTAAAGTGGGAGAGACCACTCGATGGTTCTACGGCAACGCAGGAGTCAACTTTGAATCTTCGTGGCACGTCATCGGCGAAATGTTAGACCGGGTGTGGCCCGCGGGTGACATGTCAAAAGCGCCGCTTGAATCTATCCAAAGCACCCTGGTGGGGACGGGTGAAGCGACCATCGGAGAATTCAAAGGCGAAATGCCCGGTACGTTTGTGTCGGTTGACCACTCGCTCTTCCGCACCGAAAAGGGCGCCCTTGGCCTGCTCAAGATCGATGGTCCAACCAATCCTGAACTCTTCAAGGGGCTGTAGTCATTTGCCGGAGACGGATCGCACCAGCGTACCGTAACACGGTAATGAAAAACGGGGAGGAAGAGGGAAAGCCTCTTCCTCCCCGTTTCACGTTACGCTACCCGAATGCTGCATGGCTTTCTCAGACGACTTCGTGGCAAAACGCTCTTTACACTGCGACCAGTTTGGTTCTACAGAAGGTATTGACAAAGCAAAGACTCTCCTGATAATAAGCATGCGCTGCAATGTATGAAGGATCTGAGAAGATGTCATATGCCGATTCTATGATTTCAACCATGGGCGATCAGGCAGGAGGATCGGCCATTTGTATTTCAGCGGTTTCCGACTTACGCGCAAACACTTCTCCAAACATAAACACGCATCCCTCGCTGTGTGGTCTGGTGTCATGGGTCACGCAGCAGTCCGGCGGTGCAACAACATCACATACAGGAGGGTCAAGATGAAAAGCAGAAGAAGGACATGGGTGAGCGGCATCGGGGCTGTGGGGCTGGCTGTCGTGGCGCTGGCTGGTTTTGGTTTAGGAACAACAGCTTCTGACGCGCAAGCCGGTCCCTTGTCGGAATTCCAAGGCGGCAAGGCGGTGGAGTTGTCGAAGAGGTTTACCATTTTGGATTCATTTAATACAGAGGCGGCGCTGGACAATGAGACCGGATTGGTGTGGGAAATGATACCGGCGCGAGTGACGACGGTGTGGAAAAATGCCGCCGGTGTCTGTGCAAAAAAGACCGTCGGTGGCAAGAAAGACTGGCGCTTGCCGTCACTCAAAGAGTTGGAGACGCTGGCGGATCACACGATCTATCCTCCCCCAGCCCTCCCGACCGGCCATCCCTTTTCCAACATCGAGTTTCATGGCTATTGGACGTCAACGGAACACGAAGAGTATCCCTTCAGCGCCTGGGACGTAAACTTCGACTATGGTATCATCGGTAACGATTTTAAGATCAACAAGAACTTTGTCTGGTGTGTGCACGATAAAGAATAGTCGTATCAGAATAGAGTTTTTGGTCATTGGCTGATGTGGGGGTGGCGCAAGCCACCCCCCTATTTATTTCTCCCTCAATTGATCACCTCGTTACTCCCAATCATCCTGCATACCTAGGGTTCTCCCTCTCCCGCAGACGATCTAAGGGCACTGGCGCGTACTGCCTAACAGAATTCCGGTGTTCTTCTGAGATTGCTGGTCTTCTGGCAAATCTCTGTCTGGATGAGACGGGAATGAGGTCTTGTCGTGATGCTTAACCGCAGCGCTTCAGGCCTGGCATGGTGACATCTCTGAGACCACGTGTGACGATGGCTGCCCCCACCCATGGCCGGCTTGGGTCGGAATACGCAGCCAGCGAATAGACCATGCCAGACAAGGCGTCACTCTCCGAGAATCATGGGCATAGCGGCCGAGCAGAGAGTCTAGGCGGCCCATTTCCATGCCTATCATGGACCGTGGGTGCAGCGGATGACGTAATGCGTCGTTGTCAGGCCCTGGCGGCTGTGAAGCACGAGTCATTCTGAAGTAGGGAGCTGTAGAGGACACGGACGTCGCAACCATGCCAATGCTGTACAGACTCAACCTCTAACACACGCACAAAGTAGAACCGCCTTGCACCTGGCTGACCAGATGCAAGGCGGTTCATTCTTTACGGAGAGACGAAGACGAGGTTAATCCTTCTCGTCCTCCTCCTCATCATCATCTTTCTTCTTTTTTTCGACTTTCAATACCGGCTGGCCCTGCGCCAAGCTGGCATTGAGATCGTGCTCTGGAACTTTCTTGTGCACCAAGTTCTGGTGGCAATCGATACAGGTGGCGCCTTCCGTCTGCATTTTCGCATGTGCAGCCTTGGCTGACGCACCGGGCGCCTTGACGTTCTTATGGCAGGCCCGGCATGTGAGACTATCCCACTCTTTTAATTTCATCCTGGCCCGATAGGCCGCCTCCGGGCGATGCTCATTGAATTTTTCCACCGTTGAGTAGTCGGTGGTGAACTCCTTAATGAGGAAGGGCACCCCGTCAACCACATGCGTGTAAATGGCCTTGTGGAAGTTCCAGAAGCCTTGTGGCACGTGGCAATCCTTGCAACCAGGATCCGCGCCAAGCGCCCCCCAGTGAGAGGACTTCTTCAACTCCTCGTAGGGGTAAATTTCTGAATGGCAGCTGATGCAGAACTCCGTTTGTGAGACAGCGGCTTCACCCCCGAAGACCACGGCGATCAATAGGATGCCGACCACTCCCCCGATAATGAACGTACCGGCCTTCCCTGACATTATTCCTCCTCAGCCTTGTCGGACTTCACCGGTGGCTTGGCAGTTTTCTGGAATTCCTCGTGGAATTTCGGAGTTGGAGGGCCAGTGAACGTCCCTTCGAGCTTGAAATGCGCGTGCATCGCCTTGTCGTTTCGCACATACTTCTCAAAATCAAAGGAGTACTTCTTGTCGACGGCTGGGGTAAATGGCGTATAGGGCTTCTTCGCACCCTTCCATCCGGAGCCCTCATAATTCAAGTGACAGGCGCTGCACTTTTCGACGAATTCAAAGTCTTGTCCCGCTTCAGCCAGAGACTCACGAGGGGTTTCCTTTTTAGACTTTTCAAACGCTTCACCAGCCTTGCGGTGGATCTTACGATAGTCGCTCCCTGCTCCATGGCAGGATTCACAGCTTACTCCGGTCACGAACTTCTCCGGTTCTTCGACCGTGTACCCGCCCTCTTTCCCCCAGCCGGTGACGTGGCAGCCCACGCAATCTTTGTCTTTGGTGTAATCCTTCTTTGGGTCAAGCTTTGCCTTGACCATGGCCTCATCCTTTTTCTTGCCTCTTGTCGGTTTGAGCGACTCCATAGCCTTGGCATGAAGGGTCTTGTCCCACGACTCGCCTTCGCCTTTGTGGCAGTTATAACACTTTTTCCTGCCTTCAAATGTACTTTCAGCAGCAGCAGTTCCGACTAAGACAGCGAACAACGCCGTAGCGGCGAGTGCGATTGTCATGGAGTGATTCACGGTATCTCCTTTCTCCTATGAAATACTATTCGTGGTCCTGTTTGAGCAATCACGCATGCGTTACTCTATCGTGACTGTAGAAGATTTTCAATAACGGTCTTTCCACTTCTGCCACTCAAAACATCAGTTATTCGCTGGAGGGGCAGATGGAATCTTATACACCAAATAGCCTCCTTCTTTATAGACCATTTGGAGGGGCTCAAAATCGAGAATGAGCGAGGTCGTCAGGGGCAGCATCTGTGCGAGCAGCGTCTTCGTGCTTTTCTCATCTGTGAGGAAGTAGGCGCGCATGATATTCTCTGAGAATCCATGCACCGTATGGGCGGTAAATTTATTGTCCCCTTCCCAACGCTTCACCATCGCGTTGAGTCCATGCACATCGCCGCTCCCCTTTACCGGGAAGTCCTTGTAGGCAACACCAATACGATCAGGACGCATGAGCCCAAGTTTGTAGAGATCCGCGATGTGAACCACGATATAGCCTTCACGGCCGCCGGTCAGTTCTCGCAAGATCGCCACACCCTCTGTTGGCTCTGACACTAGCGCATCAGCAAAGCGCTGGAACTTGCGCTGCTCTTCTTCGCTTGGCGGAGAGCCCCAAAAGTCACGTTCGTATTTCTGGATTGCCTCGATTCGCGGTTTCCAGACCGACGGCGTGATGAGAGGTTCACTGAGATGGGAGGAAAATACTGTCTCTAACCCGGTCAAAAGTTGAATCTGGCGCGACGTGTCCCACCAGGCCAAAATGGCTGCGTCTTTCGGCATATGTTTGGAAATTGCTGGCGCTATTATTGACAGCTCAGAGTGCTTGCTATCGGGAAAAAACATGGGTTCACCGACGTGATTTTCCCACGCAAGCATCACGGGCTTCGTATTCCCACGGCGGCCCAGATAGGCGGATGCTACCGGTTGATCAAGTCCCTCGACCTGAACCTCATGCTTGGAAATGTTCAAATCAGACCACGCGGTGAGTTCAAGCTTGGGAAACTTCTCAACACCACCCTCTTCCACCAAGTGATAATGATACGGAGCTGGACCTGGATCGAACCACAGAACGACGAACCACGTAAGTAAAATAAAACCTCCCGCCACCAGGATTACTCCTAGCGACGGGAGGATTTTACTGCTTGGCCGCGTCAACGCTGTATCCATTTGTCTACGCGGCGTCTATGGTCACTGCTGGTTCTTCTTACGACGGCTCCATCCGGCAAGGGCCAACGTACCGGTCAGGAGCATACCCCCGCCCAGGCTGCCGATCGTAATTTTCCCGTCAGTGGAATCAAAATCCAGCAGGCTACTCGTCTTGTTCTTCTCCTCAAGCTTGGCCACCCGGTCCATCAGGAGCAGCCGGTCCTTGAGCTTGGTGTCTTCGTCCATGATTTCGACATACGCCCGATTCATGGCCGCCCAGCCGACCGTATAGGTGAACCCTGGATATTGGTGCGCCAGAGCCACGTGCAATTGCACCAGATGGTCTTCCGCCATCTCGAAGAGCTTGAGCTCGATGGCGGTCGGGCTGTTGTTCTTGGACCAGTAGATCTGCCAGAACTGGTCGAACAGCGCCTTCGCCGGGGCCGGCGGGGCCGGCCGGTTGGTCCTCTGCCCGGTCAGGAGGCGCGCCTCGAACTGCTTATGCACCACGTTGTGCGCCTCATCGTATTTATCCAGGCCGTGGCTCGTGCCATTGTCGATAAATTCCAAGTAGGCGCGGGCGAAGGTCTCGGAATGGCACGTGGTGCAGGTCTTGACCCACGCCTCGTACCGTTGCATACCCCAGGCGTCAAATACAGCCTCGCGAATCCCTGGCACGAAGGGATAATTCGCCCAGCGAACCTTCCGCACCGTGTTGTGGCTGAATTTCCCTTGGTACTCCATGTGACAGCTCTGGCAGGTCGGGAACTTCTGCCCGCCCTTCACCACCATATCCTTGAGCTGTAAATTCCAATTCCATCTGTCCTTCGAGGCCTGATAGCCCAATCCATGTTGGGAGCCGTTGTAGGCCTCCCAGTTGATGTGATCGGCGCCGCTATGGCAGGTGCCGCAGGCTTCCGGTTTGCGCGAGTCGGCCACGGAGAATTCGTGTCTGGTATGGCAGTTATCGCACTTGTTCTGATTCGTATGGCACATGGAGCAGCCTTCAGCAATCTCACGCTGCGCCATGCCCGCCCAGATATCGGTCTCGACGTTGGCGCGCCAATCCAGCACGTGCGACGGACGACCCCGTGGCCACTGGTTCTTCGGCCATAAGATGGTGTCGCGCTCGGACTCGCGCTCGGCGTATTCCATCAAATGGCAGTTGCCGCACACATCAGCTGTCGGCATCTTCAGGTCGACTCGGTGATCAGCCGACTTTTTCGCATTGATGTCTACGTGGCAATCGATGCAACCCACTTCCTTCAAGCTCTCTTTGGCACCAAGCTTACCCAGCGAACGCAGGTTATTCTCGACTTCTTCCAGCTTGGCTTTCTTATAGAAGGTGTCATCTTTCGGCGTGAGCTTGCGGATCTTGTCCAGATTGGCGTGGGTGCTTCTCTTCCACATGGCCACCCAGCCCGGCGATTCGTCGGTGTGGCACTTCACACACTGCTCGCGCGTTGCCACTTCCTTCACCGATTGCGGGGGCTTATAGAAGGTCGCGGGATCGAAGTACTTGGTGATGGCAATCGGCTCCCAATACTGGCCGTACTGCCCCTTCCCCGCCCCCTTTCCTGGATCCTTGTAGCGCTTGGTCAGCGCTTCATGGAAGTCCTTGGGGCTGATCGACCTGTCGATATTCAGCGCCTCAAAGGTTTCCTTCGGGACACTGGGGTACTGGGCCTGTACTGGCGCAGCCAGCAACAGGCCGCAGACAACCATGGCATACTTCGCCACATGCTTTACGTTCACAGTCTACTCCTTCCGTTTGATGGGCAGTGCGTGCTGTCCTTGCCAAAATAGTCTTGGATAAAATGCATCATGATGATGTTGTGATGATGTTCTATTATGGATTACTCAAATTTTCTTAAATAATGCGGTCGGAATATAACTGAGGACCATAACCTTGTCAAGATATTTTCGAGGCAAAATGCCCCAACCAGCGCCCTGCAATTCAGCGACAAATTTACCGGACGACATGACCTCTACGGGCGCACCCGGTCAATAACAACGGTAATGTTTTCCGCCCCTGGCTTAATCGGCTGACTCATACCTTCCATGTCACCACTTCCAGGCATCGCTTGTCCCGATTTCGACAATCGAGCCACGATGACCACTGTATCGATGTCCGACAGCTTTCGAGACGGCATAGGACTTGTCGAGTCATCGAGCCGGAAGGTGAAGGGCAAGTCGTTCTTCGATGCCCGCACGATCGACACCGGCATTGGTGGACCGGCGACATCCTTCGCAAAAACAAACAGTGTATCCGGAAGTGTTTTGCCGGCCAGGCCCGGCCCCAACACTACCTTGCCCGTGATCGCACGTGACGCACCGGCCTTTTTGACCGGAGGATGATCCGCCGGCATGGCCGATTGCGCCATCGGCGCGTTCGCCGCTGCCATCATCGGAGCACCACCCATCCGCCGTTTCGCGTCCCCGATAGCGGCCGCTATTTGCTCGCCATCTTCCGGATCAGAACCCGGAGGCAAGTTCGCGCGCGCCCGTTCCCAATCTTTGACGGCAAGAGCGAAATCCTTACGATTGTAGGCCACGGTGCCCGCCAGCATCAGAGCCTTCACGTGATTGGGATCAACCTTCAACGCCTTTTCAATCAACGTCTCCGGCTTGCCTTCGAGCTTGCGTCCCTGGTGAATGGCAAGCGCATCGGCATAATCAGCAAGCATATCCGCATTGTTGGGATTCAGCTTGAGAGCCTTCTCGAAAGTCGGAACAGCGTCGGCATACCGCTCCATAGCCATATAGGAGCGCGCCAGCATGGTCCAGCCTGTGGCATCATTGGGATTCTGCTCCAGCTTCTTTTTGAGCCGATCGATCAGGGTATTGAGCCCCTCCATCATTTGGCGCTCATCGCCGGCGCCGTCCTGAGCCGACATCGGCGACGCCGCCGGGTGCGTCATCGCAGCCGGATCGCCCAATGTCCAATAGAGCACCCCGCTGGCTGCCGGGATGATCATGACTAACGAGAGTGCGACAAACCGAAGATTGACGAGCCCTCCGGAAGTCGTCGATGATGTTTCGATGGAACCAGTCTCCTCCAACACACGGCGCTCCAGCTCATGTCGAGCCGTTTGATACTGTTCATCCGTCAGCAGCCCGTTAGTAAGATCCTGCTCCAGCTCTGAGAATTGCTGCCGATACACCGGCAGCGTTTTTTCCTGTTCACTCGTCATCTGCGCCTGGCGCTTCAACAACGGTCTCAGCAGAAGACCGAGGACACAGAGAGTCATGGCCGAAACGATCCCCCAAAATACAGTGGTCATGAGCGCTTGCCTCCTTCTGCCATGAGCTGTTCGACTTTTCGATGCTCTTCCTCTGATACCACCGCATCGACGACTTTGTGGGCCCGACGTCGCAACGCAATGACCAGCGCCGTGGCTCCGATCGTCAATAAGACAAACGGCCCCGCCCACAGCAGCGTGGTCGTGGCTTTTAACGGCGGCCGATACAGCACAAAGTCTCCGTATCGTGACACAAGAAACTCAATGATCTCTTTGTCGCTCATATTCTTGGCGATCATCTCCCGAACTTCTCGACGGAGGTCCTCCGCCAGCGGAGCGTTGGAATCAGCCAGGGTTTGATTTTGACAGACCAGACATCGCAGCTCGACAGCAAGGTGCTTGAGTCGCGCCTCCGCGGCAGGATCATCGGCCAATGGCCTGGCTTCCCCGGCCCAAACCGGTCCGGACACGCACAATATGATGAGCATGATCCATTTCATTGTGATTCAAGCTGCTTCACAAGCGGAATAATTTTCTGAGAAACCGTGTCAGGATTCAACGGCCCGATCTGCTTATACCGGATCACGCCCTGCTTATCGATGACGTACGTTTCGGGAACTCCGTAGACTCCGAAATTGATGCCGACTCGTCCGGCATCATCCATCCCGATAATCGAGTAGGGATTCCCCCATTGCCTCAGCCAGGCCATCGCTTCGTCCGGCTGATCCTTATAATCCATGCCATAGATCGGCACTTCACCGGACTTGGCCAACTCCATCAGCACCGGATGCTCGGTCTTACAACCGCTGCACCACGAAGCCCAAAAATTGAGCAGCCACACTTTCCCCTTCAGGTCTGCCGGAGAAAACAGTTTCTCGCGATCATAGAGCTGGGGCTGAGAAAAGTCCGGTGCAGCCTTCCCCACCAGGGGAGACGGAATTTCCCGCGGGTTGAGCTTAAGCCCCACCGCGAGAAATCCAACCACGACGATAAAAATGGACAGCGGCAACAGAAACCGATTCATGCCACTTTTCGCCTAGCCGCTCGCGCGGGTGCAGACACAGCCGGTTCTTGCTTGCGCCATGCAATTCGATACCGGCGATCACTGATGGCCAGTGCGCCGCCCAACGCCATGATAAAACATCCACCCCAGATCCAATCGATGAACGGCTTATGATAGAGCCGCACACTCCAAGCCCCGTCGTCGAGCGGCTCTCCCAACGACACATAGAGATCGCGCAACAACCCGGGATCAATGGCTGCTTCGGTCATAACTTGATTCTGAACGGGATAGCGTCGCTTTTCAGGATACAAGACCGTGGTTTCACGACCGTCCCGACTGATCGAGAACGTCCCACGGGCCGCTGTATAGTTCGGCCCCATCACATCCTGCGTTCCATCGAATCGAAACGTATAGCCGCCAATACTTGCCGTCTCACCCACATTCATCCGCACATCTTTCTCGGATTCGAAGCCTTTCACCATCGTCACGCCGACGATAAAAACCGCAATCCCACAGTGCGCCACGAGCATCCCCCAGTATGATCTGGGCACCGACGCCAATCGCTCCATGAGGCTATTCCCCGTGACATGCGTCAATCGCTCACGCAAGGACACCACTGTGGTCGTCGCAATCCAAACGGCCAGGAGCAAGCCGAGGCTCAGCAGCGGCGTCCAGTCCCCCAGGACAATCGGTAACGTGAGCGCGGACACAACACTCACCCCGAATGCCCACTTCAACCGCTTCGCAAGATCGGGGAGATTCGCTTTCTTCCATTGAGCCAGTGGACCGATTCCCATTAAAAAGAGCGCCGGAACCATCAAGGGAACAAAGACGGAATCAAAATAGGGAGGTCCGACAGAAATTTTCCCAAGGTCCAGCGCGTCTAAAAACAAGGGGTAGAGTGTGCCTAAAAGCACCGAGCCCATTGCGGCAACCAATAACACGTTGTTGGCTAACAGCATGCCTTCTCTCGACAACATCGCGAAACTGCCGCCCACACCAACTTTTGGAGCGCGCCAGGCGTACAAGGCCAACGACCCTCCGATGACGATCGCCAAAAAAGCCAGGATGAAGAGACCTCGCTTCGGATCAGTGGCGAAGGCATGCACCGACGTGAGGACACCGGAACGGACGATAAACGTCCCAAGGAGGCTCAATGAAAATGCCATGATGGCGAGCAAGACCGTCCACACCTTGAACCCGCCCCGCTTGTCGGTCACGGCCAATGAGTGCACCAACGCAGTTCCGGCTAACCACGGCATGAATGAGGCGTTCTCAACCGGGTCCCAAAACCACCAGCCGCCCCATCCGAGTTCGTAGTAGGCCCAGCCGCTTCCCATGGCGATACCAACCGTTAAGAAACACCAGGCGACCGTGGTCCATGGCCGAGACCAACGGGCCCAGGCCGCATCAAGGTTCCCCCCCAACAAGGCAGCAATGGCAAACGCGAAGGCGACCGAGAAACCGACATAGCCCATATAGAGCATCGGCGGATGGATCACCATGCCGGGATCCTGCAGGAGAGGATTGAGATCACGCCCGTCGGGAGCCGCAGGAATCAACCGTTCGAACGGATTGGACACCGACAACATGAACAAGAGGAATCCCACGCTCACCAGACCCATGACGCCGAGTATCCGAGACCTGGTGGCTTCCGGGAGATGAGCAGAAAAGAG
>Ga0210334_10328090_pt1 | contig 12061 bp, 9 predicted proteins | sample S306metaT_FD_164440 | JGI IMG/M metagenome (GOLD analysis project Ga0210334, IMG submission 164440) | Metatranscriptome of estuarine sediment microbial communities from the Columbia River estuary, Oregon, United States - S.306 (Metagenome... | ecosystem: Environmental > Aquatic > Marine >... | reverse complement strand
GTTCGGACCGCTGCTGGCGGCGCTCCTGCTCGCCGTCGTCGTGGGCAACGCCGCCGCGCTCGCCGCTCCGGCCCCGGCGCTGGCGGCCGCGCCCGACCTGACCCTGGTCTCGGACGCCCGCTACGTCGTCGAGCCGGACAGCGCCAGCGTCCATGTCACGCTCGATATCACGGCCGCGAACCACAAGACGGACACGGCCACCCGCGCCTACTGGTTCGACTACGCATTCCTGGCCGTCCTGCCAGGTTCGTCCGGCCATCGAGCGTCCGCCGACGGGCTGAAGCCGACAGTCAAGGTCACCCGGCGGACCGCCGACTTCGACCTCCTGCGCATCGACTTCGGCACGAAGCTGCGGTCCGGCCGATCACTCGACCTGCAGCTCGCCTTCGACCTCAAGGACCCCGGCGGTATCCCGGATCGCGACGTCCGGATCGGCCAGGCGCTCGTCACATTCCCGGTCTGGGCCTTCGCCACCGACCAGACGCCGGGCAGCACGGTCGAGGTCGTGCTTCCGGCGGGCTATCACGTGGAATTCGCGGCCGGGGGCATCCCGGGGCCGACGACCGTCGATGCGACGCTTGTCTACCGCACCGAACCGCTGGCCCGACCGCTCGAGTTCTTCGCCTACGTCGTGGCGGACCGCGAGGGCGAGTACGTCGTCACGCCCCTGGACCTTCGCGTCGGGGGTGAACCGGCGCCGGTCGACATCCGCTCCTGGGGCGACGACACGGCGTTCGCCGAGCGCGTCGGCGACCTCTTCAGCCGGGGCCTGCCGCTGCTCGGGACGAGCATCGGGCTGGAGTACCCGCGTTCGGACACGCTGACGGTCCAGGAATCGATCAGCCGGAGCCTGGGGGGATACGCCGGGCTGTTCGATCCGGCGACCGGCCGGATCCAGGTCGACTACGCGGCCGGTCCGTTCGTGGTCCTCCATGAGGCCGCGCATGTCTGGTTCAACGGCTCGCTGCTGGCGGATCGCTGGGCCAACGAGGCGTTCGCCTCGCATTACGCCTCGCTGGTGGCTGCCCGGCTCGAGACGAGCGATGTGCCGGACCGGCTCACGCCCGAACTCGAGGCCGCGCGCATCCCGCTGAACGCCTGGGGTGTGCTCGGTGAGAGCAGCGAGCGCACCGAGGACTTCGGCTATGCGGCGTCGCTCGAGCTTGCCGATGCGGTCGCCGAACGTGCCGGTGAGGCCGACCTGCAGACGGTCTGGGCGGCCGCGCGCGACCGAGACTCCGCGTACCAGCCGCTCGAGGCGGGAGTGGGCCGCGAGCGGGTCGACACGCCGCCCGACTGGCGCGGGCTCCTGGACCTGCTCGAAACGCATACCGGCAAGCGGTTCGACGACCTGTGGCGGACCTGGGTGGTTCGCCCGTCCGAGATCGAGCTGCTCGACGAGCGCGCAGCCGCTCGCGAGCAGTATGCGACGGTCCGCGAGGCCGCCGACGACTGGGAGCTGCCGCGTTCGATCCGCACGGCGCTCACGACCTGGCGGTACGAGCAGGCGGCCGGGCTGCTAGCCCAGGCGAGCGAGGTTCTGGACCGGCGAGCCGACATCGACGCGGCCGCCACCGCGGCCGGGCTCACGCCGCCCGACACGCTCGAGGTGGTGTTCGAGAGCGACCGGGGGTTCCCGGCCGCGGCGGCCGAGGCCGAGGCCGAGCTGACCACGATCGAGGCGATCGGCGCGGCCAGAGACTCGGAGCCGGCCGATCCGGACCCGATCGAGCGCCTCGGGCTCTTCGGCAGCACCCCGGAGGTCGACCTCACGGTCGCCGCCGCGGCCTTCGCCGCGGGGGATCTCACGGCGGCCGTCGAAGCCGCCGACGACGCCCGTGCAGTCTGGTCGTCGGCTGGGGAGGTGGGCGGGCGCCGGGCGCTCTCGATCCTCGGTGCCAGCCTGCTCGTCGCCTTGGCCCTCGCCCTGGCCGTCTCCGGGCTCCGTTCGCGCCGGGCTCGGCGGGCCCGCCTCGCCCAGGCGCACCGGATCGCCGCGGCCGAGCTTGCCGATCGCCAGGCCACCGACGGGCCGACGTCCAGCTGAGGGCGGATCGTCGCCCTGCCGCGCAGGCCCGCCCGACCGTGAAGCGTGCGATACACTCGCCGGCACCCGACCGATGCCCCGCTGGCTTGGGCGCTCGAACAAGGAGACCGATGGTGAGGCAGGCCGCCTGATGGGAATCCACCGAGCGCGTCCGTCGCACGAGATCCTGTCCGGCGATTCGGCCGACGTCTACTTCATGCGTGCCAGCCGGATCCTGGAACGGGAGGGCCTCGACCCGGTCGTCACCATGGAGGTGTTCGCCCGGGAGCAAGGCATCCTGTGCGGTATCGACGAGGCCAAGAACCTCATCGGGCACGTGCTTGGCGCGGCCGACCCCGAGGAGGTGTCGCTCGAAGCGCTCGACGATGGCGACGAGTTCGAGTCCAAGGAGATCGTCCTCCGGATCCGGGCTCGCTATCGCCAGTTCGGCCTGTACGAGACGGCGATCCTGGGGATGATGGCCCAGTCCACCGGCTGGGCGACCGCGGCCCGGGCGTGCGTTGCCGCAGCCGCGCCCCAGCCGGTCATCATGTTCGGCGCTCGGCACGTCCATCCCGACATCACCGACGTGCTCGACTATGCGGCGATCGTCGGCGGCTGCGTCGGCGCCTCGACCCCGGCCGGCGCCCGTCTGGCCGGGCTGAACCCGACGGGCACGATGCCCCATTCGCTGGTGCTGATCTTCGGCGACACGGTGCGTGCCGCCGAGGCCTTCGATCGCGACCTCGAACCGGACGTGCCGCGGATCGTCCTGGTGGACACGTTCAAGGATGAGGCCGAGGAGGCACTCCGCGTCGCGCACGCTCTCGGCGACCGGCTGTACGGGATCCGCCTCGACACGCCCTCGGAGCGTGGCCGGGTCACGCCTGACCTCGTCACCGAGATTCGGGCCCGCCTCGACCAGGAGGGCTTCGGGCACGTCCGGATCGTGGTGTCGGGTGGCCTGAACCCCGATCGGATCGGGATCTTCAAGGAGGCGAAGGCGCCCGTGGATTCCTTTGCCGTCGGTTCGTACATCAGCGGGGCGCCACCGATCGATTTCACGGGCGACATCAAAGCCATCGACGGCACTCCGATCGCCAAGCGTGGCCGCATCCCGGGGGTCACGCCATCGCCGCGGCTGCGACCGGTCGACCTCTCGCCCTGGCGCACGGAGTCGTAGCGCCGATACAGTGTGGCCGGCGCGCCGATGGAGCTTGACCGGCGCGGTGATCCGGTCGCCGGCGTGCCGATCCGGTCGCCGGCGCGGTCGCTCCGGTCGCCGGCGCGGTCGCTCCGTCGTCGGACCTTCCCGGCGGTTCCAGTCCTCCAGCCTGGTCTCAGGCAGCGCATTTCGAGTGGCGGGGGAGCCGCCGCTCGCGGTCGCGTTCCGTGCGAGGATTCCGGCATGGACGTCCCACGCGACCCTGAGACACCGGAGTCGGGCCGGACCCCGGACGGATCGCCGCCAGGGCGAGGTGCCGCGGGAGAGGCGTCCGATGTTCCCGCGGACGAGCACGAGTCCGCCTATGAGCTGCTGCGGCGCGGCCAGGGCCTGATGGGGCGGCGCCACTTTGCACAGGCCGCGATCGTCCTGGAGCGGGCGGCCCGGCTCGAGCCCGGCCGAGGGTCGATCCTGGAGGCGCTCGGTCGGGCGTACTACAACAGCGGCCAGCACGACCTGGCGCGGGAGACATTCGAAGCGCTCCTCGACGTCGATCCATCGGCCCACTACGCGCACTTCGTGCTGGGCCAGTCGCTCAAGCAGCTCGGGCGCTACAGCGAGGCGAGGACGCATCTGCGCCTGGCGGTGGCACTCAGCCCCAGCAGCACGGTCTACCGTTCGGCGCTTCGCCGGCTGCCCCCCGAACCCGAGCGAGGACCTTGATCGCGGCAGCGGTTTCGCGGCGCGCGGCAGGCGTACGGTAGCGGCGGGCCGGCTGCTCGATCCGGCCGGGATATCGCTGCCAGGAATGACGCGGCCGCCCGGCTGCTGACGGCTACGCCTGCGAAGCTCAGTGTGCGTTCAGATGAGTCGTGGCGCAATCGCCACCGCCCGTCAGTCGAGGACGGGGTAGGGGATCCCCGTCTCGCGGATCCAGTGAGGCCATTCGATGACCGGCTCGAAACCGTCACGTCGGTAGATGCCCAGCGCCCGCTCGTTGCGCGCTTCGACGGCGAGCTCGACACGGACTGCACCCTTGGCGCGGCACCTGGCGACGGCCCAGCGCAAGAGCTCGCGCCCGAGCCCACGTCCTCTCCATGCACGCCGAACGCCGATGTGCTCGATCCAGCCCTCGATGTCGCCGTCGTCGCCGGGCCCGATCTCGACCCGAGCGAAGGCGACGAGTCGCTCGGGCTCATTGCGCGGGCTCACCAGCAGCACCCCGGCCGGGTCGAAATCGGGCAGCGCGTGCACGGTCTCGACGGCCGCCGTCGTCCACGACACCGGCGACGGGTGATCGGCGAACGTGTCATTCAGCAGCTCGACGTAGGTCTCCAGCGCGATGTCGCCGAGCCCGTGCACGCGGAGGTCGGACGGGAACGCGGGCTCGGGCTCGGCAACGCCATCGCGGAGGCGGAACACCCAGAGGCTCGAATGGCGATGGAGCCCGACGGACCGGGCGAAGGCCACCGCAGCCGGGATGTGCTCCGGCACGTAGAGCTGGAGCCAGGGCAAGCCCTGGGCCCGGACAAGCTCGTAGCCAGCCTCGGCGAGCGCTCGGCCGTGGCCGAGACGGCGATGCTCCGGATGGACAGTCAAGTCATCGTGACGTGGCCAGACGTGACCGACGATGCCAGCCCCGGTCTCGGCCACGATCACGCCCGCCGGATCGGCCGGCAGTCGGGCGACCGCTCGATCGATATCGCGCCGGGTGAAGCCGGGCAGCGCATCGAGTTCGAGCGATGCCTCCATCACCTGGCGGATGCCGGCGGCATCGTCGAGCCGTGCCGGCCGGATCACTGCGTCCGGCGTGCTCACGACCCCTGCAGCCTCGCCAGCCAGAAGATGCCGACCAGGGTCTTGGCGTCACGGATGGCACCACCATCGGCGAGGGCCACCGCCTCGTCGAAGGGGATACGCTCGAGTTCGAGCCGTTCGTCCTCGTCCTCGCCGAGGGTGTCCCGGACGGTGGTCAGGCCGCTGGCAACGTAGAGGTGCATCTCCTCGGTCGCGAAGCCCGGCGCCGTCCAGAAGCGGCCGATCGTCCGCCACTGCGCCGCGTGCTGGCCGGTCTCCTCCTCGAGCTCGCGGCGGGCGGCGCGAGCAGGGTCCTCGACCGTGCCATCGGGCTCGACGTCGAGCGTCCCCGCCGGGATCTCGAGCAGCGCCTCGCCCGTCGCGACACGGAACTGGCGGACCATCAGGAGCCTGCCCTCGTCGTCGAGGGCGAGGATGGCGACCGCCCCGGGGTGGCCGGCGATGTCCCGCTCGGCTCGCGACCCATCCGGTCGCTCGACGGTGTCGATCCGGAACGTGAGATAGCGCCCACGGTGGAGGACGCGCGACTCGACGACCCGCTCCACGTACGGGGGAGTCGGGGACGCGTCCTCCGGGCCGGCCACCGGGGTCAGGCGGTGGATTTGGCGAGGGACGCCGAGGTTTCGAGATCGAAGAGGTGGAGCCGGTCCGGCTTCACCGTGAGGGCGAGGGTATCGCCCGTTCGGACGTTGTGGTCGGATGAGATCAGGGCGACGATGTCGACGCCGGCGACGGTGGCGTGGATGAGCTCCTCGTTGCCCAGGTACTCGACGACGTCGGCGGCGGTCCGGATCGAGCCGGTGCCGAGGTTGTCCGAGGCCAGGTCGAGGTGCTCGGGACGGACGCCCATGAGCAGCTTCTTGCCGGTCGTGGGGCCGACCGCGTTGCGGAAGTGGGCGGGCAGCGGGATCGACACGTCCTGCGCCTCGAGCGTCGCCGTCTCGCCGGTGCCATTGAGCGTGACGTCGATGAAGTTCATCGACGGGCTGCCGATGAAGCCGGCAACGAACCGGTTGTCCGGGTGGTCGTACAGCTCCTGCGGGGTCCCGACCTGCTGGAGCAAGGCGTCACTCATGACCGCGATGCGCTGGCCCATCGTCATCGCCTCGACCTGGTCGTGGGTGACGTAGACCATCGTCGTGCCGAGTCGCTGGTGGAGCCGGGCGATCTCGGCGCGCGTCTGGACACGCAGCTTGGCGTCGAGGTTCGAGAGCGGCTCGTCCATCAGGAACACGGCCGGTTCGCGGACGATGGCTCGGCCCAGCGCGACGCGCTGGCGCTGCCCGCCCGACAGTTCCTTGGGCTTGCGATCGAGGAGCTTCTCGAGCGAGAGGATGCCGGCCGCCTCGCCCACGCGCCGGTCGATCTCGGACTTGGCGACCTTGCGGAGCTTCAAGCCGAAGGCGAGGTTGTCGCGGACCGTCATGTGCGGGTAGAGCGCGTAGCTCTGGAACACCATCGCGATGTCCCGGTCCTTCGGCGCGATGTCGTTGACGACCTTCTCGCCGATCTGCAGCGTGCCGTCGCTGATCTCCTCGAGACCGGCGATCATGCGCAGGCTCGTCGTCTTCCCGCATCCGGACGGCCCGACGAGCACCATGAACTCGCCGTCCTGGATCTCGAGGTTGAGGTCGTTCACCGCGACGACCTCGCCGTAGCGTTTCGTCACGTGGTCGAAGGTGACAGTCGCCATCTGGCGCTCCTCCACTGCCGCCCGGCAGAGCGCGGGCCCTTGCATCTGCCCACCACGAGGGCGAGCTGGACGGACCCCGTACGCGACACCGGATCGGTGTGACCATCCTAGCAGGGCCGCTCTAGCCTCTCGCTCGGCCGAGACGCGGGACGCCCCGCCCGGATGGGGGCGGGGCGTCGAGAGAAGGGGCGAGGGCACGTCGCGCGACGGCGACGTCAGGGCAGGAGGACGGTGTCGATGACGTGGATGACGCCGTTGCTGGCGTTGATGTTCACGAGCGGCAGGACGGGGCTGACGGTCTGGCCCGCGCCGTCGGTGATCGTGAGGTCGGGGTTCGTGGTGATGGTGCCGCCGTTCAGCATCTCGATCGTCTTGGGGTTCTTGCCGAACACGCTGTTCGAGAAGCGACGCCCGTCGGTGACGTGGTAGAGCAGGATGTCGACGAGGGTATCGCGGCCGGCCGGGCTGAGGAGGAACGCGACGGTGGCGGGCGGCAGCTTGGCGAACGCCGCATCCGTCGGGGCGAACACCGTCAGCTTCGTGTCGGTCTGCTTCACGGCCGCGTCGAGGCCGGTCAGGTCGAGCAGGGAGGTGAGCGTGCTGAAGTTGGCGTTGGAGTCGGCGATCTGGTAGATCGTCTGGGTGCCGGGCTTGCCGGGGACGGGGGATTTGGCGGCGACGGGGCCAGCCACGATGCCGATAGCGAGGGCGCCCGCGGTGAGGGCGAGAATGAAGCGGCGCATTTGGGTCGTTCCTCCTGGGGTTCGGGTGGTCCGAGGCGGGCCGTGAGGTCGACCTTCTCGCTCCGGGCTCGCCCTTCCTTTCGAGGGGCCGGCTCGGCTGGATTGGCCGATGGCTCGCCATCGCGGTGACGGGACGCACCGCCCTGATCGAGGATCGGTGCCAGACTGGGATGGACCGCGTGTACCCATCGAGGCGCTACGATCGATGACCGAGCCACCCAATCGCCCCGCCCGCGTCGCCATCGTCGGCGTCGGCAACGTCGGTGCGACGTTCGCCTACGCGCTCGTGCTCTCCGGCCTCGCGGCAGAGATCGTCCTGATCGACGCGAACGAGCGCCGGGCCGAGGGTGAGGCGATGGACCTCCTCCACGCCGTGCCGTTCGCGAAGCCCGTCCGCGTCTGGGCCGGCTCGTACGCCGATGCCGCCGGTGCGGCGGTCACCGTCGTCACCGCCGGTGCCGCCCAGCGGCCCGGCGAGACCCGCCTCGATCTCGTCAGCCGCAACGATGCGATCCTCGCCTCGATCGTGCCCGCGGTCGCCCGCGCGAACCCTGGCGGGGTGCTCCTGATCGCCTCGAACCCCGTCGACGTGATGACCTACCGGGCCCTCCAGCGAGCCGACCTGCCGCCGGCACGGGTGCTCGGCTCGGGCACGATCCTCGACACGGCCAGGTTCCGAGCGTTGCTGGCTGCGCATGTCGGCGTCGACACGCGCAGCATCCACGCCTTCGTCATCGGCGAGCACGGCGACTCGGAGGTCGCCCTCTGGTCGGGCGCGAATATCGCGGGCATGAGTGTCGACGACTTCTGCGAGACCCACGGCATCGCCTTCAGCGACGCCGACCGCGAGGCGATCACGGAGCGCGTCTGCCGGGCCGCCTACGAGATCATCGAGCGCAAGGGCGCGACCTACTACGCGATCGGCGGCGGGCTGCTGCGCATCGTGGAGGCGATCCTGCGGGACCAGCGGACGGTGCTCTCCGTCAGCTCTCGCATCACCGACTTCTATGGCATCGACGATGTCTGCCTCTCGCTGCCCACGATCGTCGGCGCCGGCGGGGTCGAGACCGTGCTCCGGGTCGGGTTGTCCTCGTCGGAGGCCGCTGGCCTGCGGCGCTCGGCGCAGGTGCTTCGCGAGACCATCGAGCAGCTGGACCCGATCGAGGAGTAGGCCGCCACCCGTGCCCGTGCGTCGTTCGCCCCTTGAACGGTTCTGGCACCGCGCTAGGCTTCCCGACGTGAGCCGAACTACTGAGTGGCGATGGGCCAGTCCGAGCGCCGGGCTGACGCCGTCATGACCCTCGATCCGGAGCACCGGCGCATCGACGCGGTCGAGGACGCGGAGCGGCGTCGTGCCGAGGATCGCGGACGCGAGGCGCGCCGGCTCTGGGTGCGTGAGCGAGGGCGCGTCAAGCGCATCTGGATGCTCCCGCTGCTCGTGACCGTGTTCATCGTCGCCACCCTGCCGGTGGGGATCGTGGGATCGCTCGGCGGCGCTCCGCTCGTGTCGGTCGCTGCGACGGTGGCCTGGGTCGCGGTCGCGGTCGCCCTATACCGGCTGCCGTACGAGTCGCCCATCTGGGCGATGGGGCCGATCGGCGAGCCGACCGGGGCGGAGTGGCTCGAACCCCTCCTCGACGTGGGCTTCGTCGTCGTCCTCGAGCGGACGATCCCACCCCCGCTCACCGGTCTGCTCACCCCGGTCCCGCGGAGCGACATCCACAGCCTCGCGATCGGGCCGACCGGCTTCTACCTCATCGAGCCGGTGGGGTGGCGCGGGACCGCGGTGATGCGGAAAGGCCGGCTGTTCATCGGTGACAGCGACCGGACGACGGAGGTCGAGGCGGTCCGCGACAAGGCGGCGCTGGTAGCTGCCAGCCTGGACGAAGGGCTGCCGCAACGGATCCCGGTGACGCCGGTGATCTGTGCCGCGGGCGGTGGTGTCGGCTCGGCGGCGACGACCCAGGGTGTCCACATCACCGACGGCAGCGCCCTCGGGCGCTGGCTGACCGATCAGCCGGCGATGTTCGACGGGGAGACCGTGGTCCAGATCGCCGGCCTGGCCGATCGACGCCTGCCTCGCCGCGACCCCTGGGCTACGGGTACCTAGCGGCCACGCGCCCGGCGGTCCTCGGCCGCGGCGCACCGATCGCGATGCTGAAGCCGGCCCAGACGACAAGACGGGCGGCCATCGGCTGCTCGAACTCCCAGAGAGGCGGCTGCACTGTCGCGGTTCGTGCTGCGAGTGGTGGGGGGGTGCGTCGTGGCTGAGCGTGCGCCCGCCAGGACCGGGAGTTGGGGTGGCCTACGGGGCTTGAACCCGTAACCTTCGGAGCCACAATCCGATGCTCTGCCGATTGAGCTAAGGCCACCGTGAGTCGCGCTCAGACTGACCTTCGGATCGGGTCAGGAGCCCGTGGGCGAGGGGAGTGTACCCGGAAATCGCCGGGTACAGGCGCTCACCGACCATCGGCTTCGGCAGGCCTCGTCGAATGGCAACATCAGGCCGCGGCTGCGCCTCGACCCATCACCGCAGGACGTGTCGCGCCCCGCGCTCCTGGCCGGAACGCCTGGCGGGTTCCTCCTCCATCTCCTTCTCGAGGTGCCGTGAACGGGCGACGCGTTCGACGTCCTGGTGAGGAGCTTCGCCCTCCATGAGTGCGCAGAGACCCCGGGGGCCGCACCGCCGGTACCGCCCCCGGGTCCGGGCTGACGACTCAGCCGTCGGCGACCTCTACGGTCGAGTCGCGACGAAGATGTCCGATCCACCCTCCGGGCCCGGCGCCCGACCGAAGTGGAGTGTGGCCCCATCCCAGCTGAACGAACCCCTTGTTTCGTTGGCAGGGGTGTTCAGGGCGGAGCCCCCGTTGACCGGCGTGGACCACGGATCGTCGGCGCTCGCGCGGGTCGCGAAGTACAGGTCCTGGCCGCCCAGGCTGCCGTCGCGGTTCGAGTCGAAGACGACCTCGAGCCCGTTCTTGCGGACGTTCGGTCGGAAGTCGCCGGCCGCGCTGTTGAGTTCCGCGACCGCGCTCGCCGGACCGAAGCTGCCGTCCGGCCGCTGCAGACTGGCATAGATGTCGGGCCCGCTCGAGAAGTACAGGAACCCGCGGCCGCCGGCTTCGAAGTACGAGGGGCCGGCTTCTCCGGCGGCACTGTTGACGTCGCAGCCGAGGTTGATCGGATTCGTCCAGCCGTGGGCGGGGTTCAGCCGGGCGAAGTAGATGTCGGGGCCGCCGCAGGCGCCGGCCACGTTGCGGCTGCTGACGAAGAAGAGCCCCTTGCCACGCACCGGCGTCGGGCAGAAGTCATCGGCGCTGCTGTTGATCGGCGCGCCCAGGTTGACCGGGTCCCCGAACGGTGCCGATGTGCTGGTCCGATGGGCCACCCAGATGTCGATGCCGCCCAATCCACCCGGCCGGTTGCTGGCCTGGTACAGGCTCAGACCGTCCGGTGACTGGATCGGACAGCCGTCGTTCCACGCCGTGTTGAGCTCCGAGCTGGTGCCGGGGAGGCTCTCGGCGTTGACCGCCGGCCCCCACGTGGCGGACTGCGTGGCCGTGACCGGGCCGGCGAGGCTGGTCGCCAGCAGGGCGAGACTCGCGGCCAGGATGGCGACCGCCCGAGCGGGACGGTTCGTGCGTGATCGCCTCATCACCTTCCTCCTGCGGATCGTCGCGATCCGCCTCTCCTCGGGTGACCTGAAGGTCCCCTCACCCGGTATGGGCGTCATCGAGAGTCCGACGGTTCAACATTCCATCCGCGCCCTGCCGAAGGCTCCGCGACCGTGCGGTCCGGCACGTCGACCGCCCGCGGTCGAGGACGCCCTGACCGTTCCAGCCAGGTTCCGCGGGAAGGTGCGCCAAGGTCTCGTTCGGGGCGGTCCTGTCCGGTCCTGTGCGGACGATCCGGTACCCGAGGATGGGCCTTCCCTGACGAACGACCCGGGGCCCCGGCGGGTCCTGGAGGCCTAGCGTGCGACCTGACGGGACCGCGGCCGACAATCCGCGACCCCACCGGATCCCCAGACCGGGAGGTTCGATCCGCTCGATGAACGCCCAGGCCGCGGCTCCCGCCTCGCGTCGGCTCGCGATCCTGCTCGCGTTCGCCGTCGCCCTGGCCGGCATCGGTCGCCTGGCGACGCCGACCGACGCCCTGGCCTGGGGTGCCGGTTCATTCAGCTCCGCCGACGAGGCGCTGCTCGTCAAGCTTCACAATCAGGCTCGGGTATCGGCGGGCCTGCCCGCGCTCAAGGTCGACTCCGCGCTGGTCAGCATCGCCCGCTGGCGCAGCCAGGACATGATCGATCGGAACTACTTCTCCCACAGCATCCCGCCGAGCGGCGACAACGTGTTCAAGACGATGCAGGACCGGGGCTACTGCTACAAGCTCGCCGGCGAGAACATCGGCAAGAACAACTACCCCGACGACATCGCGACCGCCGCCATCAACAAGTCGTTCATGGATTCGTCGGGCCATCGGGCGAACATCCTGGGCAAGAGCTGGGACGTCATCGCGGTCGGAGCCTACAAAGGACCGACCGGCCTGAAGATGTGGACGGTGCTCTTCGCGGACAAGTGCGGGACCGCGCCGAAGCCGACCCCCAAGCCGACGCC
>Ga0210334_10309689_pt1 | contig 12068 bp, 10 predicted proteins | sample S306metaT_FD_164440 | JGI IMG/M metagenome (GOLD analysis project Ga0210334, IMG submission 164440) | Metatranscriptome of estuarine sediment microbial communities from the Columbia River estuary, Oregon, United States - S.306 (Metagenome... | ecosystem: Environmental > Aquatic > Marine >... | reverse complement strand
TGGGACGCGACCGCGGAGGGGCCGGCGGTCGGATTCGCGCGCTTCACTCGGAGCAGTCGCCGCGGGAGGGGAACGCGCCCGTGGCGACGAGAGTCGGACATGGCCCCGACCGTAGCCGATGTGGCTCGGCGCGCACAGCCGCGCGAGGGTCCCATCCGGCCCCGGACCAACGGCCGCGCCCGCGATGATCGGTTCGGCCAGCGGGCCGCCGCTCAGCCCGTCGGCGCGAGCGCCTCTCCGAGCCGGGGAGCGCCGGCCAGCGTCTCGCCGAGCACCTCCGCCAGCTGGTCCCACTCCACCAGGAACGCGTCGTGGCCCTTCGGCGAGCAGAGCTCCCGGTACCCCGCCCGGACACCGGCCGCAGCCGCCGCTTCGACGAGCGCTCGGACCTGCTCGGGCCCGTACAGGATGTCGCCGCTGACGCCGAGACCGATGAGCCGAACGTCGGCCCCGGCCAGTGTCGCCAGCGCCGCTTCCACGCCGCCGCGGCCGCGGCCGACGTCGTGCCGATCCATGGCCCCGGCCAGCACCCGGTACGTGTCGGGGTCGAAACGGTCGACGAGCTTGCGCCCCTGGTGGTCGAGATAGCTGATGACCGACGGTCGGCCGTCAGCCTCCATGTCTCGCCCGAAGCGCAGCTCGAAGTCCGCCTCGCTGCGGTAGGTCGTCATCGCCAGCTGGCGGGCAAGGGCAAGGCCCTCCTCCCCGAGCCGATCGATGAGCTGGACCTGCAGATGGTTCCAGGCGATCGCCAGCGCGCCGGTGGCCGCCGGCGCGGCCATCGGCAGGACGGCGTCGACGGCCGACGGGCGCTCGAGCGCGGTCTCGAGCGCCACCATCCCCCCGAGCGAGCCGCCGGTGACGAGGGCGATGCGCGAGACACCGACGGCGTCGAGAAGGCGCCATTGCAGGCGGGCCTGATCCCGGGTCGTCAGCGACGGGAACTTCGCGCCGTACGACGTCCCGGTCGAGGGGTCGAGCGAGGTCGGGCCGGTCGTGCCGTAGCGACCCCCGAGCAGGTTCGCGCAGAGCACGCCGTAGCGCTCGGTGTCGAGCGCCCGGCCGGGACCGATGAGCGGCGCCCACCAGTCGCCGGCCGCGTCGGCCGAGCCGGTGAGCGCATGGACGACCACGATCTGCGGCGCGAGACCGGGCGGCGGCCCATCATGGCGGTAGGCGACGACGACCTCCCTCAGCCGGTCGCCCGACTCGAGCCGGAACGACCCGAGGTCGACCGAGCGGACGACGCCAGAGCCGGGATCGCCGGCCATCGGTGCGCCTGCCCCGGCGCAGCCCGCCGATCTCGGGCCTCTTCGTGTGGCCCCTGTTGCGGGAACGGCCGGCGATGGGGCCGCCGGTCCCGGCGTCATCGACCGCCGCCCGGGACCGTGGTCGAGGGTCGAGCCTGTCATGGTCACACCCCGGCTCCGGCCGCCTCGACCGGCTCGGTGGAGCCAATGTCGGCCGCGGCGGCGGCGCGGAGGGCCTGGTCGAGGTCCGCGGTCAGGTCGTCCACATGCTCCAGCCCGACCGACAGGCGGATCAGGTCCGGCGTCACGCCGGTCGACAGCTGGTCCTCGTCGCTCAGCTGCTGGTGTGTCGTGGAAGCCGGGTGGATGATCAGCGACTTGGCGTCTCCGACATTGGCCAGCAGGCTGAACAACTTGACGCGGTCGATGAGCCGGCGACCGGCCTCGACGCCGCCCTTCACGCCGAAGGCGACGATGCCGCCGTAGCCGCCGTCGAGATAGCGCCTCGCCAGGTCGTGCGAGGGGTGCGTCGCCAGGCCCGGGTAGCTGACCCATCCGACCTCGTCGCGCTGCTCGAGCCAGCGCGCCACCGCGAGCGCGTTCTCGCTGTGGCGTGCGATCCGCAGCGGCAGCGTCTCGAGACCCTGCAGGAACAGGAACGAGTTGAACGGGCTGAGGGCGGGGCCGAGGTCGCGCAGCAGCTGGACGCGCAGCTTGAGGATGTACGCCAGCCGGCCGAACGCCTTCGTGTAGCTCACCCCGTGGTACGAGGGATCGGGATCGACGAGATCGGCCGCGAAGCGCTCCGACGTACCCCAGTCGAAGGTCCCGCCGTCCACGACCACGCCACCGATCGCGGTTCCGTGGCCGCCGATCCACTTGGTGGCCGAATGGATGACGATGTCGACGCCGTGTTCGATCGGCCGGCAGAGCAGCGGAGCGAACGTGTTGTCCGCGATCACCGGCACGCCCTGCGCGTGGGCGACATCGGCGATCGTGCGCAGATCGTGGACGTCGAGGCGCGGGTTTCCGATCGTCTCGAGGAAGACGGCCTTGGTCCGGCCGTCGATGGCCGCGCCGAAGGCCTGCGGACGCGTGCCGTCCACGAAGCGGGTCGTGATGCCCAGCTTGGGCAGGGTGTGGGCGAACAGGTTGTGGGTGCCGCCGTAGAGGCTCGAGCTGCTGACGATGTTGTCGCCGGCCCGGGCGAGGTTGAGGATGGCCAGCGTCTCGGCGGCCTGGCCGGACGCGACCCCGACCGCGCCGACGCCGCCTTCGAGGGCGGCGATCCGCTCCTCGAATACGCCGGTCGTCGGGTTCATGATCCGGGTGTAGATGTTGCCGAACTCCTCGAGCGCGAAGAGCCGGCCCGCATGCGCCGCGTCGTTGAAGACGTAGCTGGTGGTGGCGTAGATCGGCACGGCCCGGGCGTTCGTCGCGGGATCCGGCGCCTGGCCGGCGTGCAGGGCGAGCGTCTCCGGGCGGGGCGTGCCTGCCGTGGGATCGAGTGTCATGTCGAGTGCTCCTCCGAGCGGGTTGGTCGGCGAGTTGGTGTCGTCGGCGTCCCGAGGCTCCGCGCAGGGCGGGGCGGGATCCATCGCGGATCCGGGGGAGGTCGGCGGCGCCGTCGCGTCGGGTCGGAGGAACGAAAAAGCCGCAGGTCCGATGCGGTCGGATCTGCGGCCCCGGGACCGATCTGGGTCCCGCCGGGCTGTGCCTGTCAGCGGGTCCTAGACAGCGTCCTCCGCGCGGCGGGGCCGCCAGGGCATGAGCATGCGACAGGCCATACGTGTCATCGTCGCCGGAGGATGCCAGAGGGCAGCGGTGCCGTCAACCCGCTGTGCAACTGACGACGGCCGGGCGGCTACGGTCGTGGCATCACAGATCCCAGCGGTCCTCCGCGGTGTCGATACGTCCGGGGACAAGCTGCATACGGCAGGTCGGGTCGACTGCATACGGCAGGTCGGGTCGACTCCGCTCCTTCGCGCGTTCCCGCCGGTTGTACTCTGTCGCGAAGGGCATGACCCTCGTCACGAAGAACGCGGAACCTGCGGACCGGCGCATGCCGGTCCGATCCGCGATGGTCGGAGGTGTACCGATGGGCTGCGCGATCACCCTGCTGGGGGTCATCATCCCCCGCGTTCTCATCGTCGCCTGGTGGCTCAACGATCCGGCCCGCTGGGGCAGCGTGTTCGACTTCTGGGTCTTGCCGCTCTTCGGCTTCTTCTTCTTCCCGTGGACGACGATCTGGTTCGTCGCCTTCCAGCCGACCGGCTTCGACCTGTTCTCGATCATCCTTCTCGTGTTCGCCTTCATGGCCGATCTCGGCACGTGGGGCGTCGGGTTCTTCGCGAACCGCGAACAGGCGACCTCGTTCTACCGCGACCGGTAGCCGCGAGGCGTCTCGAGCGAGGCCGGTCGCGCGACAGGAGGTGCCGTGTCCGCCATCCCCGATCGCTTCCGGGGCTACGTATCCGAGCGCCTTGACGACCGCGTCGAGCGGGGCGTCCGGGACCTGAGCGCGGCCGACCTGCCCGACGGCGAGGTCGAGGTTCGGGTGGCCTGGTCGAGCGTCAACTACAAGGACGGCCTGGCGACTCGGTTCGACGGCAAGGTCGCCCGGATCAGCCCCTTGATCCCGGGGATCGACCTGGCCGGCGAGGTGGTGAAGAGCTCGGACCCGTCGTTCTCGGTCGGTGACCGGGTGCTGGCCAACGGCTACGACCTCGGTGTCGCCCGCCACGGCGGCTACACGGAATACCAGCGTCTGCCGGCGGCCTGGACGGTGCCCCTGCCGGCCGGGCTCACCGATCGCGACGCGATGTCCATCGGCACCGCCGGGTTCACAGCCGCGATGGGGGTCGCCGCGCTCGAGGCCCGCGGCCTCGCCCCGGAACGCGGTCCGGTTCTCGTCACGGGGGCGGCCGGCGGGGTCGGGCGGATGGCCCTTGCGATCCTCGCCCCGCGCGGCTACGAGGTCTGGGCGGCGACCGGTAAGGCCGACGAGGCCGAGCGGCTGACCGCGCTCGGGGCGGCCGGCGTGCTGGCCCGCGAGGACGTGACCGCCGAGGCCTCGCGACCTCTGGAGTCGGCACGCTGGGCCGGCGCGATCGACGCGGTCGGTGGCCCGACGCTCCCGTACATCCTGCGGACGTTGCAGACGGGCGCGGCCGTGGCCGCCTGCGGCAACGCCGGCGGGGCCGTCTTCGCTACGACGGTGCTTCCGTTCATCCTCCGCGGCTGCGCCTTGCTCGGGATGGATTCCGTGACGATGCCGATCGAGGAGCGACGAGCGCTCTGGGCACGGCTCGGCGGCGATCTCCGACCGCGCGACCTGGGCGAGGATGCGACCGAGGTGACGCTCGACACCCTCGATGGCGCACTCGACGGCGTCGTCGAGGGCCGGGCCAGGGGACGCTGGGTGGTCCGCGTCGGCGCCTGAGCGAGCCGACTCCTAGTCGAGCTCCCCTCGGAGTTGCGCGATCGCTCGCTCGATCGGTTCGCGCGAGGCGCGCGGACCGTACGGTCCGGCGGCGACTGCGTCGCCGATTGCGAGCTCAGCGCGATGGACGCGTCGTCCCAGCTCGGCGATCGCGAGGAGCGCCGCCAGCTGGTCCTCCACGAAGGTGCGGTCGCCGACGCCGCCGTGGCCCGGTACGACGGGCCCCCGGACCAGATCAAGGAGCCGGCTTACGGTCTCGGGCCAGTCGAGGGGGTAACCGTCGCCGAAGTAGGGGGGCGCTCCTCCCTCGAGGAGGTCGCCGGCGAAGAGCACCCCCGTGTCGGGCACGAGCACGACGATGTCGTCGTCGGTGTGTCCCCGGCCGAGGTGGCGCAGCTCGACCCGGCGTCCGCCCACGTCGAGCGCGGCCGTCTCGTGGAAGGTGTGCTCGGGCGGGTCGATGACGACGCCGGGCAGGTCGGCGGCCAGGGCGGGGCTCTCCGCAGCGAGTGTGGCCAGCTCCGCGGGGCCGATCGCTCGCATCCGGCTCGCGCATCGGACGTGGCCCCAGATCCGGGCCGGGCGGAAGATGTGATTCCCGAAGGAATGGTCGAAGTGGTGGTGGGTGTTCACGACCACCCCGACGGGTAGCGGCGACAGCGCTCGCAGGTCGGCCCGGATCTCCTCGGCCTGGACATGCGTCGAACGGGTGTCGACGAGGAGCAGCTCGTTCTCCCCGGCGATGACCCCGATCTCCTGGTCGAAGAAGGCGTAGCGGCGCAGGAACACCCGGTCTCCGACCTCGGACCAGACGGACATGGCGGACCTCCGGGTACCCTGTGCGCGGTGGGTCGGGCCGATGCCGACCGAGCTCATCGACCGGAGCAAGGATGCCATCCACGACGACCGACGTGACGGCTCGCGACGGGATCTGCCTGCTGACCAGGCGCTGGGCTCCTGCCGGCGATGCCTGGGCGACGATGCTGCTCGTCCATGGGCTCGCCGAGCACTCGGCCCGCTACGAGCGGACCGGCGAGGCGCTGGCGGCCGCTGGGATCGACGTCCACGCCTTCGACCTGCGAGGGCACGGTGGATCGAGTGGCCGGCGAGGCGACGTGATCCGCTGGACCGATTACCACAACGACGTCGAGGAAGGGCTCGCTCGGGCTAGGGCGGCGGCTGGGGACAATCCTGTCGCTCTGCTCGGTCATTCCTTCGGCGGCCTGCTCGTCCTCGATGCGGTGCTGGCCGGGCGGGCGAAGCCGGACCTGCTCGTGCTCTCGTCGCCCGGCCTCGATGACGCCCTGCCGGCGTGGCAGCACGCGATGGCCCCGGCGGTGGCACGGATCGCACCCCGCCTTTCCCTGCGGAGTGCCTGGACCGGCGCGGCCCTGTCCCGAGATCCGGCCGTCGGGGCGGCCGTCGATGCCGACCCGCTCTGCCTGAAGCGTGCGACGGTCCGCATGGGGGCCCACGGTTTCGCGGCGCAGAGCCGGGTGCGAGCGGCCGTCGATCGGCTCTCCGTCCCGACCTGGGTCCACCACGGCTCGGACGACCGCCTCGTGCCGCCACGCTCCACCGAAGCGCTCGCAGCCCTACCGACCGTGACCCGGCGCGTCTATCCCGGCCTTCGGCACGAGTGCTTCAACGAGCCGGAGGGCCCGCAGGTCGTCGCCGACGTGGTGAGCTGGCTGCGCGGGCAAGTGGCCGGCAGGGCCCAGGCTTCGGCTGCTGTCGACCGGATGCAGACCGCGGCGGGTGTAGACTGAAAGGACAACCGAAGAACGCCTCCGGGGAGCGCAAGACGCGCTGAGAGTGTGGCCCCGCCACAGACCCGCGGAACCTGACCCGGCTCATACCGGCGTAGGAAGCAGGCACGCGATGACTCGACGGCCGTCCCGGACCCCCGGGGCGGTGTCGTCGTCTTCGGCCGCCGGAGGCCGCTCGTCATCGTGCATCAACCGATCCGACCGCTCATCGTCGTGGCCCTCGCAGCGATCCTGGCCGGCTGCGGCACGACGACCACCCCGATGCCGTCCGTGACGCCGTCGACCGTCCCACCCGCGAGCTTGCCGACGCCGGCGCCCAGCCCGAGCCCCACCCCGGGCACCGTCCGCCTGGCCCTCGACTGGACCCCGAACACGAACCACACCGGCTTCTTCGTGGCCGGCCACGAGGGCTGGTACGCGGACGTCGGCGTGGACCTCGAGGTGCTCCCCTATGCTGGTACGACGCCCGAGGCGCTGATGACGGCCGGCCAGGCCGAGTGCGGCGTCACCTTCCAGGACGCCCTGACCTTTGCGGCGGCCGCCGGGGCCCCGGTCGTGTCGGTGATGGCCATCCTCCAGCGCACGGCGAGCGCGCTGGCGGTGCTGGCGGACTCCCCGATCGAGCGGCCGCGCGATCTCGACGGCAAGGTATACGCGGGGTTCGGCTACCCGAACGAAGCACCGACCCTCCGGACGATCATCCGGGCCGACGGCGGCCGCGGCGAGTTCACCGTCGTGACCCTGGACAGCGCGGCCTACGAGGCCCTGTACGCGCGACGGGCCGACGTCACCATCCCCTTCACGGCATGGGAGGGAGTCGAGGCGGCGCGGCGGGGGATCGCGCTGCGCTACTTCCGCTTCAGCGACTACGGCTTCCCGGAGTTCTACCAGGTCGTCCTGGCCTGCGATTCGCGCTGGCTGGCGCTCGAGCCGGACCTCGCCCGGCGCTTCGTGGCTGCCACGGTGCGCGGATTCGAGGTCGCCGTGACCGACCCGGTGGCGGCGGCAGCGGCGCTCACCGCCGAGAACCCGGGCGTCTTCGACGCCAACCCCGAGCTGCCGCTCGCCAGCCTGACCTTCCTCGACGAGGGCGGCTTCCTGGTCGATGCGGACGGGCGCTTCGGCCCGCAGACCCTCGAGCGCTGGACCGGCTACTCACGCTTCCTCTACGAGCAGGGCCTGCTGACCGGGCGGGACGGGAAGGCGCTGTCGGCGCCGCCCGACTACGCGTCCTTGTTCTCGAACGACTACCTGCCCGTGCCATGAGAGTGGATGCACCGATCAGCGGCCGCCGCGATCCGGCGCCGTTGCCTCCCCGCAGTTCCGTCGCGGCCGACGCGCGAGGTCTCGGCCGCCTCCTGCCGGCCGTCGTGGTGATCGTCGGGCTCCTCCTGGCCTGGGAGTCCTACGTCGCGATCGGTCACGTCGACCCCATCGTGCTGCCCGCACCGTCGCGGATCCTCGCCGCGCTCTGGGATTTCCGGGCGACCGCGATCGGGCATGCCGCGACCACCGCGACCGAGGCGGTCATGGGGTTCGCGGCTGCGGTCGGCCTGGCCATCGCGGCCGCGGTGCTGATGGATCGAGTCGGGTCGATCCGGACCGCGCTCTATCCGTTGCTGGTCGGATCGCAGACCATCCCGATCGTCGCGATCGCGCCGCTGCTCGTCATCTGGTTCGGCTTCGGGCTGGCCCCCAAGGTCGTCGTGATCGTCCTGGTGGCGTTCTTCCCGATCGTGGTCGCCCTGCTGGACGGATTCGCTGCCACATCACCGGATGCGAGCGACCTGCTCCGGACGCTCGGCGCGACGGATCGCCAGGCGTTTCGCCTCCTGCGCTGGCCGGCCGCCCTCCCCGCCCTGTTCACCGGGCTCCGGATCGCGGTGCCGTACGCGATCGTGGGCGCGGTGTTTGCCGAGTATGTCGGCGCCGTCGGCGGGCTGGGCATCTGGATGCAGACCAGCCAGAACGCCTTCCGCACCGACCTCGTGTTCGGGGCCGTGCTGATCGTCGCCGTGCTGTCGGTCGCCTGCTTCGTGCTCGTCGGGGTCGTCGAGCGCCTCGTCATCCCGTGGCATCGGGGCCGACGGCCGGCCCGTGGGTCCTGAGCCCGGCCCGGAGGAGCGGTGGACGCGAGTCGCTCCTTCGGCGACGGCGCCGCCACCCTGACTGCCGTGGCAGTCGAGGGCGCGGCGGCAAGACCTGATCGTGGACGCGGGGGCTCGACGCCCGGTCACCTGCGCATTCGTCTACTCGCGGCGGGGCGCGCACGTCTCGGCGCCCGGTCCGACCCTCGCGCCGGCCGTCCGGCGAGCGTAGGATGAGGCCCTCGGGCCGTCCATCCCGCCGCCCGGCTCGTACCCGTTCGACCAGCCCAGGAGGAGCCCCGTGACCGACGTCCTCGATCAGGTCCAGACTTACCAGCAGTTCATCGGCGGCGAGTTCGTCGACAGCGCCAGCGGGGAGACGCTCGACGTCCTCAACCCGGCCCGAGACGAGGTCATCGCCAAGGTGCCCGCCAGCGGCAAGGAGGACGTCGACCGGGCGGCCGAGGCCGCCGCCAAGGCCTTCGAGAGCTGGCGTGAGACGACCCCGCAGGATCGCAGCCTCATCCTGCTGAAGCTCGCCGACGCCATGGAGGCACGGGCCGATGAGCTCGGACGGCTCGAGAGCCGCAACGCCGGCAAGCCCGTCGGGGCCGCCATCGACGAGATGACCGTCTGCGTCGACCTGTTCCGCTTCTTCGCCGGCGCCTGCCGCCAGATGGACGGCAAGGCGGTCACCGAGTACCTCGCCGGCCACACCTCGCTCTTCCGCCGGGACCCGGTCGGGGTCGTCGCCTCGATCGCGCCCTGGAACTACCCGATGTACATGGCCGCTTGGAAGCTCGGGCCAGCGCTCGCGACCGGCAACACGGTCGTTCTGAAGCCGTCGATCCGCACGCCCCTGACCGCCCTCGAGTTCGCCAAGCTCGCTGCAGAGTTCTTCCCGCCCGGCGTCGTCAACGTGCTCGCGGGCAGTGGCGCGGATATGGGCGACTTTCTGGTCACGCACCCGAAGGTCCGGATGATCTCGATCACCGGCGACACGGCCACCGGCAAGCGGATCGCCCGACTCGCCTCCGACGGGGTCAAGCGGCTTCACCTCGAGCTCGGCGGCAAGGCGCCCGTCCTCGTGTTCGATGACGCCGATCTCGATCTCGCCGCTGAGACGATCAAGTCGGCCGGCTACTGGAACTCCGGCCAGGATTGCACCGCGGCCTGTCGGGTCATCGCCGGGCCGGCCGTCTACGACGCCTTCGTCGACAAGCTGGCCGACCAGGTCCGTTCCATCAAGTGGGGCGACCCGTCCGAAGCCGACGATCTCGACATGGGCTCGCTGATCGCGCAGGCTCAGGCCGACAAGGTCGAGGGCATGGTCGAGCGCGCCACGGCCGAGGCTCAGCTGGTCGTCGGGGGCAAGCGTCCGGCCCGCGCCGGCGCGTACTTCGAACCGACCCTCATCGCGGGCCCCGACCAGCACAGCGAGATCGTCCAGGACGAGGTGTTCGGCCCGGTCGTCACGGTTCAGCGCTTCTCCGACGACGAAGAGGCCGTCCGCTGGGCGAACGATGTCCGCTTCGGCCTGGCGTCGTCGCTGTTCACCGGGAGCATCGGCCGCGCCATGCGGGTGGCCAAGGCGCTCGAATTCGGGACCGTCTGGATCAACGAGCACTTCACCCTCACGTCCGAGACACCGCACGGCGGTGTGAAGGAATCGGGTTGGGGCAAGGACGGCTCGATGTATGCCCTCGAGGACTACACCGTCGTTAAGAACGTGATGATCAACCACGCCGATTGAGCGCTGGCTTGACGTCTCACCCCGCTGCCCATCTCGACCGCCGGCGCGACTCGCCGGCGGTCGAGTCGCTTGCCCAGCCGTGACCGCAGCGGGTCACCGCCGTCCATGACCGGCGCCGAGCGCCTCGCTGCCTCGATGCGAGCGGTCGCTGCCATCGACCCTGCCGACCTCGCCGCGCGACGATGGGCCGGCGCTCGTGGCCGTGCCTTCGAAGGCCTCGAGCTCCTCGAGGCCTTCGATCTCGGGGGCGCCGGGCTGCTGGCGGTCGTCGAGGCGTCGGGCGCCGGGCCGCCGGTGCGCTATCTCCTCGCTCTTGAGGCTGCCGACGGGGATCCCGGCGAGCTTCGAGAGGCCGTGCCGGGCACGGCAGCCTCTGTCGCCCTGGCCGGTGCCGTCGCGGCCGGGGCGACGATCCCGGCCATCGCACGTCCGGTGCTGGACGAGTCCACGGGGCGAGCCGGGCCTGCCCGTCCCAGGGCGGCCCTCGTCTGCCGCTCGGCACAGGCGCTCCGTTCGCTGGTGCCGGGCGATCCGGCCGCGGTCATGGCCCTCTCTCCGCGGGCGCTCGAGGCGGACTACTCGAACACGTGTGTCGTGCTCGGCGAGCGACTCCTGGTCAAGGCCTTCCGTCGCCTCGAGCCCGGCCTGAACCCGGACCTGGAGCTGAACGCATACCTGTCCGAGGCGGCAGGCTTCGAGGCCGTGCCGCGGCTGGCGGGCTATGCCGAGCTCGTGTCGTCAGCCGGAGTCGAGACCGTCGCGTTGATGACCGAGTTCCTGGCGGACGCCGAGGATGCATTCGAGACGACGGCCGAGCGGCTGGCGGGCTGGCTGCTGGCGCCGGGTACCGTGACCGTCGAGTTCGCCACGGAGGAGGCCGCCGAGCTCGGCCGGCTGACGGCGGGTCTCCACGCCATGCTGTCGGCGGCCATCGGCCCCGACCTCACGCCCCGCGCGGCCACCCGCGACGAGTTGCGGTCGTGGCGCGAGGCGGCGGAGGCGGAGCTTGAGACTGCGCTTGTGGCGCTCCGTGGCGTGGACGACGACCTCCGCGAGGAGCTCCGCCTCGGCGCTCCGCGGATCGCCGAACGGTTCTCCGTCTACGAGGCGCTGGCCACGCCGCCGATGCTCACCCGCATCCACGCCGACTACCACCTTGGCCAGCTGCTCCGGACCCCCGAGGGCTTCTCGATCATCGACTTCGAGGGCGACCCGACCCGCTCGATCGCCGACCGGCGCCGGCTGGCCTCGCCGCTGCGTGACGTCGCCTCGATGCTCCGCTCGCTCGATCACGTCGGCCGAAGCGCCGGTCACCTGGCAGTGCGGCGCAGCGGCGGGCCGCTCGAACGCACGGGACTCGATCTCGAGGCCTGGCTTGTCCGCTCGCGGGAGCGGTTCCTCGAGGCGTACCGCGGCGGGCTGCGCGAGGTGGGCGCCCCGATCGACGTGGACGACGATCTGGTCGCCGCCTTCGAGGTGGAGAAGGAGTGCCACGAGCTCGCGTTCGCGGCGTCGTACCAGCCTGACTCGCTCTGGGCGCCGCGGGACGGCATGCGCGGCCTCCTGATCGCCGGGCCTGACCCCTGAAGGCCCGGCTCAACGCCGCCGTGGCCGCCGTTGCCGTTGTTGGCCGCCAGGACCGCCAGTGCCGCCCTTGCCTTCCCAAGTCCATCGACTCGTGGGGGCGATATCTCGGCGAGATCGGCGGCCGAGTTGTCGGGTCGGTCGCGGTTTACCGGCTCGGCGCCGCCGGCTCGGCCCCGCCGG
>Ga0210334_10093844_pt1 | contig 12073 bp, 12 predicted proteins | sample S306metaT_FD_164440 | JGI IMG/M metagenome (GOLD analysis project Ga0210334, IMG submission 164440) | Metatranscriptome of estuarine sediment microbial communities from the Columbia River estuary, Oregon, United States - S.306 (Metagenome... | ecosystem: Environmental > Aquatic > Marine >... | reverse complement strand
CGAAGGCGGCGAGCGCCAGCATGGCCGCCATGCCCAGCAGCACCCAGCGTCCCGGGACCACGGCGGAGCTGCGTACGCCCATGGGGATGGCGGTGGAGGGGGAGGAATCGCGCTGGGGAGGATGCTTCGGAGAGGGACTCGCCATGGGGCCGGGCGATGGTGGCTTACTGGGCGATTGCGGACTCCTGGACCTGGGGGAGGTCCGCCGGTGTCGCCGCCACCGGCTCGGCGCCGGTCTCGGCCCTGTGCAGCTCGCGCAGGGTCCTGCGCCACTCCGCGTACTGGGCATCGACGGAGCCGGAAAGCGTGAGCGTGTGGCCTTCCACTTCATCCACGATGGGCGCCACGTCCGAGCGGAAGGACACGCCGAGTTCCTTGAGGGCCGCGGCGTGAACCTTGGCGTCGTCGGCGAACTGGCCGCTGGAGCGGAAAGCCTCGAATCCGCCGATGACCAGCAGGTCCCGGGCCGCCTGGGCCCCCGAGGAACCGCCGTTGTTGTTGCTGATCACCACGGCGCCGACGATGGCCAGCAGGCCCAGGGCGCGGCGCTCCCACATCTTGCGCTCCAGGGCGCGCTTCTGGTTGAGCTCGGCAAGATAGGACTTGCGCCAGTTCCAGTAGGGCTCCCGCATGTCGTCGTAAAGATTTCCGTAATGGATGTTCACGGTGTCGATGAACATGTATTCCCGCCCGTGAATCCGGTTCACGCGCTGGAACATGGGGTCGTCGTCGGCCGGCAGGCGGCTCACCTGGGTGCCGCCGTCCTCGTCCTGCGCCAGATAGCTTCCGAAGGCGTCCGGGGCCACGCTGCGGGCGAACTTGAGCTGGGCGACCTGGCGGATCGCGCTCAGCTCCCTGGCGCCGAGCTGCTGGCGGAAAGCCAGCATGTCGTTGGCCACCTGGTTGTAGAAGTCCTGGAACGGGTCGCGATCGGCCCCATTGATCATGGCCCGGTAGCTCTCCTCGGCGGCCTCCGCGGCGTACTCCTTGTGGAACCAGGGGCGGCCGCTGGCGTCCACCACCTTGACCTGTACCCTGAGGGTTTCGCCATTGGACTCGAGCAGCTTGCCCGATACGCTGACGTCCACTTCCTCGGCCCGCGCCGGATAGACCCGCACCGCGCCCCACTGGCCGGTCTGCTGCAGGGTTTTCTTGAGATGGAACGGAATGTAGCGCGCTTCCGCGTCGCGGATTTCCCGGTGCGTTCCCTGGTCGGCGGCGGCCTCGGGGGTGATGGCCTCGGTTTCGAAAACGCGGATGCCCACGTCGAGCAGGGTTTCCTCGGGCAGGGCCCGGGTGGCGTAGATGGCCTCCGTGGCGGACACGGATTGTTTGGCGGGCCCCGTTGCGCAGCCGGCGAGGCCGAGAAAGCCCAGCACCGCGGGAATCATCCACCGCAAGCGCCGCAGGTTTCTCATCCCCGGGTCCCCTGCTTGTATTTGCGGTATTCCTCCCACAGCTTCTTCTGCAGCTCGGGATCGGTTTCCGATTCGGCGGCCTTGCGGATCTGGCGCGCCACCACATCGTCGTCGCCGCCGTCCCCGACATCGGGTGGCACTTCCGCCGCGGCCCCGGTAGCGCCTGGAACCGTGCCTGGAATCCGGCCGCCGGGAGAGCCTTCCTCGCCGGAGCTTGTTCTGGACCCCGCGCCGCCGCTGGCCGATGCTTCGGTGCCGCCGGCCGCGGCCGCCACCGCGCCCGCGGCCTCGGTGCCATCCCCCGCGGTCCCGTTGCCCGCCGGCGAAGGTCCCGATCCGCCCGCCGAGCCCCCGGCGGATGGCCCCCGGGAAGCGCGGTTCCGCGCCCGGCGCGCTTCCTCCAGCAACAGCTCGTCGAATTCCGCCAGGGACGCGCCCAGTCTCCTCTCCAGCTCGGCGATTTCCTCGTCTTCGGTGGCGGCCCGTGGGAGCGCTTCGGCGCCCGTTAGCGTGCCGGAAGCGCCTCCCGGTTGTCCGCTCGCCTGGCGGGCCAGGATCTCCACCCGCTCGCGATTGAGGGCCACCAGTTCCTGCACCCGCAGGAGGTACTGCTCCAGCTTCTGGCGCTGGGAGGGCTCGACACCCGGGTCTGAGCGGGCAATCTCCACCCGCGCCTGCATCCGGGCCAGCACCTGCTCGCTCACGGCGAGGTCGTGCCGGGCGTGCTCGAGTTCAACGCCCGGATCGGCCCGCGCGGCGACCGCCAGGAATGCCAGCAACAGAATGGCGATGGCTGGCCTCGCCACAACCCGGAGCCGACTCCCTGCGTGAAATAGCTCACATCCACGGCCCAACTTCGCCCCCTCTCGCGGCCTGCCTCACCCTGGAAAATCCGGGTTGTCCGCTAACCCATTGATCGGCATGGCTGCCTTTCGCCGCGCCGCTTGTCCCCGCGTTCCGTGACAACGCATCATTAATAGGATGGTAGTCAGGACACCGGCAAAATCATAGGCGGTCGCCGCCCACGAAGTATGACCGCCGCCGGCGCGGTGAGTGCACCCTCCGCGAAGGGAATTGCCAGGGGCGACATCAATTCGGCCGCAGTTGTTTGCAGGCGGGCCGGGCTGCCCTTAGAATTTCAGCGGCATCCAGGTGCCATTTCCCTGGAGGACCGACGGAGCGGGTCAGGCGGATTCCTTTCTTCAGCCCGCTCTTCGTGATTCGGCGCTCCCCTTGCCGCGCCGGCTTCGCCGAGCCCCCCACAAACCACTACGGAAGGCAACAAATTCATGTCCAAGCCCCTCAAGATTCTCCTGCTCGCGGTGGGTGTCCTGATCCTGGTGCTGATCGCTGTCGCCGGTTATGTGGCGGCAACCTTTGACCCCAATGCCTACAAGCCCCAGATCATCCAGGCGGTGAAGGACAAGACCCAGCGCACCCTGAAGCTGGAGGGCGACATCAAGCTCTCCTTCTGGCCCGGCATCGGCGGCAAGGTGGGCAAGGCCTCGCTTTCGGAGCGGGGGAGCGACAAGCCCTTTGCCAGCGTCGAGGAGGTGCGCGTGGCGGTGAAGCTGATCCCGCTGCTGTCGAAGCAGGTGATCGTGGACGCGGTGGAGGTCCGGGGGTTGCGCGCCATCGTGGTGCGGGCCAAGGACGGGAAAATGAATTTCGACGACATGACCGGGGCGCCAGCAGCGGCGGCGAAGCCCGAAAAGGCCCCGGCCGCGGTGCCGGCCGCGTTCGACATTGCCCAGGTGGTGGTTGAGGACTCGTCCCTCAGTTATCGCGACGAGCAGGGGGGAACCGAGATGGCACTGTCCGACGTGAATCTGAAAACCGGGCGCATCGCCAGCGGCGTGCCGTCGAGCCTGGACTTTTCCCTCAAGGCCCGTGCCAGCGAGCCGAAACTGGACCTGGCTTTGAAGGGGGACGGCGGTTTCCTTTTCGATCTCGAGAAACAGCATTACGCCATGGATGGCATGACCCTTGAGGCCAAGGGTGAAGCGGCGGGAATACGGCAGCTGGACGCCCGGCTTTCGGGCAGCGCCAGCGCCAGGGTCAAGACCGGCGAGGTGACGGCGGAGAAGCTGGCCCTGGCCCTCACCGGCGTTCAGGAAGGGAAGAACCTGGATATCCGTATGGAGGCGCCGCGGCTGGCGCTCACCGCGGACAAGGCCACCGGCGACAAGGTGACGCTGACGGCGAAGGTTTCCGGACCGGCGCAGACAGTATCGGCGCAGGCGGTGCTGCCGGGGATCGAGGGCACTGCCCAGGCGTTCAAGACCGGGCCCGTGAGCCTGGACCTGGATCTCAAGCAGGGCGACCTGGTGGTGAAAGCCAAGGCCACCTCGCCGCTGTCGGGAAACCTGCAGGCGAAACAGGTTTCCCTGTCCAAGCTCGCGCTGACCCTTGCCGCCACCGGCCCGAACCTGCCGGGCAAGAGCGTCAACGGAGAGTTGCAGGGAAGCGCCGCGGTGGATGGAACAAAAGAGAATGTCCAGGCGAATCTGGCCGGCAAGGTGGGCGAGAGCAACATCAAGGCCAAGCTGGCCATGAACGGATTCGCCAAGCCCGCCTACGGCTTCGACGTGGACATCGACCAGTTGGACCTGGACAAGTACCTCCCTCCCAAGCCGGCAGCCGCGTCCAAGGATACGCCTGCGGCGGGCTCGCCGGCGGGCGCAGCCAAGGAAGAACCCATCGACCTATCCGCGCTGAAAAACCTGAATGCGACCGGCTCGCTGCGCGTTGGCTCTCTCAAGGTCCAGAACATCAAGTCGTCCAATGTGCGCCTGGACCTCAACGCCAGGGACGGCAGGGTGGAGGTCAGCCCCATGTCTGCGAACCTCTACCAGGGCCGGCTCAACGGCAGCGTATCCGTCAACGCCGCCGGCACGCCGGCCATTGCCGCGCGGCAGAATCTCACCGGGGTCAACATCCAGCCGCTGCTGCAGGACGCCGCCGAGTTCGGAAACCTGGAAGGGAAGGGCAACGTGTCCTTGGACGTGACCACCCAGGGCGCCACGGTGGGGGCCCTGAAGAAGGGCCTGAACGGCAACGCGGCCCTGGACCTGGCCGACGGTGCCTATCGCGGCATCAACATCGCGGAGACCATTCGCTCGGCGAAGTCCGCCCTCGGCGCCGTGCGCGGCAAGCCGCAGGCGCAGACCCAGGCGGCGGATACGGCCCAGAAGACCGATTTCACAGAGCTGAAGGCGACCTTCCAGATTCGCAATGGCGTGGCCCACAACGAGGACCTGGCCCTGAAGTCGCCGCTGCTGCGCGTCACCGGAGCGGGCGACATCGACATCGGCAACGACGCCATCAACTATCTCGCTAAGGCGACGGTGGTCGGCACCAGCAAGGGGCAAGGCGGGGCCGAGCTCGAGCAGTTGAAGGGTGTAACGGTGCCGGTGCGGCTGTCCGGGCCCCTTGATGCACCCAAGTATCAGGTAGATATGGCGGCCCTCGCCACCGAAGCGGCGAAGCAGCAAGTGGAACAGAAGGCCCAGGAGCTCATTCAGCGTAAGCTGCCGGGACTGTTCGGGAAGTAGGCCAGGCGCCCAGGTACGCAGGCGCATGGGTCACGACGGGCTCGCGGACTTCCATCGGAAGCATCGAATGCCGGAGCCCGGTTCCTTGGGACATTGCGCTTCCTGCGATGCCGCCATCCTTGGCTTGCTCTGGTTTCGGTCCCGCTGTGGCTAAGCAGCGCCCGAGCCTTCAGCGCGCGTTCGCCCGAAGGCTGATCGCCTGGCAGCGGAAACACGGCCGCCACGATCTGCCTTGGCAGCGGTCCCGCGATCTCTACGCCATCTGGGTGTCCGAAATCATGCTGCAGCAGACCCAGGTGGCGACGGTGATTCCCTACTTCGAACGCTTCCTGGCGCGCTTTCCCGATGTGGCGGCCCTGGCTTCCGCCGATGAGGATGCCGTGCTGGCGCTCTGGAGCGGGCTCGGCTATTACTCCCGGGGCCGCAACCTCCTGCGCGCGGCGCGGCTGGTGATGGAGCGCCACGGCGGGCGCTTCCCCCGGACGGCCCCGGAACTGGAAACGCTGCCGGGCATCGGCCGCTCCACGGCGGCGGCCATCGCGGTTTTCAGCGCGGGGGAGCGGCGGGCCATCCTGGACGGCAACGTGAAGCGGGTGCTGGCCCGCTGCTTCGGCATTGCCGGGCACGCAGGAGAGGGGGCCGTACTGAAGCAGCTCTGGGAGCTGGCCGAGTCGCTGCTGCCGGAGCGGGACATCGGGCGCTACACCCAGGGGCTGATGGATCTCGGCGCCATAGTCTGCCTGCGCAACCGGCCGCGCTGCGAATGCTGCCCGGTGGCCGCCGAATGCGTGGCCCTCAAGGAGGGGCGCGTGGCGGAATTGCCGTCGCCACGGCCCCGCCGGCCGGGTCCCCAGCGGGAGACCGTGATGCTGCTGCTCCTGCGCGGCGGCGAAATCCTGCTGGAGAAGCGGCCGTCCTCCGGAGTGTGGGGCGGTCTCTGGTCGCTGCCGGAGGCGGCGCCCGGGGATAACCTGCGCGAACTATGCCGGCGCCGCTACGGCGCGGAAATCGCCGGCAGCGAAGAGTTGCCCGCGCTGGATCACGCCTTCACCCATTTCCGGCTGCGCATCCACCCCCGGCGCGCACGCGCGCGGTCGGCCCATCCGGCGGTGCAGGAGCCGGGGACGATGTGGGTCAATGTGGACGACGCCCTGGGGGCGGCACTGCCGGCGCCGGTGCGCCGGCTGATTCGCGCCCACGCCCGGCGGCACGCCTGAGAGCTACTTCCAGAGTTCCACGGCCTGGCCCTTGCCCCGGATGCGCTGGGCCCGGGCCTGTATGAAGCGCTGGAACTGGGGCTCGGTCTTGTAGGCGCCGGTGCCCACGTACTCCAGGGAGGAAGCCAGGTGGAACGGCTTCAGGTAGGCGTCCACCCGGAACACTTCCTTACCCGCTTCGTCGAAAAATACGATGGTGGGGGTGTAGGCGACCTTCAGGCTGCGGCCCCATTCCGCCTCGCTCAGCGTCCGGCCGTCGAACGTGGTGACGGGCGCCTTGCCGAACAGTTCCAGCCGCACCCACTCGAAGGAGGGCAGGAGGGCCGCCGCCGCGGGATCCTTGAATCCCTTGCCGTGGAGTTCATCGCACCCCGTGCATTCCTTCTGCTCGAACAGCACCGCGATGGGTTTCTTCGAGGCGGCGCGCAGCCGCTTCAGGTCGTGGGGCGCCTTGGCGAAGAACGGCTCGTCATGGAGCTTCCCGGTGGCGGGCTCCATGGCCCGGGTCTTGAGGAACTCCGAGAAGGGCAATTCCTTCTCCTTGCGGGCGGACACATAATCCAGGGCCGCGTCGAACTTAGGAGGCGGATAGTAGCCGTTCATCCTCAGCACGACCTCGCCTTTTTCGTCGAGCAGGAGCACGGTGGGCGTGAACTGCACCTTGAGCAGTGCGGCCAGGTCCTTCTCGGTCCGCGACTTGCCGTCGAACCAGGCGACTTCCCGGTCGCCCCAGATGTTGAGGGCGATGGCGTCAAAATGCCGGCGGGTCTTCTCGGTGATGTCCTTGCGGCCGAAGTTCACCTGCATCAGCTCCTTGCAGTAGGGGCAGCCGTCTTGGCCGAAATACAGGAGCAGGCGCTTATTCTGGACGGCGGCTTCCCGGGCCTCTTCCGGGAAGTCGAGAAACGATTCCTTGAACCAGCCCGGGATCTCGATGGCATGGGCTCCCGGCGGTGCCTGCGCCGCCGCCGGCTCGGCGGCCCGAGCGACTGTCGCGAAATGTCCGAGGGCGAGTACCAGCAGCGCGAAGAATTTGAAGGAATTGGCCATGCCTGTTTCTCCTATGTTTGCTCTTGACCGGGTCCGGATTGCGCGGTTTCTGCCCGGGCGCCGCTCAACCGTCAAGACCCTGGCTGGCGAGAAACTTATGCAGCACTTTCAGCCGCGCCGCGCTGCTGTCGAGTTCCAGCAGCTTCTGCTTCGCGTCTAGCTTGAGGGGCAGCGCCTCCGCCAGCCGGTAGCTGACCCACGCGGAATCCTCGAAATCGAAGGGCTCCCGGAAAAACGCTTTCCCCACCTTGTCAATGATCAGGCGCAGCACTTCCGCGCAGTTGCGGTGCTCATCGGGGAGTTGAACCGCCGGCTCTTCGGACAAGAGGGTGATCCGCGCGGTGATGAGGCCGCTGGGGTTCACCTCGCGGCTGTCGATTCGGAACCGCTCTGTGCCCAGGGTCTTGAGCTCGAAGATGCCCAGCTGCTGCATGTCCCACTCGACGATAGTGGCGAGGCAGCCCACCCGCTCCGGCACCGCCGGTGCTCCCACCTCGCCGCCTTCCTGGATCAGGCACACGCCGAAGGGGCGGTTGTCCGCGATGCAACCCTTGGTCATCTCGATGTAGCGCTGCTCGAATACCTTGAGCGGGAGAAGGCTTCCCGGGAGCAGGACGGCGTTGAGGGGGAAAACCGGTACTTCCATTGCCTGAGGGTGACCGCCGCCGGAAAGGTAATCGAACAGCGCCAAGTCAGGGCTCTTGGCCGCCCCAGCGCTGGATCAGGCGGTTCTCGATACCGAGGCGGTCGAGGACGCGGGCCACCACGAAGTCCACCAGGTCCTGCACCGAGCTCGGGTGATGGTAGAAGCCGGGATTCGCCGGCAGGATGGCGGCCCCCGCCCGGGCGAGCCGCAGCATGTTCTCCAGGTGTATGGCCGAAAACGGCGTTTCCCTGGGCACCAGGATGAGCGGCCGTCCCTCCTTGAGCATGACGTCCGCCGCGCGCTCGATGAGGTTCTGGGCGAGCCCCGCCGCCACGGCGGCAAGGGTCCCCATGGTGCAGGGGCAGATCACCATGGCGTCCGGGGCGCTGGAGCCCGAGGCGATGGGCGCGAACCACTCTTCGCGGCCGAACACGGAAAGTTGGCCGGCGCGGGCGTTGAATTTTTCCGAGAAGAACGCCTCCGCCTCGGATGCCCGGGACGGCAGCGCCAGGTCCATTTCCTGGCGCGCCACCACCTGCGCCACCTGGGAATAGGCCAGATAGACCCGCGCTCCGCTGGCGAGCAGTTGCTCCAGCAGGCGGATGCCATAGGGCATTCCGGAGGCGCCGGTGAAGGCGAGGGTGATGGTGCGTTCCATGGGGAAGTTTCAGGGTACCGGCTGCGGCGCGGCGTCGGCAACCGGCCGCTGGTCCAGCAGACGCGCCGCCACCAGCCCGTTGACCACGCCGAACACGAGGGCGGCCGCGGCCAGGGCCGGCACCAGGTACAGAATTCCCGAGTGGGGAATCAGCCACAGCCAGGCGATCGCCAGCTGGCCGGCGAGGTGGCCCAGCGCCGCCAGGATGCTCTGGCTCACGGGCCCGAACCACCGGCCCGGCAAGTGGCGGGCTGCAGCCAAAACCGCCAGGCTGGCCAGCGCGCCGCCCAGGCTCAGGAAAAACCCCGGAGACAGAAAGGACCCCAGCAGCAGGCTGGCTCCCACCACCCGCAGCAGCGACACCCAGGCCGCGGCGCGGAAACCCCAGCGGGCAAGCACCAGCAGCACGACGATGTTGGCAAGACCGGGCTTGATGCCGGGGACCGGGGAGGGGATGGCGGCCTCCGCCAGGGACAGGGCAATGGCGGCGGCCGCCATGCGCGCTACGTGGCGGTCCTCGCGGGTGGCCTCGAGTTCAATAACTGATGGAGTCATAGGGCTTGCCGCGTCCCGCGAGTTCCAGGCTCACCTGATTGGGCAGGCAGATGGCCATGTCCCCGGCCCGCTCCAGCCAGCCCTGCCGCACGCAGTACTGGCGCGGGCTGGGATCCGACTCCACCCGCGCCCGGCCCTGCCGGACGGCGATGACACTCTCTCCCAGGGGGCCGGCCACGCGCATGGACTGGTCGCGGGACAGGGGCAGCTCGGCGACGACGCGCCCCGCGCTGCGCACCACCGCGCGGTCGGCGCGCTCGCTGCTCCAAAGGAAGGGAAAAGAGGCGCCCACCAGCAGCGCCGCCAGCGCCAGGGTGAGCCAGTCTCCGGGACGGATCACCCGCAGCATGTCAGCTCAGCCCCCGGTGCCGCACCAGCACTTGCACGCCGGCCGAGAAGTAGGCGGCCAGCTTTTCCACGAAGTACACGGAGCGGTGGCGCCCGCCGGTGCAGCCGATGGCCACGGTCAGGTAGCTGCGGTTGTCCTTGTCGAAGCAGGGCAGCCAGCGCTCGATGAACTCGACGATGTCGTCCAGCATGCGCCCGGCGTCGGCTTCCCGGTCCAGGAATCGAATCACGGGCGCGTCCTTGCCGGTGAGGGGGCGCAGTTCGGGATCGTAATGGGGATTCGCCAGGCAGCGCACGTCGAACACCAGGTCGGCGTCCAGGGGAAGGCCGGTCTTGAAGGCGAAGGACTCGAACAGCAGCGTGATGCGGGAGCGGTCCACCTCCATCAGGTCCTTGATCCAGGCGCGCAGGGCGTTGGGCTGCAGGGCGCTGGTGTCGATGCGCTGGGCCATGCCGCCGATGTCCGACAGCTCCTCGCGCTCCCGCAGGATCGCCTCGGTGAGCGTGCGGTCGCCGGAGGTCAGGGGGTGCCGGCGGCGAGTTTCCGAATAGCGCTTGACCAGGGTCTCCGTGTTCGCCTCAAGGTAAACGAGCCGCGTGTCCACGCCGTCGTCGCGCAGCTCCGAAATCTGCTCCGGCAGCATCCGGACCGAGTCTCCGCTGCGAACGTCGATGGCGACCCCGACGCGGCCGTAGCCTTCGTCGCGCAGGTAGCGCATCAGGTCCCCCAGCAGCGGCGCCGGCAGGTTGTCCACGCAGTAGTAGCCGCTGTCCTCCAGGATGTTGAGGGCAATGCTCTTCCCGGATCCGGAAAGGCCGCTGATCAGCACGAGCTTCATGGCCTGACGGGGCGCTACAGCTCCCCGGAGTCTTCCCCGGCGCCGGAAGCCATCAGCTGCTCGTGGCGGGCCAGGAATTCCTGGGTGCTGTCGATGCCGCGGAGCTGCAGGACATAGTTGCGCACGGCGGCCTCCACCAGCACCGCCAGGTTGCGGCCCGCCGCGACCGGCACCGTCACCTTGCGTATTTCCACCCCGAGCACGTCCGCGCTGCTGGCGTTGAGGGGCAGGCGCTCGAAGCGGGTGAGCTCAGGTCCCATGGGCTTTTCCAGGTGGACAATGAACTTCATGTTCTTGCGCGGGCGCACCGCGGTTTCGCCGAAGATGGTGCGGATGTTGAGCACGCCCAGACCCCGCACCTCGAGAAAATCCCGCAGCACCGGAGGGCAGCGGCCCTCCACGGTCTCCGGCCCCAGGCGGTAGAGTTCGACGATGTCGTCGGCCACCAGGCCGTGCCCGCGGCTTACCAGCTCCAGCCCGAGCTCGCTCTTTCCCACGCCACTGTCCCCGGTGATGAGCACGCCCATGCCCAGCACGTCCAGGAAGACGCCGTGCATGGTGGTGGAGTTGGCCAGGGTGCGCGCCAGGTACGGGCGCACCATCCACATCAGGTGGAGGCTCGACAGCTGGGTGCGGAACAGCGGCGTGGCCGTGGCGTCCGCCAGGTTCTTGAGGACCTGGGGGATGGCCTCGCCGCCGGCGACGAACATGCACGCCATCCCGTTGGTGGACAGGTTGTGCAGCGCTTCCTGCAGGTGCACCGCGTCCAGGTTCTTGAGGTAGTCCGTCTCCGAATTGGAGAGAACCTGGATCCAGTTGGGATGGATGAAATTGAGGTGGCCGATGAGCCCCTTGGTCGAGCGCCCGATGAGCTCGCTGTCGAGAACCTTGCCGCCGCCGTTCTTGCCCGCCTCCCACGTGAGGCTCAGCTTCTCGCGGTTTTCCTCAAACAGGCGCGCTATGGTGACCTGAGGCATGGGGCTGCCATTCGGTGATCAGCCGGTGGATCTCGTCGGCATCCGCGGCCGCACCCAGCTTGTCGCGGAATCCGCGGTCGCTGAACATCTGGGCCAGTTCGGACAGGATTTGCAGGTGCAGGTCGGTGGCGCGCTCGGGCACCAGCAGGATGAAAATGAGCCGCACCGGCTGCCCGTCGGGCGCGTCGAAGGGGATGGGCTCCTTCATGCGGATGAAGGCGCCCAGGGCATCCTTCAGGCCCTTGATGCGCCCGTGGGGGATGGCGACGCCCTGGCCGAGGCCGGTGGAGCCGAGCCTCTCTCGGGCGAACAGGCTTTCGAAGCAGAGGCTGCGCGCGATCTGGTCGTTGTTCTCGAACAGCAGGCCGACCTGCTCGAACACCCGCTTCTTGCTGCCCACGTCCAGGTCCACCAGGATGTGGTCGGGCGCGAGTAGCTTCGATAGCTGGTTCATGGGTTCTTCGCCCTGGGGAGCCGGGCGGGCAGGAGATTGCATGGTTCCAATCATCCGTTGCGCAGGCCGGCTTACTCGGCGGGCTCCGGGCGGGCCGCGCCGTTGGGGCGCTTCTCGCCGCGTTTTTCCTTGTGGCGCAGGATCTGGCGGTCGAGCTTGTCGATGAGCCGGTCGATGGCGGCGTACATGTCGGCGTCCTCGCTCTGCACGAAGATGTCCCGCCCGCGGACGCGGACATTGGCCTCTGCCATCTGCCGGAGTTTCTCCACCGAGAGCGTCACGTTGACGTCTATCACGTGGTCAAAGTGGCGCCGAATGCGCCCGACCTTCTGCGTTACGTAATCCCGGATGGCCGGG
>Ga0210334_10961562_pt1 | contig 12147 bp, 9 predicted proteins | sample S306metaT_FD_164440 | JGI IMG/M metagenome (GOLD analysis project Ga0210334, IMG submission 164440) | Metatranscriptome of estuarine sediment microbial communities from the Columbia River estuary, Oregon, United States - S.306 (Metagenome... | ecosystem: Environmental > Aquatic > Marine >... | reverse complement strand
CCGGGAGCCGGCCCCTGGAGATCGTCCACTCGCCGCTTCGCCGGACCACCGAGACGGCCGACGCGGTCGCCTCCGCCATGGTCGCCGATCCCGATGACGGCGACGTCCCGCCCGTCCGCCCGGACATGGGCATGGTCGAGATCGGCCAGGGCGAGTGGGAAGGGCTCCATCACGACGACATCGCTCAGCGCTACGCGGAGGTGCTCGGGGGCTGGCGGCGGCGACCGACCGAGGTCTGGGCACCGGGCGGGGAGTCGCTGGCGGCCGTCCAGGAGCGGGTCCGGCCGGCGCTCATGTCGCTCCTCCGCAACCTGGCCGAGGGCCACGAGCCGGGCACCCATGACCGCTCGCAGGTCGCCGGCTACCGCGGCACCGCCCTGGCCGGCGACCGGCCGTGGACGATCGCCGTCGGTCACGACGGGCTGTTCAAGGTCCTGCTCCTGACGCTGTTCGACCTGCCGCTCGCGCGGTTCTGGGCGTTCTCCACGTCGCTCTGCGGGATCAGCGTGATCGAGCTTCGGGCCGGCCGGCCGGTGCTCGTCGCCCACAACCTCACCGAGCACCTCGCCCCACTGCGCGAGGACGAGGCGCGCGCCGAGGCCGAGGCCGCCGCACGGAGCCGCTCGGGCGCGCTCTAGGTGGGTGGATCCCGCCTAGCGGGGGCGGCGAATCCTCCACAACGCGAGCCGCAGGAGAGCGACGCGCAGACGCCCGGTCGCGGCACGCACCGCGCGCAGCCGATCGGCGCCGAGCTGTGCCCGCCCGTAGGCGACCTCGACCTTCGCCCGGGCCACGGTCTCGAGCTCGGGGCGCACCCCCGGCAGGACGTCGCCCAGGGCCGCGCTGTATTCGAACACGGTCTGGGTCGGGCGCGGGCCGAAGCCGAGGCGCCGAGCCGTCCCGGTCACGCTGCGCCAGGCCGAATCGGGGGTCACGTCGCGTGGGCCGCGGCGATAAGCGGCGAAGGCGAGCCAGCCGATGCCGCCTGCCAGGACCATCGCGACCAGGACGAACGGTGCCGCACCGGGACCACCCGGACCACCGGTCGTCCCCGCACCGCCGGGTCCGACGCTCGGCGGTGGACGCGACGGGTCCTGGCCGCCATCGTCGCCCGGTGACCGCGTCGGTGTCGGCGACGGCCGCACGACCGGCTCGCCGGCCGGCAGCTCGGGGGCGTTATCTGCGAGACCGCCCCCGGTCGGGTCGAACATGACCCAGCCGAAGCCGGGGAAGTACACCTCGATCCAGGCATGAGCCCCGGAGTTCCGGACGATCTCGCTCCCATCGGGCGACCGCTCGCCCGGCAGGAAGCCCTGGACGAACCGGGTCGGGATGCCGGCCTCGCGCAGCAGCACGGCGGCCGTGCTCGCGAAGTACTGGCAGAAGCCCTGCCGCAGTTCGGCGAAGCACTCGACGACGCCACGACCGCCGCAATCGAGGCCCGAGATGTCCGGCTCATACGAGAACTGGGTCGGGTCGTGCAGGAGCTCGACCATCGCCATCGTGAGGTCGTACGGGGTCCGCCGCTCCCCGCGAGCATCCGCGTCGGCCTGCGCCTGCTCCTCGGCGAGGGCGAGGATGCGCTTCGCCTCGGGCCCGACCGCCCCGTCGGGGTTCCTGCGCAGGTAGCGTATGAGGACCTCGGACGGGTAGTCGGTGCCGGCCGCGCGGAGCTTGTTGGCCGTGAGCGCCAGCGGGTCGTCGTCGCCGGTCGTCGGCACGAGCGCCGTCACCGTGTACGGGCGGCCCCGCTCCCGGCCCTCGACCGAGCCCAGGAAGCCAGCCTCGCCAGACAGGTTGACGAGGCTCTCGGTCGAGACCGCGACGACGGCACTCGGCCCGAGCAGCTGGACCCCCCGATAGCCGTCGGGCTCGATCGTGAAGACCACCTTCCGCCCGCTCTCGCCCGAGGTGTCCGTCAGGGGCGCCAGGCTGCGCTCGAGCGTCCCGTCGAGGAGATCTTCTTCGCGGCCGCGCGGCGTCTGGATCTCATCCGTCGTCACCCAGCCGCTGCCGGTGAACAGGTCATACGTCGCCGCCCGCCAGTAGTAGGGCTCGTCATCGCCGACCGGCCGGGTGACCAGCAGCGCTACCCGCCCGTCGTTGACCCACTTCGTCCCGATGTCGGCCGAGGGGCCGAAGTCGACGATCGCCGGACCGCGCGGGTTCGAGAGGAACGTGAAGTAGCGGCTCATGTTGCGCCCGACATCGACCAGCCAGCCTTCGGCTCCCGTCCAGGCTCCGGCCAGCGGCTCCGATCTCGCGGTGGTGGTCAGGGCGAGCGCCGCGACGACCGCGACGGCCACGAACACCGCGCCGGAGCGTGCCGTCAGGCTGGCCAGCGGACCCGGATCGCCGATGTGACGACGTACCCACTCGGCGCGCTCGTCGAGACTATGGAGCCGGACGAGCAGCAGCAGGGACACCAGCGTGAAGGCGACCAGCAGCCAGAGCTGGTCGAAGGGGGCCAGGGCCATGTTGATCAGGAGCACGGTGCCGAACGCGACGACAGCCGGCATCGGACGCCGATGCCGGAACACGGCGTACCCTGCGAACTGGCCGGTCGCCCAGAGCAGGAGGCCGAGCACCAGGAGGAAGTGGCCGTACTGCTGGGTCGACCCGCGACCTTGGACGATGAGCTCGCGGACCGCCACGGCGGAGGCATCCGACGCGGCCACGAACAGGCGCGCGAAGTTCCCCTCCTCGGGCATCAGCACCGAGCCGACGATGACCGGCACGATGAGCGCCGCGGCGACGGCGCCGGCCAGGTGCCCGCGAAGCCGGCCCCAGCCGAGCTCGGCAGTGATGAACCCGGCCAGCACGCCCCCGATCGCGGCCCAGGGCAGGAAATTGGTGAGCAGGGTGCTGCCAAGCACCCAGTTGGGCTCATCGATCGCCCAGCCGACGACGAGCGCCATGAGGACGAGCAGCGCGAGGCTCAGCCAGCCTTCGTCGGGCGCCAGGCGGAAGCGGCTCATCCGACCAGGAGCTCCGCCAGCGGCTTCGCCGGCAGCACCGTCATCGTCCGCAGCTCGTACTCGGCCAGGGCATGACGGAGCGCCCTGGCGTGCCGGATGGAGGCCTGGTCGGGCTCCTCGGGCGGCTGCGCGCCGTGCGGCAGGTGGCGGAGTACCTCGTGGCGGGCGAACGCCGGGGCGTCCACCAGCACCACGACGCAGCCGATGCCGCGAGCCCGCAGGGTGGCCAGCGGACGCACCCAATCGCGCTCCAGGGATGCCGTGACGATGACCGCGGTCATGCCGCGACGGACCCGACCGAGGCCGGAGAGGAGCGCCTCGGACAGCGGCGTGGTGCCGTCGGCATCGACCGCTGCCAGCAGTTGCATGATCTTGAGGTGTTGGCGCGACCCGCGGTCGGCCGGCAACACGGAGGTCCGATGCGCATTCACGGTCAGCCCGACGGCGCGGTTCTCGAGGATCGCCCGGTCGGTCACCGCGGCCGCCACCCGGACGGCGGCTTCGGTCGTGGATTCCTCACCCTGGCCCGCCTGGATCGAGCGCTCGAGATCGAGGAAGATCCAGGCATCCGCCGTCTGCTCGAGATCGAACTCCTTGACCTGGATCTCGCCATGCCGGGCTGTGGACTTCCAGTGGATGCGGTTCATGCTGTCGCCGGGCGCCCAGGGCCGCACCGCCATCGCCAGCGGGGTCGTCTGGTGGGTGCGCTGGGGCGAGGCGTGACTGCCTTCCAGATCGGCCGCCGGCAGTCGCCAGAAGGGCAGCCGTTCGATGCGTGGATACACGACCACGGTCACGCCCTGGCCCACGGCGGCCGATGATTCGAAGAAGCCGAAAGGATCGCCGGTCCGGATCTGGAGCGGCTCGACCCGGAAATGGCCGCGTCGGGTGAGCGGTGCCCGCACCAGCCAGGACCGCTCGCGATTCGGTCCCAGCGAGATCGCCCGCCCGGGCAGGCCACCCGGCAGGGAGGTCGGGTTGTGGACTTCGAGCAGGAGCTTGGGGATCCGCCCGGCGTTGCGCATCGTGTAGGTGACTCGAAGCTGCTCGCCGACGTGGCCATGGAGCTGGCTGACGGCGTAGCCCGCCTCGAGGTCCGCCAGGCCCAGGCGGGTGACGATGTAGGCGCCGCCGCCGACCAGGATCCCGAGGTACAGCAGGTAGAACAGGAACGCCAACCCGGTCGAGAAGGCGGCCAGCACAAGGACCGCTGTGGCCAGGATGAGCGGCAGCCGGCGCAGCATCGATGAGACCCCGCCTCGCCGGCGCTAGGCGCTCGACGTGGTGCTGCCGGCCCGGAGATCGCGTGGACCGGATCCGGCGGCGAGCGCCGGTGCGTCGATCGGGGTCGTCGCCAGCAGCTCCCGGACGACGCTGCCCGCCGTGACGTCGTGGATCGTGGCGCTGGTCTTGATGATGAGCCGGTGGGCCAGGGCAGGCTCCGCCAGCGTCTTGACGTCGTCGGGGATGACATAGTCGCGGCCGAGCAGGGCGGCCAGCGCCTGCCCGGCCCGGTACAGAGCGATCGAGCCGCGCGGCGAAGCACCCAGGTAGACGTCGGGATGGGTCCGGGTCGCATTGACGAGGCGGACGATGTACTCGCTCACGGCCGAGTCCACGTACACCTCGCGGACCGCGCCCTGGAGCTCGCGCAGCTCCTCCACCCCGCAGACCTCGGCCAGATCGTCGAGCGGATGCGTCCGCTTCTGCTCGTCGAGGATGACGATCTCCTCTAGGGGCTGCGGATAGCCCAGGCGGAGGCGCAGGAAGAAGCGGTCGAGCTGCGCCTCGGGCAGCGCGAACGTGCCCTCGTACTCGATCGGATTCTGGGTGGCGATGACCAGGAAGGGGTCGGGCATCTGGTAGGTCGTGCCGTCGATCGTCGCCTGTCGCTCCTCCATGCACTCGAGGAGAGCCGACTGGGTCTTGGGCGTCGCCCGGTTGATCTCGTCGGCGAGCACCACCTGGGCCATGATCGGCCCCGGCCGGAATTCGAATTCCTGGGTCTTCTGGTTGTAGATCGAGAGGCCGGTGACGTCGCTGGGCAGCAGGTCGGGCGTGAACTGGATGCGCCGGAAGCTGCAGCCCAGGCTCTTCGCGATCGCCTTCGCGAGGACGGTCTTGCCGGTGCCCGGCACGTCCTCGATGAGCAGGTGGCCGCGACACAGGAGGGCGACCAGCGCGAGGCGAACCTCCTCGTGCTTGCCGACGATGACGCGTTCGACGTTGGCGACGACGCGCTCGCCGGCTTCCTGGATCTTCGTCATCCGTGTCCCCCAGAATGCGACGCGCGACCCGTCAGGGTGCGCATCGGTTACCTCGTTCGACCCGACGACTCGCGTGGCAGGAGTGTCGCCAGATAGTACGCCGGGTGCCGAAAAGCGGTTCGCGACCTGTTTGGGCCGGGGTGACTCGGCCGCGCCTCGATGGGCTCGCCGCCGATCGTGACGGTCAGCCTGATAGCGATGCCGGCATGACAGTGCTGCCGGTCGCCGGGTCCACGGTCCGCCTGCCAACGGTCGTCGGCTCGAGCACGATGGACCGATCGAGCAGGGGCGCGCCCGGCGCTGTGCCGGAGTGCCGGACGACCAACCGGGCGATGAGCCCTCCAAAGGGAACCCTTGGCCGGAGCGTGACCTGGAAGCGGCCGTTCTGAGGGGCGAGCGCCTCCATCGCGAGGATGGTGGCTCCGAACTCCAGGTCGACGACGAGCCGGCCGGCGCCCGGCCCGACGCGGCCCTCGATGATGACGGCGGCGCCGGCCTGCCGGGCGACCGCGTCAACGGGGGCGCGATGACGGCCCGCGGGTCGGGTCGACCATCCGAGCCCGGCGATCGCCGGAGGTCCCGAGGCGACCGCGTCGGCCGGCGCCGGCGAGGGTGTCGTCGTGGGAGCCGACCGAGGCCCGAACAGCCCGATGGCCGCCACACCCGTGGCGATGAGGACGACCGCCAGCGCCCGACGCCTGCCGCCATCGGCGGGAAGTCGCACGGGGTTCACGACCTTGCTCGGGGGCGTTCCGAACGCCACTGCAACGGACCCATAGCGGGGGGCGAATCGAGTCGTCATACCGTACCTGAGGCGACAAGCCCGCTCACCGTCACCTGTCCGAGGCCGGCCTGGGTTCGGTCTCCGAGGTGTTCGACGGCAATGCCGCGCACGAACCGTCTGGCTGCGTGGCCCAGGCTGGGGGGGTGCAGAGGTCCTGCGAATCCTGCGGCGACTGGAGACGACGGTGCCTCGGGGCGGGAGCGCCTCGGGGCGGGGGCGCGGACGAGGCCGGGGCGGGGGCGCGGACGAGGCCGGGGCCGGAAGCCCGGTCGCCTAGCCCCGGAGGAGGGTCAGGAAACCGACCCAGAGCGTCATCAGGCAACCGACCGCGGCCATCACCCCGAGGAACGGCTCGCCGCCGCTGAATGCCGCCAGGGCGACCCCGCCGAACAGCGCCGCCAGGACCAGGGCGATCGCCGTCATCCCGATGCGCTCGATGAGCGGTCTGCCCGCCGACGCAGTGCGCGGCGAGCCTCCGGCCGCCGCCGGTTGCGGGCCCTCCGACGACGCTCCTTCGTCCCGATCGTCGGCCGGCTCGTGCTTCGGCTCGAGCCCGGGAGCCGGCGCTCCGTCGAGCGGCTCGCTCATCCGCCTACGGTATCGAAGTAGGCGGCCATCAGCGCGCCGGCCACGGGGGCCGCTCGCTCGCCGCCCCGTCCGCCCTTCTCGACGAGCACCGCGATCGCGACTTGCGGCGCGTCGGCCGGGGCGAAGCCGATGAACCAGGAGTGCGGTTCCCCGGTGCCGCCCAGCTCGGCGGTGCCCGACTTGCCGGCGGTCAGCACGCCCGGCACCTTCGCGCCAGAGGTGTAGGCCTTGCCCAGATCGCCCTCGACGGCCCGGGTCATGGCCGCCCGGATGGCCCGGGCGGCCCCGACGTCCAGCACCCGCCGCACAGCGCTCGGCTCGATGCGCTGTACCCGCCCGGCGCCGTCGGTCAACGACGTCACGATGTGCGGCGCCATGAGCACGCCGTCGTTAGCGATCGTCGTGGCCACGAGCGCCATCTGGAGCGGCGTCGCCAGCGTCTCGGCCTGGCCGTAGGCGGCGTTGGCAAGCTCGACGTCATCGGCGAAGCCGCCGGGCAGCGGGCCGCCGCCGTTGGTCACCTGGCTGACCGACGTCGGTAGCTCGAAGGGGAGCTCGGAGCCGAACCCGAACCGGCCGGCCGTGGCGGCCAAGGCGCCGCCGCCCGCGCCGAGGCCGGTCAGAGCGTAGTAGATGTTGCACGAGACCTCGGTCGCTTCGGTCAGGTCGAGGGCTCGGTTGCCGGTCCGCGGGTGATGCCCGTCCCGGACCCGGAAGCCGGACACGAGCAGCCCGTCCTTCTCGGCCTGCGGCTGCTCCGGGTAGGTGGTGGCCGGAGTGATCGCGCCCGAATCGAGCCCGGCGGCGGCCGTCACGATCTTGAACACGCTCCCCGGCACGTAGAGGCCCTGGGTCGCCCGCGGCAGGAGTGGCTTGGCGGGATCCTCACGCAGCGCGCCGAAGGCCTCGTCCGAGGTTGCCGGATCGGCGATCGCGGATGCGTCGTACGTCGGCGTCGAGGCGAGCACGAGCACCTCGCCGCTGCGCGCGTCGATCATGACGACCGCCCCGCGATCGCGGCCGAGCAGCTTGACGGCCTGGCGCTGGAGCGACAGAGACAGGCCCACCGTCAGATCCTCCGGGTCTGACGGGTCGGGATCGAACTTGCGCAACAGGTCGCGCCGTGGATCGCCGGACGCGAGCCCGGTCAGCTGCGCGTCCCAGGCCCGCTCGAGACCGGCCGTGCCGTAGCGTCGCGAGGCGTACCCGACGACCGGGCTGACCGTGTCGTCGATGTAGGTCCGATAGGGCAGTCCATCGGCGCCCATCTCGTTGCCGGCGAGCACCTCGCCATCGCGATCGCGGATCAGGCCCCGCACGGCGTTCTGACGGGCGGCCACCAGCGACGGATTGTCGGGACGTTGGACGAGCTCGTCGCTCACGACCACCTGCCAGTAGCCTGCCGTGGCCGCCAGCGTCCCGAAGGCGAGGCTGAGCACCAGCCCGACGCCGACGATCGTCCGGCCCACTGACCGACCCCCCTGGAGCGGGTGGGCGCCGGGGCCGGGCAGCCCGCGCTGCGCGCGCCCGTCGCCGCCTTGCCTGATCAGGGGTCGCCCTCCCTCGGGATGCCCGGTCATCGATCGCTTCGCAGGGAGGGTGCCAGCCGCCGCAGCCGCCGCGGCGTCGACGGCGGGGGTGGCTCGACGCCCCGGTCGGAGATCGCCAGGAGGAGGCCGACCACGACGGCGTTCGCCATCAGGGAGGAACCGCCGTAGCTGATGAAGGGCAGCGTGATCCCGGTCAGCGGGATCAGCTTGAGGGTCCCCGCCGCGATGATGAAGGCCTGGACGCCCACGACCAGGGCGAGGCCTGCGGCAAGGATCGCGCGGAACTCGTCGGCGGCGGAGGCAGCGATACGCAGCCCGCGCTCGACGATGACGAGGTAGATCCCCAGGATCGCGAGCACCCCGATCAGGCCGAGCTCCTCGCCCAGCGCAGCCAGCGGGAAGTCGGTGTGGACGGCCGGGATCGGCAGGCGGCCGCCCACCGTCGGCAGCCCGGCGCCGAGACCCGTGCCGATCAGACCACCACGGGCGAATGCGATCAGCGCCTGGATGACCTGGTACCCGTCGCCGAGCGGGTCGGACCAGGGATCGAGCCAGATGTCGACCCGGGTCTGGACATGCTCGAAGAGCCCGTAGGCCAGCATCGAGCCGGCCGCGAAGAGGAGCAACCCGAGGACGACGTAGCTCCAGCGGGCCGTCGCGATGAAGAGCAGCAGCAGGAACACGGCGAAGAACAGCAGGGCTGCGCCGAGATCGCGCTGGATCACGACGATGCCGAGCGCGATCGCCCACATCGCGATCATCGGCACCAGGTACGGCAGCGGCGGCAGCCGGAGCGGGCCGAGGCGCATCGCGCCCTCGGCAAGGAGTGGCCGGAACTCCGACAGGTAGCCCGCCAGGAAGACCACGAGCACGACCTTCAGCAACTCCGACGGCTGGACGGAGAACGGCCCGACGCTGAGGCTGAGGCGCGCCCCGTTGACCTCCTCACCGAGGACGAAGGTGAGCAGCAGCAGGGCGATCCCGAAGGCCGCCCAGCTGTACTTGTAGCGGCGCAGCCAGGCGTCCGAGCGCACGACGATGGCCAGCGTGCCGAGCGTCGCTCCTGCGAGCAGCCACCAGATGAGCTGCGTTCGGCTGAGTCCGCCGAGCGAGCCCGCAAGATCCTGGGGCAGCCGCTCCATGAGGATCAGGCCGATCCCCCCGAGCAGGGCCACCGCCGGCAGCAGCACCTGATCGGTCCGTCGGCCGGTGATCACCTGGGCCAGGTGGATCGCGGCGAAGATGCCGAGGAAGACCGCCAGCTGGACGGCGTCGGCCAGCATCGCCTCCGGGCCGACGTCGGAGCCGGGGACCCGCGAGGCCAGCCAGCTCTCGGTCGACCCGAGGGAGAGGCTGCCGACCACCAGCGTCACGCCGACCGCCACCAGCAGGACCGCCTCGCGACCTCGTCGACGCGGCCGGATCCCGCCGATCAGCGACCCCAGCGTCGTGACGGCCGGGGAGGCAGGCGGGGTGACGCTCATCCGGTCACCTCCGGCGTCCGCGATCGAGGCGGAAGCTCGTTTCGCCGACGACGATCTCATCGCCGAAGCCGATCGGCGAGAGACCCGCGATGGGAGAGCCATTGACGAAGGTCCCGTTGCGGCTGCCGGCGTCCTCGACGTACCAGATGCGGCCGCGATACGAGAGAACGGCATGGGACCCGGAGGCGAACGGATCGCCGACCACCACGGTGCTGTTGACATCACGCCCGATCGTCGTCACCGCGTCCAGGGCGAACACGGCGCCGCGCGGCGGCTCGCCCGATGGCGAGGCCACCACGACGAGTCGACCCAGCTCCGTGCCCGGCTCGCGCGAGGCCGCCCGCAGGTCGCGCAGGAGCGCACGGACGACGAGGAACAGCACGACGTAGAGCAGCGCCAGGAAGGCGAGGCGGACGAGCCACAGGCCAAGGAAGAAGACGTCCATCAGGCGACCGCGAGGGCCTCGACCAGCAGGCGCGTGTCCCCGATCACGATCTGGTCGCCGACACCCAGGGCCACCTCGGTCACCCGCTGCCCATTGACGAACGTGCCGTTCCGGCTCTCCAGATCGACGAGCACGAGCGTCCCCTGGCTGAGATGCAGGTGGGCATGGTGCCGGGAGGCCCGATCGTCACCCAGGACGAGCCCGTTGTCCGGCGCCCGACCGATCGTGAGACCGCCTCCCTCGAGCACGATCGAACGATCACCCCCGGTCGGTTCCAGCACCCGCAGCGTCGCCAGGGGGCCCACGATCCGCGGCGGCCGATAGACCGCCGTGGCGTCCATCGGCGGGTCTTCGGCGGCCCCGGGCGCGCCCGACCCGGCCCCGAGCGAACCCGGGACGGCCGGCCGGGGCGGGCTGGCGCTCCAGACCGCGGCTGCCGCGCCGTCGACGTCGAAGCGCGCGATCACTCGTGGATCCCCTCGATCGATTCGCGGGTCGGGCACGAGGTCGACACGGGGACGGCGGTGGACGCGGTATCCGTGCGCCCGGGCGAAGCGGAGCGCCTCGTCGGCGAGATCCGCCGCCAGGCCCGAGCCTGCGCTGCCGAGCGCCGCCAGGTCGCTGGGGTGGAGTGACACGGCGAAGCGATCCGGGACGAACGCCCCCTCGGCCGTCGCCAGGCGTCCCGATTCCATCTCGCGCTCGATGCGGCGAAGCAGCTGGACCGGCTCGATCCGGGCGCCGAACACCCGTGCCGACGGCCGCTCGAAGAGGCGCTCGAAGAACCGCTCGAGGGCGGCGAGAGTCCGCATGTCGGGGCCGGAGTCTAGCAGAGGGACCCCCTGGGGCCGGATGTGCTGCTGCGGTGGTCGCGCGGGCGGAGGTGGTGACCGGCTCGGGGTACCGGCCACCGGGAGTGTCTGACGGACGGGCGCGACGGCGGGTGACGCCCGGACCTTCGCTGAATCGACCGCGGTACCAGCGTGGAGGGGAGTCCGGGGACCTCGCGCTATACTCTGGCCCCGCGCGGACGACAGGGTCGGCCGGGCCCGACCGCGCGCACAGGGACACCATGACCGAGATCCTCACCGAATCGTTCTGCGAACGGTGCGGCACCCGTTACACCTTCCAGACCGCGGCTCCCGGCCGACGCCGGATGAAGCGGCTGAAGGTTCTGTCGAAGGGCCTCAGGAACTACGTCCTGAGCGACGAGACCTCGTTCGAGGAGGCGCTCGCGGACGCCCGCGGCGACGAGGAGCGGGCGGTTTCGAGCGGCCAGCTCGATGCCTTCCATCAGACCTTCAACTTCTGCATGTCGTGCCGGCAGTACACCTGCGCGAACTGCTGGAACGGGCACGAGAACCGCTGTCTGACCTGCGCCCCGGACCTCTCGCACGAGGTGATGCCGGCGGCGTTCCCCGATCTCGATCCGATGGCCGGCCTGGCGTCGTTCGACGCCGGGGCCACGCCGCCGGTCAACGAGGACCGTGGCGCTCTGCTCGAGGCGTCCGCCTGGCCCGAGGCTGACCGGCCCCAGGAGGCGGCGGCCGCGGCGACGATCGAGATCGCTGCCGACACGTTTGTCGAAGCCGCTGGCCAGGAGCCCGGGCCAGCCGAGCCGCTGCCCTGGGGACTGCCGCCGACGGCGACGCCCGGCGGGGCGCCAGTGGCGCCGGCTGACCCGACTCCCGCGCCGACCCAGCCGGTCATCCCGGGGCCGACCCAGGCCGCATCGCCGGCCGAGAGTCCTGACGAGCGGGCGGCGGCCGCGGCAGCGCAGACCGCTGCCCTCCTGGCTCGCTTCCGACCGGACCGAAAGCTTGACGAGGCCTTGGCGGCGTACGAGCAAGGAGCCGGACCGGCAGAGGCCGTGACGGTGCCTGAGGCGCCCGAAGCCCCAGCACCGCCGACCGTGACGCCCGAGGTCCCGCCGGACGCGGCCGCCGCAGCCGCCGAGTCCGCAGCCGCCGAGTCCGCAGCCGCCGATTCCGCGGCGCCGGCGCCTCCCACGCCCGGTGTCATTCCCACGCCGGTGCCCGATGCGTCCGTGG
>Ga0210334_10277560_pt1 | contig 12216 bp, 12 predicted proteins | sample S306metaT_FD_164440 | JGI IMG/M metagenome (GOLD analysis project Ga0210334, IMG submission 164440) | Metatranscriptome of estuarine sediment microbial communities from the Columbia River estuary, Oregon, United States - S.306 (Metagenome... | ecosystem: Environmental > Aquatic > Marine >... | reverse complement strand
GGGATCGGCCGGCGTGGCGGACGCCCCGGGCCCGGCCGCTCCCGCCGGTTCACCCATCGCCGAACGGGTCGCCGCGGAGCTCAGCTCGGTCCTCAACGCCGGCCCGCGGTATTCGTAGGTCACGACGAGCTCGCCGTCCGGCCGCGCCACGATCATGTAGGCGAGGACGATGATCCCGATGACGAAGATCAGCAGGATGAAGGCGAGGAGCCACGCGCCGCAGCCCCAGGTGCCGGGCACGTAGCTCTGCGTCGTCGGGAACCAGCCGGCGGCGGCCATCGTCCGGGCGTCCGCCTCGAACGCGGCGTAGGCCCGATTCTCGTTGCCCCGGTACCGACGCACCTCGACCTGGCCGCCCGCAGCTGGGGCCGGTGCGGTCGGGGCCGGGGCCGGTGCGGCCGGGCCAGCGGGAGCCCACAGCGGGCCCTGGGTCGAATCGGTCATCGGTCGCCTCCCCGCGCGATCACGTCGCGCTCCACGAGGGTCGAATCGGTCACGGTCAGGCAGACTGACCGATCATCGAGCGGCCCGACCGCGTCTCTCGAGCATGCCCCGGATGGTAGTCCTGCCCCGGCTCTGCGAAGGCGCGTCAACCGGCACGCCCCGGGCGACGGGTACGTTCCGTCAAGTCAGCAGACCGATCCTCCCGGGAATCCGACGATGAAGACCACGCGCTCGGTCGTGCGGTCAGCGCGGGAGCTGTGGGCGGAGGAAGGGCTCGGGTCTGCGCCTGGCCTCGTCGGTCGGGTACGGCCCGTCCCAGATGAGCGTCTCGGGCGCGATGTCCAGGCCGCCGGGCCAGACCAGCGTGCCGTAGTCGACGTAGACGCGGCGGAACAGCTCGTCATCGGTCTCGAGCGGCTCGAAGACACCGCCGGCCCGAACCAAGTCGGTCAGGTCCCGGATCACGACCGACCCGTCAGTCAGCGTCATCCGGACCGACCGTCCCTCGAGCGGCTCGACGCGTTCGATCTCGATCACACCGATGATTCTAGTCAAGCGGAGCGATCGGTAGAAGTGGGCGCTTCGACCGTGCCAGCTCCCAATCGGCAACGAGCTCGACGCGGTGGAGCCGCGCCCAAGTCCGAACAAGGCCCATCGCCCTTGGTGGGAGCGTGCCCACCAGGAGCTCGCCGGACATGAGGAACACGGCTCGCGCATCGCCGTATCGAGCGTGGAAGTGTGGCGGGAGATGGTCGTCGTAGTTGATGGTGATGACGATCCCGTAGAAGCGGGAGATCTCGGGCATCGCCCCAGCGTGGTCTGCGACGCTCATCGTGGACGTAGCCGCGCAGCCGCGCCCGAGCGAAGAAGACGCGCAGCGCGACCTGGATCGACCTCACTCCCCTATCCTCCTGGCAGCGTCCGGACGCGGGGGACCATCGCCGATGCAGATCAAGGCCGCCGACGACAAGCAACCGCACGTCGCCGCCCTCGAGGGGCTGCTCGCCCGTCCCGATGTCGATGCTCAGACCCGCCGCCGGATCGAGCAGGAGATCCGGGCGATCCGGGCCCGGCGCCGCCGGCGAGCGCGACGCCGCCTTCGAGATCGAGTTCCAGTACGGCAGAGCACCAAGCGGCTGTCGATCCACGACCTGCGGATCGAGCTCGACGGACGCGTCGCCCAGATCGACCACCTGATCATCAACCACCTGCTCGACATCTGGGTCCTCGAGAGCAAGCACTTCGCCGAGGGCGTCTCGGTCACCGAGCACGGCGAGTGGGAGGCCTTCAGCCGGGCCGACACGCGCATCGGCGACCAGTCCCCATGGTCGATCGCGACGACGGCCGGCTCGGCCTCGTGCTCGACTGGCTCGGCTTCGCGGGCCGGGATCGCCCGGGCTACGCAGCACGGATGATCGGGCGGCCGTAGAATCAGACCGTCGCCGCCACGGCGACCCCTATCCAGAGCGCTGGAGAGCCCCGGCTCGGTGAAAGCGCGGCAACCGGCTCGCCCCCTCAGCGAGCACGGTGCCAATGCCGGGTTCGATAGGAGACGAGGACATGTCCCGACCCTCTGGTGTCGGTCGGCGTGCGCTGCCGACCGGCCTGACCCTCCGTCCCATCGACGGCCTCGAGTACAGGCTCGAGCTGGGCGCCGACGGGCACCCGTTCACCCACCGCTACATCGGCCTCGGGCTGCTCGACGAGGCGTCGGTCCGTCGCGACGGGGACGCCTGGACCGCCGAGTACCCCGACCAGCGCGGCGACCCGTACCTCCGTGTCCGGATCGTGGCCGACGGGCACGCCACGCTCGAGGAGACCGACGAGGACGGCCGGCGGGTCGCCACCACCGTCGGCCGCAGCATGGCCGAGGCGATCGGTCGCCACGGGGCGTACGCCCTGGGCGAGGTATCGCCGTTCTGGATCCGGGTCCTCCGGCATGGAGCACAGGCCTGGATCGCCCTCACGATCCCCGAGATCAGATACTCGTTCATCCCTGCTATCGCGATCGGCGGGCTGTATGTGCCCGTCCCGCTCGATCGGCCATGGGTCGAGCCGGTCCCGGGGCCGGTCGCGCTCCGGATCGGGCTCCCGCCGTCCGGGGATCCGCCCGGCCCGCGCGGGGCGACGCTCCTGCGCTTCGTCGCCGGCGAGGACGAGCCGCGTGAGGAGCGGATCCGACTCGCCCGGTACTCCCTCCCCGGGATCCTCGTGACCGAGACCGTGGGCGCGCTCTACGCGGCCAACGGACCGCTGCGCTCCATCGAGTGGCGCCCGTTCGTGCTCCCGCAACCGGTCGATCGCGTGGGTCAGCTCTGGCACACGCCTCGTCCGACACGCCTTTCGGACGGGGCGCTGCTCAATGGCTTCGGCATCCTCGAGGATGAGCCGCCGAGGTCAGCGCCGCGAGCCGTGAGAGCGACTTGAGCACGCGTGATTGTCGACCGGGCGCACTACGGGTCGATCGGGATGAACGTGACGTCGCAACGACGGAGCTCGCCATCGACCTCGTGGGCGCCGGCCGGCACGACGAGCTCGAGCGGCGGCGTCCCCCGCGGTTCGCCATCAAGGAGGACCTGATCCCCGGCACAGGCCTCGACGCGGTATGTCCCGCCCTCGAAGGAGACGACCCGCGGCAGCTGCCGAGACGTGACCTGGACGGTTCCGGGAACCGGCGTTGGTGCGGGCCCGGGTCCCGGTGTCGACAGTGCCCGCTCAAGGGACGGAGTCACGAAGGCGACCGTCAGAGAGCCGGCCACGACCAGGGCGGCGAAGCCGAGGGCTACCGGCGCGGCGAGCGACGAGATCCGGCCCCGACCGGCTTCGACGACCCGTGGCCGGGTCGCGAACGCCCAGCCAACGATGCCCCCGAGCATCAGCACGGTCGACGCGACCCAGACCAGCGTGCCGATCCTGATCCCGCGGAGGGCGAGACCTTCGACCGCCTCGCCTACCACACCCTCGAGGACTGCGATCGCCAGCAGCGCGCAGACCACCGCTCCGAGCGCGCAGACCGTCGCCCCGACGGGGCGCCCGGCGAACCGCAGCGCGACCGCCAGGACAAGGAGGCCGTTCGTCGACCAGGCGATCGCGGAGTAGGCGTCCTCGACGAACATCAGCCAGCCGAACAGCGTCGGCACGATCCCGGGCAGGTCGCAGGTCGCGGGCGGATCCCAGCGAGGCCAGGCCGAGCAGAGGAAGTCGTCGGGGACGATGGCGAACGCCGGCAGCGCCTGGGCGACCACCCAGAGCCCGGTTGCGGCGACGATCAGCGCGGTCGTCCAGATCGGCGCATCCGGACCCCCGAAGCGCGTGCCGAGGCTGCCCCAGGACCCGCGCCCCTCCTTGCTCGCTGCAGGCAGAACGTCGGTGGACAGGACGTTCGGACGGGGATCCGCAGTCGGTCGGGAGCCCGCCGACTCCGGTTCCGCAGCATGTCCCTCCGCGTTGCGGGCGCCGAGCAGCCGGCGGACCGCCTCCTCCCGTCGCGCCTCGTCCCGATCGTTCCCCATGGCTCAAAGCACTCGCGTCAGCCCCGAAGATAGGACTTGGACGAGGGCGAGTTGTTGCAGGGCCGTTGCGAGATGGGTGGGTCTTCCCGCAGCCGCGCCTGAAGAGCGACCAGGTCGCGCGAGTACGGCACCGACATTCCGTGCGCCACGAGCGCGGCCTTGCGCGCGCCCTCGCGAGCGCACAGGCCCGCGGGCAGCTTCGCCGCCCTCTTGCCAAGGTCCGCTAGACCGGGAGGAGCGACCCGGCGCGCCACTCGCCGGGACCCGCCGAGGGGAGCTCGGATCAGGCATTTGGGAGGCACAGGTGGGCCAATCATCGGGCCACATCTGCAGCGCTTGCGCGACGCGCTTCATCGTCTCGAGCGGCGGGGGCTTCCGCTTCGACCAGCTCCACTGCGACGCGTGCGGCGAGACCCGCCATGTCGGCCATCAGGAGTTGGGCGACATCCATCTCCGGTTCGTGAAGGGCCTGCCCGGACCGTATGCCGTGGCCCGGGCGGAGATGGATCGCCGGATCCAGCGCGAGTATCCGGGCGAGCCGCCCGAAGGGCAAGGCCGCCGAGCGGGTCGACGGCCTCGCCAGCGTCGTCAAGGTCGAGCGCCTCTTCGCCACTATCGAGGGATCGCTCGACGAGCGGAGCGTCACGGCGGTCGCCAAGATCGTCGGCACCGACACGCTCGAGCGGTTCACGCGCGACCTCGCGGCACTGCACGTCCCGATGCAGATGGACTGGGCGGCGAGATTCGGACTGCCGGCGGCGCCGCCGCCATCGGTCGCGGCTGCCGCCGCGGCGACACCGTCGGTCGAGCCTGAGCCGGGCTTGCCGGCCAATCAGGGGCGGGAACAGCGTCCGGTCTGCGCCTCCTGCGGCCGGCGACTGTCCGACATGGTGACCACGACGTTGCCGCGCTTGTGGTCCGCCTCCGCGTACCGGTGGGCCTCCGCGATCCACTCCAGCGGGTAGACGCGATCCACGACCGGGTCGATCGCCCCGTCGTCGGCCAGCTGTGCGAGACGGACGAGGTCTGCCGACGGGAAGTCGGGTGTGCCGTCGTCGACCGACACATACCTCCCGCCCGGGGCCAGCGCTCGCCGGCAGGCCGCCTTCAGCGCGGAGGTTCTGCGCTTCCCGACCGCGTCAAGCACGAGATCGAACGCCATCCCGGCCGGCAGCGCGTCGCTGCTCGTGTAGTCAAGGACCACCGTAGCCCCGAGCGACGCCACGAGGTCGGCGTTCGCGGGACCACAGACCCCGACCACGTCGGCACCCGCTTGCGTCGCCAGCTGCACCGCCGCTGTCCCGACGGCCCCGGAAGCTCCGTAGACCAGCACGCGCTGCCCAGGGCCGAGCCGGCCCCGCCGCAGGTAGTGCATGGCCATCATGCCGCCGTAGAGCATCGCCGCCGCGTCCTCGTCCGAGGCATTGGCCGGAGCCAGGGCGACGGTGCTGTGCTCCTTCACGCACGCGTACTCCGCGTAGGCACCGAACCGGAGCTTCGTGAACGCCCACACGCGGTCGCCCGCCTGGAACGCCGTGACGGCGCTGCCCGTCTCCACCACTTCGCCGGCCAGGACCAGTCCGAGGATCGGCTGCCTCGGGCGACGGATGCCGACGAGGAGCCGGAACGGGACCTGGACGGCCAGGGGTGACCGGCGGACGCCGCTCCGCACGTACCAGTCACTGGAGTTGACGCTCGAAGCCCGCACCCGCACCAGGATCTCGCCGGCGGCAGGGACGGGACGGGGCACGTCCGCGATCCGGAGGACCTCGGGGGGCCCGTAGCGCCGGCACATGGCAGCCTTCATGGTGATCATGCCGCCGTTGCCTGCACGCTGGCGGCGAGGTCGGCCTCGACCAGGGCGCCGTGCGCGACCGTGCCTGCAGGGCGGAACCCCTTGGCGATCAGCCAGCCGGCCAGGACCATCTCCTGCACGCCGATGGGGAGCGCGAGGAGGGCTTGGGGCGGCGACATGGGCTCGACGACGCCGGAGAAGACCAGCACCACCGAGACCACGAGTGACGCGATCGCCACGAGTCCCCAGGCTGACAGCCAGCGCGGGACGAGGCGCGACCGGTAAAGCAACCAGTAGTACATGGTGGCCCCAAGGGCGAACGCGAGGACGCCGACCTGGCCCAGGGCCTCGCGCGCTGCGAGCACGAGCGTCATCGGGACCGCGAAGGCCGCGGAGCCGCTGGTCACGGCCTCCTCGCCCATCGCCACCAGGATCAGCAGGCACACGACGATCCCGAGGTAGAAGGTCGCCTCGATCAGCCTGAACCCCACCGAACCGATCGCCAGGGCTTCGCCGTGCCCCCGCAGCACCGGGAACATCGCGATGGCGATCCCGCCGGCCGCGGCGGCTCCGACGAAGAGCAGCATCGCGCCCAGCATGACGGTGGCCTCGTTCGCCACGACCGCCGCGAGCGGGTCGGCGAGTCCCAGCACGGGGGCCAGCAGCGCCGCCCTCGAGATCACGTCCGCCACCGTCGCCACGATGAGCAGCGCGCCCGCGGCGACCGCGGCCTTCCTCTTCGTGTCCATGTTGTCTCCTGCTCGGGGGCAGTCCTGCCCGTAGGCCCACGACACTAGGGACGCGCCCCCGCTCCGCCATCGAGGGAATTCGTGATCCGATCGTGAGTGCGTGGTGATCGAAGGTCCGGCAGTGCCCATCGCCACCCGTGTACCGTGCTGGCAACCATGGCCAGGCCCCTTCGCCGCCCCGGCAACCTCCCGGCCGAGGTGTCCAGCTTCATCGGCCGTCGCCACGCGCTCGGAGAGCTGCGGACGAAGCTCGCTGCCGCTCGCCTGGTCACGCTCGTCGGCCCGGGAGGCGTCGGCAAGACCCGGCTCGCCATCCGGGGCGCCACCGAGCTGGCTCGGGCGTTCCCGGGTGGCGCATGGCTCGTGGAGCTGGCCGACGTGCGGGACCCGGGTCTCGTCCCGAATGCCGTCCTCGCGGCGCTGGACCTGCGCGACCAGGCGGCGACCGGCCCACGCGCCGTCGTGCTCTCCTACCTGAAGGACAAGGAGCTGCTCCTGCTCGTCGACAACTGCGAGCACCTGCTCGATGCGGCCGCCGCGCTGGTGGCCGACATCCTCAGGGTGGCACCGGGCGTGCGGGTGATCGCCACCAGCCGCCAGCCGCTCGCGGTGCCCGGTGAGCACCTCCTGCCGGTCCCGCCACTCGAGCTGCCGCGCGCCGCGCCGGATGAGCCGCTCGAGCTGTTGCGCCTCAACGAGTCGGTCGAGCTGTTCGTCGAGCGGGCCTCGGCGGCATCGGGCCGGTTCGTGCTCTCAGACGCCAACCGGGGGGCGGTCATCGAGGTGTGCCGCCGTCTCGACGGCCTGCCGCTCGCCATCGAGCTCGCCGCCGTGCGGACGCGGGTCCTCGCGGTCGAGCAGATCCGGGACCGCCTGGCCGACCGCTTCGGCCTGCTCGCGGGTACGGGACGCGGGACGCTGCCCCGGCACCAGACGCTGCGCCTTGCCGTCGAGTGGAGCCACGACCTGCTGACGCCCGACGAGCGGACGCTCCTGCGGCGCATGTCCGTGTTTGCCGGCCGGTTCACGCTCGACGACGTCGAGGCCGTGTGCGCCGCGGGCGACGTGTCGCGGCCGGACGCGCTCGACCTCGTCGCATCGCTCGTGGACAAGTCCCTGGTGGCAGCCGACGTGGCACGGGGTGTTGCCTGCTACCGCCTCCACGAGACCATGCGCGAGTTCGCCCGGCTCCAGTTGTGCGCGGCCGGCGAAGAGGCCGCCGTCGAGGTTCGCTGCGAGTCGTACTTCGTCGCGAGGTGTCAAGGCGGCTGGGAGGACTCGCAGTACGACCTCGGAGCATGGCTCGACTGGCTGGACCTCGAGATCGACACCATCCGGTCCATCCTGCGGCACTGCATCGACCGTGGCGATGGGTTGCTTGGCCTGGGCCTCGCCTTGTCCCTGCGGGGGTTCTGGGCCACGCGCGCCACCACGGAGGGTGTGCGCTGGCTGAACCAGCTCCTCGAGCTGGGCGTTGCGCACCAGGATGCGCAGGCCCGAGGCGAGTACCTGCGCGGGTTCCTCCACGTGCTGCTCGTGGACCCTGTCGCGGCGATGCCGTCCCTTGAGCGCGCGGTGGCGGCGGATCGCGCAGCCGGCAGGGACGGCCCGCTCGTGGCCTCCCTGTCGATGGCCTCGGTCGCGGCGAACATGGCCGGCGACCCGTCCACCGCCGGGCGCCTCATCGACGAGGCCCAAGGCGTTTCGGGCCATCTCGAGGACAAGGGCGCTGCCCAGGCCCTGCTCCAGGCGCGGGCGCTCGCCGGGTTCTTCGCGGGTGACGTGGAGGCGGCGACGGCAGCATCGCTCGAAGGCATCCGGCTCAGCCGGGAGGTGGGGGACCTCTACACGCTCAAGGTCTGGCTGCTGAACCTCGGGACGGCCGCGCTCATCGCCGGGGATCTGGACGCTTCGGCGCCGCTGCTGGCCGAGGCGCTCGAGCTCGCCTACCGGTTGGACGACCGGGTGCAGCTGGCGTATCTGCTCGCCGCCGCGGGCTGCCTCAAGGCGGCAGCGGGGAATGCGCCGGTGGCGGCACAGCTGCTGGGCGCCGGGGAAGCGATGCGCACCGGGGCCGGCGCACAGGTCATGCCGTTCCTCGCGCCCCTGGTGGAGCGGGCGGCCGCGTCCGCGAGGACGGCGCTGGGTGGCGCCCGGTACCAGGCTGCCCACGAGGCCGGTGCTCGCCTGGACCGGGACGCAGCGGTGCTGCTCGCCCTCGGCGGGTCGGTGGACGTCGCAGCGGCGCAGTCCGCGCGCGCCGCCGGAGGACCGCTCTCGGCACGCGAGCAGGAGGTTGCCCGGCTCGTCGCCGACGGCCTGACCAACAAGGAGATCGGCGCGCGCCTGTTCATCTCCGAGCACACCGTGGACACGCACGTCCGCAGCATCCTGAACAAGCTCGGGTTCGACTCTCGAGCACGGATCGCCGCCTGGATCGCATCGTCGAGCGAGTAGGGGCGCCGCGCCGAGGTGGCGGCTCCGGCAGACGCATGCCGCCTGAGCCGAGGCCGGGATCTCAAGCGACCGGCTGACTTCAAGTGTCGCCGATGTCGCGAAGCAAGGCAGTGGCGCGCCCGGAGGGCGTCGAGCGCGCAGGAACAACAAACGGGGCCTTGGCCTAGGTCAAGCCAACGACTCCGCTGTCCGCTCCGTCCAGGAACGCGGCAAGGACCGCAACGTAGCGCTCGACTTCCTCCAGGTGAGCGTAGTGAGCGCTCTTCTCGAACACCGTCAGCTCGCTGCCAGGAATCCCGGCGGCAATGGCCTTGGCCTGCGTGGGGGTGCAGAAGTCGTGGCGGCCACATGTCACCAGCGTAGGGACCGCAACCTCGCCGAGCCGTGCCATGACGTCCCAGTGCTCGGTGTCGACGCGCCCCGTCGCCGGTCGGTTGCGTGCCCGGACGAGGCAGTCGGGCAGCGGCTCGAGACGGCAGATGTGGCGCCGGAAGAAGAAGGCGTCTGCTGCCTGGTACGCCGGGTCGTCGGTCGTCCCGGCGGCCTCGTGCTGCCGTAATGCGTCGCGCATGTCGTCGGGGAGCTCATCGACGAGCCGCTCGCCATCTTCATCGAGCAGCGCCCTGCTGGCGTAGGTGCTCGCGAGGGTCAGGCTGGCGAGCCCGGGCGGCTGGCGCAGCGCGTAAGCCATGGCCACGACCCCGCCCCACGAATGCCCGAGGAGGTGTACTTGGTCAAGCCCGAGCTCGGTTCGCACGGCGTGCAACTCGTCCGCGAACCCGTCGATGGTTGCGACCACCGCGTCCGGCCTCGGATCTGACCGTCCACAGCCCTGCTGGTCGTACAGGACGACCGGGCGGCCGGTGTCCGCCAGGCGCAGGAGGGGCTCAAGCACTTCGTGCGAGGGCGGGCGACCGTGGAGCGCCAGCAGTGGGGCGGGTTCTTGGGCGCGCCCAGCGAGCTCACCGGCCACACGCACGAAGGTCCGACGTCCGTCGAACGGGACCCATCGCTCGCTGTTTGGGACCGGGTACATCGCGCACATCATGACGACCCGCGTCAATGGCGCGGCCGCAGGGCGTCGGGCGCGCAGGACAACACGATTCCCGGCGTCGCGGCCGCCCCAACGTTAGCGAGGCGGCTCCAGGATCGTCTCGAAGGGCGTCTTCTGCATGAACCGGTCCTCCGGGATGGTCGCACCCGCGCGGAGGAGCGCCACCCTCCATCGCGGGGAGTAGCCGAGGACCCACCGCAGCGACCGCATGGACGCCCGGCCGACCGGGATGGCGCCCCGGTGGGCGCGGACGTGCAGGACCTCCTGCAACTGCTCGGGGAGCGTTGCGCCGGCAGCCCTCGCCATCAGCCGATAGCTCAGCATCACGGCGGGGCTCAGGGGCGGGTGCTTGAGGAAGCGGACGGCCTCCACCATGCCGGGCGACGGCGCCAAGGCGGGGTGCTCCGCGATCCATCGGGCGAGGTCGGTGGCCGTCTCTGGCAGGGGATCGGCGCCAAGGAGACGGCCGATCCGCGCCTGCTCCGTGACGAATCGGTCGGCCTCCTCCGTCGACAGCCGGCGCGGACCGAACACCTGGGCTGCGACGAGCAGCGAGTCCGTGAGCGAGTTGTGGACCCACGCAGCCAGCGCCGGGTTGCCCGCCGTGTAGGAGATCCCCCGATGGGACGTCCCGCGAACCCTGACGTGCGCGCGGCGCACGGCCGCGACCGCAGCCTCCACCTCGGGCATCGCGCCATACGAGGTCGCGGTCACGTAGTTCGACGTTCGCGAGAGGCGTCCCAGCGGGTCCTCCCGATAGCGTGAATGGTCCGCGACGCCCGCCACCACCTCCGGATGGGCCGCCTGGACGAGCAGCGCGCGGATGCCTCCGATGAACGTGGACACGTCACCCATCAGCTCCCAGGTGATCGAGCCCGGGCCGAAGAGCCCCGGATCTCCCACGTACCTCAGCGTGTCGGCGAGGGGGTCGTCCGCATGCGAGAACAGCCCCTCGGCCTCGCGGACGACCCGGCGCCGGAGGTTGTCGACGGGCGTGGAGACCAGGGATGGCATCGGCATCATGGTAGAGGTTCGAAGGGCGATAGCCCCCCGATGGCCCGCTGATCGGCGGGCGTGCCGGGAGTGCCTGCGACGCCAGGTCCATCCATGCGGCCCGCACGGACGAACCACGATCGACAGCAGAACGAGAAGGGCTGACGACACCATGGCTGAGCCGATCAGGATCCTCATGCTCGCCGGGAGCCTCCGGCGGGACTCCTACAACCGGGCGCTCCTGCGCGCGGCGGCGCGGTTCGCACCGAGCGGCGTGTCCACCGTGACCTTCGATGGGCTCGACGCCCTCCCGTTCTACGACGGGGATGTCGAGGACGCAGGTCTCCCCGCGAGCGTCGTCGCTCTGCGGCGCGCGATCGTCGACGCGGACGCGCTGCTCATCGCGACCCCCGAGTACAACGGCGCCACGAGTGGCGTCCTCAAGAACGCCCTGGACTGGGCCTCGCGCGGCCCCGTGCGAATCCTGGCGGGAAAGCCCGTCGCGGTCATGGGCGCGTCAACCGGTGGGGGTGGCGCCAGGGGCGGGATCGAGTCGGTCGTCCGGGTCCTGGCCCGTACGGGTTCGGACGTGCTGGACCACGTGGTCGCCGTTCCGTTTGCGACACGAGCGTTCGACGAGGATCTTGCCCTCCAGGATTCGGACATTCGCGCCCGGATCGCCGAGCTGGCAACCGCGCTCGTCGACCGCGCTCGAACCACCACCGCACTCGCAGCCTGACGACGTCTCTCGCGGTTTGACGCGGGCTCTCCAGAGTCGTGCGCGGGCCATCCCCGACGGGCGCGGTCCTACGTGTTGCGACACATCGATCCCGGTCGATCGATCGCCCGGGGCGGTGCCCGCTGATCCGGCCCAGCGAGGCCTTCGGGCGCCCAGGCCCTACACTTGGTGGGTTGGGTGACCGTCGCGGAGCCCGCGGAAGGAAGAACGATGGCGAAGCATTCGAGGCGAGAACGCGAGCAGCGAGCGAGGGAGGCCGAGCGCGTTCGCGAGATCGATGCCGCCTGGATCGGCAGCCTGCCGGCAGCCACGCTCAAGGAATTCACGACGGCCGTCGAGGCCGCCCGGGCCCGCGGACCGCAGCCGCGCCAGCCAGACATGGCCCCCGGGACGAGGCCGCAGCCGCCTCGGCCGGGCCGCGAGCCGCGCCCGCCGAAGGAAGAGCGGACCCGCCGCCCGCGCGACTGAGGCTC
>Ga0210334_10042366_pt1 | contig 12263 bp, 11 predicted proteins | sample S306metaT_FD_164440 | JGI IMG/M metagenome (GOLD analysis project Ga0210334, IMG submission 164440) | Metatranscriptome of estuarine sediment microbial communities from the Columbia River estuary, Oregon, United States - S.306 (Metagenome... | ecosystem: Environmental > Aquatic > Marine >... | reverse complement strand
TCCCCGCCGGACGTCTTGCCGGTGAGGTATTCCCGGTCGGCATGCACCGCATGGACGTTGCGCTCGGCCGCCTCATGGTACCGGCCCAGACGCATATAGATGTGGGCCGGCATGTGCACCAAGTGTCCCGCTCCCGGCATCAGTCGAGGCAATTGTTCTGCGCAGGCCAGCGCCCGCTCCGGCGCCGGGGAGGCTTCGACCGCGTGGATATAGTAATGACAGGCCGCCGGGTGATCGGGATGCTGCGCCAGGACCGACTCCAAGGTGGAGATAATCTCCTCCGTCCCGGGGTTCGGCAGACCCTTCGCCGTCCACAAGTCCCAGGGCCGCAGATCCATCATAGCTTCAGCGAACAACACTCCGGCATCCGGATCGTCTGGAAACTCACGCCACAATGCTCTCATCGCATCTGCATAGGCTTTGTCGAGCACCGCTCGCGATTTCTTCTTGGATTCATATCGCTTGCTCAACGCATCAATGTACCTGCGCTCGGTTTCACTCACATGGGCACTGCGCGCGCGCGCTTTGTTCATGGCCTCCAGCGCCCGCCGCTCCTGTGGCTTCCCCATCGCCGCATTGATGTTGGGGCCTAACGCGAGGGCAATCCCCCAATGGGCCATGGCGGCAGTGGGATCGAGTCTCGCCGCTTCGTCAAACGCGTGAATGGCCTCTTCATGGTTGAAGGCATACACCAACCGGAGGCCTTGATTGAAATACTGTTGGGCCTGGTCGGAGGTGGTCGTGATGGCATGATGCAGCGTGCCGAGGTTGTCATACAGCGAAACCGGCTGGCGAGTATCGCTGAGGGGGGCCGCATGGATCTGAGCCGGATCGCATCCCACCCAGACTGCGGCACACAACAAGCTTCTGCTAAGGATTCGGCCTGCTCGGATCGCGCGTTGTGTCATGAGATTCTGATTCGTCGATAGGGTGGGGCACAATGGGATGACCGACAATCGGGCAGCCCGCTTGGCTGGCACTACACGTTCGGCGGCGGCATGAGATCGTGGTCCCGCGCGACCGCCGTCTCTTTGATCTCCGAGGCCTTCGCTTCCGGATTTCGGCGGACAGGCCGACTCCGCTTGGCAGCGGCCGAGGCAATGCTTCCGGTCATGCGCGACATGGAGCCGGCTTCCAATTCCTTGCCGAGATACACAAGGACCTGCCGCTGCGAGACCATCAGGGATTTCAGTTCCTGAACTTGCTCGGCCAGACGAGCGATGTCCTGCTGCTGGTTCAGGAGAAAGGCCCTGAGTTCAGCGACTTCTTCGAGTTGAGCGCCGAGGGGCGCGGAAGATGGCAGAGGATTTGCCGCCATTTGAACCCCCGGCGCAGCCACGGTCTGCGCCTGTTGCCCCAAAACCTCTTCCGCCTTCAATTCCCCACCAGCACGATTGTCGTTATCATGCTGTCCGGTTGGAACATCGCGCGAAACGTCCCCCGCATCGACCGGCACCGCAGCTGGGGGTTCAAGCGGCGTGGGTGGTGCGAATAAACCCTTGGCCGATCGAACGACCGCTGCCCCGGTTTCCATCAGGGTTTGACCGAACGACGGTTTAGCGGGCCGGGCAGCCGACAGCTGTTCCGGCGAGGGAATGCGCCGGATTAAATTGACCGGTTGATCGTTGAATCGGCGCAACATATCCGTGTCCCTGCCCGCTTGACAGTACCGAACGGCTCTATGTGCACATCCAGTCTGTTGTCTACTCCTGCCTGGCAGGAGAGTCAACGATTTTCTCAGGTTATGTGTGGTGAGTAGTAAGTGGTGAGGTGACAGCAGACAATGGCGAGTAGCGCGTGGCAAGTGGATCAGATCGGACAGCTCATGCGCTTCACGCTTCACGAGATACGCTCCACGTCCCTGCGCCGAGGCTTCGGCGGGCGGCCAGTGACGAGTGCCGTCTCTCCGATATCGAACGACTAATGACAAGTGACCAATGACTCTCCGGCGCTGAAAGCGCCAGGAGCATTACCCCCCCCCAACCTAACCGCTGATCGGATTTCTAAAACCGAGTGACGCTTGAAAAGTTGAACTGCGGCAAGACCATGGCCGGCACCAGCATCTTTCCGGTCTCTGACGTGACCGCCTCCATCGGGGCCGTCGCGGCATCGATGTGTTGGAAGGCCCGGAGAGGGCTGTCATGGAATCGAAAATTCTTGACCGCGGAGACGATCTCTCCTTTTTCCACAAGAAACGTGCCGTCGCGAGTCATGCCGGTCAAGGTAAGATCGCTGGGATTGACGGTGCGGATATACCAGAAATTCGTGACCAGGATGGCTCGGTCTGTTCGTTTGATCAGATCCTGAACCAATCCGGACGCTGCGCCCTCGACGGACAGCTCAGGCGCTTCCAGGGTCGGAATGTCTTTTACTCCATGGATTTTCGCTGTGAAGCGATCATGGGCAAGTTGTGTGAGAACGCCACGGTCGATCCATGTCGACGGCACGCTCGGCAATCCCTCAGCGGTAAACCCCACACCGAACAGATCAGCGTGCCTGGGAACATTGCGCAACATCAGCCGCTCATCGACGATCCGCCCTCCCAGTTTGCCGGCGAATGGGCTGACGCCTTTGTCGTAGGATTTTGCGTCGAGGGACCACATCAGCCATGTCCAGAGACCCGCCACGGCAGCTGGTTCGAGTAAGACCGGATAGGGCCCGGCCGGTAGCTCGATCGGATCGCGGCTGCGCTTCGCCTTGTCGATAGCCGCCAGCGTCCGTTCCTGAATTTTCAGATGATCCACCGAGCGATGAGCCGCCGCGCTCCACCCTGTTGCATCGCCCGCCTGGACCGTGAGGCTGAATCTCGCATCCGCCCTCGCTTCGTAGCCAAAGAGTCCGTTGTTGGCGGCAACGCCCACTGACGATGCCGACGACGAGACGATCCCCGCTGCCATGAGATTTTCCATGCGGCAGTGGCTGATGGCTTCATTCGCATATTCGAGACGGCGTATCGGTCCCGCCGCCATGGTTTCGGGCCTGGCGGTTTCACGAACCTCAAACGGTTGCGGCTCCGGCGGCGGAAGATATTCCGGTTCCTCGGGCGAGATACGGGCGATGTGTTCGGCCTGCGCAAGCGTCTCCTGGATCGATCCGGCTGTAAAATCTGTCGTGGAGGCTGTCCCGTGCCGTCGCCCAAAAGCGACCGTCACGGCCAACGTACCGCGCCGCGTATCCACGTTCTGCACGACTTGGTTGTTCGCAAACCTGGCCGTTCCTGAGTGCAGATCGTGAAGTGTCACCATGGTATCGTCGCCTAAGGATTTGGTGAGGACCAGATCGGCCAAAAAGCGAAATTCATCGCGACCGGTCATTTTCGGCCAGCGCGTTGCGTTCCCGCCGCTCATGAACGACCCTCACCTCTGATGACCTGCGCGTTTCGGAATCGCGCCGGTGACGCCGCATGGGTCATCCAGCCCGATTGGGCCGGCTGTCCCTTGCCACACGTAATAAACCCGTACCGGCGGCGAAATGTACGGTCGGCGACGCCATCGCAGCTGTTCCAGAATTCCGGCGTGATGCCATGGTAGATCACATCGCGCAGCATGTGGGTCCGCTTTCCGTTCTCGATCAGCCAGAAGGCATCGCCGCCGAACTGGAAGTTGTATCGGCGTTGATCGATGCTGTACGACCCCTGGCCTTCGATATAGATCCCCCGCTTCACCCCGGCGATCAGCTGATCGAGCGTGGCTGTGCCTGGAGCGAGTCCGATATTGGCGATCCGTACGATCGGCATGCTGCCCCACCCATCGGCTCGGTTTGATCCACGTGACCGTTGTTCTCCGATTTTCGATGCGACCTCGCGGTTCGTGCAGTAGCCGACGAACAGGCCGTCTCGCACAATGTCCCATCGCTGGCAGGCCACTCCATCATCGTCGTAGCCTGTCGCGGCCAGTGTCTCCGGTTCCGTATTGTCTGCCACGAGAGTCACGTGCGGGGAGCCGAAGCGAAACGAGCCCAGCTTATCGGTCGTCAGAAAACTCGTGCCGGCGTAGTTGGCTTCGTAGCCCAGCACGCGGTCCAGTTCGGTCGGATGGCCGCAGGATTCATGCATGGTAAGCGAGAGGTGTTCGGAATCGAGCACCATATCGTACTGCCCGTTTTCGACGGCCGGGGCCGTGACCTTTTCAAACGCTTGATCGGCGACACGCGGCGCCTCCTGCAGCAGGGCTGCCTCTTCGATCAGCTCATAGCCTTTTCGGAGGTGCGGGGTGTTACACGAGCGTGTCGCAAATCGCCCTTCATGCAGGGCGGTCGAGCTGATCGCGCCATGGGCAGCCAGCAGGTCACAATCAAGCACTGATCCTTCCGTGGACTCGAAGTGCTTGCGGTCCCGGCGCCACCAGACTTCAGCTGTGCTCCGGACGATGCCGCGCCTGCCATGCAGCGCCTCCATCGCGTTGAGCAGAAGGCTAGTTTTCTGGTCCAGCGGCACGGTAGCGGGATCGATCCGGACCGGCGTCACGATGCGATCGCAATGGATCGGCTCCTCGGCCAATCGCACCTTTTCGACAGCGATGGATGCCGAACCTCGCGCAATCTCCACCGCGAGGTCTGCCACGCGCGGCACCTCTTCCAGCGATAGGATCGAACTCGCGGCGAATCCCCAGGCGCCATGGTAGAGCACCCGCACACCGAATCCACTGTCCTCGATGCTACGAATCGACGCGATGCGGCGATCCTCGCCCAGGATGCTTTCGGTCGTACTGCGCTGAATGCGAATGTCGCCGTACTCGGCGCCCGAAGCTTTGATGCGCCGCAGTGCGAGGTCAGCGAATTCTTCCCAGGAAGGAGAAGCCATGGAAGCTGGCTCCAGAGGAGATACCTGCGAGTCAGTATAGCAGGACGGCACACGACACGGTATCTGTAGATGGCCACCCGCCCACAATACTCAGATTCACCAGCTCATCGAGACTTTTCTTGGACCTGCCGTCCTGGGATGGTCCTGCGCCACGCAATTCTATGAGCGCAAGACCGGATCCCATGTGGCTGTTTTCAATCCGGTCGTGCGCGGAGTCGCCCCCAGCCTGATGCTGGGGGCTTATAAGGTGGTAGACGGCTAGATGCTGGTCCCCATGCGGGTCGCTTCAACGAACTGCTCGCTAGAATCGTCGAGCGCGCGGCCGCGCCGTCCCTTCGGCGGCAGAATGAAGAGCTGCTTCGACTCCACGTGGTCCTGATGAGGCGCCGGCAGCGACATCTCATACTTCACCGGCCGCTTGTGGTCGGCGATCTGGAGTTGGGGATTGTACACACTGTTGAACTTCCAGAGCATCTTGACGAAGTTGGTTTGCCCGCGCAGGAGATGTCCCGCCGCCAGCTTGGCCGTGCCTTTGAGCGCGGCCCAACCGAGATGCTTCTTATTGAGCACTTGCTGGGTCTTGACCAGTTCTTCGTAAAACTCATGGAGCGGCATCTTCGTCGGCAGCACGGCATGTTGGATGTCGAACAGACGGTAGTCCCGCGTCTGGAATTTACGCGACTCCGTGTGCCAGCTTTCTGTTCCCGGATAGGGCGTGTTGACGCTGATATTCACGATCTCCGGGATTTCCAAGCACCATTGCCGGATCACCTCAAAACGCTGCCGATCCCAGTCTGGGTCAGCAATCAAATTGATGGCCACGGTGATGCCGAGCGAACGGGCAAACTCCAGCGCCTCGAAGTTTCTGCCCAGCGAGATCCGCTTGCGGTGCATCTTGAGGCCTTCTTCGTCGATCGCCTCCACGCCCAAGAACATGTACTGGAGCCCGAGCGTCTTCCAGAACTGGAACACTTCCTTGTTGCGCAACAAGACGTCGCCGCGCGTCTCCATGTAATACTGCTTCTTGATGCCTCGACGTGCCACGCCTTCGCCGATTTCCATGCCCTGCTTGCCCTGGATAAACGCCACGTCGTCGACCAGAAAGATCCCCGGTTCTTCAATCCGTTCGAGATCTTCCACAGCCTTCTCCGGGCTGACCATCCGATAGCTGCGGCCATAGAACGTCCAGGCGCTGCAGAAGGAACAATCCCAGGGGCAGCCCCGCGCAAACTCGACCGAGGCGCAGGGGTCCAGCACCCCGATGAAATACTTGCGCCGGTTCCGAAGCAGATCGCGGGCCGGGCGCACATCGTCCAGATTTTCGATGAACTGCGCCGGGGGCCCCTCGCCGTCGAGGGTCACGACCCCCGGCACTTGGGTAATCGCGTTGCGGTCCTGCTCCACGGCTTCCAGCAACAGGGGAGCTGCCACTTCACCTTCGCCCTTGAGCACACAATCGATCGCGCCGTCGCCGTGCTTCAAAAAGTCCTGCGCCACAAAGGAGGCGCTGTGCCCTCCGATGAAGACGAATGAACGGGGCAGTTCCTGCTTGGTCAACTTCGCCAGATCCACAATCTCAGGGACATTCGCGAGGTAATTGCATCCGAAGGCGATGACGTCTGGCTTCCATGACCTGAGGAGGGCTTGGTAGTCTTGCCAGGTGTCGGCCTGCAGGTCGATCAGGCGGACCTCGTGCCCTGCCTGACGGACCGCCTGTGCCACCATCTCAAGACCGAGCGGCTCCAAGCGCAAATAGATTTTGGTGTACATCAAGGGACCGGGATGAACTGCGAGGAATTTCATTTCCTCTGACCTCCTTGAAAGACGTTCGTGCTGATTCGAAGTCGTCGCTGGTGATTGTTCACACGGGCATGTCCGGCCAATGCAGACTGACAGAATCCCACGAACTTACGCAACGGCGGATTTTGACAGAATAGCCGCTGGGGTTCAACCCGTATCCCGCATTATTCATGACCGTGCGTTGCAACATCGTGCCCAAAGAAACAGGGGGCATGTTTGGGGTTTCTGGTTTCTGGTTTTTCGCAGGCATTCCTGACAACGCGAAACGTGAAACCCGAAACTCGCAACTCCCTCCCATACAACTTCCTCGCGCTGGCGTTTTCATCCTCTTCTTGCGTACCATGCGCCCATGCTGCCCCCCGAACGCACGATGCGCCAGCGGATCATCGAGCTGCTGATCGGCGCGCGGCTCTCGTCCTATCAACTGGCGCACACGTTGGGCATTGCGGAACGGCTGATCGAGGACCATCTGCCGCATGTGGTGAAGACGCTGGCGCGGGACCGCACACAACGATTCGTACTCGAACCCTCCGTCTGTTCCGACTGCGGGTTTGTGTTTCGCAATCGGGCAAAATTGACCAGACCCAGCCGATGTCCCATGTGCCGCAGCGAGGAGATTACGGTTCCACGGTACGGCATCGAACCGGCCACCAAATGATCCGGCCATCTGGACAGACTCGTATTAAATTGAGTAGGATGCGGTCCCGGAAATAATTATGAGACCCTCACGCCACATATTCTGCGTTCTCGGATTTCTCCTCCTACTGGGCTGTTCCGATAAAGCCACGGAGTTGTTTGAAACTGCCGCGTTCGAAGAGAATCAGGGTAACGTCACCCATGCCAAGGAGCTCTACGAAGAGCTGGTTCGTTCCTATCCATCCAGCAAAGAAGCCGAGCTTGCGAGAACCCACTTGGCGGACCTGAAGTAAGTACGTCACGATTCCTTGGGAAACCACGGAAAGAACGCGTTCGTCGTCCGCTGATAATTCCGATACTCCTCCCCACGGCTTGCCAGCGCTTGCTCCTCCGCCGGTGGAATGCCGGTGACTTTCAGCAGCAGCGCACCCATAAGAATCGGCCCAATCCAGGTCAATAACCAGCCGGGCGCTCCCATCGTCATGACGACATACGAGCACCAGTGCAGCCATTCAAAGAAATAATTGGGATGGCGTGAGTAGCGCCACAGGCCATCCCGGCACACACGATCGTGGTTCCGTGGATCGGCGCGAAAGTGCGCGAGCTGCCGGTCGGCCCTCGTCTCACCGGACACCGCGACACCCCAGATCAACAACCCAACCATTTCGATCAGTGCGGTCGGGGGTCGGGGGTTCCAGAGCAGCACCAAAAACGGCACGGAGAAGGCCGCCACGGCCACGGCTTGCAGCTGAAAGTACGTGAACATCTTGGCCGGCTCCGAATCCCCCCATTCCTTGCGCAGGCGTTGATAACGGGCGTCTTCCGGTTTTCCGATCACGCGATCGAAGAGAATGGAGCGTCCCCGCCGTCCCGCATAGAACACCACCAGCATCGCCGTGAGCATCGTCCGCTCAATCCCGGTGTCCGCTTGGGTGGTATACCAGAGCACCGCCGCCATGAGCCCCATGCTCCATCCGACATCCGCGATGGAGGCATTCCGCACTCGCCGCTGCAGCGCCCAGAGCCCCGCCATGACGACCGCCATCACGAGATAGACGATCACAACAAGGGACAAGGGGTCTGATTCAGTTATCCCGGTTTCTGGTCCCATGATTCCTACCTTTCAGGCTTGACGAACTGCGGGCTCAAAATCCCACACATCTCCTTCTCGCTGTGTCCAACCGGCCAACCAAGTACGGAACCCTGGAATGGGAAACGACAGCAGCCTCTGGATCTTATCGCACCTCAGGGACAGATCCGCGGGCCGCGGAGCGCCTCGGTGGTCGCGTGACGAGCCCCGCACAAGCCGCCCGGTTAATGCCGGATACCAGGGCAGCAAGGCTTCTCCGATCTCCCAGCGTGAGAGCCGTTCACTTCCTCCCAGGTGATAGAGGCCCGGCTGTTCCTGTTGGGCCAGTTCCCAGATCGCCCTCGCGATCACACCGGCCGGAAGGGGGCAACGGAATTCGTCTGCATAGAGCGTGACGTCCTTGCCGGACCTGGCTGTCCGGCACATATCTTCGACAAAACTCCGATCCCCGTGCTGCGACGTTCCCGCCGTCAGCACGATCCGCACCACCGTGTGACGTGGATGGTCCAGCACCACTCGCTCGGCTTCGAGTTTCGTTCGGCCGTAGACATTGATCGGGGCCGGCTCATCCCCCTCGCGATACCAGCCTTGCCGGCCATCGAACACTTCCCCGCTCGAAAGAAAGATGCAGGGGATCTCTTTCGACAGTCGTGCCAGATGGGCAGTCGCATGGACATTCACCCGGCGGGCATTCTCCGGATCCTGCTCACAGTCTTTTGTGCGGCTCAAGGCCGCGCAATGGATGACGAGATCCGGCTTCAGTCTCTGGAATTCCGCTGTCACGGCAGCGTGGTCGGTAAGATCGAGCGCGGCGCGGGCCATCCCATGCACGTCCCAGCCGGGCGCCCATCGCCCAGCCGTCTTGATGAGATACTGCCCGATCAGTCCCGCCGCGCCGGTGACGATCGCGCGAGGCGCCCTAGCGCGAACAGACGTCATGCTCAATGAGATGAATGGTGAATGTGGCTATTGGCGCGTCAGCTTCCGGTATCTGATCCGATGGGGCTGGTCGGCATCCTTGCCCAGCCGTCTTTTTCTGTCCGCTTCGTACTCGCTGTAGTTGCCCTCAAACCAGACCACCTTGCTGTCACCTTCGAAAGCCAGAATATGCGTCGCGATGCGGTCAAGAAACCACCGGTCGTGGCTGCTGATGACGGCGCAACCGGCAAAATTCTCCAGTCCCTCTTCCAGGGCGCGGAGCGTATTCACATCCAAATCGTTCGTCGGCTCGTCCAGGATGATGAGATTCGCGCCTTCTTTCAGCATGCGGGCCAGGTGAACACGATTGCGCTCGCCGCCTGACAGGTCCTTCACCTTCTTCTGTTGATCGGTCCCGGCAAAGTTAAAGCGCGCGCAGTAGCCGCGGGCATTGACCTCGGTCTTGCCGAGCTTCACCGTGTCCTGGCCTTCGGAAATGATTTCGTACACCGTCTTGTTCCCATCCAAACTGCGGTCTTGATCGACGTAGCCGAGCTTGACCGTCTCGCCGATCTTGATCGACCCGGCATCCGGCTTTTCTTTGCCGATGATCATCTTGAACATGGTGGTCTTGCCGGCGCCGTTCGGCCCGATCACGCCGACAATCCCGCCCTTCGGCAGGCTGAACTGCACATTTTCATAGAGCAGGTTGTCGCCGAATGCCTTGCCGATCCCCTGGGCCTCCACCACGATGTCGCCCAGCCGTGGCCCTGGCGGAATGTAAATCTCCAGATCCTCCGCCACATTGTCCTGCCGTTGGTTGACCAATTCCTCATAGCGATTCAAGCGCGCCTTGCCCTTGGACTGACGGGCTTTGGGCGACATTCTGATCCATTCCAGCTCGTGCTCCAGCGTCTTTTTGCGCTTCGACTCTGTCTTCTCTTCCTTCTCCAATCGATCCTTTTTCTGCTCCAGCCAGGACGTGTAATTGCCCTGAAACGGAATGCCATGGCCGCGATCCAATTCCAAAATCCATCCGGCTACGTTGTCGAGAAAATACCGGTCGTGGGTCACGGCGATGACCGTGCCCTTGTATTGCTGCAAGTGCTGCTCAAGCCACTGGACGGACTCGGCATCGAGATGGTTCGTCGGCTCGTCCAGCAAAAGAATATCGGGCTCTTGGATCATGAGGCGGCAGAGCGCGACGCGCCGCTTCTCGCCGCCTGAGAGGGTGCCGACTTTCTGATCGGCCGGCGGGCAGCGCAAGGCATCCATGGCGTGGTCGAGCTCGCTTTCCAATTCCCAGCCGTTGGCGGCCTCGATCTTCTCTTGCAGCTGCGCCTGCTTGTCGATGAGCTTTTCCAGTTCGTCGGGAGAGGCCTCGCCCATCTTGTTGCTGACGTCCTCATATTCCTTGATCAGGGCGACAAGTTCTTTCTTGCCCTCCTCGACCACTTCCTTGACCGTCTTGTTGGGATCGAGCTGCGGCTCCTGTTCCAGCAACCCAACGCTGTAGCCTTTCGATCGGGTGATCTCGCCCGTGTAATTGGGATCCACGCCCGCGATGATCTTCAACAGCGAGCTCTTGCCAGAACCGTTCAAGCCCAGCACGCCGATCTTCGCGCCGTAGTAGAAGCCGAGATAGATCTCCCGCAACACCTGTTTCTTCGGCGGATAGACCTTGCCGACGTTAACGAGTGAGAAAATGACTTGTTTGTCGTTGGTTGCCATACATTCCCCTATCTAGCTAGTGATCTACGACTGAACTGAATAGCACGCGCTCCTCCAGGAATGAGTGCAAGCGCCGACTACAGCGAATGCAGGACTGGAAGTCCGGTCTTCGCCTGCGCGGCCAGACCAGCCAGACCCGCTCTGACTTCTGATGCGTTACGCACTGAATTGGTAAACGCTACACGCCCGCCCTGCATCCGGCCGGGAGTGGTGAGCCGAAGATGAAACCCAAACCGATCCAGTGCGGTCACCGTCGCCTGCTGCGCGTCCACATTGCCTAACGCACGGGCCAGTGCCAACAGTGTCTCCGCTTGCTCTGTATTGAGCTCGCGGATCAGGTTCGCGGCCTCGTCCGCAAGCGGGTCCACGGCCGCCCCTACATAGTCAGCCGGCACGACCCAGCCCATCGACCCAAACCCTCCGACAAAGTAAATCTCCGCGATGTCCATGCGGAAGAAATCGAAGTCCTGGAAGTCCACCCAGTAGGAGGCGTTGGCATGGCGTTCCAGGTAGCACGCGCGAACCTCGGCGTTGTTCTCTTTCGGCACTTTGGTCACCGAGCCCATCAAAGTCACCCTGGCCGCCCCAAGTGGATCGATCCTGCTCTCAGGCGGAGTCACCAGTAAGCTGGCGCGTGGATCGCCCAGGAGGTTTTGCGTATGCATCGCCATCGTGCTGATGAGAAAGACCGGTTGCCCCTGTGCATCCAACCCGTAGGGCATCACCGACCCGAAGGGCCAGCCTGGCTGCTTGCGTGAGAGGGTCGAGAGACTACCTGTCTGCTGCAAGTACACCAGTGTCTTGGCCCGCTCAGCATGGGAGGGTTCAGGAACATCAGGACCCTCTGAGTCCGGCCCGCTATTATGTTGTCGTGATGAGGACATAAATGATCGTGTGCCGACACTCCATAAATGGAGTGACACCTTACCCTGGATCTGTTGGACATTTCCACTGAGAGAGCGGTCAGCGGGGAGAATTCTGGGCGAGGCCGGCACACGTGCCCCAGAAAGAAGGACGCTGAGGCGACAAACCCCTCCGTCCACGTCTCTGCAGTCTCGTGCACCGCGCTGTTCCAAACCCTATATGAATGTGTGCCTTGATCGCTAAATCTTGACATTCGAGGGATAGGATTTTACAAATACTCTTATGAAAATCACCGTCACTGAAAAATGGCAGGTCACCATTCCCAAGCCGCTGCGCAAGCAGCTTGGCCTTCGTCCAGGGCAAGTTTTGGACATCAGGGCTGAGCGGGGCCACTTGGTGGCCAGCAAGGCCGCTGAGCTCGAC
>Ga0210334_10018623_pt1 | contig 12324 bp, 7 predicted proteins | sample S306metaT_FD_164440 | JGI IMG/M metagenome (GOLD analysis project Ga0210334, IMG submission 164440) | Metatranscriptome of estuarine sediment microbial communities from the Columbia River estuary, Oregon, United States - S.306 (Metagenome... | ecosystem: Environmental > Aquatic > Marine >... | reverse complement strand
GCCTTTGAGCGTGAGGTAAATGCTTTGCACGAGAGGAATCTGCTCGAGACGCTCTTCAAGTCGCCGCATCAGGTGTTGCCCAATGACACGATCGGCAATGAATCCGACTGCCACGAGGATAAAAAGCAAGAGCACTAAACCAAGCCCTGGCATTGGATCGGTCAAGTGGCTTCCAAGCACGTTATCCAACGCTGTGAAGAGTGTCGTGAGAATCAAGAACGTGGCCCACGTGGGGACCAGAACGATTAACCCGGCCAAAAACCTTCCCGACAATACTTTCATCATAGGAGAGGGTTGCGATGGGACTTAATGCTTCTCAGTCTATCAGATTGCCGGGTGCATGGGGAGGCACAAGAGAGATCAGGTTGCGCTCCGGCATCCGTTACTTTATGCTACGACGGTGTGAGAGTTGTAGGTGCTTTAGATATGTGACCCGTAAAGGAGGTTTAACAAGTGAGCATCGATAACGCCCTTCTCGCCATCCTTTGTTGTCCGGAAACGAAACAGCCCGTCAGCATGGCTGAGCCCGCCCTGGTTAAAAAACTCAACGAGGCTGTGGCACGCGGGGGATTAATGAATATAGGCAAGAAGCCTGTATCGGAACAGTTGGATGGCGGGCTTGTTCGCAAAGACCTGAAAATCATCTACCCGATTAGAGAAAATATTCCGGTCATGCTGATCGAGGAAGGCATTTCTCTGGAACAGGTCAGTTGAGAGCTCCTTCCATTTTGCTTCTCACCCCCCGTTTTACCAATTCGGTTCTGCTGTGCAGGGCCTGGTCTTATTTGTAAATGTGACGTTCTATTGGCGTATAGGGTAACAACCGTGGCTAAGGCGCCAGGATCTGAGCGTTTCCCTGCGGATTGTCGGTCTTAGAACCGGTTGAGGTGCCACACTGCATGCAAAGGTATTCGTAGAGATTACCGGATGGAAGGACTAGTAACAATCGCTCCCTCGTAGGAGTGGCGACTTGACAACGAGGGCAATAGAGAAGAGAGGCATTGAGCGACTTGAACTGATCCTTGGAGGCTTGCGGAGGGCGATTGTTTTGAGCTCGTTGTGGAGCGGGTAACCAGGAGGGCATTGGCCGGGGAGGAGTTAATGGCATACGAAATTATATTGGTGAAGCATTTCGCGGTTAACCGCGACTGACCCTGAGGCGTGATCCCTCTGCAGATACTCTCCTTAGGCAGGAGTTTTTGCAGACTCGATCTCTGTCGCTGTAATGAGGCTGGAGAGATAATCTGCAACGAAATTGAGCGCTTCCTCTCTCCCGTCTGCTCGGCGCCCTTTCTCACGGCGCTGGACTGAAAGTTCATGCTCTAAATCGGACTTCACTTCGCCAAGGACCCGTTGCAAGGATGTTGGGGTGAGGTTGGTGTCCATCTCCTCGAGCTCTTGACACCTGTCAAGCACCCAATTCAGACCCTCAATCCTTCCCGCGTAATGTTCCTGCTCCCCCGTGTCGATGCGGGCCATCGCAGTCGCAAACGTTTGGGCTTCATAGATCAGATTGTAGAAGCTGGTGACCGCTCGTTGCAAAGATGGAATCATGATACTCCTTCTGTCATTTTTTAAGTATGCTGGTCAATTATACATGAGATTGTCCTGACAACAAGGGGTATTTTGCAGATTGTAGATAGCAAGTTAAGTTGTCCGGTTTATGTAGCACGTGATCTGTCCGCGCTGAGGTGGTCCCTGAAGTCGCGCCTCCCCGGCACAAGTAATTGTACTGCAGAGGGCGATGCAGTGGAGGTTTGCGGTGGACTGGGTGCCGAGCCAGTAATGTGCTGAGGGGCGGTCGAGGATGCCCTGCATCAACTACTCACTATTCGGTGTTCAACTGAGTAATCTGGCTATCCACCAGGTATTTGGGACTGCTACGTAAACAGGAGGGAATGGAACTCGTTCATAAACCCATAGTAGAGGGGCGCGAAGTCTTTCAGGCACTCGGGGCTGGTTTCCTTCAGGCGCTGGAAGAAAAACATCTGCGCCCGTGGGTCAAGCTGCTCTAGAAGTTGGCTGAGCTGGGCCATGGTATAGCTGCCTGCTGGGACACTCAGGATATAGTGAACAAGCCGTTCAACAAATTGTTGCGCGACGTATTCACTTGTTAGATATCCATCTGGAAGTTTTCCCGATGCTAAAAACTCCTCGAAAGGTATGGCCTGTGCGGCAAATGGAGTCGATTCCTGTTGGGGAGGGTTCACGATTGGACGGCTCCATTCCCTGAAAAGAGGGTTGATACTCTTCCATATCTACTGGACCCCATGAGGGGCCGTCAAGCGAGCAGAAGGAGCATCGTTGCATGAGTCAAATGGCGGATAAAATGGAAGGGGCGTGCCCCTCTTGGGAACCCCGCCCCTTCCACATGATACCCTATAAAGCTTGTTGCGCTGATAATCTATGAATTCTGGATTGGTTCCCAGACCTCAGCCCTCGCTTCTTACAACCATGTCACCCGTTCCGCAGGCCTGATATAGATCGGTTCTTCGACCTGGATACGCGCCACTTCCTTGCCGGATTTGTTGAATCCAAGGACAGTATCGTTGTACATCTCAAACCGTTTCCCGTGAATCTGTGTCTCGAACACTTTGGGACCAGGGATGACATCGTAGCGGAACACGATCTGCTGGCTGGCTCTCCAGAGTTGAAGCACCGCCAGCAATTCCCGGCTCGGCACAAGGTACTTCTCGATAGCATTGTCCACACCTGGGCCGAACATCTGCCTGGCGTAGCCTCGTGGGCTGTGGCGTGGGGGAATGTAGAAGCCATTGGGCTCCGTGCCCCACTGCGGATAAAGTGGAAGCGCGACCTGTTCGACACGGATCGCGTAGTACAGGGGGTGCCAGCGATCCTCTGCCCAGAGACCGTCTTCACCGATACGGACCAAACTCTGCATCCGGATCTTACCGACGCAGGCGGCCATACATCGAGTTTCCATCGGTTCACCGCCAGTCAGCGGGTCCTTACCTTCGATTCGGGGATAGCAGGCGATACATTTCTCAGAGACGCGCGTGGTCCCACGATACATCGGTTTCTTGTAGGGACACTGTTCGACGCATTTCTTATATCCACGGCAGCGGTTCTGGTCGATCAATACGATGCCGTCCTCCGGCCGTTTGTAGATCGCCTTTCTCGGGCAGGCTGCCAAGCACCCTGGATAGGTGCAGTGGTTGCAGATGCGCTGGAGATAGAAAAAGAAGGTCTCATGCTCCGGCAGACTGCTACCAGTCATTTTCCAGGGTTCGTCGCGTGAAAATCCGGTCTTATCGATACCTTCCACGAGGGCGCGCATGGAGGTCGCCGTATCTTCGTAAATATTCACGAATCGCCATTCTTGGTCCGTTGGGATATACCCGATCGCCGCTTGGCCTACTTTGGCTCCAGCATCGAAAATGGTCATCCCTTCGAATACCCCATAGGGCGCATGGTGCTTACGTCCCACGCGGACGTTCCACACCTGGCCACCGGGATTCACCTGCTCGATAAGCTGGGTGATTTTTACGTCATAGAACTGGGGGTAGCCGCCATAGGGTTTGGTTTCGACGTTATTCCACCACATATACTCTTGGCCCTTTGAGAAGAGCCATGTCGATTTGTCAGCCATTGAACAGGTCTGGCAAGCCAAACACCGATTAATATTGAAAACAAAGGCAAACTGCCACTTCGGATGGCGTTCCTCATAGGGATACAGCATCTTCCGTCCCAGCTGCCAGTTATAGACTTCAGGCATGTGTTCCTCCGTAAGGCGTGAGGCGTAAGGCGTACGGCTCAGGGCCTGAAATTGGATTCATGCCTTGAGCATTGACGCCTAGCCCCTCACGGGGTTGTTAGACTTTGATCTTAATGTGTTCGCCCTTGAGCCACTTGATCATGAATTCATTTTCCTGACCTGGCGTGAAGCCGGTCCTGACCGGTTCCCATGGACCACGAGCTCCGATGCCGCCGTCTTCCGCCTTCGTGATACGGATGAGACATTCCTTTGGCACCGTGTTGATCGCGTGGTGGTCGACCTGGTAGCCCCATTTGAACTTCCAGGCAACTGCGTGTTTGCCAGGTAGTGAGTCAGTTTGATGCATAGGCATCAACCAGTTTCTCGTAAACGACTGTTGAGCTCCATAGCGGAAGTTCGACTGATATCCGGTATCGATCGCAATGGCACGACCATCAGGCCTGGTTTCATGGCCTTTGACCGACTTGGCCGTAGCGACATACGGGGCATGTTTCGCCATGGTGACGTGATAGGGATAGGCAGGGTTATACTTTGCCCGAATCATCAGCCGTGCAACTTTATAGTAGGGGTCCGACGGCTTCCATCCGCGATATGGCCGGTCGACTGGGTTGCCATCCACATAGACGTAGTCACCGTCATTGATGCCACGGTCTTTGGCAGCTTGTGGATTGATGTGTAATTGGTGCTCGCCGACACCCGGCGTCCGTTTATCCATTCGGTAGGGGTCTCCGAAGTTGGACTCATAAATCTGGACCCAATCGTTCACCGACCATTGACTATGAACCCGATGCCTGGTTTTGGGTGTGACGCAATAGAACTGATAGCCCTTTTCCCACAAGGGATTGCTGTGGCGCTTGATTTCGTGCCACGACAATTTGATGTTCCGGACGGTCTTGTCGTCGTGATGCTGCGCCGTGATCGGAATACCATAATCATCAGGACGAACATAGGGGTTCGTGGTGAAGATCGCGTTCGGCAAGTAGGGGGTCGCCTCCGGCCCTTCGCGATGTGAGATAAAGTTTTCACCGTACTCGATTGCTTCCGGTTCGATACGATAATTTTCATACCGACCGCTACGGGTCCACATGGGTTTAGACTCGTTGGTTTCCTCCCAGAATGGATGCCGCGGATAGGTTCGGACCATCACCATCCAACCCTTTTCGGACTTCAGCATTACGTCGGCTGAATAGCCGTAGAACGTGCTGGACGCATCAAGCATTCGCTGCGCATAGACGTCCACCCGGTTGGCATACACCATCGCGAAGTAGTCTTTCATGCGTTTGTCGCCCGTCATGTCCGACAACTTTGCCGCCACGCCGGCGAACGTGTCCAGATCGTTTCGCGTATCATAGAGCGGGCGAATACCGCCTTTCCAGATTTGCACCCATGGATTGGACACGGTCACGGTCATTTCTGGATACGTGAATTCCATCCAGGAGTTGCAGGCAAATGCGATATCGTTATGATTGACATCTGAGGTCATTTCGATGTCTTGCGTAATCAGGCACTCGATATTCGGATCGACGTTGCGCACCATGTCGTAATGGTGCTTGGCGTTGTTGAGGACGTTCACATTTACCACCCAGCGGAACTTGCTCGGCGTCGGCATGTGGGTCTTTCCGGTAAAGACCTTCCGCCCATACTTTGGGGTATTGACGATCAGGGCTGTATCGCCGTGGTTCCAGTATCCTACTTCTTCGCCGTAGTAATACGACTTGGTCTTGATTTCCTTTCCGTGCGCATTCGGATCCAGCGTAATGTTGAAGGGGTCTTCTCCCGTATGCACGGCCAGACCGGCTCCGGACCAGGGCGTCGCAGTCCATGTGCCGGCTTTATAGTTCCCGGCCCAGGTATGTTGCCCTGTGCCGAACTTTCCGACGTTGCCGGTAATAATCAGCACCATGGCAGCGCCGCGGGCGTTGATGGTCTGATGGAAATAGTGGCAGGTGCCTTCTCCGTTGTGAATCGCGGCCGGCTTGATGGTGCCCGAGTCACGCGCCCATCGCACAATCAGGTCTTTTGGGGTCCTGGTTATCTGGTGAACAGTGTCCAGATCGTAGTCCTGGAAGTGCACCATGTACATCTGCCAGATCGGCATCGCATCGATTTCACGGCCATTGAGCAATTTCACGCGATAGCTGCCGTTGAGCGCGGCGTCGATACCGCTGTTCGTGAAATGCCATCCCACCTGCTCTCGATGCAGGGGCACCGCCTGTTTCTTGTTGAGATCCCACACCATCATCCCGCCGAGCCGCTCGATCTGCTCAGCTTTTAAGGATTGAATGCGCCCCGAATAGCTCTTAGAGAAATCTGGAAACTTGTAGTCGGCAATGACATCCCGCGGATCCAGGTATTGCAGCGTATCCGTCCGCACGAGAATGGGGGCGTCAGTGAAGGACTTTAAGAAGTCCATATCGTGCATGTTTTCATCGATAATGATCTTCATGGCCCCCAAGAAAAGCGAGCCGTCGGACTCTGGACGCAAGGGCATCCAATAGTCGGCACGATACGCGGTCGGATTGTACTCGGGTGTAATGACCACCACGCGCGCGCCGCGCTCGATACACTCTAACTTCCAATGGGCTTCCGGCATTTTATTTTCGACGAAATTTTTGCCCCAGCTAGTATTCAGCTTGGAAAACCGCATGTCGGACAAGTCGATGTCCGAGCCTTGGACGCCGGACCAGAAGGGGTGCGCAGGGTTCTGGTCGCCATGCCAGGTGTAGTTCGACCAATACCTACCACCTTGGGCTTGATCCGGGCTTACCTTGCGGATCCAGGTATCAAGAAGCGCGTTGATGCCTCCGTTCATCCTGGTGTTACCCATTTTCCCGATAATACCGAGCACCGGCATGCCGGCGCGATGCTTGAAGCAACGGGTACCAGCTCCCTTCATCATCTCGATCATCTCAGGCGCATAACCCTGCTCACGGAGTCGGCGCGCACCGGCCTCACCGCTGTACCGAGTTGCAATAATAATCATTGCCTTCGCAGCGTAGGTGAAGGCCGTGTCCCAGGACACGCGAAGCATGTCATCCAAGAACCGGCTGTCAAACTTGTACTTACGCTTGGTCTCTGGCGTCAGCTCAGGAGAGCCGTCATCCATCCACTGCTTCCAGCCTTTTCGCATCAAGGGACCCTTGAGCCGATAGGGACCATAGACGCGGCGATGGAAGGTGAACCCCTTCAAGCACATACGAGGATTGTGCGCGAACGTACCACGATTGCCGTAGAGGTCTTCATATGTTTGGTGGTCGTAGTTCTGCTCGACCCGCATCACGACACCATTGCGAACGAAAGCCCGGACGCGGCAAGCGTGCGTATCATTGGGAGAGCACACCCAGGTGAATGATGAATCGTATCGGTATTGGTCGTGATAGACGCGCTCCCATGACCGATCAGGATACTCACCTAACGGGTTCCCCACTTCAATAACTGGCTGAAGGGCGGTCAACGCCAGGACTTTATCGGCCACCGCCACGGCGGCAACTGTTCCCGCGGAGACTTTCAGAAACTGTCTTCGTGACAAAAACATTGTGCATACCTCCTACAAGTTGAGGACGTCGCTACCAGAGTGTTTTAATGAGCTACCATTGGTGGTCTTTTTTATTTACGTACGCGAAAAAACATTTACAAAAAATTCTGCTCTCCGCTGGTCCTAATCCTTGAACAAAACCGACTGCAACCGGAATCATTGAACGCAATAATTAGGCCGATGTGTGACGATGCTGGCCCAGGACGAACTTAACTCACTAAACAATTGAATTATCTATACTGTTTCATTGGCAGACATAAATCTGATCGTTCCGTTTTATCCTCCCATTGCCATTCGAGTGAGTACTTATCGTAGCGTGGAAGTAAATATTGATTCGGGAATATACCCATAACGAAGCCATTATTCAATGAGTTGATAGATTATTTCGACCAAAATTTGAGACGTTACTAAATCGTAACGCCATTCTCGACATGTTATTTCAAGGTGAGCAAGTTGAGATGGACGGGCTACTGGTGATTGCTTGACAGTGTGCGATTGCCTCAGTAGAATTCCGTCTCTCTGCCCCATGTCGGCATGTGCGCGAGCGGGAATAGCTCAGTGGTAGAGCATCGCCTTGCCAAGGCGAGGGTCGAGGGTTCAAATCCCTTTTCCCGCTCCAACTTTTCTCTTTTTCTCGAGCTCCTGAACAACCACTACGGTAGTGGGCTGCTTAGGACCGCTCTAATGCCATCAGCTGCCGAAGGTGGTCGTGAGCCGAACGAAGCTCCTCGCTCGTCAACGGCGTCTGCCCGAATCGGCCTTGGCAATAGAGCGCGGTGATGGTGGTGACGGCTGGACTAGCGTCTTTCCATTGCTCCTGAGTAGTACGGATCAATTCAAGAGGAGCCATAGCCGCAGGCTTAGAAATGCCTTGTCTGGAAAGATAGCGAATCATTCGCTTGTAGAGAGCGGTGATGGCCTGTTCTTCTCCAGTCTCGCCTTTCGAAGAGAATCTTCGGTTCCAGGGTCGCGCCAAAGCCAGCCAGACAAGAGCTCCAAGTCCCATCACGACAAACCCGATTTGTTCAACGAACAGCAGAACGTTGCCTCTGTTGGCGTACGCTCTGATTTTCCCTAGAGCCGTAACGGTTGAGGTCCAAAAAGTGGTGAGGGAAGCCCGCGCCAGATTTTTTGCCGATGCACCGCCGGTCTTTAATTCGCGAACTACGGCAACCTGATCTGCGGCGCTGTACTGCACAACGAAGCGGTGCCATCGAAGCCGGATACTATCCAGAAGTCTTTCCATGGCCTGCCATGTTTGGAACGCAGAACCGACCTCTTCTCCGGTGGCCGGGGTTGGATCCATCCGGATCCAGCCGGAGCTCGGAAAATACACTTCAACCCATGCATGGGCATCCTGCTGTCTCACCACATAGTAATTCCCATACTCGTTCCACTCCGTTGCCAGAAATCCTGTTACGAGGCGGGCAGGAATGTCGATCGTTCGCAGCATGATCACCATGGCTGTGGCATAGTGCTCACAGTAACCCGTTTTACGGCTGAAGAGGAATTCCTCAAGTGGGTGAACTTGTTGTGCGAGCGGGGCATCGAGACTATACCGATAGTTATGCGAGAGATATTCCTGAATGGCTAGTGCTTTCTCATAGGAACTGTGTTTCGCTTGTACAATCTCACGCGCCAATGCGGAGATTCGTTCCGCCTGGAGCGGCACTTGCAGAAAATATCGGATGAATGAGTCCGAATACGAGACAGGCTGAGGTTCAGAATCGGCCGGCGTCGCGGGAATGGATCGAGAAATAACCGAGTATTCAATTCGCGACGAACTGGGATACGGCAGATACAATGCACCAGTTGGATCTGATTGGACGGCCAGAAACCTGCCACTGACCGTCTCCGCAAAGGGCACCGCAAAGAGAACAGGTGTGTCGAGTGATTCAAGGAGAATGTTTTGCCGGAGAGTTGGTCCTTGTTCCGATGTTCTCTGGGATCGACTCCGTCGAAGAGTAAATGTTCCCGGAATGCTTTCGTCCATCGCCTGGCGACGGCTGAATTGATTCGCCCACGATCGCCCGTCGTATCGGTCGAACGCGACACCCCGCATGTAGAGCCGCTCCGCTTCGCGCACAGGGCGATCCGGAAGCTCGACCCTCATGACCACGCTGGGGTCCCGCTTGATGGGTCCGATAGCCCCCAAATCCACGACGTTTGAAAACCCTGACGTACGGATATTCTCTCCATAACCCTTCTGATAAAATCCGGCACCCACGCGCGGGATGATAAAGAAAATGATCAGAGTGCATACGAAGGTTACAGCCGCGAGTCCATTGGCTAGCCAAAAGAACTGAGCTGTAACCTGGTGCTGTGGCTCTGCCGCCTCAGGCATAGGCAACAGAGCGCCGACAGAATTTGCGCCGCGGCTGCGTGGCTTGGTCAGTTGAAAGAGAAGCAAGGTCCAGACGCCAATCAGGAGATAGGCTGCAAAGATGGGAAAGTACCAGAGGTCTGTCCTCAGCGACGCAGCTGCCAGGATCGCCACTAGGCTGATGGCATGGAGATGCAAATGGTCCCGCCGGGAGAGAAGATTGAACAGTTTGATGACCATGAGGATCAAGAGAAAGTGAATTCCTGCAGGAAGGAGTTCTTTGGAAATCCACACGCTGTCGATCCAGAATCCAACAAAGCCGATAAGGACAAGAGCGTTCCAGGTTGTCGTCGAGAGCGAGATCTGCCCCACCATGCGATCATTTACCTTGAACTCCACCGCTCGCAGAAACACAAAGACCAGAGCCGAACTGGTCAGGAGGGTCAGCCACTCAGGCAAGTTTGCCCCGTGCACCAACCCGAGAAAGGAGGTTGATGCGAGCAAGATCGAACTGATACGGAGCGCTCGATCAACGGGCATGCGGAACTCCAACGGACATCTCTGCATCAAGGAAAAACCCGAGGTTATCTGTGCCCGGCCCCTCTGCTCCTCTCCATGGTTGCACTCGAATCACTGTCGCACTCCCCAAATCTTGACACTCGGTCGGGAGGTCGTCCTGGGGCTGCACGTCAGTGCCTGGAGAACGTCGTTCACAGAGCGCTAGCATGCGCAAGAGGTCAAGAAGGTGAGACTCCCCTTGTCCGAAGGAAGAGCGCGCCGGTCCCGCCGTAAGTTTGAGTTGATAGCCTCGCGCGGCCAAGTGGTAGACAAGTGACACCGTAAAGGCCACCGCTTCTTCGAATGCCTTGTCGTGGCTGTCCGGAGCGAAAAGAGACAACTGGATCGCAGCCCATCGTTGATTGTCCGCTTCGGCTTCACGAACCATCAGTTTTGCCGTTCGCGCGGTCGTGACCCAATGAATGTTCCTGGAGTCGTCGCCGGCCTTGTATTGGCGGATATTGTAGAGCTCATTCCCGTATCCTCTCTGATGAATGGCCTGCTCCTGCCCGGCAATCAGTAGACCGTTCAGGATGTCATTCCTGAGAGGCTTGGGCCGAGGACAGACGAGTGCCAGGCCTTCGACCGCGTAGTATGCTTTCTTGAGAAAGAGGCCAAAGGGGAATGCCGTGACGACGCGAACGCCGTCCAGCCGTAGCTGGCCGCGATGGGTAGCAACGAGAGGGTAGGATAGGAGCTGGCTGGAGCCTGGGAGAAGCTGCGGGACGACCAGTTGCCGGTCGAGATCAAAGCCCTCACGCACATCGAACAGGCTCAGCGAGAAACTCGGCAACCAGGATTTCCCGTTCTTCAGTACAAGAGATGCCGTAGCCGGCTCATTGATGAACAGTAGGTCGGGAAAATGTCGATGGAATTCCAGCCGTCGCAAACAGAACTCTGCAGCGATCCCTGATATCAAAATGATGCTCAGGAGCATCGCGAGGAGCAGGTAGAAGAGATTGTTTCCGGTATTGATCGCCGCAACGCCGACCGCCAGGGTAAAGAGCAAGAAGTGAATGCCCTCGGTCGTAAATCGTGTCGAACGGCGATGGGTTAAACGGCGAAGAATCACGCGCATTTGTGACAGCATGCACCACCAGATTAGACCAGCTAGCGATCTTCAGAAAACCGGCTAGACAGGAACCGAGATAGATTCCACAAGGTCGTGAATAATGCGCTCGGCCTGCTCAAAGCTTCGCTGGCTCATGCTTTGCGAACGAGCGACCATGATGCGGTGAGAGAGTACCCTGGGGGCAAGTTCTTTGATATCGTCCGGTATGCAATAGGTTCGGCCCCGTACAAGCGACAGGGCTTTGGCTGTTCGACTAAGGGCCAACGCTCCACGCGTGCTCACCCCCAATGACAGCAGCTCAGACTGCCGCGTCGCCTGCACAATCGCCAAGAGATACTCGGTCAGACTCTCGTCCATAAACACTGTATCGACCTGCGCCTGAAGGTCCAAAACATCCTGAGCAGTAAGGACCGGCTGGAGGTCTTCAGCCGGATGGAGGGATTGAGCTCGATCCAGCACTTTCCGTTCCTCATCCGGTGATGGGTAGCCGATACGAAGCCGCATGAGAAACCGGTCGAGCTGTGACTCCGGCAGCGGAAATGTGCCGTGATACTCTGATGGGTTTTGAGTTGCGATCACCATAAACGGCTGACTCAATGGATGGGTCTGATTATCGACAGAAATCTGGGCCTCACTCATCGCCTCCAAAAGACTGCTTTGTGTTTTCGGTGTGGTCCGATTAATCTCGTCGGCTAATACAATGTTGGCAAAAATGGGACCGGGCATGAATTCGAACGCCTGTTTCTGACGATTGAAAATCGACACGCCCACGATGTCCGATGGAAGCAGGTCGCTCGTAAACTGAATGCGTTTGAAGGAGCAGTCCAGTGACCGCGCAAGGCTATGAGCAAGCGTTGTTTTTCCGACACCGGGCACGTCTTCGAGAAGCAGATGCCCGCGAGCCAAGAGGGCCACGACCGTCATTTCGATGACGAGTGGCTTGCCCTTGATCACGCGCGAAATATTATCCTGAATCGATCGAATCGCTTGCGTGTTATTCATCATGAGGCCAGTGCCTGTCGCTTGGTGAAATCAGTCATTGAGTGGATGGCCTCGAAGTCTAACAAAGGGTCTGAGGGTGGTCAATTTATCGTCTCTTT